>Ga0190274_10000167_pt1 | contig 44725 bp, 35 predicted proteins | sample Popmic531T_FD_133002 | JGI IMG/M metagenome (GOLD analysis project Ga0190274, IMG submission 133002) | Populus adjacent soil microbial communities from riparian zone of Yellowstone River, Montana, USA - 531 T | ecosystem: Environmental > Terrestrial > Soil > Riparian zone | place: USA: Montana... | reverse complement strand
GTTGCTTGCAGAAAAAATTTATGAAAACAGAGTTATTGGTTCCGGCATTATGGAATTTTATAATTTGCTTTCCGGAAAAAATGTGGTATCAACCTCCTGATCAAAAAAATAAATGAAAATTCTTTATTTGCTTTCGAGGTTTCCGTACCCGCTTGAAAAAGGAGATAAACTCAGAGCATATCAACACCTGCAGAATTTAAATGCTTCGGGTCACGAAGTACATCTGGTTGCAATTTCTGATAAGGTTGTAGATGAGAAAGCCTATCAAAAAATAAAACCGCTATGTAAATCTATTACCGTACTTCCGTTGTCATTACCTTCATTCCTTACAAATGTTGCATTTTCATTTTTTCGAAAACTGCCATTGCAGGCAGGATATTTTTATTCCCGGAAAAATCAGGATATAATAGATAATGTCATTTCAACCGTTGCGCCCGATTTGATTTATTGCCAACTTGTGAGGACTGCAGGGTACATCAAAAACCATTCTGAAATTCCACTGGTTATTGATTTTCAGGATGCCTTTTCAAAAGGAACAGAGCAAAGAATGGGCACAGCTCCATGGTGGATAAAACCATTATTTACGAGGGAGCTCAGACTTATAAAAAAACTCGAAGCACAAAGTTATGAATGGTTTAACGGCCACCTGATTATTTCACCTCAGGATAAATCGGCACTGGCTGTTTCAGCGGGTAAAAATGTTGATATTGTACCTAACGGTGTGGATACGTCATTTTTCTTCCCTGTAAAGGCAGAAAAAAATGCCGACATCACATTTGTGGGAAATATGAATTATCCCCCAAATGTGGATGGTGCATCTTTCCTGGTGGAAGAAATAATGCCGTTTGTATGGAAGCAATTTCCGGCCGCAACGGTTCAGATTGCCGGAGCTAATCCAAACAAGAAAGTCAGGGCACTTGCATCGAGACTTGTGACTGTGACCGGATGGGTGGAGGATATCCGTCAATGTTATAGCACTTCAAAAATTTTTGTTGCTCCTATGCGGATGGGAACCGGGTTGCAGAATAAACTACTCGAAGCTATGGCAATGGGAACACCATGTGTGACCACTTCTTTGAGTTTTGAACCATTGGGTGCTGAAGCCGGTTCCGATATTCTGGTTGGAAATAATGCAAGCGAACTTGCTGATCAGATTGTGCGTTTGCTAAAGGATGAAGTTTTGCGAAAAAATATTGGCGAAAACGGATTGAAATTTGTCCAGACAAATTATTCCATGGAACATTCACGGATCCTGCTCGAAAAAGTATTGTCGGAAGCAATCAGGAATTTTGATAAAAGCAAACAAATCTGATTTTCAGAATCTCCAAAAAATAAGAATGCCGTGACCTTACGGGATCACGGCTTCTTCTTTTACCCACCTCCAGATAGTTTGGAAACCTTACGGGGTTAACGCCATCTGAATCAACCTAACTAACCAATATTTTTTAGTTTTATTATGGTATTTGGTTGTTTGATTTTTCAGATTCCGGAAAGCCTTACGGGGCTAACCCTTACCTGATTTTTAACCTAACTCACCTAAACCAATTTTATCTTTCGATGTTTTCGGTCCGGTTCCAGATTTTAGGTAGCCTTACGGGGCTACCTTTTATCTGAATTCAACCTATTACCCAAAACCTAACCTTTAATATTTTGTTATTCTTTGTATGTGTTTAGGAGGCTTGTATACCTCATGTTCGTTGTATTTGTTACATCTAAATTACGACTGCATGCAGCTTTGATTTGAAAAACCGGTCGGTTCCATTACATCGGTAAGATTTCTTCTAAAAAGTGCTTAAAAACATCAGTGGAATTCATTAAAATATTGTAATTTAAGCATATAGAAAACCGACCAAAAAATACCGGGAAGTAAGATCCGGAGCGCGATACGTGGAATTGATGTCACACATCGGCAGAAAAAGCCAAATCAGCCAAAATACCCTGAAATTCACTCAAATGTGCGTAAATTTGCACCCTCAAATATATCCTTCGGGATACCCGAAATCATGAATAAAACCACAGAAAGAACACTTGATAAAATAGAAGACGCTTTAGCCGACATCCGCAATGGGAAAGTGGTGATAGTAGTTGATGATGCCGATCGCGAAAATGAGGGTGACTTTATTACTGCCTCCAGGAACGTTACTCCGGAGATTGTAAATTTTATGGCTACTCACGGCCGCGGTTTGATTTGTGTTTCCATAACTGAAGCCCGTTGCCATGAATTGAAACTTGAAATGATGGTGGCACAGAATACCTCTTCAAATGAAACACCATTTACAATTTCGGTAGATTTACTTGGACATGGTTGCACAACAGGCATTTCAGCAAGTGACCGTTCAAAGACTATCAAATCACTGATCAACCCTGATACTAAACCTGAAGACCTGGGACGTCCAGGACATATTTTTCCGCTCAAAGCAAAAAACGGTGGAGTATTGCGTCGTGCAGGTCATACTGAAGCGGCTGTTGATTTATCAAAGCTTGCAGGTTTTGAACCTTCAGGAGCTCTTGTTGAAATTATGAATGAAGATGGTACGATGGCCAGGCTTCCTGATCTCTTCCTTATTGCAGAAAAATTTGACCTCAAAATAATTTCGATTGAAGATCTTATTTCATACCGACTGAAAACAGAAAGTCTGATTGAAAAAGAGGTGACAGTGAATCTTCCAACAGCTTACGGCGATTTTAATCTCTCAGCTTATAAGCAACTTACCACAGGTCAGGAACACCTTGCAATCTGGAAAGGTGAATGGAAAAAAGATGAACCTGTTTTAGTCAGAGTGCATTCTTCCTGCATCACTGGTGATATTTTCGGATCATGCCGTTGCGATTGCGGACCACAGCTTCACAGGGCAATGAACATGATTGAAGAAACTGGAAAAGGAGTCATTGTATATATGAATCAGGAAGGTCGTGGAATTGGCCTGCTGAATAAACTTAAAGCATACAAGCTCCAGGAAATGGGCCGCGATACTGTGGAAGCTAACCTGGAACTTGGTTTCGAAATGGATCAGCGTGATTATGGAGTTGGAGCACAAATCATTCGTGATCTGGGTGTCACCAAAATGCGACTCATGACTAACAATCCTACCAAACGTGCCGGACTTATCGGATACGGATTAGAGATTGTCGAAAATGTACCTATCGAAATCACATCAAACGCCCACAATAAACTTTATCTGCAAACCAAACGCGATAAAATGGGGCACTCAATCAAGGTCGACGATTAAATAGTGACGAGTGGCGAGTAGCGAGTGACGAGTTTAAAAATTTCTTTTCAACTACTCGTCACTCGCTACTCGCCACTCGTCAAAATTTTTTTCCGCAATCTAATTTACTCGTCACGCGTTACTCGCCACTCGTCACTTATTGTGCGTCTTTCCACTTAATAGTACACCCAATCGCCTTAGTAAAACTAGTGCTTACCGGTTTGCCTGAATGTAATTCTTCGATGGCTGTTTCTACATATTTCTGAGTGACTGCTGCTGGTTCATCAGTATTGTTATCGATAGCACCAATGTATGCAACCTTGTATCCGGAGCCATCCCTTGAAAGCAAAAACACATGTGGTGTGCGGGCAGCTCCAAAAGCCTTTGCAGTTTCCTGTGTATCATCAACAAGGTATGGGAATTTAAAATTCTTTTCCTTCGCTCTTTTTTTCATTTCCGCATAAGAATCATCCGGAACTTTTACAGGATCATTCGGATTGATTGCAACTACCGGATATCCCATTGCTTCATACTTCTTGTGCAAGGCAATGATGCGGTCTTCATAAGCCATGCTGAAAGGACAATGGTTACAGGTGAAAATTACAATGGCACCTCTATTATTTTTCAATCCTGCCAATGTGACGAATTTACCATCCACATTTTTCAAATTAAAATCCTTTACTGAATCACCAACCTGGTAACCCGTTCCGGATGGAGTAAACGAAACAACCAGAAACGCAAACATCAGTGCGCTCCAGCCTACAATGCTTTTTTTAGTTAGTAATTTCATAGGTTTAAGGTAATAAAGGTTTGACAGTTTTATTTATTTCTTCAAGTGTAAAATCGCGTTCATAAAAATTTCTTGTACCTAAGGTGTTGTTCAAAATCAATGTGGCAGGAATAGCACCACTCCAGCTTTTGTCGACCTTGTCGATCCAGAGATCGTAATCTGGTTCATCAATCAGATATACATCAGACACCACTTTATTTTTAACAAGGTAAGGTTTCAGGTTTGTTTCAAATTGCCGTTTAAAATCCAAACTGATCAGAATCACTTTAATCTTTTGTCCTGCAAAAGTTTTTTCAAGCTTATCGAAATGGGGGAGTTCCTGAACGCATGGCTTGCACCACGTTGCCCAGAAATTAATTACATAAGTGGTATCCGATTTTGTGTTCAGCATTGCTTCCAGTTCCGGCCACTTAATCATTCTGGGCGACTGTGCTTCCGCAAAGCAGGAAAGAAACACTAACAACGATCCAATTATGAATTTATACATTTCAATGTTATTGTAACAATTTTATATTCTAAAAGTTGCCAGCTACGAATGCACCGGTACTTGTTTCGATTCCCGGAATTGTTCACAGAACTGCAACCAGTTTTCAATAATCTTCATTCCGGAATCCGTCATCACCGATTCAGGGTGAAACTGCACACCACTCACAGGAAATTTTTTATGAGATACAGCCATGATCACTCCATCACCGTCCCTGGCAGTTACCTGTAACTCGTCAGGAAAATTATCATCGGAAATAACCCAGCTGTGATAATGACCGGAATTAAATTTTTCGTTGATTCCACGCAAAATCCGATCATCAGCTTGTTCAATCACCACCTCACGTTGCACTCCATGCAAAACCACTTCAAGGTTCCGCAATTTAGCGCCATAGGCTTCACCAATCGCCTGGTGTCCTAAACAAATTCCAAGAATGGGGATTTCGGAACCGTATGTCCGGATGATATCAGGCATTATGCCGGCATCAACAGGCAAACCCGGACCGGGAGAAAGAACGATGCCTTTGAAAGCAGCCACATCAGAAAGTTGAATCTCATCATTTCTTTTTACGATAACTTTTTCATTACTGAGCTGCTCCATGTAATGATGGAGGTTCCAGGTGAATGAGTCGTAGTTATCGAGCAAGAGTATCATTTCAATTCTGTGGTTTACACATGCAACAAATTACTTAATGGCTGGAAATTAAATTCTGATTTGTTTGAATTTGAGGGATGAAAATTAGTGAAATTCAGGCATAAGTAGGGGTTTTGCAAGCCCTTTCGGGGAAGGAAAAATACAACTCATTTAATCCCGAAAGGGTATCTTTGCACCATGAAAGCTAAAACACCTTCTGACTCGGTTTGTATCAATACTGAAATTGTACTTCCTAACGACACCAACACACTTGGTAACTTAATGGGAGGCAGGCTATTACATTGGATGGATATCTGTGCAGCGGTAGCTTCTCACAGGCATTGTGCCCGTGTAGTAGTAACTGCATCTGTGAATAATGTGGCATTTAACCAGCCAATACGGTTGGGTGAAATCGTAACTCTGCAGGCAAAAGTTTCCCGTGCTTTCAGTTCATCGATGGAAGTTTTCATTGATGTGTGGGTGGAAAATAATTCCACAGGCGAAAAACGCAAATGCAACGAAGCGATTTACACTTTTGTAGCCGTCGATCAGGTTGGAACCCCAATCAATGTACCTGCACTGACTCCGGAATCAGAGGAAGAAAAAATGCGTTACGACGGAGCACTCCGCCGCCGTCAGCTGAGCCTTATCCTTGCGGGTAAAATGAAACCCGAAGAAGCTCACGAATTGAAAGCTCTTTTCGCCTGATTATTCGTAGTTCAACCCAAGCACTCAAAAACCCAACAACTCAACAACTCAACAACCCAACAACTCATCAATCCCCGTCACCATCAGTAGTCATATGCCAGTCAAAGGCACTTCCATACTTTTCATCTTCCCAATAAAACTTGCCGCGTTTCACATCGTAATTTCCGACTTCATTCATTGTAGCAGCATCGTACAAACGACCATTTGCCATAGTATAAATTATCAGCTCTGAATTTCTGATATCGATAAGTGGATTTTTATCCAGTACAATCAGGTCGGCAAGTTTTCCTTTTTCAAGTGAACCAATGTCTTTATCCATGCCAATGTAATATGCCCCATTAATAGTAGCACATTCAAGAGCCTGCATAGTCGACATACCACCTTGCTGAAGCATATAAAGCTCCCAGTGTGCACCAATTCCCTGGATCTGACCGTGAGCACCTAAATTGACTTTCACTCCTTTATCAGCAAGTTTTTTGCATGACTGCGAAACGAGGATATGTCCGTTTTCATATTCAAGATCAGGAACCATTGTGCGATGGCGTGATTTTGAATCAATCACAAATCTTGGAGTGAACTTTAAAAGTTTTTCATTTTCCCATACATTGGTTTTCTGATAAAAATATGTTTCACCACTCATTCCTCCATAGCAAACTATAAGGGTAGGAGTGTAGCCTGTTTTACTTTCTGACCAAAGACGAATTACATCGTTGTACAGAGGAGCAATTGGTAAGTTGTGTTCGATACCGGTATGGCCATCCATAATCATGCTCAGGTTATGAAAGAAAAATGATCCTCCTTCAGGCACTACCTGCACTTTTAACTGACGGGCTGCATCAATCACCATCTGGCGTTGTTCACGACGTGGCTGGTTGTAACTCTTTACAGAAAAAGCACCGTAAGATTGAGTCCGTTTCAAAGCTGATAAAGCATCTTCACGCTTGTTGATGATGGTTTTATAATCACCATCGGCACCATACAGAATCCATCCGGTAGAAAAAATACGCGGACCTGTCATGACACCTGATTTCACCATTTCGGATTGTGAAAAAACCATTTCAGAGTTTGATGAAGGATCATGGGTAGTAGTTACACCATAAGCCAGGTTTGCAAAATAACTCCATTGTTTCTGTGGACTCAAACCCTGGCGGAATGTTCCGAGATGAGCATGTACATCAACTATTCCGGGCATTATTGTTTTGTTTGTAACATCAATCACTTTAGCTCCCGCAGGAATAGTCACCTGATCAGTTGCACCGATTGAAACAATACGATTTCCATCAATCACGATTGTACCATTTTCAATTACCGATCTGTTAGCATCCATTGTAATAATACGCGCGCCTTTTAAAGCGATAATTCCTTTTGGTTTATCAGAAGCCAGACGCAATCCTATTTTTAATCCTGTAGAATCAGGAGGTGGAATTGAATCGGTACTGCCTTCAAGGAATGTGAATCGTTTGTTGAGTGGCACTGAAAAATATTCATCACCGGAACTCCAGCATAATTTTTTTGAATCCGGCGACCAATGCAAACTTAGACCATTATCGAGAGCAGTTTGTGCAACCGGAAATGCCTTATTGCCACCTGATAATTCCATTTGTTTTCCTGATGGCAGAAATGGTGAAACATATACTTTTGAAAACTCCACGAATGCAACCCATTTGTTATCCGGACTCGGTACTATTGAAGTTCCATATTTTGTGTTGAAGTGTGACTGCTCATCTTTTCCATCGGTACCAATACTCTTCAAAAATTTCTTGTCACCTTCTTCTTCCATGAAAAAAACACGTTTGCCATCCACTGTATAGTATGGAGCACTACCATGTTTTACAACCAATACCGGTGTTCCTCCCTTTGCGGGGATGGAGTAAATTCCTGGCTTAACAGAATTAGTGAAACCCTGGTGATCGTTTCCTGATTCTTTTGCAAACACAATATTTTTTCCATCCGGAGAAAACTGCGGTGTCCTGAAAATTCCTTTTTCAGCGGTAATTTTTACCGGCGCACTTCCTGCTTTGGCAGGATCCATCACCATGATTGAACCCATCATTTCATCGTTCCAGGTTACGAATGCCATTAGTTTACCATCTGGAGAAAATGTCGGTTCGTATTCGAAATCGGTGCCCTTGGTCAATCGAACCGGTTTCCCGTCAGGAAGATTTTTTCTCCATAGAAAACCTGCTCCATTAAACACAATGAATTTTTGATCAGGTGAAGTAACCAGTTGCCTCACAGCTTTCACATCGAATGAATCCGGTGCAACTACCTGGTTGAATTGAAGAGCATCAGCAATCCTTTGTTTCACATTTACATTGAATGGAATCACCGTTACTTTTTTATCACTGACATTAATTCTATTGATTTTTCCTTTCGACCAAATCACAATTGCACTGTTATCAGGAAGCCAGCTGAAATTTGTATACAATCCGAAAATAGCCCAGGCTTCCTGCTGATCTTTGTTTAACTGATCATAAATCGGCCATTCTTCACCTGTGTTAAGATCACGAATAAACAACACTGTTTTTTCTCTCACCCTGCGACCAAATGCAAGTAACTTTCCATCCCTTGAAACCTGCGGACGAAATGCACCGCCGCTTCCACCGGTTACAGTTTCCGTTTCACCGGTTTTAGTATCAAATTTCTTAATTACATAGATCTCAGAATTGGGATCCTTGTTGTATTGAAAATATCCTCCGGGATACATGTCTTCACTGTAATAAATAACACTGCCATCAGGAGCATAACTTGGCTCACCAAGATCCTGTTGGTCATTTTTTCTTTTTGTCAGTTGCACTCCTTCACCACCTGTGATATGATACATCCATAACTCACCTGCACCAAGCGAACGTGTAGAAGTGAAATGTTTTCTTGCAACAAGGTATTCTCCACCCGGTGCCCAAACCGCATTGTTCAGCAAACGAAAATCTTCTTTTGTGACCTGCCTGGCTTTGCTTCCGTCACGGTTCATCACCCAGATGTTATCGCCACCACCAGCATCGGATGTGAACGAAATAAGTTTTCCGTCAGGACTGAATCGTGGCTGAACTTCCATTGCGAGACCGGTACGAAGCGGAACTGCAGTTCCACCTGCAATTGGTATCAGGTAAATATCACCCAGCATATCGAAAACAATGTCCTTCCCGTCTGGACTTACATCCAGGTTCATCCATGTGCCTTCGTCTGTTGAAAAACTGATTTCCTTATAATTTCCAGGAGGATTGTTGACATCCCATTTGGGAGCTTCTTTTGACTGACCAAATGTTAAAAACGGCGCAATAAGTAACGCCAGGATGCTGAAGGATGTCTTCATGGATACAAACTGATTAAGAAGTAAGTGTATGTGTGATTAAAGGTTTTGAACTGCAAATAAATTACAGAACAAGTGCTGCCAAATGTACATGAAACAATCCTATTTTCAAGGCATGAAAATGTAGGATTACACCTGTTAAAACTTCAAAATGAAACAAATTTCGTGATTCCGAATAGGCCATAGGTGTAGAGACGCATTGAATGCGTCTTTACATTGATGGAAATTTAGAATTATTTAGCTGTGTTCGTTTTGAATTTTGCTTTGAACAGCTCAAGAAATACAGGAATCAGCGAAATGAAAATTATCGCCAGGATTACCATGCTGAAGTTATTCCTGATAAAGGAAATATTTCCGAACAAGTAACCTGCTCCAAGGAAAAGGACAGTCCATAACACACCACCAACAACGTTGTAAGTTATAAACTTGCTATAATTCATAACACCAATTCCGGCTACAAAAGGAGCGAAGGTTCTGATGATAGGAATGAAACGTGCATAAATGATGGTTTTTCCACCGTGCTTTTCATAAAAGGCATGAGTTTTATCAAGGTATTCTTTCTTGATAAAACGGTTCGGCTTATTCATCACCTTATTCCCAATCAACTTTCCGATGTGATAATTTACAGTATCACCCAGAATTGCAGCCACTACAACCACGAGTGCCATGACCAGAATATTTAGTCCGGAACCGGGAAGTACCACGATAGCTCCTGTGGCAAATAAAAGCGAATCGCCGGGAAGGAATGGAGTTACTACCAGTCCGGTTTCGCAAAACACAATCAGGAAAATAATTGCATATATCCACACCCCGTACTGGCTCGAAAGTTCTACCAGGTGGTCATCGATGTGAAGAATAAAGTCAATGATAAATTTAATGAATTCCATAAAGTCGGGCAGGGGGTTAAGCGACAGAAACGCCGGTTTGCAAAAGTGATTCTTCCCTGCCTAGTACTTTCAGCATGCGGGTGTGTGATTTGATGGCATCCCACATAGTAATATTCATATTGTATGTGATTCCATATTCTTCAGCGGTTTTCTTTACGATTTTGCTGATTTTAGGATAATGTATATGACAGATATTTGGAAATAAATGGTGTTCAATCTGGTAATTCAAGCCACCAAAAAACCATGTTGCAAGAAAACTTTTCATAGCAAAATTTGAAGTGGTATTCAACTGGTGAATAGTCCAGTTGTTTTTAACATCACCTTTTTCATCGGGCTGTGGAAAATGAGCACCTTCAACTACGTGGGCCAATTGAAATACTACTGCAAGTGTCAATCCCTGGATAAAATGCATAGCAACAAATCCTATTACGGTAACCCACCATGGAACACCGGCAAGCATGATTGGCAATGCAATAAAAATGAAATAGTATAATGCCTTAGAGGAGAACAACACAATGTACTCTTTCATCGGATGTTTTTTGTTTTCATAATTCCCCATTTTCTTGCGAAAGAATGCGACAAAATCTTTTTTGAAAACCCATGAAATTGAAGTGAGACAATACAGCAGGTATGCATATAAATGCTGGTAACGATGTACTTTTTTCAGTTTGTTTTCAGTCGACAAACGGATCAATGAAACAGGTTCCAGATCTTCATCGTGCCCCGGAATATTGGTGTAAGTGTGGTGAATCACGTTATGCATGATTTTCCACATGTATTTGTTGGTACCGGCCAGGTTGAAAGTATACCCCAGGCTTTTGTTGATTATTTTAATGGAAGAAATTGAACCGTGTACTGCGTCGTGTGAAATATTAAATCCTACAAAGGCAGTGAATAAACCAAGCAATATCCAGCTGAGTATACTGAACAAAATACTATCGCCTGAAGCAAAGATTAAAAAGTAGGAGCCGACAAATCCGGTCAGGGTGAACAAAATTTTAACCGCCATTAAGAAATTGCCTTTTTCCGAAATGCCTTTATCAGCAAAGTATGAATTGATACGGTTTTGAAGGGTTGCAGTGAAATTTGTTTCCTGAATTGTCCTGAATTTAATCTTTTGACTCATAGTTTTTTATCCTATTGTAAACGGCCGCAAAGATAGTCAAACAATCGGCCGGTTTGGCCTTATGTTGACAATTTTTCAACCGGTAATTGTGAATTTATTGATGGTAATAACTTGATTATTAACAACATGATAAAGATCATGTGTGTTCATTCGGAAAAAGTGGTAATTTTGAAAATCCCGACAGTTTCCTGCTATCGAACCATTTGGAAGGTAAATGGTTTATAAGAACAGGATATATTCTGCTGAACTCTCATTATCAATATCTCACGACTCTTAAATGAAATTAACCGGTACTCTTTCATTGTTATTACTAGGATTCCTGCTCATTTTTCAGGCCTGTAATGACGATGATAATAATCATGAACAGGAACAAATTGAATTTGTGATACCACCAGGATTTCCTGCCCCTGTGTACCAATTTGCAAACAATGCAGTTACTAATGAACGGTTTGCGCTTGGCAGGAAGTTGTTTTATGACGAAATACTTTCCAGAGACAACACCATTTCTTGTGGCAGTTGTCACATACAGGCAGGTGCCTTTGCGCATATTGATCACAAAGTGAGTCATGGAATTGATGATCTTTTGGGTACCCGGAATTCTCCAGCCATTTTCAACCTGGCCTGGTCTACCAATTTCTTTTGGGATGGTGGTGTTAACCATATAGAGTTACAACCCATAGGTCCAATACAAAACCCAGTTGAAATGGATATCCCGCTTGCCGATGCGGTTCAAAAACTAAGGGCCAGTGCTGAATACAGGGCATTGTTTGAAGTTGCTTACGGAAGTGATTCCATTACCTCCCAGATGATGCTCCGTGCAATTGCACAATTTATGGCTGTAATGGTATCAGCCGATTCAAAATACGACAAGTATATTGCAGGTGAAACCTCTCTTTTTGATGCACAGGAATTGAATGGATTGAATCTTTTCCGTCAGAAATGTGAATCGTGTCACGCCGAACCATTGTTTACCGACGTTTCATATCGCAACAATGGACTGGATTCTGTTTTTACAGCCGATTATGGCAGGTCAGTCATTACTCTTGACCCTAACGACGACGGTAAATTCAAAGTGCCTTCACTGAGAAATGTGGAAGTGAGTTATCCTTACATGCATAACGGAAAAGTGAAGACGCTTGAAAAAGTTTTGGATCATTATGCTTCGGGTGTTAAAAATTCTTCCACACTTGATCCTTTACTAGCCGGTGGTATTCCGCTGACTATACAGGAAAAAGCAGACCTGGTAAAATTCCTGAAAACGCTAACTGATCACACCTTCCTGAATAATCCGGATTACGCAGAATCCAACTAATAGCCGAATACAATTTTCTAGTGTACTATTAACTTTTCTTTAAGGAAACTATTACCATTCCTGATTTCCACGAAATACAAACCTGTGCTCAGGTTTTCGAGTGTAAATTGCTGACCCGAAAGGTAAATCTCAAATTTAGCAGTAACTTTTCCGGAGACATCCGTCACTCTTATTTCAGTAATTTGTGCGGCATCCAATCCTGATAAAATCAAATTTACAGTGCCGGAGGAAGGATTAGGGAAAATGGTGCAATGCTGTTCATTTGTCACTGAAGTTGTTTTTACCTCATAAAACTTTTGAATAGTATCCTTGCAACTGTTTACAAGCTGGAGTGTAACGGTGCCGCCTGTATGATTCCACAACACGGTAACCTCATTGGAAGTTTGTGAACCAACCACTACACATCCCGAAGGAAAATCCCATTTAAATTGAAAATCGGATTCATCTGCATTCACACTGAATGTGATTGTATTTCCAAGTGTTGCCAGTGAGTCGCCTGATTCAATCCTGATACTTTCAAAATCCTTGTTACAAGCTTTCACAACTTCAAAAAACGCGGTATCACTACCGGCACAACCATTCAAATCAGTAAAAACCAGCGCAACCGGATAGGGACCACCAATTCCTGCCAGATCAGGATTAAAATAGTTTCCGGAAACACCATTGCCTGTGAATGTGCCCAACACATTGGATTCAAGAAGTAAAGGTTCTGAGTTGACCGGCAATTGTGCTGCTGATGTAAAAATTGAAACCACTGGTGATTCGTGCATCAATACAGTTCCGGCAGCAGTGGTTGTGCAGCCATTTCCATCCGTAAAGTAATAATCAAATGTGGTGGAATTGCCCGAATATGGATTTGAAATACTGAATACGCCTCCCGCAGGATAACCTTGAAGCACCACCGGATTTCCTGTGCAACTTTCCACATTCACAGTGCTTACAGGAACAATTGCAAGCTGACTTAGAACAATAGAATCAGAGCCTGAGATTTGTCCGCAATGATTCACTTTAATCATCCATGTTCCGGGATCTTTCACATATTTCCCTGAAACATTTCCAGTATAAACTGACAAACCATTCTGAAACCATTCATAACTTTCGCCGGGAAGGTAACGCACCCCAATAAAAACAGAATCGCCGTTGCAAATGGCTGCGTTTCCATTCAAACTAATTTGTGGAATTGAACTACTGCTTCCATAACCAACAGCTTTCCAGGCTTCAACTACAGCCTGATATTCCGGTGAACAATTTCCATAAAGGTCAATAGTGCTTTGCAGTGAACTGACATAAAATTCCTCATATCCTGAATTAGAAACAAGGTAGGAGGTGAGTGCTGTGTAAACAAGATTCAGTGAGCTTATCATTCCAATGCCATTCACATTGTACGATGTCCCAAATTCATTAGTGCCTTGAGCACCATTTGTCAAAATGTAAAACCAGTGATTGATAAATCCACTATTGATGTGAACACCTCCCTGATCGCCTGTTCCATAATACCATGAATTACCATGATAAGCAGCAGGCTGTCCATAAGCGTTCGGATCACTGAACGAACGTAACGGAGTTCCGGTTTGTGCTCCTATCAACCAGTTTGCCTGCAAAGGATTGGTATAAAATTCAAGGGCGGTTCCGAAAATATCCGACAAAGCTTCATTGATCGTTCCGGGCTCTCCGTTGTAAGCAAGCCCTGCTGTTTTCTGAATCAACCCATGAGTAAATTCATGACCTGTAATATCGAGTGTAGTAAGCGGACTGGTTGTAGCGTTACCACTTCCGTAAACCACAGCCTGACCGTTCCAAAATGCATTTGCTAAACCGGTTCCATAATTCAGATAACTCATCAAACGGTAACCATCATTATCCAGGCTGTTCCGGTTGAATTTAATATTGAGAAAATCATAATATTGCTCCGCGCAAAAGTGTGCATCGGCTGCATAGTTTTCATCCACCACAGCGCCTTGCTGCCAAAAGTTATCGGTATCAGTAAATTCAGTGATGTGCTGGTAATTCAAATTATGATTGAGATTTTTCGTCTCAATTCCATTTCCTTTTAAGGTAGTTTTCAGATAATATTGCCCTGAGTCTGCAAAGCATGAAATGTTCCTTGTTCCCTCGTAAGTCGTGACAGCTACACCTGTGACATCCGCAAAACAGGCGGAATGAAAATCGCTGATTTTATGCTTCGTTTCTGCATCAATTATCAATGTTAGGGGTGCAAGACTGTTTTGAGGAAAATAATTCAACACAAAAACCAGCTTAGCTGTTTTATTATCCGGATTCAGTTGCCATTCAAAACCACCCGGCATTTCAGAATTTAATTCGTCTTCAGCCTGCAAATACCTGCCAACTATTTCCTTTTCTGAATTTACAAGATTGAATTGAGCAATTGAATTTCCGCTTATGCGGATAAAAACACCTGTAATAAAGACTTTTTGAGTGGTGAATTCATGTAGTATAACAACTGCACCCTTTACAGGAATTCCATTTACAAATTGCTGAAATCTGGAATGAACATTCCCTTTCAAATCAACCTGAACTGAAGCTTTTTTCCAGGTACAATTCTGTTCGGAACGGAAAAAACCGGCTAATTGCTTATCACTATCCTGTCCTGCTTGCCATTCGATTGGAGTTGGTATACTGATTTTTTCAATCGTTGAAACAGAAAGCTCAGCTGCACCAACCGAATTTCCGGTCAACCAGGCTGTCAGAAACAGCAAAATCCGCACAATATTCAAACTTCTGCCCAATACCTTCATTTATAGAAAATAGCCTCTGGAAATGAGTCTGAATCCATTCATTTGACCAATCCACCCTGAAAAATGGTGAAGAGCCTGAAAAGAGGGGGCAAATTCAAGTCACCGGATTTTTGAATAATAGAGTGGAATGTTATATTTGTAAAATCCGTTTCCCAGGAACAGCTACGATACCGGTATATTTTGAAAAATTTCCTTTATCCCCGTTTTACAGTAATCTACATTTTGCTATCCCTGGTTGTGATTGCAGCCGGCCACTTTCAGCTTACATGGACTTATTATTTCACAAAGCCCATGGTGATGCTGATGATGTTGTTTTTTTTCAAGATGGAGTCGGGTGGGACTAAGAATGTTCTTTTCAAAAACCTGATGATTTCAGGGATTTTATTCAGTGCTATAGGCGATTTTTTACTGATGTTCGCTGCACAAAATGAGAACTACTTCATAATGGGGTTAATTGCATTTTTGATTACCCACATATGCTACACAACTGCCTTTATTTCCCAGATATTCAATAGCAGGCCATGGAATCAACATTGGGGGCAACTGGCATTTTCAACCTTGATAGTCGTTTATGGTGCGGAGTATTTTATTCTTAACCATACCAGTTTCGGAGCATTCATGATACCCGTAATGATATACTGCGCAGCAATAACTGCAATGGGAGTTGCAGCGGTAATGCGTGATCTGCAAAACAACAAAAAAGGCTATTTCAGAGTGTTGCTGGGAGCTTTGTTATTTATCGTCAGCGATTCCTTACTGGCAACTAATAAATTTGTTTTCGCCATCGATTATGAAGTGATATTGATATTGGGAACTTATTTTGCAGCTCAATTTTTTATTATTACCGGTTGTGTGATTGACTTTCAAAAAAATAAAAACATTCTGAAATGACAAAATTAAGGGCACCCACTTCAAAAGGTCAATACTATTTGTTTGCGCTAGTTGCTACACTAATGTTTATTGTCTGGCATGGTTATTTTGTAAACACCGGCGACCAGGAAGATCACCTTCCACAGGTGTACAAAATGTTCAATCCTGATCTATATCCCCACGACTATTTCATGGTCCACAATGCCGAAACTTTCAGCATCCGGTTTTATTTTAGATGGTTGGTATACTTATGTGCGTTACTAGTTCCGGTATCAGTGGTCTGTTTTGTATTGACCTTTATCAGCGTCTTTGTTTCAGCATGGGCCGTGAGCCGAATCAGCGGCTTCTTTCATCCAGGTCCATTGACTGCGTTTCTGGCACCTGTGTTTTTGCTGGTGCCTTTCATAAGTCATGCACTCGGCGACAATTCCTATCAGGATAATGGGCTCCTGTGTTCCACTATTTCGGTGATGTTTTGTACACTGGCTTTGCTCGGATTTTTTCGCAAGCAATACATGCTCATGGCTTTTTTTGCTGCTATGGCAGGATGGTTTCAGATAATTGAATCGCTCGTCGTTATCATATTACTTACAATGATGATGCTTATCCACGACAAACGACCAATAAAGGAAATTGTAATTACATTTCTGATGTACCTGGTTGTTGCATCACCAATGCTTGGCCCAATGATATACCTGCATTTGTTTGATGCTTCCGGACTCGATAAACATCAATATTACAGGGCTTTGTATGAAGTCCGAAATCCCAACCATTACCTGCCTTCCCGTTTCTATCTAATTGATTATTTCAAATTCGCACTGTTCATGGGTGCTGCTGTGGTTTCGTCCCGTTTTCTGACAGTTGAATATAGAAAGTTTGTGTACCAGTTAACTGCAGTTGTAATTGGTGGAATGTTGGTTTATTATGTGATGCTGGAACATTTGCACATACTGATAATCGGAAAAACACAATGGTTTAAGGCGTCAATCTGGCTGACCCTTATTTATTCAGTTTGCCTTGCTGTGGCCTGCGACAAATTGCTGCTTCATTATTTCAAACCCCAACTTGTGCAGTCACTGATCAGGATAGGAAGCGTAGCCGTTATTGTAATTTCTCCATTCCTGATCTTCTTTTCAAAGTACATTCCAATTGCAAGAATTAATCAAAATATGCAGGTTGGTATGTATCAAAAAAGCGATCTGACACTTATGCATGAATGGATTGAATCAAACACTCCGGTTGATGCGGTTTTCATGACATCACCTACTGATAATTCATTTTTATGCGAAGCAAAAAGATCGTTACTGATAGGTTATAAATCAGTAATTCATGAACCTTTTTTCATGATACCATGGGCTGAAAATTTCCAGCGGATAAACCATTTTGATCTGGATACTTTGGCAGGAAAATCACCCTACATGGCCGGTATTAATGGATTCAACACCTGGTATTATGAACCTCTGCAAAATGAGAAACTTGATTTTCGCCTCGACAATCTTTCCACCAGCAAAATTGCAGATCAACTAGGGCCTATTGTGCACAAACAAGGGGATCTGGTTCTCACCAAAGTAATCAGAAAAAATATAGTCGGCAGTAGCCATTAGGCAGTTGGCAGTCGGTTTCTAAAGGGCTTTGAGTGTGTAATGTAAAATTGAAAGTCTGATTTTATCAGCAATCGAAACCAGCCCTCCTGTTTTTTAGAAACTGACGTTGAGCCTGAGATTCAAGGTGCGTGCACTCAGATAATTTGGCACCGCATAGCGACGGTTTGTAACGTCGGTTACCCATAAATAGGAAACAGTATTATTTACCTGGAGCAAGTTAAAAACCTCCAATGCCAAAGTCAGTGATTTTATACTGTTCACAGGCTTGAAACGATACTTCTTCGGGTTGTCCTCATCAATAAACACCTTCATAAATCCTAAGTCAACTCTCCGGTAAGGAGGGAACCTCAGCACATCCTTGTAACGATCTTCGCCCGGAGGTCCAAATGGTAATCCGGTTCCAAAAATCAAAGTGAGATTCATTTTAAAAGACGGAATCTTTGGGAGATAATCCTGGAAAAACAAACTGAATGTAAAACGCTGGTCAGTTGGTCTAGGAATGTATCCTGGTGTTGTTTTAATGCTGTCAGTTGCCACATCATTCGCGCTGTAACCCGGAACAATTACTTCACCTTCTGAATTGTAGTAAGTATAGTAAAAATCGTCCTCTATGTCTTCTTCTGTTTTTAATACCGAAAGACTTGCCCAGGATTCCACACCGGAAACAAACTCACCGTTTATCCTCATATCAATTCCGGTTGCATATCCTTTGGCACTGTTGGAACCAAGATATCTGATCCGGAGATTGTCGATTTTGTAAGGTACCAGGTTGTCAAGAAACTTGTAATAAGCTTCTACAGTAAATTTGAACTCTCTACCCCAGGAAAGAAATAAATAATCCATTCCTCCAATAATGTGAATTGAACGTTGCGCTTTGATATCGGTATGTACATGTCCTTCCAGATCTCTGAGTTCACGATAGAAGGGAGGCTGATAGTAATAGCCTGATGCCAGTCTGAAGGAATAGTTCCTTTTCCAACGTGGTTTGAAACTGATGCTCGCACGAGGACTAAATAAAGTTTCACGATTCAGATCCCAATAACTAACCCTGATACCCGCGGTTATGGCGAATTTATTTTTATCACCAAAAAACCATTCGTTCATCAAATAACCTGATAGGCGGTTGGAAGAAACAACAGTGTCGGTTTTAATCACTTCCTGCATTTGCAGGAGCTGATCAGGATCTCCGGGTCCGCCAATATTATCAGGCGGATGGGGCAGGGCATACTCCGCACTGTCGATGTATTGCCATTCGCTTAGCTTATCTGTAATTTGCTCATGCTGATACCTGGCACCCCAGAGTGTCTGCGACTTTTTTCTGTCGATTGTACCTTTGTGATCCAGGCTGTACACATTCGCTTCCATGGTATTCCGGGCATGCTGAATGTAAGTACCGATTCCCCTGTTGAATGCTACATCACCAAAATTTTCAGAGCCAAGATCCTTCTCGAGTTCATCGATGTAATATTGTCCCTGGATGTCGAATGATTCACTCTCCTGTGAGTTGTATGCCGAAGCAATCAGCTTCAAGCGGATACTGTCTGTGAGCTGATGGGTTAAAGTCAAAGCACCGGTTGATGTGAGGTATTTATCTACTTCCTGTCCGTCGAAGTAAATAGTTAACCTGAGAGCTTCGTTGATAGTTCCGAATTCTGTTTCACGGTTTTCAGGAACAATCAAATACTTGTTGTAGGATATATTTCCAAGGAAAGCCAGACTTGTTTTAGGAGTGAAATCATAAGTGAACAACCCCTGCACATCGCCAAAAGCAGGTTTGTATTCTCCTTTTGTTTCCAACGATTTAAACAGGTATTGATTAGTCTTGTACCTGGCTCCTAAAAGATACGTGAAATCCTTCTTTTTGTTGATGCCTTCAAGATGCAGGCCAGCTCCGAGAAACGATGCATATGTGGATCCTGCGAATGCTGTTGGTTTCCGGTATTTGATATCCAGTACTGATGATAGCTTGTCACCATAGTTTGCATCAAATCCGCCGGCTGAAAAGTTGATAGCTGAAACAAGGTCGGAATTGATGAAACTCAATCCTTCCTGCTGGCCCGATCTGACAAGCACAGGACGGTAAATTTCCACATCGTTTACATACACCAGGTTTTCATCGTAGTTACCACCACGAACCGAATACTGCGACGACAATTCATTATTGGAAACCACACCGGGTAATGTTTTCAAAACTCCTTCAAAACTTCCGTTAGCATTTGGAATCTGTTTGATTGTTTTGGGGTCGATGCGGGTAAAGTTGTTTTTGCGGAATTCATCTTCTTTAATTTCCACAACAGGTAGTGGAGTAGAAGAAACTTCGAGCACCTGGTTTATGACAGTATTTGAACCGGGTAAAAGTTTTAATGGAATTTTGATTGTAACATACCCGATGAATGAAAAAACAAGTTCAAAATCTTTGTTGGCATCAACCCTGATCAGGTAGTTACCGTTTGCATCACTCGCTACTCCGCCGGGCTCTCCAAAAACGGAAACGTTAACAGCAGTTAAAGGCTTGTTTGCTTTGTCGGCGATGCGTCCGCTTATAACAGCTTTTTCCTGTGCAAAAGATTTATCCGCACAGAATATTCCTGCCAAAGCAATGATCAAATACAAATAGAACCTTGTCTTAGGTGAGGTCACACAAAATCTGTTTTAAGTGGAATAAAGCAGGGATTCATAGGAAAGAGCCGGTTATTTATCCTTACGTTTATAATCACCACGTTGCCAGGCTTCAATAAATTTAGCCCAGGCTATAGGATTCAACAGACTGATTGAATATCCCTGTCCTGCCATGTACAATTTGTTCTGACGCTCAAGCATCAGGGCTTTGTAATTCATCTGACCGTCCATTGGCATGTTAAGCATCATATCCCGCATCTCAGATAAAGCCATATTTCGTTTGGCACGTTCGTAATCATTGTCAGGAACCTGCAGATTTAAAAAAGCTTGTTTGAACTGATCTTTGGTTGGCCATGGGTAAATAACAGTTTCCTGGAGAAGGACAGTGTCCCTGGAAAGCATTTTGATTAACGAGTACCTGTCGGTGTTTAGTGTATCAGGAATAATGTACATGCTTTTCTTGAACCCCAAAGCTGTAAACTCTATGGTGTCTTTCAGTTGAGCTACAAAGGAGAAAAAACCATTAAAGTCACTCACAGTTCCTCTGTAAGAATTTTTGATAATGATACTCACAAACGGAATCGGTCTCAGACTATCGCCTGTAACTACCACACCCGAAAATTGCACCAGACCTTCGTACTTAGCCTGCGCGCGGGCAAATAAGCAACTAACGACTAACAGACAGGTAAAAATAATTCGCCTCAAATTGGACAGTTTTAATCGCTCAAAAATAAAGAATTATGTGGTTCAGGAGAGCAGGTTTTAATGATTACCTCAAAATAACCCGTTCCTCATTCGATAAAAACGTCCGAAGGTTATTTCAAGTGTCCTGTTTCGTAAATTTGCTGATACTATGAAAAAACAAAAATCAGTAATTGTCATTCTGCTTGTGCTCTTTGCATCATTGCACAGCTTTGCACAAATTACCATCACAAACAGTGACATGCCTGCAGTCGATGACACGTTCAGGGTGAGTAACGGCCTGATCACACCAGCTATAGACCCTATCCCAACAGGTGGTTCATACACCTGGGATTTTTCAATGCTGGAATGGATTTCACAGGATGTAGATTCATTTGTGAGCGTAGCGTCCACCGGTCCGATTTATTCCCTGGTATTTGCAAATCTGCCTTTCAATACGAACCGTGCGAACCTTGCTTCTAAAGGCGCTGATCTGCCTGCCATTCCACAGGTTTCGATTTCCGATGTCAATAATTTCATTTATAATTCTACAGCTTCATACTTGCTCACTGGCTATGGTGCACTCGTAAATGGTCTTTCCGTTCCAATTCCCTTCGGCAATAAGGATGTGATTTATAAATTCCCGATGGATTTCGGCAACCTGGATTCATCTGATTCCGATTTTCAAATCAGTTTACCCGGACTTGGTTTTTATGGACACAATCAACACCGGGTGAATGAAGTAGATGGCTGGGGTACTTTGATAACTCCGTTTGGTACCTTCAATACGCTCAGGGTAAGATCTGACATCACCGCAAACGACTCAGTGTATCTTGATTCACTCGGAATCGGATTTGGATTCCCGGTTCCTCAAACCATTGAGTACAAATGGCTGGGTGCGCTTGGCGGAATTCCATATCTTCAAATCAATACTACAGTTACATTAGGTGTAGAAACGGTTTCTTCTATCAGGTACCGTGATAGCCTGCGAACACTCACAGGGATTGTTGAAAACCCGGACAACCAACATTTCAGCTCGACTGTTTTTCCAAATCCGGTAAAAGAATCTCTGGTTGTGGATTTGAACTTACTCAAAGGTGGTGATGTAAACATCCTGATCTATAATAGCCAGGGCGAAAAAATTGCCGTGATTTGGTCTGGAGCAATGGCACCCGGACAACACCGTGTCAATTACGATGCTAAGGAAGCACAGCTGGCAACAGGATTGTATTTTGTAGAAATAATGGTAGGGAGTGAAAGAGAACACACCCCGTTTATTTTCACAGGAAAGTAGGAGGTTGTAGGGAAGTCAGATACCTAAAACATTCCAGCGGTTCGTTTAGGTCGGAATTTAGTTACTTTATGTGATTCGTGTATTTCCGTTTAATTATAACAACAGCACTCGTAGTCATGATCAAGATTAAAAGTGTCAATAAAAATGCATTTGTTGTGCTGTTTGGAATATTGTGACCGCTTCCAATATACAAACCCCAAATAAATAGCGTCACAAAAATTATGATAATTAAGATTATCATAATTATTTGTAAGACTAATTTCATTGGAGTATATCAAGTTTGGCTTATAACTATCAGTACCCGAGTATTTTCATCATCGATTTGGCACTCTGTTCCTTTGCAAAAAGCCTTGTTGTATATTCCCCGGTTTCATCTCTGTCAATGAGTACATGTTTAGGTGCCGGTATCAGGCAATGCTGAATCCCTCCGTATCCGCCAAGTGATTCCTGGTAGGCTCCGGTGTGAAAAAAGCCGATGAATAAAGGCTCTCCGGGTTCTCCTTTCGGAAGAAATACCCGGCTTTTAACACTTTCCATGATGTAATAATCATCGCTATCGCAGGTCAAACCACCCAGGTTTACCCTCTGATATTCCTTATCCCAGTTGTTAATACTAAGCAAAATAAATTTCTGTTTAATGCCCCAGGTATCAGGTAAAGTGGTGATGAAGGAGCTGTCGATCATGTTCCAGGTTTCCTTATCATTCTGACGCTTCTCCTCGGTTATACCGAACAGGATAGCCCCGCTTTCACCTACAGTGAATGAACCGAACTCGGTAAAGATGTTTGGTTCCTGTACTTTGCGTTGCTCGCAGGTAGACTTAATCTGACGTACAATCTCATCGGCCATATACTGATAATCGAAATCAAAGCTCAATGAAGTGCGGATTGGGAAGCCACCCCCGATGTCCAGTGAGTCAAGTTCCGGACATATTTTCTTCAAGTCGCAGTACAGATTGATGCACCGATTCAATTCTGCCCAGTAATACGCGGTGTCGCGGATACCTGTGTTAATGAAGAAGTGAAGCAATTTCACCTCGATATTCGGGTTCTTTTTGATTACATTTTTATAGTAATCAATGATTTCAATCTGGCGGATACCCAGGCGGGAAGTATAAAAGTCGAAGTTAGGTTCCTCTTCCGCAGCAATGCGTAAACCAATCTTGACCTTACGCTTAGCCAGGACTTTCTCGTATGCCTGCAACTCGTTTTTGTTGTCGAGAATCGGAATCAGGTTTGTAAACCCATCCTCAATCATGTCCAGAATATTCTGGGTGTAAGCTGCTTTCTTGTATCCGTTACAGAGTACAAAAATGTCTTTGTTGATCTTTCCATCCTCATGAAGTTTCCTGATAATCGGAATATCAAATGCCGATGAAGTTTCAAGGTGGATATCGTTTTTCAAAGCTTCCTCAAGCACAAATGAAAAGTGAGAGCTTTTAGTGCAGTAACAATAAGTATAATTACCTTTGTAATCGGCTTTGGCCATGGCCACATTGAAAAACCGCTTAGCCTTCTGTATCTGAGAACTGATTTTGGGCAGATACGAAATTTTGAGTGGAGTACCATATTGTTCAATGACGTCCATTAGTGGTATTCCGTTAAAATTCAAGCAGTTATCCACTACTTCAAAACCTTCCTGGGGAAACTCAAAGGTTTGTGTTATCAGGTCAATGTATTGGTTCTTCATGGCAATGTAAGTGATCCGGATTGGTTATTTAGTGCGAATGTAAGTAACCTGGATTAAAGAAAATCCATGGTTTTAAATTATTTTTTATGATAAAGAATGTAAAGTTTGTTGAAGTTAAGTCTGAAATTGGTGCCGGAACCCGTGGTGCCAGCCTGGGAGTTGATGCAATTAAGATTGCTGCACTCGATTACGGAAGCAACCTTTTCAATAAATACCCTTCGGTTGAAATAAAGTCTGAAAACCAAATGTTGTTTGGAAGTCCTGGAAGCCCGTACGCCAAGCGTTTGAAAGGTATTGTTTCGATTTATGAGCGGATTTCAAACGAAGTAAGTGCCATTCTGAAAAGCAAGGCATTTCCAATAGTCTTAGCCGGTGATCATAGTACCGCAGGAGGAACCATTGCCGGTATACGCCAGGCATATCCAAAACAAAAGCTAGGTGTAATCTGGATCGATGCTCATGCCGATCTGCATTCGCCTTATACGACTCCAACAGGAAACGTGCACGGTATGCCACTCGCGGCTGCTTTGGGTGAGGATAACCCTCAGTCAAGAATCAACAAGCCTGATAAGGATACCGTCGAACTTTGGAATAAACTGAAAAAAGTAGGAGGTGTCTCCCCTAAAATCACTTATAAAGATCTGGTTTTTATCTCCTTACGGGATGTGGAACCAGAGGAATCTTACCTTCTGAAAAAGCATAAGGTCAAAATTTTCACAACCAATGAAGTGAAAAGGAATGGTGTGGAAAAAATCGCGCGTGATGCCCTGGCTCACCTCAGTCATTGCAGCCTTATCTATGTTTCATTTGATGTGGATAGCATGGACTCATCCATTTCGAAAGGTACCGGAACTCCTGTTAGGAATGGTATCACCGAAAAGGAAGCCGGAAGCCTTTGTGTACGACTGATCCAGAATGAAAAGGTGTGCTGCTTCGAAATCGCAGAAGTTAATCCTACCATGGACAAGGAAAATTTGATGGCAGAAAACACTTTTGAAATCCTTCAACGTGTTGTCAGTCAGTTAACCACATAATAACCCCTATTGCATCTTATGCTTTTTGAAAAACTAATAGCAGAAAAAGTCTCACTTCACTTTTCCCGGGTATTCAATAACGAAATTACCCCGGATCAGCTTGTATTTCAACCTACCCGGAAAGAATTTGCCGGTGATATTACCTTGGTTGTTTTCGGATTATCCAAAATTTCAGGGAAGTCACCTGAAGAAACTGGTCAGCTCCTGGGAGAGGCTCTTTTAACTGAAACTGAACTTGTTTCTGATTTCAATATAATTAAAGGCTTTCTTAATATAAGTATATGTAATGATCAGTGGATCAATTTTTTAAATTCAGTATATAAAGCTTTACCTAACCCCGAAAACCAGACCTCAGAATCAGACGATGCCGCTCCTGTTCTAGTGGAATATTCTTCACCCAACACCAACAAACCTCTCCACCTTGGTCATATAAGGAACAACCTGTTGGGTTTTTCTGTAAGCGAAATCCTAAAGGCAACCGGTAACAATGTAGTCAAGGTAAACATTGTGAATGACCGTGGAATTCACATTTGCAAATCGATGCTTGCCTGGAAAAAGTTCAGCAATCAGGAGACGCCTGAGATGGCTGGCCTCAAAGGGGATCACCTGGTTGGGAAGTATTATGTGATCTTCGATCAGAAGTATAAGGAACAAATCAAGGAACTTAAGGCTAACGGCTACTCTGAAGAGGAAGCAGAAAAGAATGCCCCATTGATCCTTGAAGCCAAGGAAATGCTCCAGAAATGGGAAGCAGGAGACAAGGAAACACTTGATTTGTGGTCAATGATGAACAAGTGGGTCTATGCAGGATTTGAGAAGACTTACAAGATGCTTGGAGTCGATTTTGATAAGATATACTATGAATCAGAAACCTATCTGCTTGGCAAATCCATCATTGAAGAAGGATTGGCGAAAGAGGTACTTTACAAGAAACCCGACGGTTCTGTTTGGGTGAATTTACAGTCTGACGGACTCGATGAAAAGCTATTGCTTCGGGCCGATGGGACTTCAGTTTACATGACCCAGGATATTGGAACCGCAGTAATGCGCTTCAATGAATACAAGTTTAAGAAGCTGATTTTTGTAGTAGGAAACGAACAGGATTATCACTTCAAGGTACTCTTCCTGGTATTAAAGAAACTAGGCTATGATTGGGCTGACAGGCTCTTTCACCTTTCATACAACATGGTGGATCTTCCTTCCGGGAAAATGAAATCGCGGGAAGGCACTGTTGTGGATGCTGATGAACTTATCGACAACATGATTGCCGAAGCCAAACAACTCACCATTGAACTTGGCAAACTGGATGATTTCAACTCCCAGGAGGCAAGTGATTTATTCAACATGCTTGGTCTTGGAGCATTGAAGTATTTTCTATTGCGCGTAGATCCTGAAAAAAGAATGTTGTTCAATCCGAATGAATCTATCGATTTTAACGGGAATACAGGTCCTTTCATTCAATATACTCACGCAAGAATACAATCTGTTTTGAGGAAAGCTAAAACAATTCCTTCCTTACAGAATTTCCAGGCGATGAACCTCACAGGTTACACAGCATTGGATCCAAAAGAAAAGGAACTGGTTAAGATTATAGTTCGCTTTAATGAATCTACGGTAGATGCCGCTCAAAAGCTGGCTCCATCTATCATTTCAAACTATGCCTATGAACTGGCAAGGTCCTTCAACCAGTTTTACCACGATCATGCTATCATAGATCCGGAAAAACCTGCTACTTCAGAGTTTCGATTGGTGTTGTGCGAGCAGTGTGCCGTGACCATTTCAAATTCAATGAAATTGCTTGGCATTCGCGTGCCTGACCGGATGTAATGAAAACATTATTGACACTTGTGATGCTGCTGCTTTTCGCAGGAATGCTATACCCACCTCAAACGGGTATCGCCAGGACGAGCAAATCCAATAAATTCATTCCTATCCGTGCTGAATTGCATACTGGAGATATTGTTTTTCGACAAGGAAAGGGTTTGATCAGCGAAATGTTCCGTAAAAGCTCGGTGAAACACCAGCAATATTCACATGCCGGAATCATACAGATAACTGAAAAAGGGGTGTTTGTTTCACATATGATCGATGATGCAGAAACTAAAAAATCGAATCTGAAAACGGAATCGATTGAAGAATTTTGCAATAGCAACGAAGTAAAATCCTATGCAGTTTACCGGTATGGTTTTTTATCCGGAAAGGAAAACATGGTTGAGACTTATTTCAACAATCTGGCTATTAAAAATGTCGAATTTGATGAAGAGTTTAACCTGGATACCGACAACAAATTATACTGCACAGAACTCATTTATAAAATGTGCCTCACCACAGCCAATTACAGGTTGCCTGTAAGCGAAATAAAAGGGCAGCCATATGTGGCTCTTGATAACCTTTACGGGGATGGTGTGGCTGACTTAATCACTGAAAAAAAATACTGAAAATGAAAAACAACATCTTCAAAGTAGCTCCCTGTTTCCTTCTGCTTGTATTGATTTTGGCAGGATGCGGAGGAAATACACCTTCAAAATCGGCTTCAAAATTCCTGAACGCTTTCAACGAAAAGGACTATGAAGAAGCACGAAAATATGCTTCTCCTGAAACTGCCAAGTTGGTGGACCTGATGGAATCCCTTTCGAAAATGTCCACTTCAATTGACACCTTGCAACATAATAAAATTGAAGTGGTGAGTGAGAAAATCGATGGAGAAACAGCGACAGTTACCTTCCGGGAAGAGGGTTCTGACGAAACTGAAGATATTAAACTGAAAAAAATTGATGGAAAGTGGATGGTGCATATCACCAAAACCGAAATTTCAGCAAAGGAAAATTCTGTATTTAATACTGAGGAAGAGGGTCTTATGATGGAAACACAGGATTCGCTGGAGCTTTCAGCCGATTCCACAATGTTGATTCCGGCCAATTAGATCCATCAGGTGGAAATACCTCCTGAAAACATTAATTTTGCAGCCAATTACAAGAAATACAAATGTTTGAAAATTTAAGTGATAAACTCGACAGGGCGTTCAAAGTCCTGAAAGGCCAGGGAAAGATTACCGAAATCAATGTAGCGGAAACCGTAAAGGAAGTCCGTAAAGCATTGCTTGAAGCTGATGTAAACTACAAAGTAGCCAAAACTTTTACCGACAAGGTGAAAGAAACTGCATTGGGTCAGAACGTGCTGCTCGCAGTTTCGCCGAGCCAGTTGATGGTTAAAATTGTGCACCAGGAATTGGTTCAGCTCATGGGTGGTTCCATGACCGAACTGAATTTGAAAGGCACACCGGCTGTAATCCTGATGTCTGGTTTGCAAGGTTCTGGTAAGACAACCTTATCAGGAAAGCTGGCAAGCTTTATCAAAAATAAAAAAGGCCGTAATCCATTACTTGTGGCGTGCGACGTATATCGTCCTGCAGCTATTGACCAGTTGAAAGTGCTCGGAGAGCAAATCGGAGTTCCGGTTTATGCGGATCCTGAAAATAAAAACCCGGTTGATATTGCGAAAAAAGCCATTGAATTTGCCAAATCACAAGGCCATAATGTAGTCATCATCGATACTGCAGGTCGACTTGCAGTGGATGAGGCGATGATGGATGAAATTGAAAGAGTGAAGAAAGCGGTTAACCCGACCGAAACACTTTTTGTGGTAGATGCCATGACAGGTCAGGATGCAGTGAATACTGCGAAAGCTTTCAACGACAGAATCAATTTTGATGGAGTAGTGTTGACCAAACTCGATGGCGACACTCGAGGTGGCGCCGCGCTTTCAATACGTTCTGTAGTCGATAAGCCTATCAAATTTGTTGGTACCGGTGAAAAGATGGATGCTATCGATATTTTCTATCCGGAAAGGATGGCTGATCGTATCCTGGGTATGGGTGATATTGTTTCCCTTGTGGAGAAAGCACAGGAACAATTCGATGAGAAAGCTGCCGCGGAATTACAGAAGAAAATTTCGAAAAATAAGTTCGACTTCAACGACTTCCTTTCACAGCTGGAGCAAATCAAGAAAATGGGTAACGTAAAAGACCTGTTGGGAATGATTCCGGGTGTAGGAAAAGCGGTGAAAGATATGGATATCGACAACAATGCATTCAAAGGAATTGAAGCAATTATCAAGTCGATGACCCCTGCTGAACGGGTAGATCCTGCAATACTGAACGGTAACCGTAAAAAACGTGTAGCCGATGGCAGTGGTACAACAATCCAGGAGGTAAATAAATTGATCAAACAGTTTGAGGATATGCGAAAAATGATGAAGGCTTTTTCAGGTGGGAATGCTTCCAAATTGATGCGCAACATGCCTTTCAGAAAATAATATAAGCTCCTGAAATGATACTATTGGATGGTAAGGCAACTGCCGATGCAATCAAAAAGGAAATTGCCCATGAAGTGGCACAGTTAAAACTTGCAGGCAGAAAAACACCACATCTTGCGGCCATCCTTGTGGGAACCGATGGTGCATCTGAAACCTATGTAGGAAGTAAAGTGAAAACCTGTAATGAAATTGGTTTCCATTCTTCGTTGTTCCGTTTTAGTCCCACCGTTTCAGAAGCCGAACTCCTCGACAAAATAAGACACATCAATCTCGATCCTGAAATTGACGGACTCATCGTACAAAGTCCGTTACCTGAACACATCTCCTTCCATAAAGTAACTGAAACCATTTCTCCAGCAAAGGATGTGGATGGTTTTAATCCTGTAAATTCAGGACGGCTCATGCAAAATATTCCATGCTTCATTGCAGCAACCCCAAAAGGAATTATCACCTTGCTTGATCGATACAATATTGAAACAGCAGGCAAAAGCTGCGTAGTAATCGGCCGAAGTAACATAGTGGGAATGCCAATGAGTATTTTGCTGGCTCGCAATGCGTATCCTGGTAATTGTACAGTTACCATCTGCCACAGCAAAACAAAACACCTGAAAGAACATACTCTTGCAGCAGATATCATTATTGCCGCATTAGGTAAGCCTGGTTTCCTTAAAGGAAGTTTGGTGAAGGAAGGAGCCGTAGTGATTGATGTGGGCATTACACGCATCCCTGACAGCACCCGCAAGAGCGGATTCAGGCTGAAAGGAGATGTCGATTTTGATGATGTGGCTCCTAAATGCAGCTACATTACACCTGTACCGGGTGGTGTTGGACCGATGACCATAATCGGATTGCTCCAGAATACATTACTCGCTTCCAAAAAAGAGATCCAGTTTTGATAGTTACTCACTGGTATGACCTTTGCAACTGAATTTATACCATCCGGTTTGACTCAATCTACCCCCATATCCAACACTTTTATCGCCTCAGGAAAACTGCCTGTAATGGAACAGTTTTATACTGTGCAGGGAGAAGGTTATTATTCAGGAACCTCTGCTTATTTCATTCGCCTTGCAGGATGTGATGTTGGGTGCGTTTGGTGCGATGTAAAAGATTCATGGCCGGTAACGGATGATCAGTATATCTCAATTTCAGAAATTGTAAACCAGGCTCAATCGCATCCTGCGCGTGTAGTCGTGATCACAGGAGGAGAACCGTTCATGTACGACCTCAACAACCTGATTGACTTACTCCATGAATCCGGTTTCCGTGTACACATTGAAACCTCCGGCGCTTACCCGCTTTCAGGTACCCCTGACTGGGTTTGTGTGTCTCCTAAAAAGTTTAAAAGTCCGCTCAAAGAAGTACTTGAAATAGCGGATGAACTGAAGGTTGTGGTATTCAACACATCGGATGTGAAATGGGCCGAAGACAATGCCGCATTCGTGAATGAAAACTGTCGTTTGTTTCTTCAGCCTGAATTTGAAAAAAGCACTAAACTGCTGCCTTTGATAGTTGACTATGTAAAGCAAAACCCTCTCTGGCGCATCTCACTTCAAACGCATAAGTTTATCGGCATTCCATGAAAAACAAAATATCTTTCTTTTTAGTGCTTGCTTTCTTAGGTTTTTTACTTCCTGGCTTTGTACTGGCTCAGCCAACTACATACACTAGTACTTCGAAGGGCGCCATTAAAAACTATGAAGCTGCTACCAAGTACTTCGACCTCTATCAAAACGACAAAGCACTGGAGGAGTTGGACAAAGCCACTTCCAAAGATCCTGCCTTCATTGAAGCCTATATCCTGAAGGCAAATATTTTCGTCGACAAAATGCAATATGAAAGGGCAATAGAAGAATACCAGAAGGCTCTTGAGATTAATCCCAATTTTTTTCCTAACAATTATTACACGCTTGCCACTATTGAACTGAACATAGGCAGGTATGAAGATGCCAAAAAGCATTTCGAAAAATTTCTGACCTACCAGGGAACTTCCACAAAATTCCGTGAACAGGCAGTTATGAGAATTACATCGTGCGAATTCGCCATTGAAGCACTAAAACATCCTGTAGCTTTCAAACCTGAGAACCTTGGGGAAAGCATCAACAGTGAATACGACGATTATTTTCCAACAATTACCGTCGACAATCAAACCATGTTTTATACCCGCAACAGGCCTGAAACTCAAGGCTCAAAAAGGTATCATGAGGATTTTTATATCAGCATAAAGAAGGATGAAAAATGGACCAAATCCTTCAACGGAGGTTCACAATTGAACACTGCAGGTAACGAAGGAGTTCCCAATATTTCTCCTGACGGAAAGCTCTTATTTTTCGCAGCCTGTGACCGTCCGGAAGGAAAGGGTTCGTGTGATATTTATTATTCCCGCTTGAAAAAAGAAGGCTGGACGAGGCCTATCAACCTTGGCAATCCGGTCAACACCGGAGCATGGGAATCGCAACCGTCATTTGCCTCCGATGGAAGGACCCTTTATTTTATCAGGGGTTCCATAACAAGGGAAGGTATCAGGGAGCAGGATATTTATTCCACCCGAATCAGTGATGACGGACGTTGGAGTGAGCCTCAGAAACTTTCACCGCTTATCAATACCAGCGAAGAAGAAGAGTTTGTGTTCATCCATCCTGATAACCAAACTTTGTACTTCTCATCAGATGGCCATCCTGGCATGGGCCATCTCGACATTTATGTTACCAGAAGAAGTACTGATGGCAGCTGGATGAAACCTGAAAATCTAGGATTCCCAATCAACACATTTCAGGATGAAAGAGGAATGCTTGTTGGTCCTAAAGGTGATGTGGGATATATTGCCTCGAATCGCGAAGGTGGTTTTGGAGGACTTGATTTATACAGTTTTGAATTGTATTCTGCAGCACGACCAATGCTTGTCAGTTACGTGAAAGGTACAGTTACAGATGCAAATTCAGGAATGAACCTGGAAGCAAATTTTGAAATTATTGATCTTGAAACAGGGAAACCGGTAATTACTTCTTCCTCTGAAAAAGGTACCGGTGAATTTCTTGCTTGTCTGACTGCAGGAAAAGATTACTCCTTGAATGTTTCCAAAGCTGGTTATCTCTTTTACTCAGACCATTTTTCCTGTAAGAATCCCTCTGATGTAAAAAACGCCTATGTAATTGATGTGAAACTTCAGTCGCCTCAAAAAGGAGGGAAGGTGGTTCTTAAAAATGTATTCTACGATACCAATCTTTTCAATCTTAAAACAGAATCCTATCCTGAGCTCGATAAATTAGTACAGTTTATGAATAGCAGCAAAGGCGTTTCAGTGGAAGTAAGTGGTCATACCGACAGTACAGGAGACAATAAAAAGAACCAGGTGCTTTCTGAAAACAGGGCCAAATCGGTGTATGATTACCTCATCAGTAAAGGAATCCCTGCCTCACGTCTTACCTTCAAAGGCTATGGTGATTCAGTACCTGTGGCTGCTAATGATACAGAAGAAGGAAGAGCGCAAAATCGCCGGACTGAATTTTTAATCACCGGGGTACAGTAATATTTTCCAAAAAAAAATGCTCCCGTTTTTTTCTAACGGGAGCATCACCAAACATTACTAACACCATAAACAGGAAACTTAATTAATTAATTTTCGCAGTTTCACACACCTGTATAAGGTTTGAAACAGGCATTTGTTGTGGCTGAAATTGTTTGTGACAAAACTTTGACATTTCACTCTGGGAAATGTCAATTCCGCCCGGTTAAAACGGACTAAAAAGTGGTTCCATCGCAATGTAAACCAATGCTCCTGCAACATATCCCAGCAAAGCGTAGAGAGTGATTCTTTTTACATACCAGAAAAAGTCCATTTGCTCCATACCCATTACTGCAACTCCTGCTGCTGAACCGATGATAAGCGCGCTTCCACCGGTTCCGGTACAATAGGCTAGGAATTCCCAGAAAAAATGGTCAACCGGGTAAATAGTCAGATCATACATTCCCATTGCGGCAGCTACCAAAGGCACGTTATCAATTATTGCTGATAACAATCCAAGCATCATCACAATTGCATTTTCATTATCGATAGTTCTCAACAGGAAAACCGCAAACATGCTTAGCATTCCGGTGCTTTGCAATGCTGCAACTGCCACAAGTATGCCCAGGAAAAACAGGATACTTGGAGTATCTATTTTTTGAAGTGCGTTCACAACGGAGAATGAACTTTTGTAAGAATCAGCTTTCTTCAAATGCATGATTTCGGTAAGAATCCAGAGGATGCCCAACCCAAGTAAAATTCCCATGAAAGGTGGGAGGTGGGTAACTGTTTTGAAAACCGGCACAAACAACAATGCACCAATTCCTGTGGCCAAAATGAATCTGCGCTCGAATGGAGTGGTTCTGTATGTGGTTGCGGTAAATTCTTCTCTGACCTCAGTACCTTTTATCTTCAACGAAAACAAAAGCAAGGGCAGAAGAGTACATACCACACTTGGGATGAACAATTTGAGAATGATGTTATTCGCGGTAATTCTTCCTCCAATCCAAAGCATGGTTGTGGTAACATCCCCTATGGGAGACCAAACACCACCGGCATTTGATGCTATAATAACCATTCCTAACACAATCATTCGCTCTTGCCTGTCGGATATGAGTTTCCGGGATAAAGAAGTCATAACAATGGCTGTGGTCAGATTATCCAGCACCGCAGATAAAAAGAAAGTCAGGATAGTAATGATCCAGAGTATTTTCCTTTTGTTATCGGTTTTGATTCTGCTGGTAATTACCTGAAATCCGTCGTGGGCATCAATTAGTTCCACAATCGTCATTGCACCCATAAGGAAAAACAGGATTCCTGCAATATCTCCAAGGTGTTCTATCAGTTCTCCGCTGACAAGGTTTGGTTCCTTCGCGAAAAAGATGTAGATCGTCCAGCAAAGAACTCCGGTTATAAGAGCTGCTGCTGCTTTGTTTATTTTAAGGGGATGTTCAAGTGCAATTGCCAGATACCCAACTATGAATACTACTAAAATGGTTAATTCCATAAAATCAGTTGGTTCTTGAGCAGCAATTTAGGCCGGATAAAATTAGTAAAAAGAATCGCATCCGGTCCCGTATTTCCCATTAATGATTGAAAAGCAGCTTGAAATAAAAAGATGGTTGCCTGAACCGGGCTCTCAGATCAAGGTCATCGAACATACAGGATATTGTTTCCCTCACTGTGGCATTTCGTTCTGCTTTGTTAATCACGTAATTGAACAACCAGGGGTAATTGCAGAGTTTTTGCATAGTGTGGCTCAATTTGAGCTCATTCCAGAGTCTTTTGTATACGGCATGGTCATATTGTTCCAAATTTGATGCACTGTAATTCTGCTGACCTAATGCTGCGATGGCAGTATTGGCAGCAGTCATTCCGCAAAACATCGCATTGCTGATCCCTTCACCGCTGAATGGATCGATCATGGCGGCCGCATCTCCGGTAAGGATAAAATTATCGCCTGAAATAGCTCGCTTTTTTGAACCAAGCGGAAGTCCCCAACCATCAATTTTTCCAGCCAGCTCGGCATTCGCAAAACGGTGCTTTATAGTTTCGTTTTCACGGATGGCTTTTTCCATAGCCAGTTTAAGGTTTACCTTCTTTTTCTTAATTGATGATGTTAGCATTCCTGCACCCACATTGGCATAACCACCGGGGAGAGGGAAAATCCAGAAATATCCCGGAAGCAATTCGTCAATGAAATGCAACTCAATAAAATTTTTCGGATGCATTCCTGTGACGCCCTTATAATATGCCCTGATGCCACCACAATAATGTGAATCTTCTTTACGAATGCCGCCCAGCGTCTTTGAAAGCAAGCTCCGGTCACCATCTGCAGCTATTACGAGGTCGGTGCTGACAGTATACGATTCAATTCCGTGTTGAACGGTAAGCTGTATTCCATCAGAAGTTCGGGTGACTGCAGTTAATTCATGACCTTGCCTGAAATCGGCATATTCCGGTTGTATTTGCTGTATCAGGAAATTATCGAAATCCATTCTCCTGGAAATAAACCCCGGAGGGTATTTTAACTTCTCAATATCCTTGTTGAAGGGTATATCAATGCTTTTGCCGTTGGGTGCTGCGAATTTTATTCCGTAACTTCCTAAAAAATGATCGGTGTTCACAGAGAGAGAATCCAGGATTTCAGGATTCAGTTTTTTCAAAACCGGCATCACCTTCCCGCTAAGGGCATCACCACAAATTTTATCTCTTGGAAAGACTGCCTTGTCTATGATAAGATGTGGGATTTTTTCCTTGCACAAAAAAGCGGAAGCAGTTGCTCCGGCAGGACCGGCTCCTGCAATAACGATATGTTGTTTTTCTGTTTTGATGGGAGGGAAGAAGTTAAAAAATCAGGCGTTACGATAATCCTTTTTTACACGCGACATCTCCATAGTATCATCCTTCTTTTTAAGGTCTTCACGTTTGTCGAACAATTTTTTACCCCTTGCCAGTGCGATCTCCAGCTTGGCAAATCCCCGGTCTGAAATGTAAAGCCTGGTAGGTATAATGGTGAACCCTTTTTCTTTCGTCTTAACCTGGAGTTTGTTCAGCTCTTTCCGGCTAAGTAATAGTTTCCTGTCCCGCTTCGATAAATGATTGTTGTAAGAACCTTCACGGTACTCGGCGATGTGCATTCCCTTCACCCACAATTCGTCGTTGATGAACACACAATAGGCATCTGCGAGGTTGGACTGAGACTGGCGTATCGATTTTATTTCGGTCCCGGTAAGTACCATTCCGGCCTCCAGTTTCGATTCAATGTGATACTCAAAAAGTGCTTTCTTATTGCTTGTAATCGTTGTTTCAGCCATACTTCCCGGTCTACTACCCTGGCGCAAATTTCGTAAAATTAATCGATGTGTCAGCGAACCACGAGAACCGGAATCGATACCATGTGCCTTACCCCTTCGATAGTGGTTCCAAAAAACAAATCCTTCAGCAAATGGTGACCGTGAGCTCCCATCACTAATAAATCGGCTCCGAATTCATTTGTTTTTGTGGAAATGGCATACTTCGGTTTACCGAATCCAATTGCAAACCTGGCATTATATCCGGAGGTTTTCAGGTTCTGTACATATTGCTCCATATTCGCGGTATCGGAGCGTGTTTCAAAGTCACTTGTTTCCTTACCAAATACAAATGCAAGTGGTGTTTCCACAACGTGAATCAAAAGGTATTCAGCATTTTTTCCTCCCTGGGAAACTGCATGAGCAAGTGTTTTTTGATCGGCATCTGAAAAGTCAATTGCGACTGCAATTTTCTTGTATACAGTAGGTTTTAATGCAGTTAATCCAATCTCTTTAAATTCACCATGTGGTACAGGAGACTTCGTAATGATTTTAGCCTTTATGAGAGGTGCGAAAGTGGTGTATAATAACAAGAGGGCTGCGATAACTGCAACCGGAATCACAACAAAGTCTATTACCATTGGTGAAACATCAGGGGAATTTGACCAATCTACAATTTGCTGGAATACCAGTTTCGCGTTCAGGCTTACAATGATTACAGCCGACAACCAGGCAAGAACTTTTACCCATGTAGCTATTACAAAATCCCCCATTTTTTTCTTGTCGCTTACGAAGTGGATTAATGGAATAATTGCAAATCCCAGCTGAAGGCTCAATATTACCTGGCTGAATACAAGTAATTTTCCTGTAGATCCTTCACCCAGAATTGTGATGGTAAGCAATGCGGGAATAATAGCGATGATCCTCGTAATCAACCTTCGGATCCAGGGCTGGATACGGAGGTTCAGGTAACCTTCCATTACAATTTGACCAGCCAGCGTTCCCGTGATTGTAGAGCTTTGTCCGGCTGCTATCAATGCCACTGCAAACAACATGGGTGCGAGATTGGTACCGAGCAACGGCTCTAGCATTTTGTGCGCATCCTGGATTTCGGCAACTTCAAACATTCCATTCTTAAAGAAAACAGAAGCAGCCAGGATGAGAATGGCGGCATTCACAAACAAGGCCAAGTTCAAAGCAATGGCTGTATCGATAAAATTATACTTAATCGCCTTCTTAATCTCCGGAGCATTCCGTTCAAAATTGCGGGTCTGCACCAGTGATGAATGCAAATACAAATTGTGTGGCATTACAGTAGCACCTATAATTCCTATTGCGATATAAAGTGCGGTGTCATTCGGAATGTTTGGAATGAATCCTGATGCGATATCGCCAATAGATGGTTGCGCAAAAACCATTTCCGCAAAAAACGAGATACCGATAATTCCTACCAGAGTAATAATAAACGCTTCCATTTTACGCATCCCGAAATTCAATAAAAACAGCAACAGAAACGTATCCAATACACTGATACAAACACCCCAGGTGAGTGGCAACCCAAATAACAACTGCAATCCAATTGCCATTCCCAAAACCTCTGCAAGGTCACAGGCGGCAATGGCAATTTCGGCTAGAAAATAAAGAGCTCCGTTTATAATTGGCGGATATGTTTCACGTGATACCTGGGCCAGATCCATTCCTCTTACAATTCCCAATCGGGCACTAAGCGATTGCAACAACAACGCCATCAGGTTCGACATCAGCAACACCCATATCAAGGTATACCCGAACTGGCTTCCACCTGCAATATCCGTTGCCCAGTTTCCGGGATCCATATAACCCACACTTATCAGGTAGGCAGGACCCACAAAAGCCAGCAATTTTTTGAAAAAGCCGGTATTTCCAGGTACCGGCACTGAGGCGTTAACCTCTGAAAGTGAAGGCATTTGATTTTTACTCTTGTGAAACATTGGCTAAATTTATTTGGCAAATATAAGGTTAAAATTTAGATATGTCTAACTTTAAAATAAATTATCAGATCACGGACTAAAATTCAGACCTTCGCGGCCATGATTTACAAATTAATAATCAGGCCGGTTTTGTTTTTATTCCAGGCCGAAACTGTGCACCATATGGTGATGGGAATCCTGAAGTTTTCAGGCAAAATTCCCGGAATGCTGAGTCTCTTGAGAGGTGTTTTTAATATTCAGGATGAGCGGCTTAAACGCACTGTAGCCGGTATCACATTCCCGAATCCTGTAGGACTGGCAGCTGGTTTTGATAAAGATGCACTGGCATTTGAAGAATTGGGTGCACTTGGATTCGGCTTTATCGAAATCGGTACTGTAACTCCGGTTGGTCAGCCAGGAAACCCTGAGCCACGTTTGTTCAGGCTTCCTGCCGATCGTGCACTGATCAATCGCATGGGATTTAACAATGAAGGAGTGAAGGCTGCTGCCGCAAGACTGAAGAAGCGTTCCGGAAAAGTAATAATCGGTGGTAACATTGGTAAGAACAAAGTAACTCCTAATGAAAAGGCAGTCGACGACTACCTGATCTGCTTTCATGAATTGTTTCCAGTGGTCGATTATTTTGTCATAAACATTTCATCACCTAACACTCCCGGATTAAGAGAACTTCAGGAAAAGGAACCTTTGATGCATTTGCTTCAGTCGGTGCAGAGTGCTAATTCCAATACTGGAAAACCCAAACCTGTCTTCCTTAAAATAGCGCCTGATCTCACTCTGACCCAGGTTGATGATATTATTGAAATCACCCTTGCTTGTAAGTTGTCGGGACTTATAATTTCGAACACCACCATTTCCCGTGAAAACCTTGTCACTTCAGCTTCGCAAATAGCTGAAATCGGAGCCGGTGGATTGAGTGGAAGTCCGGTATTTAACAAATCCACCGAACTTGTGAAATACGTAGCAGATAAAGCTTCCAAACGCTTCTCCATCATAGCTTCCGGAGGAATTTTTTCACCTGGGGAAGCACAGGCAAAACTGAATGCAGGAGCTGATCTTGTACAATTATATACCGGATTCATTTATGAGGGCCCGGGATTGATAAATGCGATTAATAAATCATTGCTAAAAAACTGAAACTCACACAGGTTAATTACTTCATGAATCATGCGCCTTCCTTTTTAAGGTTTATGATTATCTTTGCATTAAACTAATCTAAATATGAAAAAATACTTGTTTTCCTTATTCCTGATTGCAGGGATTTATACTTCAGAGAACGCTCTTGCCCAGAAGAATTATGGCGCTCAAATCGATGACAAAGGTGCCATTTCAATGCAGGAACTGGAGAAACAAATGGAAGGCAAAAAAGAAATGGATGCCAAAGTAGAAGGTAAAGTTCTGGAAGTATGCCAGGCTAAAGGATGCTGGATGACACTTGAGAAAAGTGATGGCACAACAATGAGGGTAACATTCAAGGATTACGGCTTTTTCGTTCCTAAAAACATTTCCGGCAAAACAGTTGTTGTAAATGGTACAGCATCGGTGACAACCACCACAGTTGCTGAACAACAACATTACGCTGAAGATGGCGGAAAATCAAAAGAAGAAATTGCTAAAATTACTGCTCCTAAAAAAGAAATGTCTTTCGAAGCAGATGGTGTTATCGTAAGATAACCATTTAACTTTCGTCCGGATTTTATGTTTAAAAATATCCGGAAATCCTATCCCATCATTTAACTGGCCAATGACAAACGGGAACCGGGTATGGGTGACTGAATGCCCCCGCGATGCTATGCAGGGAATTCATGAATTCATACCGACTGAATTAAAAATTAATTACCTGAATGCATTGCTGAAGGTGGGATTCGACAGACTTGACTTCGGAAGTTTTGTCTCGCCGAAAGCAATTCCACAATTGGCAGATACCAAAGAAGTACTTGCAGGTTTGGACCTATCCGGGCCGACAAAACTTCTGGCGATAATTGCAAATCTCAGAGGAGCAACTGAAGCATCCTCGTTCGAACACATCTCCTTCCTGGGTTATCCCTTTTCGGTCTCGGAAACCTTTCAGCGAAGAAATACCAATTCCGGAATAGCTGATTCATTTGTGACCGTCCAGCAGATTCAGGAGCAGGCAATGAAATCATGTAAGGAATTGCTGGTTTATATCTCAATGGCGTATGGCAACCCTTACGGGGATGACTGGAATTCGGATGTTGTAATAGACTGGATATCAAAATTGAAGAATACAGGAATAAAAAAAATAGCATTAGCCGATACAGTAGGGCTCGCAAATGCAAAAGAAGTCGCATATCTTACATCGGCTGTCATTAAGGAATTCCCTGATATAGAGGTAGGTGCACACCTTCATTGCAAGCCCGGAAACTGGCACGACAAGGTAGCTGCAGCGTTTGATGCAGGCTGCAGGCACTTCGATGCAGCTATCAAAGGCTTAGGTGGTTGCCCTATGGCAGAGGACGATTTGGTGGGAAATCTTGCAACTGAAAACCTGATCCAATATCTAAATCAAAAAAACGTTGAAACCCTGATAAAGCCAGTCGAGTTTAATAATGCTATGAGTGTATCAAATTTGGTATTTTTACCAACTATTTAACATTCAGGTAGCTATCTTTGAAAAAGAAAAATACTTAATACATCAAAATGAATTCACTCCTCAAAAAGAGTCCCATTTTCTTAAAATCAGGCGCTTACCTCGTCCTGTTTTTCCTGTTGTGCTTCACTAAATCATTTTCACAGGGTACCGGTTACCTTGAGGTTGTTGGTTCCGTGTACCAGGCGAGCAAAGGTTTGGAAGGAGCCGAAATCATAGTGATGAAAGGTGATGAAAAAGTGGATCAGATCAGCACTAATGCAGGGGGAAAGTTTATTGTGAACCTTGAACTCAATGCTGCTTATACAATTCTGTACACGAAGAACGGGAGTATTTCAAAATCTGTAGAATTCGACACAAAAGTTCCGGACGATTTAAAAGATCAGATTTTTTCACTGAAATACAAAATTGATCTTGTTCCTAAAGTGGAAGGCGTTACGGAGCCTGAAGGTATCACTAAGCCTGTCGCCAAATATACATTCAGTGATGTGTATGAGGATTTCACTTATGACCCGAATTATACAAATGCCCGTAAGACTGAAAATGAGAAGATAAAACAGGAAATGCAGCTTGCTGCGGCGAAGAAAAAAATTGAAGAGGAATTCGCAAGGACACAATCCAGAGCCGATTCACTCGCAAAAGCAAACGCTGCCAAATCCGCAGCAGCACTTGTGCTTGCGCAGCAACAACTGATAAAGAAAGAAGAAGAAGCCAAAGCAAAAGAGGCTGAAAAGGAAAAAGCACGTTTTGCCGCAGTTGAAAAAGCCCGTCAGGATTCCATCCTGCAACAGGAAGTGGCTCTTGAACAGGCACGTCAGCAGGCTCTGGCTAAAGCACGTCAGGATTCTATTGCAAAGGTAAAGGAAGAAGAACGTTTACGTTTGCAGGCGGAAGCCCAGGCTAAAAAAGAAGCTGATGAACAAGCTAAATTAAAAGCAGCAGAAGAAGCAAAAATAGCTGCAGCTGCACTCGCATTGGCGAACTCAGAGGCGAAAGAAAAAGCACGTGTTGAAGCTGAGGCAAAAGCTAAGGCTGATGCAGAAGCGAAAGAAAAAGCACGACTCGAAGCTGAAGCAAAAGCAAAAGCTGATGCTGAAGCGAAAGCTAAGGCTGCTGCGGACGAAAAAGCTCGTCTGGAAGCGGAAGCACTTGCTAAGAAAGAAGCTGATGCAAAAGCCAAACTGGAAGCAGATGCAAAGGCTAAGGCCGATGCCGAAGCAAGAGCAAAAGTTGCAGCTGATGAAAAAGCAAGGTTAGAAGCGGAAGCACTGGCAAAGAAAGAAGCAGATGCGAAAGCAAAAGCTGATGCTGAAGCAAAGGCTAAAGCAGATGCAGAAGCCAAAGCAAAAGCCGATGCGGAAGCAAAAGCTAAAGCAGACGCGGAAGCACAGGCGAAAAAAGATGCAGAGGCTAAAGCAAAAGCCGATGCAGAAGCAAAAGCTAAGGCTGATGCAGAAGAAAAAGCCCGTGTGACGGCAGAATTGAAAGCTAAAAAAGATGCTGAAGTCGCAGCAGCTGCAGCAGCAGCTGAAGTGGTTAGGCTTGAAAATATTGAAAAGGCAAAACGCGAAGCGGAAGAAAAAACAAGACTCGAAGCAGAAGCTAAAGCGAAAAAAGAAGCCGATGAACGTGCACGCATTGAAGCCGAAGCTAAAGCGAAACGTGATGCCGAAGAATCAGCTCGTGTAGCAGCTGAAGCAAAAGCAAAAGCAGATGCCGAAGCGGTAGCCGTGGCTGCAGCTGCAGAACGTGCTAAGAAAGACGCTGACGAAAAAGCACGACTTGAAGCCGAAGCAAAAGTGAAGGCTGAAGCCGATGCAAAGGCAAAGGTAGCTGCTGAAGAAAAAGCACGACTGGATGCACAGGAAAGAGCACGAGTTGCAGCAGAACTTCAGGCTAAAAATAGTGCAGATAGTTTAAAACGTGTTCAGGAAGCTGAACGTCTGGCCGAACTTGATCGTGCAAAACAACAAGCCATTAAGGAAGCTGATGAAAAACGTAAAAAAGATATAGAAGCGCAGAAGGAAGCTTATGCTAAAGCGAACATGGTTGCTAAAGAACCGGCTAAAACTACCAGCAATACAACAGCTGCCTTACCTACAGTTGACAAGGACTATCCTGAAGGAATTTCAGAGGAAACTCTGACTGAAACAAATCGGACTATATACCGGACCGTTATTAAAAAGGCTACTACACAGGAAGTCTTCAGCAAAGTTGTTTACAATTGGGGTGGTGTGTTTTATTTTAAAGGCAACACCAGTCTTACTGAGTCCAATTATACTGCTGAACTCAAGCGTATGAAAAGCCTGTTGAATACAAAGTAAAATGGTTTTGTGGAAATGGAATGCAATTTGCATCCATGGCCGGTACATGTTAATCCCTATCTTATGAAAGCTTATTTTAAGAGCGGCAGCAATCTCCTGGTTGCTGCCATGTTGTGTTTTTGCATACAGGCAAAAGGTGATGACCGGATTGTTTCCAAAACCGAAATCAGTGAAGTAAAAGTCTACTCCAGTGGTGCCACTATCACAAGAAATGCGAAAGTGTCAATAGAAGCCGGTCAGTCGCAAATTAAATTTGAAAACCTTTCGGCAGCAATCCAGCCTTCCAGTATTTTGGTAAGTGCCACAGGTGAATTTACTATTCTTTCGGTAACACATCAGATGGATTATCTCGGACCGGACAGGAAAACACCGGAAATGCTTAAACTTGAAGACAGTCTTCAGGCATTAAACCGCAAACGTGACGGCATGCTGAACCAGATTGCAGTTTTGCAGGAAGAACAAAACGTCCTTTTAGCAAACAAATCTATCGGTGGAGCAAATACCGGAGTTAAAATTGAAGAGCTGAAAAGTATTTCTACGTATGTCCGGAACAGGCTTTTGGAAATAAAAAATGCGGTGCTTGATTTGTCGATTTCCGAGAAGAAACTTAAAATTGAAATTGACAAACTGAACAACCAGCTTGCGATATTAAACAACAAGCGCAACGAACCGTATTCTTCCATTCTTGTAAATGTGAGTGCATCCGCCAGGACAACAGGAAATTTTACCATCAGCTATTATACCGGCAATGTTTCATGGCAACCTGCATATGACATTCGGGTGAAGGATATCAGCAGTCCCGTAGAATTAGTTTACAAGGCAATGGTGACACAAAACACCGGTGAGGACTGGAATCGTGTGAAGATGCGCATTAGCACCGGAAATCCATCCCTGGGAGCTACAGCACCCGAATTGTATCCATGGTATCTGAATTTCATGCAATATGAGTTGATGCAGGTGCAATCATCGGCTCCGGAAGGCAGGAAGGAAAAGGAACAGTCTGCTAAACCCAATGTGATGATGCCGGGTGCTGCAACTACCATGGATTCCTATGTGATTCCATCTCAGAACAGGTTTAACACTGAATATGAAATCACAATTCCGTATTCAGTTCCTTCAAACAACCTGAATTACGCTGTAGAAATAAGGAACTACAAACTGAATGCGACCTATTCCTATTTTGCTGTTCCTAAGATTGAAAACGATGCCTTCCTGGTTGCCTCTGTTTCAGGTTGGGAAGAGTTAGATCTGCAGCCGGGAAATTCTAACATTTATTATGAAAATACTTTTGTGGGTGAATCATCTTTCAATCCTGTAACAGCAGACGATACTTTGAAAATTTCACTGGGAAGGGATAAACACACAGTTATCAAAAGGGAAAAAATCAAAGACGTTACCGGGAACCAGTTAATCGGTCAGAACAGGGTTAGAAATTTCGCTTTCGATATCACTGTTAAAAACACACATAAAGAAACCATTAAACTGGTTCTTGAAGATCAACTTCCTATATCATCCGATAAAGAAATAGAAGTGAAGCTGATTGAGGCTTCGGGTGGTGAATTTAATCCTGAGACTGGGAAGATAACCTGGAAGCTTGAAATACCTTCAGGACAACAGGTGAAAAAGAAACTTAGTTTTAGCGTGAAATATCCTAAGGACAAACAGGTTTCAGGACTCTGAAATCAAAGTTCCAAAAGCACAGGAT
>Ga0190274_10000166_pt1 | contig 44876 bp, 35 predicted proteins | sample Popmic531T_FD_133002 | JGI IMG/M metagenome (GOLD analysis project Ga0190274, IMG submission 133002) | Populus adjacent soil microbial communities from riparian zone of Yellowstone River, Montana, USA - 531 T | ecosystem: Environmental > Terrestrial > Soil > Riparian zone | place: USA: Montana... | reverse complement strand
CGTTGGTCGCCACCGCAGCGCCAGCATGGGCGGCGGCCACGACGAGCGCGAGCAGACCCTCAACCAGCTGCTCGTCGAGATGGACGGCTTCGACGTCCGCGGCGGCGTCATCCTGATCGCCGCGACCAACCGCCCCGACGTGCTCGACCCCGCGCTGCTGCGCCCGGGCCGCTTCGACCGCCAGATCCAGGTCGACGCACCCGACCTGTCGGGTCGCCACCAGATCCTCAAGGTCCACTCGCGCGGCAAGCCGATGGCGTCCGACATCGACCTGCTGTCGGTGGCGCGCCGTACGCCGGGCTTCACCGGCGCCGACCTGGCCAACGTGCTCAACGAGGCCGCGCTGCTGACCGCTCGTGGCAACCAGAAGCTGATCACCAACCCCGCGCTCGACGAGGCGATCGACCGGGTGATCGCCGGCCCGCAGCGCCGGACCCGCCTGATGAGCGAGAAGGAGAAGCTGATCACGGCGTACCACGAGGGCGGCCACGCCCTGGTCGCCGCGGCGCTGCCGGGCACCGACCCGGTGCACAAGATCACGATCCTCCCGCGCGGTCGCGCCCTCGGCTACACGATGGTGCTGCCCGACGAGGACAAGTACTCCCAGACCCGCTCGCAGATGCTGGACTCGCTGGCCTACATGCTCGGCGGTCGTGCCGCCGAGGAGATGGTCTTCCACGACCCGACCACCGGCGCCGGCAACGACATCGAGAAGGCCACCAACCTGGCCCGCGCGATGGTCACGCAGTACGGCATGACCGAGTCGCTGGGCGCGATCAAGCTCGGCGACTCCAACTCCGAGCCGTTCCTGGGCCGCGACATGGGCCACCAGCGCAACTACTCCGAGGACGTCGCCGCCAAGATCGACGAGGAGACCAAGAAGTTCCTCGCCGTCGCTCACCAGGAGGCGTTCGAGATCCTCGAGGAGAACCGCGACGTGCTCGACACGCTCGTGCTGGAGCTCTTCGACAAGGAGACCCTCGACAAGGAGCAGGTCGCGCGGATCTTCGAGCCGCTGCGCAGGCGTCCCGAGCGGCCGGCGTGGACCGGGTCGGACCGGCGCGTCCCGTCCGCGATCCCGCCCGTCGAGATCCCGCAGTGGATCAAGGACCGGGCCGCCGCCCACGCCGCCGCGTTCGCCGCCTCGAACGGCGACGGCCCGAAGATCGACGACGAGGGGGAGGCCGGCGCAATCCTGACTCCTCCGGGCTCGGGCGGCGACGTGCACGGCGACCCCGGCCTTCCGGGCACCGGCTCCCAGCTCCCGCCGCACTGACCGATGGCCGACTCGATCCGTCCCGACGAGAGGGCGCCGGAGGACATCCCGGCGTTCGACCAGCCGCGCGCCGAGGCCGCCGTACGCGAGCTGCTGGCGGCCATCGGGGAGGACCCCGAACGCGAGGGGCTGCGGGACACCCCGGCCCGCGTCGCCCGGGCGTACGCCGAGGTCACGTCCGGGATGCGGATGACCCCCGAGGACGTCCTCACCACGACGTTCGACATCGGGCACGAGGAGATGGTGCTGGTCCGCGACATCGAGCTCTGGTCGATGTGCGAGCACCACCTGGTGCCGTTCACCGGGGTCGCCCACGTGGGCTACATCCCGGCCGTCTCCGGCAAGATCACCGGGATCTCGAAGCTCGCGCGGCTGGTCGACGTCTATGCCAAGCGCCCGCAGGTGCAGGAGCGCCTGACGACCCAGGTCGCCGACGCCCTGGTGCGGATCCTCGACGCCCGCGGCGTGATCGTCGTGATCGAGGCCGAGCACCTCTGCATGACGATGCGCGGCGTCAAGAAGGCCGGCGCCCGCACCATCACCTCCGCCGTACGCGGCTCGATGCTGGACAACGCCACGACCCGGGCCGAGGCGATGTCGTTGATCAACAGCGGCCGACGCTGAGCATCGGCCCGAGCGCGCGACACCCGAGCGGGCGGCCCCGATCCTGACCCGCGGCGCGCTAGGTTTGCGGCCATGCAGTACCTCGAATTCCTGAGACGTGTGCACGCGTTGCACCAGCCCGCCAACTACCTCGAGATCGGGGTGCGCTTCGGGCACTCCCTGGCACTCGCCCAGTGCCGGGCCGTCGGGATCGACCCGGCGTACATGGTCGAGGCGGAGCTCTCGGGTGAGGTGCACCTCAAGCGGACCACCAGCGACGAGTACTTCACCCGACCGGACTGCCTCGACGTGACCGACGGGCAGCCGTTCGACCTCGCGTTCATCGACGGGATGCACCTCTTCGAGTTCGGGCTGCGCGACTTCATCAACACCGAGGAGCACGCGAACCCCTGGTCGGTGGTGATCTTCGACGACGTGCTGCCCCGCAACGTCCCGGAGGCGGCCCGTGAGCGCCACACCGGAGCCTGGACGGGCGACATCTTCCCGGTCATCGAGGTGCTGCGCCGCTACCGCCCCGAGCTGGTCACGGTGCTCGTCGACACGGCACCGACCGGCTTGATGTTCGTGCTCGGGCTGGACCCGGGCAACACCACGCTGCGGGACAACTACGACGAGATCATCCGCGACTTCCGGCGGCCCGACCCTCAGGTGGTGCCGCAGCAGCTGCTCGACCGCACCGGGGTGCAGACGCCGACGCGGGTGCTCGACGCGGGCTTCTGGAAGACGCTGCGCGAGCAGCGCGACCGGCCCGACCTGCCGGACTTCCACCGCAGGCTGCGCGAGCAGCTGGCCGCGGACCTCGGTACGGCGTACGGGCCGGTCTCGTAGGAGGCGTCTAGCGCCGCAGGGAGCGCAGCGCGCGGCCGACCAGGCGGCGCGGCCCGCCGGCCGGCGACGCGGCCGGCCGCGTCGCCGGCGTCCTGGCCGGTGCGGGCGTCTTGGCCGGCCGGGGGTTCGAGAGGACGGTCATCGTGCCGACCCCGTCGATGACCAGCCGGGTGCCGGTGCGGGCGAACGACGCGGGTCCGAACCGGGTGAGGAGCGGGCTCTCGCCCGCCAGGCCGCTCACCCAGGCCTGGAGGACCGGCTCGGTGCCGCCCTGGTGCTCGACCCACGCGACGACCGGCATCGTGCCGAGCCGCAGCTGGCCGGTGAGCCGCGCGCCCGGAGCCAGGTCCAGGTTCGTCAGGCGGCTGGTCAGCAGACTGCCCCGGGAGTCCTCGACCACGGTGGTGGCCTCGGGGTCCAGGTGCCGGACCGGCTGCTGGGTGTGCCCGCCGACGTCGATGCCCAGGCGCTTGTCGCGGGCGAACGACACGACGGTCCGCTCGCGCACGGTGGCGCCGTGGGCCTTCACCGACCGGGTTCGGACCAGGACGGCGGCGCTGCCGCCGATGCGCAGGGACGGCCACCAGGTGCCCTCCGGGAGCGCGCCCGGCCCGGGCACGGACGCCGGGTCGATCCGGAGCGTGAAGCTGCTGCCGTCCACCTGGACCTCCGGGAGCGGCCACTCGACGCCGGTCAGGTCGGAGTAGATGCTGGCCCGGACGTCGTCGGACGGCTCGGTGAGCGTGATGTCCACCTCGAGGACGCCGTCGCTCCAGGCGACGCGCGTGGCCCGCGCGTGGATCGCCGAGTCCGGCTCGACCGGTGTGTCGCGCTCGGGTGCGGGTCCGTCGACGAAGCAGAGCGTCGAGGCGACGGCCGCGGCTCCTTCGGCGCTCGCGTCGGCTCCTGCCAGGTCGGCGCCGATCTGCTCGGCGTCGGCGGATGCGCGGCGACGCAGCCCGGCGGCGGGAGCGGCGAGCTGCTCGGGCGACGCCGGAAGCGTCGTGGGTCGGCTGCCGGCGCGTCCGGTGAGGCCGAGGCAGATCTGGGCGCCGGTGGCGTCCGCCCGGTCGCAGAGCTTGGCGAGGGCCTTCGGAGTGAGCGCGCGGTCGGGTGGGAGCGCGAGGACGTACTCACCGCTCGCCCGGTCGAGCAGGGTCGCGGCGAGGTCGGTCGCTGTGGGGACCGGCACCCGGGTCAGGTTGGTGCGGTGCGCCACCAGGTCCTCGAGCTTGGCGGTGAGGACCGGGTCGCGCTCGTCGTCGCCGACCAGCACCTCGAAGTCGTCGACCGGCAGGCTCTGCCGGTCCAGGCTCGACAGCAGGCCGCGAGAGCCGGCAGCAGCGGGCGGGACCAGGACGGAGACGCGGAGAGACATGACGACATTGTGCACGGCGCGGTGACGTCCGCCCGTCCGACGCACGCTACGTTCGGCCTATGAAGCTGCCGCGGCTGATGGGCGTCGTCAACGTCACGCCCGACTCGTTCTCCGACGGCGGCCGTTGGCTCCAGGCGGACGCCGCGATCGCCCACGGACGCGAGCTGGTCGCGCAGGGGGCCGACATCATCGACATCGGCGGCGAGTCCACGCGGCCGGGCGCGACCCGCCCCCTGGTGACCGAGGAGCTCGACCGGGTGGTCCCGGTGATCACGGCGCTGGCGGCCGAGGGCGTGCGGGTGTCGGTCGACACGATGCGGGCGGAGGTCGCCGAGGCCGCGATCGCCGCGGGTGCGGCCATCGTCAACGACGTCTCCGGTGGCCTCGCCGACGCGCGGATGTACGACGTGGTCGCCGCCGCCGGCACGACGTACGTCGCCATGCACTGGCGCGCGCAAGCCGACCACATGCGTGACTTCGCGGTGTACGACGAGCCCGGCGGCGTGGCGACGGCGGTCCGCGACGAGCTGGCCGCTCGCGTCGACGCGATGCTCGCGGCAGGCGTCGAGCGGGACCGGATCGTGCTCGACCCGGGCCTCGGGTTCGCGAAGCGTCCGGAGCACAACTGGCAGCTGCTCCACGACCTCGACCCGGTGCGGGCGCTGGGGTTCCCGCTGCTGGTGGGCGCGAGCCGCAAGTCGTTCCTCGGTACGCTCCTCGCCTCCGGCGGGTCTCCGCGCCCGGTCGGGGAACGGGAGCACGCCAACACCGCGCTCACCGTGCTGCTCGCCCAGCAGGGCGTGTGGGGCCTGCGGGTGCACGACGTACTCGCCGCGAAGGACGCCCTCCGGGTGCTCGAGCGGCTGGACCAAGCGGCAGGACCAGGAGGAGACCGTCCATGACTGACGAGCTGGCGGTGCTCGGCATCGAGTGTTTCGGCCATCACGGCGTCTTCGAGTTCGAGAAGCGCGAGGGGCAGATCTTCGTCATCGACCTGGTCCTCGGCGTCGACACCGCGCCGGCCGCGGTGAGCGACGACTTGCGGGACACGGTCGACTACGGAAGTCTCGTGGCCTCGGTGAAAGCCGCCGTGGAGAAGGATCCGGTCGACCTGATCGAGACCCTCGCCCAGCGGATCGCGGGCGTCTGCCTCTTGGACACTCGTGTTGAATGGGCTCGGGTGACGGTCCACAAGCCGGACGCACCCATCGACGCGACGTTCTCGGACGTCGCGCTGACGATCACCCGGAAGGGCCGCCCGTGACTGAGACTCCGAACCCCCACATCGTCGACACCGACACGTTGACCGGCGAGATGCGACCGATCCGGCGCGCCGTGCTCGCCCTCGGGTCGAACCTCGGGGAGCGGATGGCCAGCCTCCAGGGCGCCGTCAACGCGCTCGCCGACACCCCGGACGTGTGGATCACCGGCGTCTCCCCGGTCTACGAGACCGAGCCGGTCGACTGTCCGCCGGACGCGAAGAACTACCTCAACGCCGTCGTGCTCATCGACACCACGCTCGCCGCCTCGCGGCTGATGGACCGGGCGCTGGCGATCGAGGACGCCTTCGAGCGCGAGCGCAGCGAGGTGCGCAACGCCCCCCGCACGCTCGACGTCGACCTGATCGTCGTCGGCGACCGCCGCAGCGACGAGGAGTCGCTGCGGCTCCCGCACCCGCGTGCGCACGAGCGGGCCTTCGTGCTGCGTCCGTGGCTCGACGTGGACCCGACCGCGGAGCTGCCCGAGCGCGGCGCGGTCGCCGACCTCCTCGACCAGGCGGACCAGGGCGGCATCAAGGTCCGCGAGGACCTGGTCCTCGAGATCCAGTGACTCCCTGAAGTGACTCGCCGGAAATGACAGGGCGGTGATCGACGGCCCCGCCGGCCCCGAGGACGAGGAGCGGGACCGGACGAACCCGGGTCGGCTCCGCCCGACCTCGGCCGCCGCCATCACCGGTTGGGTGGTCGTCGGGCTGGTCGGCGGCTGGCTGCTGCACCCGCTCGCCGAACGGTTGCGGGACACCGCGCCGATCGTCACCTGGGCGCAGCCGCTCGCGCTGGTGCTGGTGTCGGCGATCCTCGGCGCGACGGCGTACGTCACCTGGCGCACGGTGCACGTCCACCACCAGCGCCTCGAGCCGCACCAGGCCGTGAACCGGCTGGTGCTCGCCCGGGCCTGTGTCCTGGTCGGCGCCCTGGTGGCCGGCGGCTACTTCGGGTACGCCCTGAGCTGGGTCGGCGTCGACACCGAGCTGGGGGACCAGCGGATGTGGCGCTCGGCGATCGCGGGCCTCGCCGGAGTGGCGATCGTCATCACGGCACTGCTCCTCGAGCGAGCGTGTCGCGTCCGATCGGACGAGGACGACGTCTAGCCTGATTTCATGGCTTCCCCCAGTTCCACCCGGCGTCGGCAGCGCAGTACTCGCCTGACCGTCGCCGTCGCCCTGCTCGCGCTCGCCGCTGTTGCGGTGGTCGGCGCGATCGTGAGCGGCTCGTGGCTCCTCGTCACGCTCGCCGCAGCGGCCGGTGTGCTCCTCGGAGCCGCCGCCACCAAGATCACCCACACCGAGCTGGTCACCACGCGGCGCGACGCCGCCCGGGACCGGGCGGAGCAGGCCCAGGCCTACCGCCGCCTCACCGACGAGCGCACCGCGGAGAACGCCGCCTTCGCCGCCTCGATGCAGGACAAGCTGGCGCAGCAGACCGCGGCCGTCGGTGAGCTCGAGGAGGCGCTCACGGCAGCCCAGCAGCGCGCCGCCGACGCGACCCGCAAGCTCAACACCGAGGCCCGCCGGGCCGAGGCCGCCGAGCGTCACGGGCGCGACACCGAGGAGCGCCTCGGCGAGCGCCTGGCCGACGCCGAGGAGCGGGCCGCCGAGGCCGTCGTACGGGTGATCGAGCTGGAGCAGGAGCTCGACGTCGTGCGCGCGGAGCTGACGGCGGTCACCCAGGCCTGGCGCACCGCCGAGGCCGCCGTACGCCGGCACGCCTGAGCCTGGCCTGAGCCGAACGTCACGTCGCCGGGCGTCGCCGGCCGGTTCGTCCTGCCTCGGTAGGGGCAGGATGGACGATTGTGATCCCCGATGAGAACCGGTTCGAGAGTGATCCCGACGCGGCGCTGGGCGACGTCTCCGGGCTGCCGAAGGGCTGGCGGGTCGGCACCCCCGACTCGGCCGACCGCTTCGACGTCGCCCGGCTGACCCACCTGCTCCGCGCGCACGAGCGACACGGCCGCGGCTGGGCGGGCGCCGGCGTCGACGACGTCCTGGTCGAGGTCTCCGAGCACGGCCTGCAGATGCGCGAGAACGTCGTCATCCGCGACGCGGACGGCGACATCCACGCCTGGGGCAGCGTCCACGACCGGTCCGCCGGCCGGATGCTCTTCGTCCACATCGTGCAGCGCGACCTCCCCGAGGACGTCGCGGAGCGCTGCTCCGAGCTGCTGCTCGAGTGGGCAGAGGCGCAGGCGCGGGCCGTCGGGGCCGCACGTGGTCTGGACACCCAGCAGATCGACACCGGCGCGTTCAAGGGCGACGAGCGCCAGGCCCGGTGGCTGTCGGGCGCCGGCTTCGAGCGGGTGCGCACCTGGTGGCAGATGAGTCGGCCGGTGACGCGCCACGAGCAGGGACTGGTCGAGAACCCCGACCACTGGGAGGAGCGCGACGTGGTCTTCCGCCTGGTTCGTCGTACCAATGACGGCATGCCCGACGAGGACGACCTGCGCGAGATCCACGAAGTGCTGGAAGGCGCCTTCGTCGACCACTTCAACTCCAGCGAGGAGACCTTCGAGGAGTTCCTGTTCCGGCTCCGTGAGGACCCGGGGCACCGCTGGGACCACTGGTGGCTCGCCGAGCTCCTCGACGGCGAGGCGCCTGAGCCGGTCGGTGCCCTGATCGGGACCGTCTCGGAGTCGTCGAGCGGCCCCGACGGCTCCTACGTCTCCTATCTCGGCGTCCTCGAGGCGGCTCGCGGTCGTGGCGTCGCCAAGGGACTGCTCCGCACGATCATCGCCGATGCCGCGGCCCGCGGTCGGGACCGCGTGGGCCTCGAGGTCGACGCCGACTCGCCCACCGGCGCGGCCGGGCTCTACACGTCGATGGGCTGGGAGACGAAGTACGTCACGGAGTCGTGGCACCGCGACGTCCCCGTCAGCTGAGATCGTCGGGGTAGTCCCTGACGATTCGGGTGGATGGTCTCGCTCCCACACCCCTGAAACGTCAGGGACTACGCCTCCGTCGACATCTCGGCCAAGGCGGCTCGCAGGGCCCGGTGGACGCCGTTGGGCGTGAGCACGCCGACGAACTGCGTGCCCTCGCGTACGCCGACGACACCACGGTCGTCACGCAGCAGTACGGCGAGGGCGTCGCCCAGCGAGATGTCGGTGCCGACCGCGGCCCCGAGATCTCCGGTGCGCATGCCGTCGAGGGGTTCGATGTGGGCGGGGTCGAGCGGGGTCACGGCGAGCCGGCGCAGCCCGGTCGTCGAGCCGACGAACTCCGCGACGAAGTCGTCGGCCGGTCGGCCCAGCACGCGCGCGGGCGTGTCGAACTGCGCCAGCCGGCCGCCGCTCGCGAAGACCGCGACCCGGTCGCCGAGCCGGATGGCCTCGTCGATGTCGTGGGTGACGAAGACGACGGTCACGCCGACCTCGGCCTGCAGCCGGAGGAACTCGTCCTGCAGCCGCGTCCGCACGACCGGGTCGACCGCACCGAACGGCTCGTCCATCAACAGCACAGGAGGGTTCGCGGCCAGCGCGCGCGCCACGCCGACCCGCTGCTGCTGGCCGCCGGAGAGCTGGTGCGGGTAGCGGTCGGCGTACGTCGCCGGGTCCAGCCCGACCAGGTCGAGCAGCTCGCGGGCACGTTCGCGGGCGACCGACTTCGACTCGCCGTACAGCAGGGGCACGGTCATCACGTTGGCCAGGATCTTCTGGTGCGGGAACAGCCCGACCTGCTGGATCACGTAGCCGATGCCGCGCCGCAGCCGCACCGGATCCTGGTGGGTGACGTCGTCGCCGTCGATCTCGATGGTGCCGGTGGTGGGCTCGATCAGCCGGTTGATCATCTTGAGCGTCGTCGACTTGCCGCAGCCCGACGGTCCGACCAGGCAGACCAGCTCGCCGCGCGCGATCTCGAGATCGAGCTCCTGGACGGCCACCGTGCCGTCGTCGTACGTCTTGCCGACACCCGAGAGCCGGATCATGGGCTCAGTCATACCTGGGGCAGCCCGCAGAGGAGGTAGCGTCCATGCGGTGACCCTACTCGCGGCGGCGTCTGCGACCGCCGACGCGCCAAGCTGCTACAGCCGGCTCACGAACGAGTGGTTCTGCTGGCAGTACGTCCAGGACCGTCAGGACCAGCTCGTCAGCGCGACGGTCGAGCACATCCAGATCACGCTGGCGGCGATCGCGGTGAGCGTCCTCATCGCGTTCCCGCTCGCGCTGCTCGCCCGGAGGCTGCCGCGTCTCGAGGCCGGCATCCTCGGTCTCTCGACCGCCGTCTACACGATCCCGTCGCTGGCGCTGCTCCCGCTGCTGGTGCCGTTCACGGACCTGTCGAAGACGACGGTCGTCATCGGGCTCGCGCTCTACGCGCTCACGATCCTGGTGCGCGCCGTCCTCGAGGGCCTGCGCTCCGTTCCGGAGGAGGTGCGCGAGTCAGCGACCGGGCTGGGCTACGGGCCGACCCGGAGGCTGTTCCGGGTCGAGCTCCCGCTGGCGCTGCCGGTGATGATGGCCGGCCTGCGGGTCGCGACCGTGTCGACCGTCGCGCTCACCACCGTCGGCACGATCGTGTCGTACGGCGGGCTCGGCAACCTGATCAGCGACGGCGTGCTCACCAACTTCCGGGCCGAGCTGATGACCGCGTCGATCATCTGCGTCGTGCTGGCCGTCGTGCTGGACCTGCTCATCGTCGGGTCGCAGTGGCTGCTGACGCCCTGGACGCACGGCCGGGCGGCTCGCGCATGAATGTGATCGCCGACGCCTGGGACTACCTCACGACCGCGTCCAGCTGGACCGGCGACGCGGGGATGCTGCACCTGATGGCGCAGCAGCTGCTGATCACGTTCACCGCGCTGCTGGTCGCGATGCTGATCGGCCTGCCGATCGCGCTCTGGCTGGGCCACCTGGGTCGCGGCGGGCTGCTCGCCATCAACGTGTCCAACATCGGGCGCGCCGTACCCACGTTCGCGCTGCTCGCGCTCCTCGTGGTCGCCGACTGGCCGGGCACCCGGGAGTTCGGCCCCTACGGCCGGGCCGGGCTGGCGACGATCATCGCCCTGACCCTCTTCGCGCTGCCGCCGATCATCACCGCAGCCAACGTCGCGATCCGTGAGGTCTCGCCCTCGGTGCGGCAGGCGGCGGACGGGATGGGCATGACCGGCTGGCAGAAGTTCTGGCGGGTCGAGCTGCCCCTCGCCGCGTCGCTGGTGATGTCGGGCGTCCGGCTCGCCCTGGTGCAGGTCTGGGCGACGGCGACCATCGCGGCCCTGGTGGCCGGGCCCGGGCTCGGCCGGGTCATCACCGACGGCTTCTACCGGACCAACTACGGCAAGGGCATCGCCGGCGCCATCGTGGTCGCGACGGTGGCGCTGGTGCTCGAGGGCCTCGCGGCCCTCGCCCAGCGACGTCTAGACCCGGTGCCCCACGATCGGTCACCGAAACGGCATCAGGGAATGTCGGCGACCCGGCCTATGGTTGCCGAGGGGACCGACGCCGTCGGCCACTAGCTCGACCGGACACGCGCGGAGCACCCGCGGGACACAAAAGGTGAAGCACATGCACGTACGACGTTCCTTGGCCGCGGTGGTTGCCGCCGGCTCCCTCCTTCTCCTCGCCGGCTGCGCCGGCAGCGACCTGAGTGACGCCTCCGACGACGGCTCGCCGTCGACCAGCCCGTCGGCCGCCGCGGACCAGGGCCCGGTCCGGATCTCCGGGCAGGCGTTCCCGGAGGCGGCCCTGGTCGCCGCGATGTACGACGAGCTGCTGACCAACGCGGGCTACCAGACCGACGTCAAGCTGGTCGACACCCGCGACGCCTACATGGCCACCTTCCCCGACAGCATCGACGTGGTTCCCGAGTACGTCGGCGGCATCGTCAACTTCCTCAACGCGCGCGAGAACGGCGCGAAGGCGAAGCCGTTCACGGCCGGGGACGGCGCGGAGCTCGCCAGCCAGGGCACGGACCTGCTCGACGGCGCCGGGATCACCCTGCTGGACCAGTCGGCGGCCACCGACACCAACGCGTTCTTCGTCACGAAGGACTTCTCGGAGTCCGAGGGCGTCACCAAGCTGTCCGACCTCAAGGGCAAGTCCGTGGTGCTTGCCGCCGCGCCCGACTGCGAGGGCCGCCTCGACTGCGAGGGCGGGCTCTCCGACCAGTACGGCATCGACATCACCAAGGTGCTGCCCCTCGGCTACGCCAGTGACCAGACCTACAAGTCGGTGATCGACGGCGAGGCCCAGCTCGGCGAGACCAGCACGACCGACGGCACCCTCGAGTCCCAGGGGCTCGTGGTGCTGGAGGACGACCTGCAGATCCAGCCGGCGCAGAACCTCGTGCCCGCCGTGAGCAGCGCCTTCCTGGAGGCTCACCCGGACGTCGCCGACGTGCTGAACGCGCTGATGGCCGCGCTCACGACCGAGGACCTCACCACGCTCAACGGCGAGGTGGCGGTCGACCGGAAGACCCCCGAGGACGTCGCCCACGCCTTCCTCGAGGACGCCGGTCTGCTCTGACGACGAAGTGACGTCGAGGGCCGGTCCGGGCGCTCCGGGCCGGCCCGCGACGCGCTGGCCAGCGCAGGCATGATTCGGCGGGGAGCTTTGCGCCCGGATACGATGCCCGCCGACGCTCGTTCCGCACGAGTCGCGTTCGCACGGGGAGAATGGATGAGTCACGGGACCACGAAGCCCTTCGTGACCGTCGTCATCCCCTCACACGGTGGGGCAGACCGGATCGTCGAGACCTTGGACTCGCTGGCCCACCAGACGATGGGCCCCTCCGAGTTCGAGGTGGTCGTCGTCCTCAACGGCGTCCTGGACGACACGCCGGACCGCATCCAGCAGGTCCGCCGGCTGTACCCCCAGCTCCGGCTGCGCACCGTCCAGATCCGGGAGTCGGGCGCGGGCCGAGCCCGCAACGCCGGCATCGCCGCGGCCGCGGGGGAGCACATCACCTTCGTCGACGACGACGACGCCGTCTCGCCGGGCTTCCTGGAGTCGTTGGCGGCCGCCGCCGGGGACGGCGTCATCCCGCTCGGCATGGTGGCCGACGTGCTGGCCGACACGGCGGAGGGCGTCGTCGAGTTCGACAACTACCTCAACCGCCGGATCTCGGTGCGCGCCGGCGAGGCCGTCCCGGGAGAGTCGCTCTCGACCGCCCTGGGGTTCGTCGCCGCCAAGCTGGTGCCGACGGCACTCGCGCGCACGGCGCTGTTCGACGAGTCGCTGCGCAGCGGCGAGGACGTCGTCTACTGGTTCGACCTCTTCAACCGCGCGCCCTTTCTCTTCCGGGTCGTCGATGCCGGCTCCGACGCGGCCTACCACCGGTCCATCCGGGCGGGTTCGCTGTCCCGGCAGATCGCCAGCTACGACTTCAGCGTCAGCCAGCGCCTCGAGGTCGTCGAGCGGCTGGCCAGCCGTGAGGTTCGCCACCCCGAGGCCGCGATGGTGCGCGGCTACATGATCGCCGCCCAGATCAACTTCCTGAACGGCTACCTGCGCGAGGCGCGCGGAGAGCACCGCCGGGCCGTCGAGGAGATCCGCGAGCGCGGACTCGAGCCGTTCATGCGCTACGACGTGCTCAACGCCGGCCTGGCCAGCGACCTCGCCATCTGCTACGCGTTCCCGCCCTGGGCCGACACGAGCGGGTCGGTCGCCGCGCGCCGGATCCGTCGCCGCGGCGTCGTCGTCGACGTCATCTCCCAGTCGCTGCGATCGCGCTCCAAGCGCGACTTCACGGGGCGGCTGATCGCCCAGGAGTTCATCGGCGAGCATGCCGAGCTCGCCGGCAAGGCCGGGACCTTCAACTGGCGTCCGATCGAACGGTTCGTGACGGCCGGGATCGAGCAGATCGCCGCCTGGGAGGCGACCAAGGGCCGCTACCGGTCGGTCTACAGCCGGACCATGTGGGCGCCGTCCAACGTGCTGGCGGGTCTGTACAAGCTCAGGCGCCCGGAGACGACCTGGATCGCGGAGTTCTCGGACCCGCAGCAGTGGGACAGCCGTGGGCACCGCAGGTCGGCCAGCGCCCGCCCGGGGCCCCTGTGCGACGAGCTCGTCGCCGGGCTGGCCGCCGCCGGCGTCGAGCTCGGCGAGGAGGTCAACGTCGCCGAGCTGGTCGAGCTCCTGGCCTACGCCCTCGCCGACGAGATCGTCTTCACCAACGAGAACCAGCGTGAGGTCATGCTGGGCTACCTCGACAACCCCGAGCTGGAGGCGCGGGTCCGGTCGATCTCGAAGGTCAGCGAGCACCCCACGCTGGAGCCGACCTTCTACCACCTCGAGACCGTCGACTACCCGCTCGACCCCGGGTACCTCAACCTCGCCTACTTCGGGACCTTCTACGCGACTCGTGGGCTCACCGAGGTCGTGACCGCGATCCGCAGCCTGACCCCGGAGCAGCGCGAGCGCGTGCGGCTGCACGTGTTCACCGCCAGCCCCGACGAGCTCGAGGCGGAGACCGCCGAAGCCGGCCTGGACGGCGTCATCATCGCGAATCCGTACGTCTCGTACCTGGGGGCGCTCAACCTGGCCACCCGGATGGACGTGCTGCTGGTCAACGACGCCAGGACCGAGGGGTTGCACGCCCGCAACCCCTACCTGCCGTCCAAGTGGTCGGACTACGCCGGCACCGACACCGACGTCTGGGCGATCACCGAGACCGGCAGCGTGCTGTCCACCAAGAAGGCCCGCTACCAGTCGCCGCTCGGCGACGCGGAGGCCGCGCGCGCCGAGCTGGTGGCGATGCTCGAAGACCACCTGTGAACGTGAGAAATGTGAATGGAGATTGGATGTCCGTGTTCGGAACGCTGAAGACGACCCGCCTGCGACCGTGGGTGCTGGCTGCGGTTGCGCCCCTGGTGATCGGAGTGTCGCTGCAGGCCTGCAGCGACGGCGGCGCCGGCGCAGCGGCCCAGACCCACGCCCGTAAGGCGCAGAAGGTGGTCGCGATCAGTATCGCCGCAGCACCCGTCGGCCAGTCGCGCGCCGGCAAGTCCGGTCTGACCCCCGGCCTCGCCACCTTCAAGCCGGCCCGGCCCGGTCGCAAGGTCCAGGTCCTGGCCAAGGTCGGCCACCGGTGGAAGGTCGTGACCACCACCGTGCAGGACAAGAAGGGCAACGCCACCTTCAACGTCCCGGGCGCGAAGAAGGGCAAGCCGGTCAGCTACCGCGTGCTCGCGGTGAAGACCAGCAAGGACAAGCCGGTCGTGAGCAAGGCCGTGAAGTCGGCGAACTGGAAGCTGTCCTGGGGTGACGACTTCTCCGGCAGCGGCGCGCTCAACCCGGCGATCTGGACGACCTGGGCGCCCGGTCGCATGCCCAACAAGTTCGACTGCGCGGACGTGCTCGAAGCCAACGCCTACCGTGCTGGCGGCGCGGCCAACCTCAAGGTCGCGCTGTTGCCCCCGCCGACCGGCAACAGCAAGTCCAAGACCTGCCCGACCGGCCAGTTCAGCAACGCGATGGTCGAGGCCAAGAACCCGCAGCACCTCCTGAAGTACGGGTTCGCGGCGGCGCGGGTGAAGTTCTCGCCGGTGCGGGGCCAGCACAGCGCGTTCTGGCTCGATGTCCCCGACTATGCGACCATCACGCCGGGCAACGCCGCCACCGGTGCCGAGATCGACATCGCCGAGTACTTCGGCGACAACCGCCCCAAGGGTGGGCTCGGCAGTTTCGTCCACACGATGAACGGCGACCAGAGCTGGTCCTCGGTGGGCGGCGAGTACAAGTCCCGCCAGCTGCTGCCGAAGAAGAAGGAGTGGTCGCAGGGCTGGCACGTGTACTCCGTGGAGTGGAGCCCGACCGGCTACATCTTCCGGGTCGACGGCGCGGTCACGTTCAAGACCTCCCGGAGCGTGTCGCGCATCCCCGAGAAGGTCGTCCTCAGCTCGCTGACCTCGAACTGGGAGGTCAAGTACGTCAAGCCGAGCCAGCTGCCGTCGGTCACCAAGTACGACTGGGTGCGCGTCTGGCAGCGTCCCGGCGCCTGAGCTCGTTCCGCAGCCGGGTGAACCGACACCGAGGTGCCGGTTCACCCGGCTGCGGCCGTTTACTAGGCTCGAGGGAATCTCGAGCAGCAGACCGTGGCCCGTGACGCCGCAGACGGAAGGACCCCCATGACGAGCTCTGCCTCGGAAGCCACGGCGACACCCCAGTCGGTGATCGTGTGGGCGGCGCACCCGGCCGCGGTGCTGTCATCGCTGGGTGCAGCCTTCGACGATGTCGTGGTGGGCAGCCTTGAGGACGCGCCGGCCGACCTGGTCGAGGCCACTGCCGACACCACGCTCCTGCTCGCCGGCCCGATCCCCGAGCCCGCGTTGAGCGCCGTCGTGAACCATGTCGCGACCCATCCGGGCAGCCGGCTCGCGCTGAGCGTGGGCGACGACCCCGGATCGGTGCAGGCCGAGCAGCTGCTGGGACTCCGGATCCTGGGCGACGGCTGTCTCGGGGACCTGCCGGTCACGTGGTGGTCGGCCAGCGACGCCGCTGCCGATCTTGGTCCGCTCACCGCGGGTGGACCCGGCGGGCTGACGAGGTCCGGTGACGAGACCGGCTTCGTCGCCCAGGCCCAGCTGTTGCGCGCCCAGCGCGAGCTGGCCGGGGCCACGAGCGACCGACCGAGCCGTCCGAGCGCTCCTGAGCCCGCTGTCGAACCGGCGGGACCGAGCACGGTAGCGAAGCCGCGCCCGGCGGGCCGGGCCCGTAAGGACGCTGCGCCGGTGGTGCCGGCGACCCGCTCCGCCCTGCTCGGCTACCGGTTGCTCCTCTCAGGGGTCCTGGTGGTCTTCGGCGCGGCGCTCGGCGTGCTCGCGGTGGAGCTCGTCGACGGCGACCAGGTCGTGTGGGCGCTGCTCACCGTCGCCCTGGCTGCCGCCGCCCTCGCCCTGGTCTGGGTGGTGCGGACCCTGCGCGCGCTGTCCGCCGAGGTCCGGGCGCTGAGTGCCCGGACCGGCCGGCTGCGGGGCGAGGTGGACCGGGTCATGGCCAGGCTCACCAGGCGGGTGACCGCCGACGCCGCTCGGGGAGCCCGGACGGCAGCCAAGATCCGTCAGATCGAGTCCCGCCTCGCCGTGGTCTCCACCGCGAGCCCCAGCCTGGAGCGCTCGCTCGCTCGCGCCGACCGGAGCGCCGCGGGGGACCAGGACCGCTGAACGCGGTCAGCCTGAGCCCAGGCTCAGAGCCGCTCGACCCGCGGACCGGTCGCGACGCCGCGGAGGTCGAAGAGGCAGCGCGCCGCGCGTGTCACCGCCGCGACGTCGAAGGCGCGGTGCTGTTGCAGCAGCACCGTGACGTCGGCCTCGGCCGCGGCTGAGACCGGGTCCTCGGCGCGGACCGTGCCCTCGACCGCCCAGTCGGACACATGCGGGTCGGCGTACGAGACCCGGGCGCCCATCCCGAGCAGCACCTGTGCGAGCGGAATCGCCGGCGACTCGCGCTGGTCGGAGATGTCGGGCTTGTAGGTCACGCCGAGCAGCAGGATGCTCGACCCGTTGACGGGAAGTGCCCGGTCGTTGAGCAGGGTCTGGATCCGCTGCGCGACGTAGCGAGGCATCCCCGAGTTGATCTCCTGGGCCAGCTCGACGAACCGGAACGGGTAGCCGAGCTTCTCCTCGACCCGGTGCGAGAGGTAGTTCGGGTCGATCGGGATGCAGTGACCGCCGACGCCCGGACCCGGGTAGAAGGCCTGGAACCCGAACGGCTTGGTCTGCGCCAGCCGGATCACGTCCCAGAAGTCGATCGACAGCTCGTGCGAGAACCGCACCATCTCGTTGACCAGCGCGATGTTCACCTGGCGGTAGGTGTTCTCCAGCAGCTTGGACATCTCGGCCTCGCGGGTCCCCTTGGCGACGACCACCTGGTCGGTCAGCTGGGCGTAGAACTTCTCGGCCCGCCGGGCACACTCGGCGGTGATGCCGCCGACGACCTTCGGGGTGTTGGCGATGCCGAACTTCGGGTTGCCGGGGTCGACGCGTTCCGGGGAGAAGGCCAGGGCCAGGTCGGTGCCGACGGTGCGGCCGGACAGCTCCTCGAGGATCGGACGGAGCACCTCGTCGGTCGTCCCCGGGTACGTCGTGGACTCGAGCACGACCAGTGCGCCGCTCGCCAGGTGTGGCCCGATGGATCGCGCCGCGCTCCGGACCATGGAGAGGTCGGGGCCGCCGGTCGGATCCAACGGGGTCGGCACGCAGATGACGACGGTGTCGGCGGTGGCCACGACGGCCGGGTCGGTGCTCGCGCGGAACCCGCCCGCGACCATCTCGGCGATGTCCGCGTCGCTGAGGTCGTCGATGTGTGAGGTGCCGGAGTTCAGGCTGGTGACGATCCGCTCGGACGTGTCGAGACCGGTGACCGCGAGGCCGCGCGCGACCGCGAGCTGGGCGAGCGGCACGCCGACATAGCCGAGACCGACGACGACTACACTGCCCACTGCTCTGTCCACTCCTCGATGCTCGACCACGGGTAAGACTCTCACGAGCTGTCCGCTCGGGGAGACCGTGCCCTGGGAGGAACGCATGTCCGCGCTGGTCCTGCACGTCACCGGCGCCCGGCCGAACTTCCCGAAGGCGGCTCCGGTGATCGCCGCCCTCGAGCGGCACGGAGTGCGGCAGCTGCTGGTCCACACCGGCCAGCACTATGACCGCAACATGTCCGAGGTCTTCTTCCGTGACCTCGGGCTGCCCGAGCCGGACCTCAACCTCGGCATCGGATCGGGCTCGCACGCCGAGCAGACGGCGGCGATGATGACCGCCCTGGAGAGCGTGTTCCTGGAGCAGCGGCCCGACCTGGTCATGGTCTACGGCGACGTCAACTCCACCCTTGCGGCGGCGCTGGTGGCCGCGAAGCTCGGCATCCGGTGTGCCCATGTCGAGGCCGGGCTGCGCAGCTTCGACTGGACCATGCCCGAAGAGGTCAACCGGGTCGTCACCGACCGGCTCAGTGACCTCCTGTTCGCGACCAGCGCCGACGCGCTCATCCACCTGGCCCGAGAAGGCGTGGACCCGGACCGGATGCACTTCACCGGCAACCCCATGATCGACACCCTGGTCCGGCTGCGGGACCGGTTCGACGGATCACGGGTCGTGGCCGAGCTCGGCCTGCCCCCGACGTACGCCGTCGCGACGATGCACCGGCCCGGCAACGTCGACGACCCCGAGACGCTGGCCCGGATGGTGGCGGCCCTGCGCGGGGTCGGCGACCGGATCGACCTCGTGCTCCCCGTGCACCCGCGCGGCCGGCAGCAGCTCGAGGCCTCCGGGCTCTTCGACCACCCACGGGTCCACGCCACCGAGCCGCTCGGCTACCTGGAGTTCCTCGGCCTCGTCGAGGGCTCGAGCCTGGTGGTCACCGACTCGGGCGGCATCCAGGAGGAGACCACGGTCCTGCGCATCCCGTGCCTGACCCTGCGCCCCAACACCGAGCGGCCGGTGACCATCACCCACGGGACCAACCGCCTGGTCACCACCGACGACCTCGCCGACCGGGTGGACGAGGTGCTCGCCGGGCCCGCTCCGGCGCCCGGACAGGTGCCGCCGCTGTGGGACGGTGCCGCGGGCGAGCGGATCGCCGGCATCGTGGTCGGCGCGCTCGGCGCCTGACCCGGGCCGTCAGCCGAGCAGCGCCCGGACGACCCGTTCTCCGGCGCGGCCGTCGTGGAGCCGGTTGTAGGTGCGGTTGAGCTCCTCGACCGCGAGGGCGTGCCGGGCCCGCAGCCCGTCGAGGTCGCGCAGCGCCTCGATCACGCCGCCCAGGTCGGCGACCTGAGGGCCCGCAGCGGTGCTGTCGAAGTCGATGGTCGACGGGATCGCCGCGAGGTGCGCGTCGCGGTCCGGCACGTGGAAGATCGCCGGGCGTCCGGTCAGTGCCCAGTCGAAGCGCAGGTCCGAGTAGTCGAGCACGGCGGCGTCGGCAGTGAGGAGCACGTCGTTGACCGCGGGCCCGGTGGTCACGTCGACCAGGCGAGCATCGCCGTGCTCGGCCGGCCCGACGAGCTGTACGCCGTGGGTGAGCACCGTGTGCCCGGGCCCGAGCTCGGCAGCGAGACGGCGTACGTCGAGCTCTGCGGTGGCCGCGGACTTGAGGCGGGCCCGGGTCGCCCGGTCGCGGCGCGCGGGGGCGTAGAGGACGACGGTGTGACCCGTGGGGATGTCCATCCGCACCAGCAGCGCGGCGCGCACCTCCTCGCGGTCTCGCGTCACCAGGTCGTCGCAGCGCGGATAGCCGGTGACCAGGATCTGGCCGTCGAACTCGAACTCCCGCCGGTAGAGCTCCGCGATCGCGTCACTGGGAGCGACCAGGTGGCCCCACTGCTGCTGCCGTCGCGCGAGCTCGAGAGCGACGCCGTGCGCGTCCTGCCCACGGCCTCTCCAGGCACTCAGGCCGATGGGGCCGGTCGGGTACCCCGCGAAGGTCTGCAGCGTCCGCTGCTGGGGGCTCCTGACGAAGAAGTCGGGCAGCTCGCCGCTGGCCCACTGCAGCGACGCCTGCGACAACGCGTCGTACCAACGCCTGCTGCCGACCAGGACGGGGACCGCCCCGTGGGGGACGACGACGCTCCGGTCCCGGACCGCCCAGTATCGCGCGACGTCGGGCCGGGTGCGGGCGAGCGTCGCGTCGAGCGCCGCCGGGCTGTCGCCCACGTAGCCGCCGGCATGGAACAGCACGGCGGGCGCGGGCTCCGGCGCGCTGATCCGCCGTCGGTGCGCCGTGCGCAGCCGCTGCTGCACGTCCGGGCGGCGCTCCTCGTCGTCGAGAGGCCCGCCGAGCACGGCGACGAGGGTGGAGTTCGGCCGCTGACGCAGGGTCATCCTGAGCTCGTCGCTGAGGCTCGACCTCGGGAGCGTCGGTGCGAGTGGCGGTGCCGCGGTCGCGTTGACCTCGCCGCCGTCAGGGGTGGGGACTGTCAGGGTGTAGCGGCCGCTCGGCACCAGGGTTGCGTAGCCGTTCGACTGCGTGGTCGTCGTGGCGAACCGGAGCCGGACGGACCCCGGCGTCGAGTCGACGGACGCGACCGGCAGGTCGAGGACCTGGCCACGCCACGTGGCGGCGGCCAGCTCGGTCTCGGTCAGCCCGATGGTCGTGGCCTCGACGAGGATCGCCCCGGGTGCGAGCTCGACCCGGTGGACCCGGATCCCCGGCTCCTGGTCGTCGGCCGCGGCCGCGTCGTCGACCGGCGCTATCCGGATCCGGAACCCGCTCGCGGGGTCCCATCCGGGCTCCACCTGCACCGGTCCGCCCCGACCGTCGACCACGGACGGCTGCAGCCGCTGGCCCGCCGATCCGTCGACCGCGTCGTACATCCCGGCTTCCCGTACGACGGGGCCCTGCTCGAGCCGCAGCCGCAGCGTCCAGGTCGCATCCGAGACCGTCAGCACCGCTGGGTCGACCACGGCGTCGAAGGCCGAGTGCAAGTAGCTGACGTTGCCATCGTCGGCCCACTGGTCGACCTCGGGGTCGGCGCGCATCGTCACCGGGAGGGTGACGGTCCGCCCGCTGGCCGCGTCGACGAGCCAGGCCGTCAGGTCGGCCGGCCGCTCGGCGGTGCCGAGTCCGGGCACCAGCGCCTGTCCCGAGATCCGGACCACCGCCCCGTCGACCGAGACGGACCGGAGGCCGGCGCGCAGGGCGGTCTCGGAGTCGGCCAGGGCCCAGAGCTCGGCAGGGACCAGCTCGGTCACGGCGTCCGGCAGCTCGGGGACCGCGAAGAGCCGGTCGCCCTGCAGCCGTACGGCGGGCTGGCGCGACCCGCGGAAGTGCTCGTCGGCGACCGCGAGCGCCTCCCACTGCCGTTCCGCGCACAGCCAGGCCCGCACCGCCCGGTGGTGCCGCACGGTGGCGAGTGCCCGGGGGGTCGCCCGGTCCAGGAACGTGCGGTACGTCGAGGCGAGGGCGTCGCGGTACTCGTCGGAGCCGGTGATGGCGTGGGGGACGAAGGGCGGGAAGTCGATGTCGATGCACCGGCCCACCCAGGCGTCGTACGTCGCCTCGCTGGCCTCGGCCCGCAGCAGGTCGTAGGCCTCCTCCTTGACCGCGATCCGGTCGAGCAGGTTCTGCAGCACGGCCTTCTGCTGACCGGTGCTCGTCTGGTCCTCGCGCATCCGCCACTGGTAGGTGACCCGGGAGAGGACGTCGAACCGGTCCGCGCGGACGTAGGCCGCCAGCATCGGCACGTGGTCCTCGTAGGCGGTCCGGCGGCCGAAGCCGCCGATCCGCTCGCGCCAGAACGCGGTCCGGAAGACGCGGTTGCACGCGATGATGTCCTGCATCGCCGCCGGGAACTCGTCGATGGTGGTGGCGAGCCGGGCGAACTCGTGCACCGTGCGGCCCCAGGCGACCCCGCGGGCGCGGTCGTGCTTCACCCGGATGGCGGCGCCGACCGCGAAGTCGGAGCCGGTACGCCGCAGGGTGCGGACCATCGCGCCGTACGCGCGCCGCGGGACGGTGTCGTCGGAGTCGCAGAAGGTGAGGAACCTCCCGCGGGCCTCGGCGACCCCGAGGTTGCGGGCGGCGCCCTGCCCCGAGTTCTCCTGGGTGAGGACCCGCAGCCGCGGGTCGCCGGCGGCGTACCGCCGCAGGATCTCCAGGCAGTCGTCGGTCGAGCCGTCGTCCACGGCGATGACCTCGAGGTCGGTGAACGACTGGCCGAGGATGCTCTCGAGGCACTCCGGGAGGTAGGAGGCGACGTTGTAGACCGGCACGATCACGCTGAGCGTCGGCTCGTTGCGGGCAGCTGGGTCGGGCATCGGCCTGTCTTCGTCCGGGGGGATTACTGCGGCAGCGTAACTGCCTCGGCCGGGCGGCCCGGAGGTCCTCCGAAACGCTGCGCGGGCCCGCGTGGCTTCATATCATGGACGTCCGAACCGATGGAGCCGGTCCTGCCGGCGGCCGAGTCACCCGAACCAAGGACGCTCATGACCCGCTCCCTCCGACGGCTGGCTGCCGTCTGCACGCCCGTCCTCCTGGTGGGGGCGGTGCCGGCCCTTGCGACGACCTCGGACGCCGCACCGGTGTCGGCAGCGGAGTCGGGTGTGGTGTCAGGTGTGGAGTCGAGCGCGCGGGCCGGCCACGAGCGCGCCTACCAGGGCATGACGTCGGGCGGCGGCTTCCTGAACATCAAGCTCACCAACGTCGCGGGCGGCAAGATCAAGGTGACCTGGAAGGCGAAGACGCCCAAGAAGGCGATCAAGAAGTGGGTCGTGCGTACGTCGACGTCGCGCGACATGAAGCAGCACGCCAAGAGGTACAACCGGCCGAAGGGCGCGAGGTCCGCGCTGGTCTCACCCGCCGACCTGGTCACCTCGGCCTCCGGCGACTACACGTTCGTCGACGTGACGATCGTCCGCAGGATCCCGAAGAACGTGAAGTTCACCAGCCCGACCCGGTGGATCAAGGCGCCCGTGGCCGCCGTCCCGCCCGCCGCTGGCCGATCGGTCGTCCTCGGCACCTTCAACGTGAGGTCCTGGAACCTCGAGAAGGGCGCGTCCGACCCGTACGCCTGGGGCAAGCGCAGTGCGCGCGTCTACTCGACCATCGTCGGCAGTGGTGCCGGAGTGGTCGCGATCCAGGAGGCCAGCGGCAGCGACGACCGCGGCTACGGCGGCAAGAACGAGCGGCAGTACAACCGGATCACCTCCGACCTGAACGGGCTCGACCCGGCATCCCAGTGGGCGCTGTCCAACTCGGTCCCGTTCAAGGTCGACGGCGGCATCGGGTCGGGACGCCAGGGCACCCGGATCATCTACAAGAGCTCCGAGTACACCCTCCTGGACGAGGGCTTCTGGAAGTTCGACGGGATCGGCGCCGACGACATCTGCTGGATCCCGTACGCCCACCTCGAGCAGAAGGCGACGGGCCTGCGGTTCACCGTGCTCTCCGCCCACCTGACGACCGGCAACGACCCCAAGGGCAGCACGAACGGTCCGCTCTGGCGGGTGCGCAACCAGCAGGCGCAGTCGATCATCGACAAGGTCACGGCCATCTCGTCGGCTCGGCCGAACGAGCAGGTGTTCGTCATGGGTGACCTGAACTCGACGATCTACACCCCGCAGGACAACGGCGTGCACCGGCTCTTCGTCCGCAACGGCTTCTACGACGCCTTCGCGTCCAACACCGTCACCTCGGGCGAGTACCCGACGACCAACGACTTCGACTTCCCGGTCGGCCCCGAGCCGCACCGCCGGGACTACATCCTCAGCAAGGGCCCGCTGACCGGGTCGTACTGGTACACCAACTTGGCCTACACCGCGGCGGCCTCGGCAGCCTCGGATCACTTCATGCAGGTCGCCCAGCTGCCGATCAGCGCTTCCTGACCGCACCGGCGCGTGCCCCCGTCGCCGGCGGCGGGGGCTGTGGCAGACTCGCTGTGCCATGAGAAGACCGGTGAACCCGATCGGCCGACTGCGCCGCAATCGCCCCGCAGAGCTCGCCGAGAGTGGTGCCGGTCGACGCAAGCCCGATCGGACCGAGCGGCTCGCGTCCGTCGAGGCCGGCCTGGTCCGACAGGTCCTCAGCCTGGCCCTGCCCGCCCTGGGCCGCGCCGGCAGAAGCCGGATCGTGCTGCTCGCCGGCGGCGAGGTCGAGGCCATCCGGGCGGGCCTGGCGATCGTCGCCCCGAGGGCGATGGTCCGCGTCGTGGAGACGGCGGACGCCGGGGCGCTGCACACCGAGCTGGCCGCCACCGGGCACCACGACGTCATCATCGACGCCACGTCCGAGGCCGCCCAGGTCCGAGCGGACCGCGCGAGGGTGATCCTGATGCACCTGCGCAAGGGCGGCATCCTCGTGCTCGCGGGCGCTGGTGCGCAGGGTCCCGACGTCGATGCCGGCGGTGCGCTGGTGCGGCCGTTCGTCCGGCTCGTCGGAGACGCGCTACGGGTGTCGTTGGACCCGCCGGGCGGCCGGCGGGTCCGCAACCACGCGGCCGGCTGGGGCAAGGCCGTGGAGACGGTCACGACGCGCAACGGCCACCTGGCGATCACCAACGGCATCGCCACCTTCGCCAAGGTGCGGGAGGAGCACGTCGGCACCTACCTGGCGATCCGCGGCCCCGCGGCCGGGGAGATCCTGCTGGAGCGTCCGGCGACCGTCGTCGAGAACCCCCTCGAGATCAGGGTCAGCCCGGCCGACGACGCGGTCACGTACGACACCCGCTTCGAGTCCCCGCCCATGCAGCTGCGGCTCTACCGCAAGCCGACCTGCTGGCCGGGGCAGGTGGTGACCCAGCCCGGAGTGCTGCTGCCCGACACCTACCGGCATCTGATGAAGGCGAAGAACGGGAACCGGTTCGTCGACGACGTCGCCTGGGACTTCGGACGGGTCTTCGGCCCCAAGGCGACCGAGCTGCTGCCGGGTGCGTACTTCCACCTGGACTCCGAGTACCGCGGACACTTCGGCCACGCGATCACCGAGCAGATCGCGCGGCTGTGGGCCTGGCAGGAGGCGAAGCGGGTCGAGCCCGACCTCCGGGCGCTGATGATGACCAACCGGCGGCGGACCACGGTCGCGGAGTGGGAGTACCAGCTGTACGAGGCGGGTGGGGTGCCACGCTCGGACATGGTCTTCCTCGACCGCCCGGTCCGCGTCGAGCGGCTGCTCACCGCGACGCCGATGTTCTCCCAACCCGCGTACGTCCACGCCGGGATCGTGGACGTCTACCGGACGATCGGTGACAACCTCGCCGCGACCGCGCCGGATCGCGACTACCCGGCCCGGATCTTCTGCTCGCGGCGCCTCGCGAAGCGCTCGTGCCACAACACGCCGGAGGTGGAGGAGTTCTTCGCCGCGCGCGGCTTCGAGATCGTCTACCCGGAGGACTACCCGCTCGGCGAGCAGGTGCAGATGTTCCGCCGGGCCGAGATGCTCGCCGGCTTCGGCGGGAGCGCGATGTTCACGATGGCGTTCGTCACCAAGCCGACCCGCGTCTTCCTCGTGTCGTCGGAGAACTACCGGGCGCAGAACGAGGCCCTGATGGCCGCGGTGCACGGGCACGAGCTCAACGTCGCCTGGTGCCGCCCGGACAAGACCCGCGCCGCGGGCTTCAAGGGCAACGAGGCGATGCACTCCGAGTACACGTTCGACCCCGAGCGTGAGGGCCGGTTCCTGAGCGAGCTGCTGGACTGACCGGGCCTCAGTCCAGCCGTGGCTGGAGGAGCCGCACATCCGCACGGTGCTTCTCCGGAAGGTCGTAGCAGGAGTGCATGGCGAGCTGGGCGGCACGCGACACGCATCGCACGGCCCGACCCGCGAGCGTCCCCCTGCCGGACAGCGCGTCGGTCGGCAGGGGCCAGGGTCCGTCGTGGAACTGGACCACCTCACCGTGGTGGACGTCGACCACGTGGACGTCGATCTCGCGCCCGTCCCGATGCGCGTCGACGAACGCCGAGTCGCACCTGACGCCGTCGATCTCCAAGGGTCGGTTCTCTGACCACTCCAGCTTGCGGTCGAACCCTCCGCGCCGCACGATGTCGGCGTACGTCGCAAGGTCCGCGCGGTGAACCAGCAGGTCCAGATCCTTGTGCTCTCGGGTCACGCGGCCGAGCAGGGCGTCCACGCCCCAACCCCCCATCACCCAACATCTGACACCACGCGCGTCGAGCAGCTCGTAGAGCGTCACGGCCTGCTCCGCGGTCATTGCCTCGGCCATGTCGTGGAGCCTTCCCCACTCCTCCTGTGCGGCGATACCGACTTTCCGCTCCTGCGGACGACGCGGACGACGCGGGTGGCGCCGGTCGCCGAGCTCGGCCCGGCGCAGCGAGGCCCGGCTCTGGTCGCGCTTGCCCAGGCGATACGCTCGGTGACTCGGCCCGGATGAAGAGGAGGACGTCGCGTGCGTGCACGCCAGCGCATCGAGCGAGTCCTGGTCAGGGCCGGAAAGGCCACTCCCGCGAGCGTTCGCGGACCGCTCGGACGGGCCACCCGCGCCTTTCGCGGCCGCTGGGAGGGCCCTCGGGTCACGATCGTCGTGGCGGTCAGCGACACCGAGACCCGCCGGGTAGCCCCCTGCCTGAAGTCGATCCGCGGACAGAGCCACCGCAACCTCGACGTCGTGGTCGTGCCCTACGGTCCGGCGGACGGGGCACTGGCGGCGGCCCGCGAAGAGGCAGCGGAGGACTGGCGGATCCGGATCGAGCCGCCCGCCGCGGACCTCGCCTCGGCCTGGAACGCCGGGGCCGCCCGCGCCCGCAACGGCTACGTCGTCTTCGTGCGTGGTGGCGACGACCTCGCCACGCACGCCCTGGAGCGCCAGGTCGCCTGCCTCGAGGAGACCGGCTCCGCGATGGCAGTCGGTCGGATCGAGCCGCCGCTGTCCCTCAACGCCTCCGTGGAGTCGCCCTTCGAGGCCGCCCACCAGACGGAGATCCGGAGCACCACACTGGCGGCCTCTCCGGTCGCGATCACCGACCTCGGTGTCGGCAACCGGATGCTGCGCCGCTCCTTCTGGGTCGACGCGGGCCTCCGGTTCGACCCGAGCGACCGCCTGGGCACCGAGTTCGCCCTGGCGACGTACGTCGCGGCCCCGTCGTTCGACCTCCTCCGCGACGCTGCCTACGTCCCCACCCAGCGTCGTGAGGGAGTCAGCGTCGGTGCGGTTCGCGCCGTGCTGGCCGAGCTCGACCAGTGGTTGGAGGACCACGCCGCCACCCAACGGTCGGTAGCGGCGCTCGAGCTCTCCGACGTCCTGGACTGGTGGCTCTGGGGCACCCTCGACGCGGCGATCCAGCCGTTCCTCGGCGACGTGGAGCGCGCGACGCCCGAGCAGTGGGCGCGGCTTCGCGACGTCGTCGACGAGCTGGTCGCGTCCGGCGGCGAGAGCGCCTGGGCGACCCTGCGCGCGGACTCGCGCGTCAAGCTCTGGCTGGTGCGCGAGGACAGGCGCCAGGAGCTGGAGGACTACGTCACCGCACGGTTCTTCGAGCGCTCGCACCGACCGACCGAGGTCCGGGACGGCGTCGTGCTCGCCCGGCTCCCGTACTTCGAGGACCCCACGGTCGGGGTGCCGCTCGACGCCTTCGTGATGCACGAGTCCGAGACGCCCCTGTGGGCCGTCCTCTACCGGGTCCAGTGGGTCTTCGCGGACCGGCTCGAGCTGCGCGGCTTCGCCCGGGTCGAGCACGTCGACCTCCGCGACGACACCGAGCTGCGGGCCTGGCTCGTCGAGCGCGGCAGCGGCCAGCGGCTGCCGGTCGACGTGACCCGGTACGCCGACGTGCGCGCGAACCTCTTCGAGGGCTCGCGCTACCAGGACTACGCGGAGGGTGCCTTCACCGTCGGTGTGGACACCACTGCCCTGGCCGGGCGGGCAGTGGAGCGTGGAGCCAAGACCTCGTGGTCGCTGGAGCTGGAGGTCAGGGCGCAGGGCGTGACCCGGCGCGGCCCCATCGCCGAGATCGACGACCGGGCCTCGGCCGGGATGGTCGAGACCGGACACCTCGGCGACCGGTCGGTCGCCGGCGCGCGGGTCGGCCTTCGGGGCCGGAGCGCCACGCGGTTCCGGCTGGTCGCGGCGCCCGGGTCGGGTCCGCGCCTGGTCGAGGGCACCGTCTCCGCCACCACCGTGCGCGCCACGATCGATGCCGGCGGTGGCCGGCTGACCGAGGTGCGCGCGGTCGACGACGTCGGCATCGTGGCCCGGGCCAGGTGCACCGACTCGTCGGGCAGCGCCACCTTCGCGCTCGAGCTCAGCCGGCCGCGTCCGGCCGACCCGCCGCGGCGGCTCCGCCTGGTGGCCGTCACGACGGACGGCCGCGAGCTCCCGGTCGCCTGGCCGGCAGACGGTCCGCAGTGGTTGGCCGCAGGTGCCGGCGCGATCGCCCTCACCCGGTCCGAGACCGGAGACGTCGACGTGGTCGACGCTCTCGGGACGCTCGTCATCGAGGACATCGAGCTCGTCGCCGGCGACATCGAGGTCGCAGCGCGTTGGCTGGGCACGCCGCCGGCGCGGTACGACGTCACGCTGGGTCGCCGGCGCAACTCCGTGGTCGGGCAGGTGACCGAGTCCGAGGGGGCACTCCGGATCCGCTTCAGCACGCTGTGGGACGAATGGGGCCTCGGCGAGACCCGCATCCCGGTCGGCGGCTACCGGTTCCGGGTCGAGTTCGGACCCGCGGCCGCGCCGTACGAAGGACGCGCCCTGGTGGGTGAGGCTCTCCTGGACCGGCTGCTCGACTTCGCCGTGTCCGACGACTACCGGATGCGCGCGTCGCGCAGTGGTCGCGAGGCCGGCCTGACCCTGCTGCCGCCGCTCGCGGACGACGAGCGCGGTCAGCTCGCGCAGGCCCGGCTGCAGGAGTGGTACCGGACCTGCGACCTGCCCATCGACGAGCAGGCCGTCTACCTCCAGTCCTACACGGGCGTCACCGCCACGGACAGCCAGCTCGCGATCCACCACGAGCTGCGGCGGACCCGTCCGGACCTGACGATCTACTGGGGCGTCGGCGAGGCGTCCTCGGTCGTGCCCGAGGGCGCGACGCCGGTGCTGATGCACTCGCGAGCCTGGTATCGGCTGATGGCCACGGCCCGGTACGTGTGCCTCAACATCGACCTGGACCGCTGGTTCGCACCGCGTCCCGGACAGCAGGTGCTGCAGACCTTCCACGGCTACCCGGCGAAGTCGATGGGCATCCGGATGTGGGACGCCAAGGGCTACACGCCGCGGCGCATCGACCTCGAGCTGGCCCGGACGTCGCACGACTGGTCGATGATCCTGACGCCCGCGCCGGAGATGGACGAGCACTATCGCCGCGAGTACCGCTACGACGGCCCGATCCACAGCGAGGGCTACCCTCGCGACGACGCGCTCGTGTCCCCGGACGCGGAGCGGATCCGGGAGGAGACTCGAGCCCGGCTCGGCATCGCACCCGGCCAGCGCGCGATCCTCTACGCGCCCACGTGGCGCGACGACCTGGCGACCAACTGGCGCCGGGCCGAGGTCATGCACCACCTCGACGTCGAGGTCGCGAGCCGCAAGCTCGGTCGCGACTACGTCCTGCTGATGCGCGGGCACCGGTTCCACGGCACCGCCCAGGCCGAGGGCGATGCCCAGCTGGTCGACGTGACCCACTACCCGGAGATCAACGACCTGATCCTGGCCTCCGACGCGGCGGTCCTCGACTACTCGTCGCTGCGGTTCGACTTCGCCATCACCGGACGGCCGATGGTCTTCCTGGTCCCCGACCTCGACAGCTACACCGGCGGCGTACGCGGCTTCCTCTACCCGTTCGAGGACTCGGCGCCCGGACCGCTGGTCGACACCCCGGACCAGGTCCTCGCCCGGCTGCGCGACCTCGACGGGCTCCAGCGGGAGTACGCCGAGGAGATCAAGAGCTTCAACGACCGGTACAACTACCTGCAGGACGGCCGGTCGGCCGCGAAGGTCGTGGCAGCCTTCTTCGACTGACGTCGCGCGATCGGCGATATCAGGTTCGGGTCGCTAGACCTCGAGCGCGGCGGCTGGATCGGCGAACCGGAGCGACTCGAGCGGGTCCAGGCGGCGCAGGTCGATGACGTGCCCGGTGCCGCTCGAGATCAGGGTCTCCAGCGACGCCTTCGCGACTGCCGTGGACTCCAGCAGCGAGCCCGCCGGCTCCTCGCCGAACGCCTTGGTGCGCATCGGGGTGCCGGTGCGCTCGGGGTTGATGCAGTTGACCCGGATCCGGTCGGCCGCCCACTCGTCGGCGAGTGCCTGCGTCAGGTTGACCGTCGCGGCCTTCGCCGAGGAGTAGAGGCTGTAGCCGCTACGGCCGCGGGTGTAGGAGCTCGACGTGAAGAGCAGCAGGCTGCCCTTGCTCTCCCGCAGCAGCGGGTGGAACTCCTGGGCGATCAGGATCGGCGCGATGTAGTTGATGTCGGTGGCCGAGTAGATGGTCTCGTCCGACGCCTCCACCAGGGTCCCGCGCGGCAGCACGCCGGCCGTGTTGACCACGTAGTCCACGGAGCCGAACCGCTCGACCGCGTCCCGGGCCGCGGCCGCGATGTCCTCGCGCCGTTGGACGTGGGTCTGGGTCGTGGAGCGGCTGTACGACGCCACGTTCGCGCCGTACGACGCGGCAAGCTCGGCGATGTCGTGGCCGATGCCGTAGCTGCCGCCGAAGACCACCATCGTCCTGCCGTCGAGCGCGGCCCGCATCGCCTCGTCGCTGCGCATCGCCGGAGCGTCGTTGCCGGTCAGCTGGAAGAGCTTGTCGGCGAGGTAGATGTCGATCGGCTCGGTGACCTTCATGTTGCGCTCGTCGCCCGGGACCACCCAGATCGGGACGTCGGGCAGGTAGCGCAGCACGACGGTGCAGTCGTCGGTCGCCTCGAAGTCCGGGTCCTCGCCGGCGTGCCGGTAGGCCTCGCGGATCGTGGACAGCTTGAACGCCTGCGGGGTCTGCCCACGGCGGAGGTTGGCGCGCGGCGGGATGTCGCGGATCGTGTTGTCGGGCCCGACCTCGATGATCGTGTCGGCCGACGGGATCGCCACGTCGACGGCGTCGTGGGTGTCGAGGGCGGCGAAGCAGTCGCTGATGATCCGGGCACTCACCAGGGGGCGTACGGCGTCGTGCAGCAGGACCTTGCAGTCCTCCTCGCCCAGCGCGGCCAGCGCCGTGAGCGTCGTGTCGTTGCGGGTGCCGGCGCCCTCGAGGATGGCGGTGACCTTGCCGTAGCCGCCGTCGCGGACCATCGCGTGCACGGAGTCGAGGTGGCCGGGGGCCATCATCACGACGATCTCGTCCACGTCCGGGTGCCGGTCGAGGATCGCCAGGGTGTGCTCCATGATCGAGTGCCCGGCGATCTTGATCAGCTGCTTGGGCACGCCGAGGCCGACCCGTACGCCGACGCCCCCTGCGAGCAGCACGGCTACGTTCTTGAGCGGTCCCGACACGTGTCCTCCTCCTGGATTGCAACCGGCGTAGTTTCCCACAGGCGGTGCGATCGGGCCGACTCGGCGGAGCCCGGTTAGGCTCCCCGCATGCGGACCACCGACGACCTCCGTGAGGTCATCCGAGCCGAGTTCGCGCGACTCGACCCCGTGGACCCCGAGCTGACGCGGTACCTCGAGGAGCGTGCCGTCGGCGCCGCCGACGGACTCGACCCCGCGGCGGGTGCGGCCGTCGCGCTGGCTGTGGTCGAGGGTGCGCACGAGGTCGTCGCGGCGACCCCGCCGCCCGCGGGCCCGACCGTCGGCGAGCTCTCCGTCCGCCGGCTCCTGGCCGCTGCGCTGCGCCCGCGCCGTACGACGAGGCCCGGCCGGTGAGCGAGGCGTTCCCGGACGGCACCCGCCTGCTCCACATCGGGCCGCACAAGACCGGGACCACCAGCGTCCAGCGCGCCTTCTGGGACAGCCGGGAGCTGCTGCCGGAGCACGGCGTCCTGTGGGCCGGCGGGCTAGCCCACCCGATGAGCGCCGCGATGGCGGCCGCCGGCAACCAGCTCGCCACCGGCGAGCAGGGATCGGGCGACGAGAGGTGGACCGAGCTGGCCGCGGAGGTGCGCGCGTCGACCGCCCGGATGACGGTCGTCAGCAGCGAGTTCTTCTCCGACGCCCCGCAGGAGCGCGTCGCCCAGATCGTGGCCGCGCTCGGCGCCGACCAGACCCGCGTCGTGATCACGCTCCGTCCGGTCACCCGCATCCTGGCCTCCCAGTGGCAGCAGTACATGCAGAACCAGCCGATGGTGAAGTACATCGGAAACCCCGGCTACGAGGGCTGGCTGGACCTGGTGCTCAACCACCCCAACCAGCGCGAGGTGTCGCCGTCCTTCTGGCGCCGGCACCGGCACGACCGGCTGGTCGAGAAGTGGGCCGAGGCCATCGGTCCCGAACGGCTCGTCGTCGTCGTGGTCGACGATGCCCGCCCCCGCGACGTCCTCACGTCGTTCGAGCAGCTGACCGGCCTGCCGGTCGGTCTCCTGCAGCCGCGCGAGGCGTCCGCGAACCGCTCGCTCACCCTGCCCGAGGTGACGATGCTGCGTGCCTTCAACGCCGGCTGGATGGAGCGGCAGTGGTCGGCGGCCGACTACACCCGCTACGTGCGCTTCGGTGCGGTGCGGGAGCTGATGAGCCGTACGCCGGCACCGGGCGAGCCGCCGATCCGGACGCCGTCCTGGGCGGTCGAGCGGGCCAACGAGATCGGCGCGGAGATGATCGCCAACATCGAGCGGACCGGAGTGCGGGTCGACGGCGACCTGGCGCTGCTCGCCTCCGCCGAGCCGCGGTCGGTCGGCGACAATCCCGCTGTCGTGGACGTCCCCGCGGACGTGGTCGGCCGGTTCGCCGCCGGCCTGGCGAAGGTGATCGCCGAGACCCCGGCGCGGCCGGCACCTGCCGGCCGCAAGGCCGGTCCGCTCGAGACCGCCGTCCGCATTGAGAAGATGCGACGGGCCGTGCCGCCCGGCGATGCCCGTCCGGTCGCCGAGCTCAGCCGGCTCGACCTGCTCCGCGCCGCTGCCGGCCGGGTGCGTCGCCGGCTCCCGATGGCCGGGTAGTCAACCGAGAAGGGTGAGCTAGATGCGAACAGTGAGGACCGCGGCACCGCTGCCGGACGGGTCGCGCCTGATCCATGTCGGGATGCCGAAGACGGGCACGACCGCGCTCCAGGCGGCCCTGTTCGAGGCCAAAGCTCGCCTGCTCGAGCTCGGCGTCCGCAACGTCGCGCGTCGCCAGCACGAGATGAACATCGCGGCGGCAGCGGCCGGGACCCTCGCGCCGTACCGACCGAGCGAGAACTGGGAGAGGCGGTGGCGCCGGCTCTCGGAGGAGTTCCGCACGTCGCCGGAGCGGTGCACGGTCTGGTCGAGCGAGACGCTGACCCAGGCCGGCCCCGAGCGCATCCAGCACATCGCCGACCAGCTCGGACCGGACGTCAACGTGGTCCTGACCTTGCGTCCGCTCGCGCAGCAGCTCGCGTCCCAGTGGCAACAGGTGCTGCGCCGGGGCGGCCCGAAGCCGCTGGACGCCTGGTTGCGCGCAGCCTTCGAGTCGGTCTCGGTCGACGGCACGGTCAACACCACGTGGACGCGGATCATGCCGGAGCTGCACCGGCTCAGCCTGCGCAGGGTCATCGAGGAGTGGGGAGCGGTCTTCGGTGAGGACCGGCTGACCTTCGTCGTTCCCGATGCGAGCGACCGCTCGAGCATCCTGCGCACCTTCGAGGAGCTGATGGGGGTGCCGGCGGACACCCTGCGCCTGCAGCACGTCGACAACGCCTCGCTGCCCTACCCCGAGGCAGAGATGCTGCGGAACTTCAACCTGGCCTACACCGAGCGGGGCGGCGACCGCCCCACGTGGATGCGCACCGTCGGAAGCGCCGCCAAGTCGGACTTCCGCCTCCTGGGCGACCTGCGTGCCTACCCCATCCCGACGCCGAGGTGGGCGGCGGAGCACGCCAACCTGTACATGGAGCAGTGGATCGCGGCGGTCGAGGGCTCGGGAGCGACCGTCGTCGGCAACCTGCGGGATCTGGTGGTGGACCCGCAGGGCTTCCCCGAGGAGGTGACGCCGCCGGAGACCGTCAGCGTCGACTCCGCGGGCCGGCTCGCGGACGTCATCTACCGCTCGGGCCTGGGGTACGACGCGTCGCCGGCGGTGACCGAAGCGCCGCCGGCGGTGACGGACGCGTCGCCGGAGGTGACCGCCAGTCCCGGGCTGGACGCCTACTCCGGTCGCGAGCTGCTGCGCGAGGTCTGGGGCCGGGGCGCTCGGCGACTGAAGCCCGGCCGGTGACGAGTCCGGTGACTCACCGCGGACCCCATAGAGTGTCCGCTCGTCGTACGTAGTCCCGGCCCTTGCCGGCTGGAAGGTGGATCACGGTGTCGTTGAGGGCCAGGTTGGGTGGCGCGGCCAGGGGATGGCGCGACGAGCAGGTCCCGGCCTCGGCAACCGCATCGGCGGGCATCGTCGAGCACTTCTCCCAGTCCCTCGTGACGGGCTGGGTCTCGGTGCCGGCCGGCACCCCGCCGACGCGGGTGACGCTGAGGGTCGGCCCGGTCGACGTGTGCTCGACGTACGCCACGCCGGGCGGCGCGATGGGCGGCGCGCCCGGGGGAGCGGGCGGGGCCAAGCGCCGGCAGTCGGAGTCCCGCGGCAGCCGACGCGACCCGATGCTGCCCGGCCCCAAGGGGGGTCGCCGCAACAGCCGGGGCGAGATCCGCACCTTCTCGTTCCGGATGCGGGACATCTGGGACTACTGCGGTCCGGGCACCAAGGTGCGGGTCGTCGTCGACGACCAGCCGCTGCCGATCAACCAGCACGGGTTGTTCCTCAAGCCCAGGACCAAGGGTGAGCACACCCCGGACGACCTGCGCGACAAGCTGGCGAACGGCTACGTGCTGAGCCAGTGGGGCCGCCTGCAGCTCTCGAAGCGCCTCGACACCGAGTGGCAGCAGGCGGTGCTGGCGCTCTACGAGCGGGTGCGGGCGCTGCTCCAGGCGAAGCTGGGCGTCGACGCGTTCGTCATCTACGGGACCCTGCTCGGCGCCGTCCGCGACGGCGGCTACATCGGCCACGACGTCGACTTCGACGCGGCGTACGTCTCGGCCCTGCGGTCCGGCCCGGAGGCGGCCGAGGAGCTGACCCGGATCGCGCTGGCGCTGGTCGAGGACGGGCTGCGGATCGAGGCCTTCCCGGCGTGCCTGCACATCGTCGACCCCGATCACCCCGACCACCGGATCGACCTCTTCCACACCTTCTTCGACGAGGCGGGGCTGCTGCGGTTCCCCTTCGGTGTGGCCGGCTCCACCGACTTCGACGAGTCCCGGTGGACCGGCACCGAGGAGATCGCCCTGCCCGGCGGTACGGCGCTCGCGCCCCGGGACCCGGACACCCTGATCGAGCACCTGTACGGCGCGGACTGGCGACTGCCGAAGCCCGGCTTCAACTGGGACCTGGACCGGACGTCGGCCGCGGTCGACGGCCGCCTCACGGTCGAGCAGCGGACCAAGGTCTACTGGGCGGACTTCTACGCGCGCACCGAGTACACGACCGGCTCGACGTTCTTCGAGTTCGTCAGCGCCCGTCCCGGCACGCCCGGGACGGTCATCGACATCGGCTGCGGCGACGGGCGCGACTCGTGCGCCTTCGGCACCACCGACCGCAGGGTCCTCGGACTCGACCAGTCGCCGGTCGGGATCGAGCACGCGCAGCAGCGGGCCGCCGACCTCGGCCTCGAGCGCGTCGAGTTCCGCACCTGCGACGTCTCGAGCGCCGACGACCTCGGGGCGGCGCTGGACGCCGTGCGAGACCGGGGTGGGGCGCCGGTCCTCTTCTACCTGCGCTTCTTCCTGCACGCCATCCACGAGGAGGTCCAGGTCGCCCTGCTGGACGCGATCGACGCGCACGCGCGTCCGGGCGACCAGCTCGCGGCGGAGTTCCGCACCGAGCAGGACGCCCACACCACCAAGGTGCACACCAAGCACTACCGGCGCTTCCAGAACGGCCCCGCGTTCGTCGCCGACGTCCGACGCCGCGGCTGGACGGTCGAGCACGAGGAGGAGCGCAGCGGGCTCTCGCCGTACGGCGAGGAGGACCCGGTGCTGATGCGGGTGGTCGCCCGGCGCTGAGCCCGGCCGATGATCCTGGCCGATGATCGGCCCACGGGGGTTGAGGAAGGACGAAGTCCTGTCTCGAAACCACTACCTGATCCGGGAGGCGGCTGATCCGGGACGCGGCTGACCCGGGAGGCGGCTGACCCGGGAGGAGGCCGCCGACCTCCTCCGGCGTCAAGTAGCCGAGTTGGTTGTCGACAACCAACTTGCCGGGGACACCAGTCAGCGAGGGAATGTCCTGTTGACGTGAAGAGGCGACTCGTCCGACGGTGGTTGAGGAAGGACGAAGTCCTGTCTCGAAACCACTACCTGACCCGGGAGGCGGCCGCCGACCTCCTCCGGCGTCAGGTAGCCGAGTTGGTTGTCGACAACCAACTTGCCGGGGACACCAGTCAGCGAGGGATGTCCTGTTGACGTGAAGAGGCGACTCGTCCGACGGTGGTTGAGGAAGGACGAAGTCCTGTCTCGAAACCACTACCTGACCTGGGAGGCGGCCGCCGACCTGGCCAATGATCCTGCGTCGTGTGACCCACCACACGCGGACGTCATATTTCAGGCAGGTGACGCGCGGCGTACGCTCACTGCGTCAGCATCGCTAGTCCGGTACCCCACCCGGCTCGATCCCGGTTTTCGCGGGAGCGAGTGGTCGGAGGGACTGGAACGAAAGGTCCTTTCATGTCGCTCCACTCCCGGGAGACCGGGTTGCGGGTGGGCGTTGTCGGCGCGGGTCGCGTCGGCGCTGTCCTGGCTGCCGCCCTGCGCGCCGCCGGCCACGAGATCGTCGCCGCCGCCGGTGAGTCCGACGCCTCGCGCGACCGGATCGCCGACCTGCTGCCGGGTGTGCCCACGCTGAAGCCGACCGCGGTCGCGCGCGACTGCGACCTGCTGCTGCTGACCGTCCCCGACGACATGCTGCCCAACGTGGTCACCACGTTGAGCGACGCCGGCGCCCTGCGCCCGGGTCAGTACGTCGTGCACACCTCGGGCCGGCACGGGCTCCAGGTGTTGCGGCCGGCCGCCGAGGTCGGCGCCCGCGTGGTCGCGATGCACCCGGCGATGACCTTCACCGGCACCGCGATCGACCTCGACCGGATCTCCGCCGATCTCGGGCAGGGCTGCGTCTTCGGCCTCACCGCCGGGCCGGCCGAGCGGCAGCTGGCCGAGTCCCTCGTCGCCGACCTCGGCGGCACCCCGATGTGGGTGCCCGAGGAGATGCGCACGCTCTACCACGCCGGTCTCGCGCACGGCGCCAACCACCTGGTCACCCTGGTCACCCAGGCGATGGAGATGCTGGCCGCCGCCGGCGCCGACGACCCCGCCGGGACCCTGCGCCCACTGCTCACCGCGGCCCTGGACAACGCGCTCGAGCACGGTGACGCCGCGTTGACCGGTCCGATCGTGCGCGGCGACGTCAACACCGTCCGGGCCCACCTCGACGACATCCGCGCCAACGCGCCGCAGACGCTGACGTCGTACGTCGCGCTCGCCCGCAGCACCCTCGACCGCGCGGTCACCGACGGCCGGGTGCTGCCGATCCGCGCGGCCGCGATCCTGCGGGTCCTCGACGCTGCTGAGCGCGACGCCGCCGTGGTGCGTCCGCACGTGCGCCGCCGATGAGCGGGACCCCCGTCGTCGCCTCCACCCGTGCGGAGCTGGCGACGCTGCTCGCCGCGGCCCGCGCCGACGGACGCGCGGTCGGGCTGGTGCCGACGATGGGCGCCCTCCACGAGGGCCACGCCAGCCTGGTCCGGACCGCCCGCGAGCGGGTGGCAGCAGATGGGCAGAGCGGTCCGGTGGTGGTGTCGATCTTCGTCAACCCGCTGCAGTTCGGCGCCGGCGAGGACCTCGACCGCTACCCGCGCACTCTCGAGGACGACCTGGCGATCTGCGAGCGCGAGGGCGTCGACATCGTCTTCGCGCCGTCGGTCGATGAGGTCTACCCGGGAGGCGAGCCTCAGGTGTCGGTGAAGCCGGGCCCGCTCGGCAAGGTGCTCGAGGGCAAGACCCGGCCCGGCCACTTCCGCGGCGTCCTCACCGTGGTCGCCAAGCTGTTCGGGCTGGTGCGGCCCGACGTCGCCGTCTTCGGCCAGAAGGACTACCAGCAGCTCGCCCTGATCCGGCGGATGGTGCTCGACCTCAACCTCGGCGTCGAGGTCGTGGGTGCCGAGACCGTCCGGGAGTACGACGGGCTCGCGCTGTCGAGCCGCAACCGCTACCTCGACGACGAGCAGCGCCGGCAGGCGACCGCGCTGAGCCGCACCCTGCGTGCCGCGCAGGAGGTCGGCCACTACGGGCTCGACGTCGCGCTCGACTCGGCCCGGGCCGAGCTCCGCGCCGCCGACGGCGTGGACCTCGACTACCTCGTCGTCACCGACCCCGACCTGGGCACCCTGCCCGACGTCGTACCTCCGGGCACCGAGGCCCGGATCTTGATCGCCGCCCGCGTCGGCACCACGCGCCTGATCGACAACATGCCGCTCGTCCTGGGGGAACCCGTGGCGCCGCGGGAAGGAGCCTCCTGATGCTGCGGACCATGATGAAGAGCAAGATCCACCGTGCGACGGTGACCCAGGCCGACCTGCACTACGTCGGCTCGGTGACGGTGGACGAGGACCTGCTGGACGCCGCCGACCTGCTGCCCGGCGAGCTCGTGCACATCGTCGACATCACCAACGGTGCCCGGCTCGAGACCTACACGATCGCGGGCGAGCGCGGCTCCGGAGTGATCGGCATCAACGGTGCCGCGGCGCGGCTGGTGCACCCCGGTGACCTGGTGATCCTGATCGCCTACGGGCAGATGGAGACCGCCGAGGCGCGCGACTTCCAGCCGCACGTGGTGTTCGTCGACGCCGACAACCGGATCCTCGCGACCGGCTTCGACCCGGCCGAGGCGCCCGAGGGCTCGGGACTGGTCCGCGGCGACCAGGTCGCCGCAGGTTAGATTGCGACAATGCCCGTCGCCTCAGTACGCCGCGTCCCCGGGCGCCTGCTCGCCCCGGAGCCGGGATGGACGACGACCGCCGATGTCGTGGTCATCGGCTCCGGCATCGCCGGGCTGACCGCCGCACTGCGGCTGCGCGGCGAGGTGGGCAAGGTACTCGTCGTCACCAAGGACGTGCTCGCCGCCGGCTCGACCCAGTGGGCGCAGGGCGGCATCGCCGCCGCCCTCGGCCCGGGGGACACCCCGCACGAGCACGAGGTCGACACCCTGGTCGCGGGCGCCGGCGCCTGCGACCGGGCCGCGGTCGAGGTGCTGGTGACCGAGGGGCCGGACGCCGTACGCGAGCTGATCGCCCTGGGCACGAACTTCGACCACGACCCCGACGGCGAGCTCTCCCTGACCCGGGAGGGCGGCCACCACCGCGACCGGATCGCGCACGCGGGGGGCGACGCGACCGGCGCCGAGATCCAGCGGGCGCTGATCGCCGCCGTCGAGCAGGCGCCGGAGATCGAGGTCATCCAGCACGCTCTCGCCGTCGACCTGCTGCTCGCGGAGGACGGCGGCGTCGCCGGGCTCACCCTGCACGTGATGGGCGAGGGCCAGCGCGACGGCGTCGGTGCCGTGCTGTGCCGCGCGGTCGTGCTCGCCAGCGGCGGCCTCGGCCAGGTCTTCGCGCAGACCACCAACCCGGCCGTCTCGACCGGCGACGGGATGGCGGTCGCGCTCCGCGCCGGAGCGGTGCTGCGCGACCTCGAGTTCGTGCAGTTCCACCCGACCGTGATGTACCTGGGGCCCGACTCCCGCGGTCAGCAGCCACTGATCTCCGAGGCGGTGCGCGGCGAGGGCGCGTTCCTCGTCGACTTCGACGGCAACCGCTTCATGCAGGGCGTGCACGAGCTCGCCGACCTGGCGCCGCGCGACGTCGTCGCGAAGGCGATCATGCGGCGGATGCTCGACACCGACCACCCGCACATGTGGCTCGACGCCCGGCACCTGGGTGCCACGAGCGCGGGGAGCGAAGCGACCTCCGACCACGGTTATCGAGGAGCGAGCGAAGCGAGCGTCTCGAGATACTGGGAGCGCCGCTTCCCGACCATCCTCGCGACCTGCCGCAGCCACGGCGTCGACCCGGTGACCGACCTGATCCCGGTCGCCCCGGCCTGCCACTACGCCTCCGGCGGTGTGGTCACCGACCTGTGGGGACGCAGCAACGTGCCCGGGCTGTACGCCACCGGCGAGGTCGCCTGCTCCGGCGTCCACGGCGCCAACCGGCTGGCCTCCAACTCGCTCCTCGAGGGACTGGTCTTCTCCCGGCGGATCGCCACCGTGCTCCCCGCGGAGCTGCGCCCACTGCTGCCGCCCGTGGCCGACCCGCGCACGCCGGGCCTGGTGCCCGGCGCCGTACGCCGGGAGCTGCAGGAGGTGATGACCTCACGCGTCGGCGTGCTGCGGAACGCCGCCGGCCTGGCCGACGCCGGCCGGCTGGTCGACAAGCTCGCCGGGGTCCCGGCCACCGGCATCGACCAGGAGTCGTGGGAGACCACCAACCTGCTCACGATCAGCGGTGCGCTCGCCGACGCCGCCGCCCTGCGCGAGGAGACCCGCGGCTCGCACTGGCGCGAGGACTTCCCCGAGCGCGACGACGTCGGGTTCGCCGGCCACTTCGACGTGGTGATGAGCGACGGTGTGTGCACGACGGAATTCGTGCCGGCACCCGCGACGGACGGAGAGCAGTGAGCACGCCGTACGACGAGGAGCTCCGCGCCGCCGGCCTCGACCCGTCCGCGATTCGCGCGCAGGTCGTGGAGGCGCTGGCCGAGGACCTGCCCGGCGGGGACGTCACCTCGATCGCCACCATCTCCGCGGACGCCCGCGGCACCGGCGTCTTCGCCGCCCGCGAGCCCGGGGTCGTCGCCGGTCTCGGCGTCGCCGCACTGGTCTTCCACGAGGTCATGGGCGATGCCGTCACCGTCTCCGACCGGGTGCCCGACGGCACCCGCGTCGCCGCGGGTGATGTCGTGATGCGGGTGTCGGGTCCGACCCGTGGGCTGCTGACCGCCGAGCGCACCGCCCTCAACTACGCCAGCCACCTCTCCGGCGTCGCCACCGCGACGTCGCACTGGGTCGACGCGCTCGCCGGGACCAGCGCGCGCGTGCTGGACACCCGCAAGACGCTGCCGACCTACCGCGCGCTGCAGAAGTACGCCGTGCGCTGCGGTGGCGGCGTCAACCACCGGTTCAGCCTCAGCGACCGGGCGATGGTCAAGGACAACCACGTGGTCGCCGCCGGCGGAGTGGTGCCGGCCTACGAGGCCGTGCGCGCGGCGTACCCCGACCTCCGCGTCGAGGTCGAGGTGACCGACCTCGACCAGCTGCGCGAGCTGCTCGCCGTCGGCTGCACCGAGATCCTGCTCGACAACATGGACAGCCCGACCATGGCCGAGGCCGTCTCGATCGCGGCGGGCCGGGCCACCCTGGAGGCGTCCGGCGGACTGACCATCGAGCGGGCTCGCGAGGTCGCCGAGACCGGCGTCGACTTCATCTCCGTCGGCGCCCTCACTCATTCGGTCAAGGTCTTCGACCTCGGACTCGATCTCTCCGAGGGCTGACGGATGGTGCTCCTCGCCGCCGACATCGGCAACAGCCACACGGTGCTGGGCCTGGTCAGCGACGGTCAGGTCACGGCCGACTGGCGGGTGGCGACCGACGAGCGCCGTACGTCCGACGAGTGGGCGGTGCTGCTGCGCGGCCTGCTCGGCGCGGCCCTCGACGAGGTCGACGGCATCGCCGTGTGCGCCACGGTCCCGGCGGTGCTGCACGAGTGGCGCGACATGCTGGTCCGCCACTTCACCGACGTGCCCCGGGTCGTGGTCGAGCCCGGCGTCCGCACCGGGGTGCCGATCCTGATGGACAACCCGCGCGAGGTCGGCACCGACCGGATCATCAACGCCCTCGCCGCCGTCCACGAGTACGGCGGCCCCGCGATCGTCGTCGACTTCGGCGGCACGGCCACGACGTTCGACGTGGTGAGCGGCAAGGGACAGTACGTCGGCGGCGCGATCACGCCCGGCATCGAGATCTCGCTCGAGGCGCTCGGCCGGCGCGGTGCCCAGCTGCGGAAGGTCGAGCTGGCCCGGCCACGGTCGGTGATCGCCAAGAACACCGTCGAGGCGCTCCAGTCCGGGATGGTCTTCGGCGTCGCCAGCCAGGTGGAGGGGATCGTCGACCGGATGGTGGCCGAGCTGGGCGCCGACCCGGCCGACGTCACCGTCATCGCCACCGGCTATCTCGCACCGCTGGTGCTCGACGAGTGCCGGTGTTTCACCGACCATGACCCGTGGCTGACGCTGCGCGGTCTCGAGCTGGTCTATTCGCGCAACGTCGCGGCAGGGGACTGACGACGTTCGCTACTCGGGGCGGCGACGGGGCTTATTGACTCGGCCCGGGCAATTTTAGGCACGTTAGCGGTAATCGAATTGCAACCAGTTAGCGGCCGTTCGCCCACTCGGTGGTAGTCAATTCTTGAATTCGATGACATCATCGGGTTTACCGGTAATCCGAATTCCTCGCGACGCCGGCCTCCTACTCATTCACCGAGGGGTTCAACGCATGGCACAGAAGATCCACATCGTTCTCGAGGACGACCTCGACGGCGGAGAGGCCACCGAGACGGTGACCTTCGGTCTCGACGGCACGACGTACGAGATCGACCTGAACGACAAGAACGCCGACAAGCTGCGCAGCGCGCTCGCGCCGTACGTCGGTCACGGCCGCAAGGTCGGCTCCGCGCCGCGCCGCGGCGGGCGCAAGGCCGCGGCGAGCGGTGGCGGCACCAGCGCGAAGGAGATCCGCGAGTGGGCGCGCAGCAACGGCTACGACGTGCCCGATCGCGGCCGCGTCTCCGCGGACGTCCGGGCGGCGTACGAGAAGGCCAACTGACCCACGCTCATCGCCGAGTCGACGCCGGGTCGCCCGCAGTGGGCTGACCCGGCGTCGTGCGCTGTCCCGGGGGCGCCCGGTCTGGACGTGTTCGCTCTCAGCGGACTGCATTGGCGCTCGCGAGGGAACGCGTAGGCTGTCAGCGGGGTTGGTTCTCTCGTACCTCCCCTCCGCTCCGGCGGGGGAGGGCCCCACGAAGCTTCAGGAGCGATGCGCATGTTCGAGCGGTTCACAGACCGAGCCCGGCGAGTTGTCGTGCTGGCCCAAGAAGAGGCCCGCATGCTCTCCCACAACTACATCGGCACCGAGCACATCCTGCTCGGCCTCATCCACGAGGGCGAGGGCGTCGCCGCGAAGGCGCTCGAGAGCCTCGACATCTCGCTGGAGGCCGTCCGCGCCCAGGTCGAGGAGATCATCGGCCAGGGCCAGCAGGCGCCCAGCGGCCACATCCCCTTCACGCCGCGCGCCAAGAAGGTGCTCGAGCTGTCCCTGCGCGAGGCGCTGCAGCTCGGCCACTCCTACATCGGCACGGAGCACATCCTGCTCGGCCTGATCCGCGAGGGTGAGGGCGTCGCCGCCCAGGTGCTGCAGAAGCTCGGCGCCGACCTCAACCGGGTGCGCCAGCAGGTGATCCAGCTGCTGTCGGGCTTCCAGGGCAAGGAGGCGTCCGGTGCGGGCGCCGCGCCCGGCGGCTCGACCAGCGACGCCCCGTCGTCGTCGCTCGTGCTCGACCAGTTCGGCCGCAACCTGACCCAGGACGCCCGCGAGGGCAAGCTCGACCCGGTCATCGGCCGCGAGCAGGAGATCGAGCGGGTCATGCAGATCCTGTCTCGGCGGACGAAGAACAACCCGGTCCTGATCGGTGAGCCCGGCGTGGGCAAGACGACCATCGTCGAGGGCCTGGCCCAGGACATCGTCAAGGGCAACGTGCCGGAGACGCTCAAGGACAAGCAGATCTACACGCTGGACCTGGGCGCCCTCGTGGCCGGCTCGCGCTACCGCGGTGACTTCGAGGAGCGCCTGAAGAAGGTGCTCAAGGAGATCCGCACCCGCGGCGACATCGTGCTGTTCATCGACGAGATCCACACCCTCGTCGGCGCCGGTGCGGCCGAGGGCGCGATCGACGCTGCCAGCATCCTCAAGCCGATGCTGGCCCGCGGCGAGCTGCAGACCATCGGTGCGACCACCCTCGACGAGTACCGCAAGTACCTCGAGAAGGACGCCGCGCTCGAGCGCCGGTTCCAGCCCATCCAGGTCGCCGAGCCGTCGATCGCGCACACGATCGAGATGCTCAAGGGCCTGCGCGACCGCTACGAGGCGCACCACCGGGTGACGATCACCGACGAGGCGCTGGTCTCCGCGGCGACGCTGGCCGACCGCTACATCTCCGACCGGTTCCTGCCCGACAAGGCGATCGACCTGATCGACGAGGCCGGCTCGCGGCTGCGGATCCGCCGGATGACGGCCCCCGCCGACCTGCGCGAGTACGACGACAAGATCGGCGACGTGCGCCAGCGCAAGGAGGCCGCGATCGACGGCCAGGACTTCGAGGCCGCCGCTCGTCTCCGTGACGAGGAGAAGCAGCTGATCCTCAAGAAGTCCGAGCGCGAGAAGCAGTGGCGCGCGGGCGACATGGACGAGGTCGCGGAGGTCGACGAGGAGCTGATCGCCGAGGTCCTCGCGGTCGCCACCGGCATCCCGATCGTGAAGCTCTCCGAGGAGGAGTCGACCCGGCTGCTCAACATGGAGGACGAGCTGCACAAGCGCGTCATCGGGCAGGACGAGGCCGTCAAGGCGATCAGCCGCGCGATCCGGCGTACCCGCGCCGGCATGAAGGACCCGAAGCGTCCCGGCGGCTCGTTCATCTTCGCCGGCCCGTCCGGTGTCGGTAAGACGTGGCTGTCCAAGACGCTCGCCGAGTTCCTCTTCGGCGACGAGGACTCCCTGATCCAGCTCGACATGTCGGAGTTCGGCGAGAAGCACACCGTCTCGCGGCTTTTCGGCTCGCCTCCGGGCTACGTCGGCTACGAAGAGGGCGGCCAGCTCACCGAGAAGGTGCGCCGCAAGCCGTTCTCCGTCGTGCTCTTCGACGAGGTCGAGAAGGCGCACCCGGACATCTTCAACAGCCTGCTGCAGATCCTCGAGGAAGG
>Ga0190274_10000165_pt1 | contig 44894 bp, 42 predicted proteins | sample Popmic531T_FD_133002 | JGI IMG/M metagenome (GOLD analysis project Ga0190274, IMG submission 133002) | Populus adjacent soil microbial communities from riparian zone of Yellowstone River, Montana, USA - 531 T | ecosystem: Environmental > Terrestrial > Soil > Riparian zone | place: USA: Montana... | reverse complement strand
GCCGAGTGCTCGGTGGAGGAGCCCATCGCGAACTCGTCCATGTTGGTCTTGCCGAGGATCGGCAGGCCGGCGGCCCGCAGCTTGCTGACCACCGTCGCGTCGTACGGCGGGATCCAGCCCTCGAGGATCTTCGAGCCGCACGTGGTGGGCAGGCCCTCGGTGGCGAGGACGTCCTTGACCGCGATCGGCACGCCGTCCAGTCCGGACAGCAACGTGCCGGCCGCGCGACGGGCATCGGACTCCGCCGCCTGGGCGAGCGCGCCCTCGGCATCGACGTGCAGGAAGGCGTGGACGGCACCGTCGACGGCGGCGATCCGGTCGAGGTGGGCCTGGGTCAGCTCGACCGAGGTGACCTCGCCGGCGGCGAGGGCGTCGGCGAGCTCTGCGGCAGTCTTGTGGATGAGACTCATCAGGCTTCCTCACCCAGGATCCGCGGCACGGAGAACCGCTGCTGGTCGACAGCCGGGGCTCCGGAGAGCGCCTGCTCGGGCGTCAGGCTAGGCCGTACGACGTCCTCGCGGAAGACGTTGGTGAGCGGCAGCGCGTGCGAGGTCGGCGGGATGTCGTCGCTGGCGACGCCACTGATCGAGGCGACCGATTCCAGGATCACCGACAGCTGCGGTGCGAGATGGTCGAGCTCGGCGTCGGAGAGGTCGATCCGGGCGAGGTTCGCCAGGTGCGCGACCTCGTCTCGGGTGATTTCAGGCATGGGCCTCATCCTAGGAGAGGAAGCGCCGACCCAACCGATCGGGCCGTCACCGCATCTGTGAGGGTGACCCGCTCGAGGAGGACGCGTTGTCGAGAACACTGACGGACGAGGAGTTCGCCGAGTTCGTGCACGTCGCATGGCCGGGGCTCTACCGCACGGCGTACCTGATGCTCGGCGAGCACCAGCTCGCCGAGGACCTCGTGCAGACCGCCCTCGCCAAGACCTACGCCTCCTGGCGCAAGGTCAAGGAGCCCGCAGCGGCCCCGGCGTACGCCCGGGTGGTGCTGGCCAACACCGCGGCCTCCTGGTTCCGCCGCCGCGGCTGGCGCAACGAGCGCCCCACCGAGGTGCTCCCGGACCTGGGTTTCGAGCACGACCCGAGCACCCGCACCGCACTGGTCGACGCTCTCGCCACCCTGGCCCCGAGGCAGCGCGCGGTCGTGGTGCTCCGCTACTACGACGACCTCAGCGTCCGCGAGGTCGCCCACGCCCTCGGCATCAGCGAAGGCACCGTCAAGAGCCAGACCTCCGACGCACTCGCCCGCCTGCGCGAGCTGCTCGGGGACGCCGTCGTCCCGCACACCCAGGGAGCACACCGTGACTGACCGCCTCGCCCTCCTCCTGCACCAGGAAGCCGACACCCTCGACGTACCGGCGCCTGACACCAACGGCATCCTCGGGGACGGCCGGCGGCTGCGTCGCCGGCGCCGGGCCGCCGAAGGTCTCGCGGTGGCCGCGGTCGTCGCCCTCGTCGTGGGCCTCACCGTCGCACTGCCCCGCCTGGGCGGCCAGCCCGGCTCGGACCTGCCCACCGCTTCGGCCGCGGAGCTCGAGGGCTGGGCCGTCGCGTCCGGCTCCACCGTGCAGCTCGGCACCGGGCAGACGGTCCAGGTCGACGGCGCGGTGAAGTCCATCTACTACACCTCCGCCGGAGTGCTCGTCCGCACCGGAGCCGAGGCGACGACAGACGCGCCGGACTCGACGTACACCCTCGTCGACGGCGAGGGACAGACCACCGACTTCGCCCTCGAGCTCGGCGACCGGGTCCCCGGCACCGATCCGTCCCGGCCCTACCTCGCGTACGCCGAGAAGACGGACGACGCCGGACGCTGGACGATCGTCGTGCGTGACGTCCGCACCGGTGAGGTCGCGCAGACGGTCCCGGTCACCGGCTCCTTCACCTGGGGCGGCTGGGTCGCGCCGCCCGTCTCGCTGTCGGGCACGCACGTGTACGTCGGGATGGACGACGCCACGCTCGACGTCGACCTGCGGCGCTCCACGGTCACCCCGAGCTCGCTGCCGGGGGGCTTCATGCCGACGGTCCGCGGCGGCCGGGAGGTCACCTTCGACGATGCGGCCAACACGCAGTCGGTCGTCGACGCCCAGACCGGCTCGGTCCTGCTGCACCGGTCGCAGGCGAAGCGCCTGCTCTCACTCTCCCCGGACGGCACGCATGCCATCGCCACCTCGTCGCGGACCTGCGACGACGACAACCGCTGCGTCTTCGACAACCCGACCGCGGTGGTCTACGACCTCGCCACCAGCGGGCACCACGAGTTCACCGTGGGCGAGGGCTCGTTCGGCTGGACGCCGGACGGCGACCTGCTCCGCGTCGACCGGGACTCCGTGGATGTCTGTGACGCGACCACCCTCGTGTGCCACTCCACCCCGGTTGAGGTCCACGGCCGCAGCCTGCGCCTCGGCGGCACCAACTACGAGGCCTGAGGAGGCCCGTCCTCGAGGAGGATCGGTACGCCGAGTTGCTCGGCCTTGTCGGCCTTCGACCCGGCACTCTCCCGCCGCGACGACGCAACTAGCAGCCACCGTCGACCTGTCCCACGCTCATTCTCGAAAGTCGACGCACGGCGTCGGCGCCGACATTAGCCTCGTCCCGACCCAGCGCCTGATCCGTCACGAGCGCACCCCGGCCGAGAGAACGCCGATGTCGAACCAGTCGATCACGATCACGCCGGAGTTCGCGCGTGCCCTATCCATCCTGGAGACCGGTGGGAACCTCTTCCTGACGGGCGAGGCGGGCACCGGCAAGTCCACGCTGATCAGGCGCTTCATCGATCAGACCGCAAGGAAGGTGGTCGTCGCGGCCCCGACAGGGATCGCCGCTCTGAACGTGGGTGGATACACGCTCCATCGACTCTTCGGGTTCCGCCCCGGCACCACCCTGGATGAGGTTGCGAACGGGTCCTACCGACCCACCCAGTTCACCAAGACGCTCCGCGCTATCGAGACGCTCATCATCGATGAGGCATCGATGGTCCGCGCCGACATGTTCGACATGATTGCGGCGGCACTCGAGCGGTTCGGGCCGGTGCCAGGTCAACGGTTCGGCGGGGTTCAGGTCGTGTTGGTGGGCGATCTGTTCCAGCTCCCGCCAGTCGTTCAGGCTACCGAGCAGGACTACTTCAAGACGCGGTACGAGACTCCGTACTTCTTCTCCGCTGACCTGTTCCGGCGAGACGACTTTCCGACCGTCACCCTCACCACGGTGTTTCGTCAGCTGGGCGACATTCGTCTCACCAACATCCTCAACGCCATCCGCGAAGGCGTTCTGCTGACGAGTGCCCAGGAGGAGATCAACTCACGCACGGACACGGACTTCGAACCACCCGACCACGAGTTCTGGCTGACACTCGCTCCCACCAACGTGATCGTGAAGGCTCGCAACCAGGAGCGCCTGGCAAGGCTGCCGGGCGATCTGCACGAGCATGTGGCGACGACGAGCGGCGACCTCGTCGGGTTCGACCCACCCGTCGAGGATCGACTCCAGTTCAAGGTCGGCGCACAGGTCATGATGCTGACCAATGACGGCGGCGACCGGTGGGTCAACGGCACCCTCGGACGGATCACGGCGGTCGGATGGTCACCTCCCGCGACCTCCGTCACCGTGGAGTTTCGCGACGGCACGATGGCAGCCGTGTCTCCGCACACCTGGGAGGCGACGGTCCCTGTGGTGGAGGCAGGCGTCCTGCGACACGAGGTCGTCGGAACATTCACGCAACTGCCGTTCAAGCTCGCCTGGGCCATCACGATCCACAAGAGCCAAGGCCAGACCTTGGATCGACTCGTCGTCGACCTGTCGGGCGGCGCCTTCGACTTCGGTCAGGTCTACGTCGCCCTCAGCCGATGCACGACGATGGAGGGCTTGGTCCTGAAGCGGCCGGTCCTCGCGAAGGACCTCAAGACAGACCGGCGGGTCCTGCGATTCCTCAGGTCATCGGAGGGGACCGACAATGGGCTTCCTCTGTGCGCCATCGGGCTCTTGACGGTTGGCGACGAGGGCCGTTTCTCCCGCCCACGACCGGTGGAGATCGCCGTCGCTTTCGACGACGGTGCCGCGATCAGCACGCTGATCAACCCACAGCGCGACCTGTCCGACGCTCGCACGCGGTACGGCATCACCACCGACGACGTCCTGCTTGCACCGACGCTGGCCGAGGCGTGGGCGTCGTTCGCACCTCTCCTCGAAGGCATCACACCAGTTGGCGTCGAGATCGACGAGACGCTCGCCCTGATCGACTTCGAGCTCAAGCGGTCCGGCACGGTCGCGCCGCTTCCGCTCGGGATTGACGTCCCCCGCTCCTCGATGCCCGACGTGCACCGGCCAAGCACACAGCCCGTGGCGGCTATCGACATCGCCCGGACAATGCTTGCCGCCTACCACAGCAGTCCGGTTCCAGTGCCGACAGCGAGCGGCTTTCCTCCGGTTGAGGCGTCGACCTCCGAGATCGGCTACCTACTCACTCGGGATCCGGAACTCTCTCCTCCGCACTCTGACCAGATGCCTTGGGTCAGTCAGCTGCTGGATGTGAGCCGGCTGGTCGGCCGCGTACTGCTGGCCGACCAGCCGAGCGGGTCCGATGCGATCCCTGCACAGGCGCCGCGAACCGTCGATCCTTCGGTCTGCGCACTAGTCAGCCGTCGCCTGAGCCAGATCTTGGAACGCGTCCCCCTCCTGCCTTCGGCCTTGTCAGAGCGACTCCAGCTGCTCGAACGCGAGTTGGAGATCTCCCTCCCGATCGGTGCGACGTCAACCGCTGGACCATCCCGGCCGTCGATCGGCGACGCGCTCGTATCCGGGGCTCGGATCTGCTTCACGGGCGAGGCTCAGACCGAAGACGGCGCAAGCATCAGTCGGCGAGAGCTCGAGGAGCGGGCCCAGACCAACGGACTGGTGCCGGTGAAGAACGTGAGCAGGACTCGATGTGACGTCCTGATCGTTGCTGAGATCGGTACGCAATCCGGCAAGGCCAAGACCGCACTCGAACACAGCAAGCCCATCTACTCGGTCGCCGAGTACCTGTGCTGGTGCGACGACTGATCTCTCATGACTCGCTCCGCACATCTGCCTCTTCGCCCAGCAGCTTGACGAACTCAGCTGCGGTCAACGTCTTGATACCGAGCTGCTCCGCCTTATCGGCCTTCGATCCAGCGTTCTCGCCGACCACGACGTAGTCGGTCTTCTTCGACACCGAGTTGGCAGACTTGCCACCGCGACTAGTGATCGCCTCCGCCGCGGAGTCGCGTGTGAACCCTTCGACGGATCCGGTCACCACGATGGTGAGACCAGCGAGAGCACCGCCGCCGATGGAGCCGGAAGCAGCCTGCTCGGCCATCGCCTTCGGGCCGGGATGCCCGGGCGTAGCGAATCGGACGCCGGCTTCCCGCCAGGCTTCGACGATCTCACGGTGCCAGTCGACCTCGAACCAGGCGATCACCTCGGCCCCGATCACCGGACCCACTCCCTCGACTGCTGCCAGATCCTCGGGACTCGCCTGCTCGATCTCCGCGAGCGAACCGAACCAGTCCGCGAGCGCGCGAGCGGCCACCGGGCCGACGTGGCGAATGTTGAGCGCGACCAGCTGACGCCAAAGATCCTTGGTCTTCGCCTTCTCCAGTTCTTTGAGCAGAGTCGTCGCTTGCGCACTCGGCTCACACTCTGCCAAGCGTTCACCAGCTGCTTGTGCCTCTGCACGCTGCGCCTTGGTGTAGGTGAGCTTCTTCCGGAACGGCGCACGACGCTTCGCGACGCCGTTTTCGTCGAGCTTCGGCAAGCCCGTGTCTGCGTCGCGCACGACGACCTCGATGTCCACCAACTGTTCGACCTTGAGTTTGAACAGGCCAGCCTCCGTTCGCAGCGGCGGCTCACTCGGGTTCTCCGGCTGGGTCAACGCGGCAGCAGTCACCTCTCCCAACGCATCGATGTCCAATGCGCCGCGGGATCCGATGTGCTCGACCCGGCCACGGACCTGCGCTGGGCACGACTGGGCGTTCGGGCAACGCAGATCCTTGTCGCCTTCCTTCTGCTCGGCCAAGGTCGTTCCGCATTCGGGACACTTGGTCGGCATTACCCACTCCGGGAGACCCTCCTCTGGGCGGAGGTCTTCAACCGGGCCAAGGATCTCGGGAATCACGTCACCTGCCTTGCGCAAGATGACGGTGTCTCCGGGGCGGACGTCCTTGCGCTTGACCTCGTGAGCGTTGTGAAGTGTTGCGCGCGAAACGGTGGAACCAGCCACCAGTGTCGGCTCCATGACCGCATAAGGCGTGGCCCGACCGGTCCGTCCCACCCCGATCTCGATCTTGAGGAGCTTGGTGTTGACCTCCTCCGGCGGGTACTTGAATGCGATCGCCCATCTCGGCGCCCGGCTGGTGGATCCGAGTCGATTCTGGAGCGACACGTCGTCGACCTTCACGACGACGCCATCGATTCCGTACGGAACGATCGTGTGACGGTGCTCGCCTGCGTTCTTGATATAGGCGCGGACGTCCTCGAGAGAAGACACGACCTTCACCTCGTCGCTGGTCGGCAGGCCCCAGTCCCGTAGCGCCTCGTACGCCTGCGACTGCGTCTCCGGATCGAAGCCACGTCGCTCGCCGATGCCGTGGCAGACCATGTCGAGCGCACGGCTCTCGGTGACCCGCGGATCCTTCTGCCGGAGCGAGCCGGCAGCCGAGTTGCGCGGGTTGGCGAAGGGCGCCTTTCCGGCGTCGAGCAGCGACTCGTTCAAGCGCTCGAAGGCCTGCACAGGGAGGAAGACCTCACCACGCACCTCGACCAGGTCGGGCACCGGGAACTTGCTCGACTCGCGCAGCCGGTCTGGCACTGAGCTGATGGTCTTCACATTAGGAGTGACATCCTCGCCCGTGATGCCGGTGCCGCGGGTCAGTGCACGGGTGAGCTTCCCGCCCTCGTAGAGCAGGTTGATCGCCAGGCCGTCGACCTTCAGCTCGCAGAGCAGGTCTGGCGTCTCGACGCCGGAACGGGCCAGCCGGGCATACCAGGATTCGAGCTCCTCGAAGGAGAATGCATTGTCGAGGCTCTCCATCGGTCGCAGGTGGTCCACGGCCGGCAGGTCGGTCGAAACCGCCCCGCCGACCTTCTGCGTCGGCGAGTCCGGCGTACGCAGTTCGGGAAACTCCTCCTCGAGCTCCTGGAGTCGCCGCAGCCGCCGGTCGTAGTCGGCGTCGTCGAGGGTCGGGCTGTCCAGGACGAAGTAGCGCTGGCGGGCGTCCTCGATCTCCTCCGCGATCCGGCCGTGCTCCTCGCGGGCCTCGGCGGACGCGGGGTCGACGGCGGGCTCGGAGGGGTTGCTCATGGGAGGCATTCTGCCGCGCCGTACCGACACCGCCGCCGGCCGGTCGGGAGGGCCGCGGAAGATTTCTGAGAAATATCCGGTTGGGCGGAATGAACCCGGCGTCCTAGTCTGTTGCCGATGAAACGAAACCGTTTCGTTTCATCCACATGAACGACCGACGACCAGCCGGAGGACCCGTCAGATGACCCCCAGCGCCGAGCGCCCCCGCGTGGAGGGCGACCGCGAGCAGGAGATCTTCGACGCGACCCTGTGGGTGCTCGCCGAGTCCGGCTACGACCGGCTCACCATGGACGCGGTCGCCGCCCGGGCGAAGGCGTCGAAGGCCACGCTCTACCGACGGTGGACCAACAAGGTCAGCCTGGTGATCGAGGCCCTGCAGCACGAGAAGGGTCCGAACACCCCACCCGACACCGGCTCACTGCGCGGCGACCTCCAGCAGGTCTTCTGCGGCACCGGTGGGCTCACCGACCAGCACACGGTCGCCCAGTTCGCCAGTGTGCTCACCGCCATCGCCCGGGACCCCGAGTTCGCGGAGGCCTTCCGCCGCGACGTCGTCGGACCCAAGATCGCCGTCTCCCGCCAGATCTGGGAGCGCGCTCGCGATCGCGGAGAGCTACGCGACGACGTCGATCTCGACCTGCTCGAACCGGCACTGGCAGGCATCGTCCTGCACCGCCTGTTCGTGATGGGCCAGGCACCCGACCCCGACACGATCACGAACGTGATCGACCAGATCATCCTGCCGGCCGCCACCCGCGCCCCGGCCACCGCCCAGACCATCCTCCAGACGACCCAGAAGGAAGACTGATGACTGACGTCACCGCGCCCGAGGAGCAAGCCTCGGGCAAGAAGATGCATCTGGGGTGGGCACTCGTGCTCATCTCGGTCGCACAGCTGATGGTGGTGCTCGACGGCACCATCGTGAACATCGCACTTCCGTTCATCCAGTCCGACCTCGACATCTCGCAGGACAACCTGCGGTGGGTCGTCACCGGGTACGCCCTGGCCTTCGGCAGCCTGCTGCTGCTCGGCGGCCGGCTCGGCGACCTCTACGGCCGTCGCAAGATCTTCATGATCGGTCTCGTGATCTTCGGCATCGCCTCGATGCTCGGCGGCCTCGCCACCAGCGAGGGCACCCTGCTCGCCGCCCGCGCCCTGCAGGGCCTCGGCGCCGCGCTCGCCTCCCCCGCCGCACTCGCCCTGATCGCCACGACGTTCCCGGCCGGCCCCGCGCGCAACCGTGCGTTCGCCGTGTACGCCGCGATGTCCGGCGTCGGCGCTGCCGTGGGTCTGCTGCTCGGCGGCTGGCTGACCGGCACGTCCCTCGACATCGGCAGCATGCACATCGACGGCTGGCGGCTGACCCTGCTGATCAACATGCCGATCGGCATCGTCACCGCGCTGCTCGCACCGCGCTTCCTCAACGAGTCCGAGTCGCACCCCGGTGAGCTCGACCTGCCCGGCGCCGTCACCGGCACCCTCGGCCTGCTCGGCCTGGTCTACGGCATCAGCCGCGCCGGCACCGACGGCTGGGGCGACACCTGGACGATCGCCAGCATCGCGGCCGGCCTGGCGCTCCTCGCGACGTTCCTCTTCATCGAGAGCCGCGTCGAGCACCCGCTGCTCCCGACCAGGGTCTTCGCCAACCGCACCCGCGCCGCCAGCTTCGTGGCGATGTTCTTCGCCCCGGCCGCGATGTTCGCGATGTTCTTCTACCTGAGCCAGTACATCCAGACCGTGATGGGCTACAGCCCGATCAAGGCCGGCGTCGCGTTCCTGCCGTTCTGCGTGGGCCTCGTCCTCGCCGCCGGCATCTCGTCGAACCTGATCAACCGGATCGACCCGCGCGTGCTGGCCGGCATCGGCACCCTGATGGCCGCCGGTGGCCTGTTCGGCTTCTCCCGGCTGCCCAGCGACACCACGCTGCCGATCCAGGACCTCCAGGGCAACTACGCCACCGACCTGCTGCCGTACATCGTCCTGATGGCGTTCGGCATGGGCATGACGTTCGTCCCGCTGACCCTGACCGCGGTGCACCACCTGCGCGACGAAGACACCGGCATCGGCTCCGGCGTGCTGAACACCATGCAGCAGGTCGGCGGCGCGCTGGGTCTGTCGCTGCTCGCGACGGTCGCCACCCAGACCATCGACGACCTGGTCGCCAGCATCGGCAAGGCGGCCGCCAAGCTCGGCGTACAGGCCACCCCGGACCAGCAGGAGATCGCCTCGCACCAGATCTTCACCGCGGGCGCCACCGACGCGTTCCTGTTCGGCGCCTTCCTGATGCTGGTCGCCTCCCTGGTGACCTGGCTCTTCCTCAACGTGAAGCACGACGAGCTCGCGACCGACGGCCCCGAGGGGGTCCCGGTCCACGTCGGCTGACCTGACGCACTGCTTGAAGCGGGTCGTCCGCCTCTCAAGGGTCTATAGACCCTCCTGAGGCGGACGACCCGTTTTGTGCGTTCAGGAGAGGTTGGCCGCCGAGGTCCGCAGCAGCGCCAGCGCCTGACGCGCCCACGACGGCGAGGCACCGGCGAGCCCGCACGTCGGGGTGAGCACCAGCCGCTCCCCCACCTCGGCCGGGTCGAGGCCGAGCATGTCCAGCCAGCGCAACACCCGCTCGGTGACCTCGCTATCTGTCGGCGCGGTCGCCGGGTCGAGCGTGGGTACGACGCCGAGCGCGACCGTGTCTCCACCCTCCAGCGCCTCAGCGAGCGCGTCGTGGTCGGCGGCGGTCATCAGCCCGAGGTCGACCGAGATCCCCCGGGCGCCCGACGTCCGCAGCAGTCCGAGCGGCGTGCCGGCCGCGCAGGTGTGCACCCACGGCTCGGCACCCGACTCGGTCACCGCATCCAGCACCCAGGCCAGCGCCTCCGAGGCCTCGGGCGGATGCACCATCCGGTGCCGCCCGAACCCCGAGGCGGTCGGGACCTTGGCGCCGAGCACCGCAGACAACGCGGGCTCGTCGACCTGGACGACCAGCCGGTCGACTCCGGGCAGTCGGCGGCGTACGTCGGCGACGTGGCCGCGCACTCCCTCGGCCAACGCCTGGGCCAGCTCGCGGCGCGCACCGAAGTCGCTCAGGACCTTGTCGCCGCGAGGCTTCTCGACGGTCGCGGCGAGCGTCCACGGGCCGGCCACCTGGATCTTGAAGGCGCCGACGTAGCCGTCGGTCTGCTCCTCGAGGGAGTCCAGGTCCTGGCCGAGCAGGCTACGCGCCCGCCGGTGGTCGACACCGGGAGCGTCGGTGAGCCGCCATCCGGCGGGCTGGAGGTCGGCGCCGAGCTCGGCCATCACCGCCAACCCGCGGCCGGTGATGCCGGCGATCACCCCGCGCGCCGGCAGCTCCGGCAGGTGCGGCAGGTCCGGCAGCTCGCCGAGGACGGTGCGCAGCGCCTCCGCGAAGCCCTCGCCCGGGTAGGACCCGATGCCGGTGGCGATCACCACGGCTTGGGACCGTGACCGTGACCGTGCGGCGGTGAGTCAGCAACCGAAATCCCACGCACCACGACCCGAAACGGTTGCCTGCTCACCGCTGCCCCGCCGCCACCGACGACGTCAACGTCGACGTCGACGCGATCGTCGCGGACCCGACGACCCGAGTGTCCTGGTAGATGACCGCGGCCTGACCGGGCGCGATGCCGTACGCCGGCTCCAGCAGCTCGATCTCGACCGTCTCGCCGACGCTCACCCGCGCCGGGATCTCCTCGCCGTGCGCGCGCAGCTGCACCGTCCCGGACAGCGACCGCGGCACCGTGCCGCACCACCTCGGCTTGATGCCGCTGAGCCGGTGCACCGCGAGGTGCTCGCGCGGACCGACGGTCACGGTGCCGGAGACCGGCTCGATGTCGAGGACGAAGCGCGGCTTGCCGTCGGGCGCCGGGCGTCCCAGCCGCAGGCCCTTGCGCTGGCCGATCGTGAACCCGTAGGTCCCGTCATGCTGCCCCAGGACCGAGCCCGACTCGTCGACGATCGACCCGCCGTGGTTGGGCGCCTTGTCGCCGAGCTTCTCGCGCAGCCAGCCGGCGTTGTCGCCGTCGGCGACGAAGCAGATGTCGTGGCTGTCCGGCTTGTCGGCGACCAGCAGGCCGCGCTCGGCGGCTTCGAGACGCACGGACGCCTTGGTGGAGTCGCCGAGCGGGAAGAGCGAGTGGGCGAGCTGCTGCTGGTCCAGCACGCCGAGCACGTAGGACTGGTCCTTGCCGTGGTCGACCGCGCGGTGCATCTCGATCAGCCCGTCGGCGCCGGTGCGCAGCTGCGCGTAGTGGCCGGTGGCGACCGCGTCGAAGCCCAGCCCGAGCGCCCGGTCGAGGACGGCCGCGAACTTGATCTTCTCGTTGCAGCGCAGGCAGGGGTTGGGGGTGCGGCCGGCGGCGTACTCGTCCATGAAGTCCTCGACCACGTCCTCGTGGAAGCGGTCCGACAGGTCCCAGACGTAGAACGGGATGCCGATAACGTCGGCGGCCCGCCGGGCGTCGTTGGAGTCCTCGATCGTGCAGCAGCCACGCGCACCGGAGCGGTACGACGCCGGGTTGCGCGACAGGGCGAGGTGGATGCCGGTGACGTCGTGGCCGGCGTCGACGGCGCGCGCCGCGGCGACGGCGGAGTCGACGCCGCCGGACATGGCAGCGACAACCCTCATCGCTTCGCTGCCCTCGCGCGTTCGACGACCGGGACGATCGCCTCGACGACGGCATCCACGTCGGCCTGGGTCGACGTGTGCCCGAGCGAGAAGCGCAGCGAGTGCCGCGCGGCCTCCTCGTCGCGGCCCATCGCGAGCAGCACGTGGGACGGCTGGGGCACGCCGGCCGAGCAGGCGGAGCCGGTGGAGCACTCGATCCCGCGGGCGTCGAGCAGCATCAGCAGGGAGTCGCCCTCGCAGCCCGGGAAGCCCAGGTGGGCGTTGCCGGGCAGGCGCTGTCCGCTGTCGAGCGCCGCCCCATGCAGGTGCGCGTCGGGCACCGCCGCGATGATCCGGTGGACCAGGTCGTCGCGCAGCGCCGCGATCCGGGTGGCGTGGTCGGCCTGCTGCTTGACGGCGAGCTCGACGGCCGCGGCGAAGCCGGCGATCGCCGGCGGGTCGATGGTGCCGCTGCGGATGTCTCGCTCCTGGCCGCCGCCGTGCACCAGCGGGGTGACGTCGAGCTCGCGGCGTACGACGAGCGCGCCCACGCCGAACGGGCCGCCGACCTTGTGCCCGGTCAGGGTGAGCGCGTCGACTCCCGAGCGCGCGAACGCGACGGGCACCGCCCCGACCGCCTGGACGGCGTCGGTGTGCACCGGGATGCCGTGCTCGGCCGCGATCGCCACGACCTCGTTGATCGGCTGGAGCGTGCCGACCTCGTTGTTGGCCCACATCACCGAGATCAGGGCGACCGAGCCGGGGTCGCGCTCGACCGCGTCGCGGAAGGCGTCGACGTCGAGCCTGCCCCGGGAGTCGACGGCCAGCGGCCACACCGCCGCGCCCTCGCTCGACTCCAGCCAGTGCAGCGGGTCGAGGACAGCGTGGTGCTCGATCGCCGTGGCGAGGATGCGGCCACGCCGAGGGTCGGCGGCGCGACGCGCCCAGTAGACGCCCTTGAGGGCCAGGTTGTCGGCCTCGGTGCCGCCGGAGGTGAAGACGACCTCACCCGGACGGCAGTCGAGGGCCTGCGCGATCGTCTCGCGGGACTCCTCGACGACCCGCCGGGCGTGCCGGCCGGAGGCGTGCAGCGAGCTGGGGTTGCCGACCTCGAGCAGGTGCGCCGTCATCGCCTCGACCGCCGCCGGCGCCATCGGTGTGGTCGCAGCGTGGTCGAGGTAGACGGTCCGGTCGGTCATTGCATCGACCAGCGTACGGCGCCGGGTGGCCAACAACCCACCCGACGCCGAGATGTCACTTGCGAGCGACGGTGGCGACCACCGCGCGGTGGTCGCTGCTGGGTACGCCGCGCGTCACCATGCCCAGGGCGGCGAGCCGCTCCCCGACCAGGACGTGGTCGATCTGGGCGAGCGGCAGGCCGAGGACGTCGTACTTGCCGCCGGCCGGCCACGTCGGGTGCCAGCCGTCGTTGGCGAGCTCGCCGACGTCGCGATACCCCCGGTCGGCGAGGGTGCGCAGGGACGGGTGGTCGACGGTGGCGTTGAAGTCGCCGACGACGAGGTCGGGCTCGCCGTCCGCGACCGCACCGAGGACGACGGCCTGCTCGTGCTTCCAGCCGGTCGCGTCGACGGGGTACGTCGGGTGCACCGCCTGCACCCGGAGGTCGCCCATCACGAAGCTCCAGCTGCCGAGCGCGGTCGGGAGGCGCACGGCGTCCGACAGCGGGGCTCGCGCGAACGCCATCGTGCCGCGGGCCATGCTCCCCGGCTCGCCGACCCGGTAGGGCAGCAGGTCCGGCAGCCCGGACCGGTCCATGTCCGCCAGCACCGCGGGGGTCACCTCCTGCAGCACCAGCAGGTCGACGTGCTGCTCGGAGGCGGTCCGCACCACCTCGATGCCGTCGGCCTCGCCGAGCCGGAGGTTGGCCGTCATCACGACCAGCGGCGTCGCACCGGCGGCGGCCGGTGGGTTCGACCCGCTCACCTGCGGGGCGTACCACCAGCCGTGCAGTCCCAGCCCGGCGACGGCGACCAGCGCGATCGGGAGCGCGGCCCCGCGCCAGCGCCGCGTGAGCGCCAACCGGCCCAGGGCTAGGAGCAGCGCCGCGGCGTACAGCGGGAGCGCCAGCGGCGTGAACGCCACCAGCGCGATGCCGGCGCGGCTGTCCGGCTCGAGCAGTCGTGCCGCCGTGATCGCGACCGCGGGGAGGAGGATGAATGCGACCAGGACCCAGAAGAGGACCACCCGCGCGCGCACGCGCCAGAACCTACCGGGTCAGAGCAGCACCAGGTCGTCGCGGTGCACGACCTCGCGCTCGTAGCCCGCGCCGAGCTCACGCTTGAGGTCGCTCGAGATGCGGCCGAGCAGCTGCGGGAGCTCCTCGGCGTCGAAGTTCACCAGGCCGCGCGCGATCGGGGTGCCGTCGGGAGCGGCGATGTCGACCGGCTCCCCCGCGTGGAAGGTGCCCTCGACCGCGGTGATGCCGGCGGCGAGCAGCGAGGCGCGGCGCTCGACCACGGCACGGACCGCGCCGGCGTCGAGCACCAGGGTGCCCTTCGGCTCGGTGGCGTGGGCCAGCCAGAGCAGCCGGGTCGGCCGTCGGCGACCGGTGGTGTGGAAGAGCGTGCCGACCGGTTCGCCCGCGAGCGCGCGGCCGGCGTTGTTCGCCGAGGTCAGCACCACGGGGATGCCCGCGCCGGTGGCGATCCGGGCGGCGTCGACCTTGGTCTGCATGCCGCCGGTGCCGAGCCCGGCGCTGCCGGACTTGCCGATGCGTACGGCGCCGAGGTCGTCGACCGAGGTCACCTCGGAGAGCAGCGTGCTGCCCGGGTCACTGGGGTTGGCGTCGTACAGGCCGTCGACGTCGCTGAGCAGCACCAGCAGGTCGGCGTGCACGAGGTGGGCGACCAGCGCCGCCAGCCGGTCGTTGTCGCCGAACCGGATCTCGCTGGTCGCGACGGTGTCGTTCTCGTTGACGATCGGCAGCACGCCGTACTCGAGCAGCTTGGCGAAGGTCTGGTAGGCGTTGCGGTAGTGCGAGCGCCGGGTCACGTCGTCCACCGTCAGCAGGATCTGCCCGGCGATCACGCCGTGCCGGGCGAGCTCCTCGGTGTAACGGTGCACGAGCAGTCCCTGACCGACCGAGGCGGCGGCCTGCTGCGCGGGCAGCGCCTTGGGCCGCTTCTTCAGACCGAGCGGGGCCAGGCCGGCGGCGATCGCACCCGACGAGACCAGCACCACCTCGGCGCCGTTGACCCGCAGCTTGGCCAGCACGTCCACCAGGTCCCGGACGCGGCCCGGGTCGATGCCACCGGCCGCGGTCGTCAGGGAGGAGGACCCGACCTTGACGACGATCCGCTTCGCCTCGGTCACCACGGCGCGGTTGCTCATTCGGTGGGTTCGTTCGCTCCGGGGTCGTTCTCGGCCCAGTCGGGGTCCTCGGCGCCGCCGATCTCGTACGACGTGGGCCCGTAGACCTCGGGCTTGTCGAGGCGGCGGGCCACGTCGGCCCGGGTCTCGCCCTCGGCCCGCTCGGGCAGCGCCTCCTGGATCGCCCGGCGGCGGTGCGCCGCGGGACGGTCGTCGTCGAAGCGCTGGTCCTCGCCGCGACGGCTGAGGATCTCGACGCCCGCGTCGATGCCGGGCTTGAAGTCGAAGACGACCGCGTTGTCGGGGTGGCCGATGAGGACGGCGTCGCCCTCCTCGGCACCGAGCTGGACCAGCTTGGTCTCGACGCCGAGCCGGTTGAGCCGGTCGGCGAGGAAGCCGACGGCCTCGTCGTTGCTGAAGTCGGTCTGGCGGATCCAGCGCTCGGGCTTCTCGCCGCGCACCCGCCAACCGTCCTTGGTCGAGGTGATCGTGAACTCGTCCTTGCCGTCGGCCGACGGCGGGCGCAGCACGATCCGGGTCGCCTCGACCGTCGGCTTCGCGACGCGGGCCGACTCGACGATGGCGGCCATCGCGAAGGTCAGCTCTCGCATCCCCTCGCCGGACGCGGCGGACACCTCGAAGACGTCGAGGCCGCGACCGCGCAGCTCCTCGACCACGAAGCCGGCGATGTCACGGCCGTCGGGCACGTCGATCTTGTTGAGCGCCACGAGGCGGGGTCGGTCCTCGAGGCCGCCGTACCGGCTCAGCTCGCGCTCGATGATGTCGAGGTCGTCGACCGGGTTGCGGCCGGGCTCGATGCTGGCGGCGTCGATGACGTGGACCAGGGCTGCGCAGCGCTCGATGTGGCGCAGGAAGTCATGGCCCAGGCCGCGCCCGTCGCTCGCGCCCTCGATCAGGCCGGGGACGTCGGCGACCGTGAACGTCGTGTCGCCCGCGGACACCACGCCGAGGTTGGGCACCAGGGTGGTGAACGGGTAGTCGGCGATCTTGGGCCGGGCCCGCGAGATCGCGGCGATGACGCTGGACTTGCCCGCGCTCGGGAAGCCGACCAGGCCGATGTCGGCCACGACCTTGAGCTCGAGCACGATCTCGAGCTCGTCGCCGGGCTCGCCCAGCAGCGCGAACCCGGGGGCCTTGCGCTTCGACGAGGCGAGGGCCGCGTTGCCGAGGCCGCCGCGGCCGCCCTGGGCGACGACGAGCTCGGTGCCGGGGCCGACCAGGTCGGCGAGGACGTTGCCCTTCGGATCGGTGACCAGGGTGCCGTCGGGGACCGGCAGCACCAGGTCAGAGCCGTGGCCGCCGTTCTTGTGGTCACCAGCACCGTGGCCGCCGGATTCGGCGCTGCGCTTCGGGCTGTGGTGGTAGTCGATCAGCGTGGTGACGTCGGGGTCGACCCGCAGGATCACCGATCCGCCGGGACCGCCGTTGCCGCCGTCGGGGCCGCCGAGCGGCTTGAACTTCTCGCGGTGGACCGAGGCCACACCGTGCCCGCCGCGGCCGGCGCTGATGTGCAGCGACACCCGATCGACGAAGGTGGGTACAGCCATGGTCTCTCCTGAGAAATGATCGAAGGACGTCCCGAGTTCAGGGACGCCCTTCGATGGTGAAGCGAATGTGGGTGAGCGTCAGGTCACTCGCCCGGGACGACGTTCACGACGCGGCGACCGCGACGCGTGCCGAACTCGACGGCACCCGCGACGAGCGCGAAGAGGGTGTCGTCGCCGCCGCGGCCGACGCCGGCGCCCGGGTGGAAGTGGGTGCCACGCTGGCGCACGATGATCTCGCCCGCGTTGACGACCTGGCCGCCGTACCGCTTGACGCCGAGGCGCTGGGAGTTGGAGTCGCGGCCGTTCTTGGTGGACGCGGCGCCCTTCTTGTGAGCCATGTGTCGTGATCCTTCGTGAGTGCCTGGAGACCTAGAGCCGCGGGGCTCAGAGGGAGATGTCGGTGACCTTGACCTGGGTGTACTTCTGGCGGTGACCCTGGCGCTTCTTGTAGCCGGTCTTGTTCTTGTACTTCTGGATGATGATCTTCGGACCCTTGGTCGCACCGAGGATCTCGACGGTCACCGAGGCCTTGTCGAGCGCCTTCGCGTCGGACGTGACGGTCTCACCGTCGACGACGAGGACCACGGGGAGCTTCACCGAGTCGCCGGCCGCTGTGGCGACCTTGTCGATCTCGATGACGTCGCCCACGGCAACCTTCTGCTGCTTGGCGCCTGCGCGCACGATCGCGTACACCGCGGTCTCCTTCGTCGATCTTGCTGAGCTGAATGGAACGTCTTGTCTGGCAAATCTGTCTGGGGCACAACGCTCAGGCGGCGCCGCACAAAGACAGGCGCACAGAATGCGCACCGAGGGTCAATAGTACGGACGAGCGCGCCTTACGGCAAAACAGCGCTGATCAGCGCTTGCGCGAGCCCTTCTTCTTGATCGGGACGTGCTCGACATGCGGGTGCTCGCCCTCCACGGGCTCGCCGTCGACCTCCCCCTTGACCTCGTCGGTCGCGTCGACCGGTGCCTCCACCGGCGGCCCGGCGGGCCGGGTCGCCGAGCGACCGCGGGTCCGGGTGACGACCTTGGGGGGCTCCGGCGGTGCGACCGGCTCGACGACGGGCTCGACCACCGGGGCCGGCTCGGCCTCCACCACGACCGGTGCCGGCTCGGCGGCGGGTCGCGGCGCCGTACGGCGTCGGCTGCGGGTCGTCACCTTGGGCGGTGCCGGCTCGCTGTCCTGCTCGGGCGCGGCGGCCTCGACCGGCTCGACCACCGGGGCCTCGACCACGGGAGCCTCGTCTGCGGGGGCCTCGTCTGCGGGAGCCTCGTCTGCGGGAGCCTCGACCACGGGAGCCTCGTCCGCGGGAATCTCCGCGTCCTCGGCGTCCCGGTCGGCGCTCTCCGGGCGCGCCATCGCGGCGACGTCCTTCGGCGTGGGCGCCTTGCCACCGCCACCACCACCGTTGCCGCCGCCAGTGCTTGCTGCGCTCTCGTCCTGCCCGCGGCCACGACCGCGACCACGGCGGCCACCACCGCCACCGCCGCCACCGCCACCGCCACGGCGCGGCTCGTCGTCGGAGCCGTCCTTCGGCGCGACGGGTGCGTCGTGGATGACCAGGCCCCGGCCCTGGCAGTGCGAGCAGTTCTCGCTGAACGCCTCGACCAGGCCGGTGCCGATCCGCTTGCGGGTCATCTGGACCAGGCCGAGCGAGGTCACCTCGGCGACCTGGTGGCGGGTCCGGTCCCGGCCCAGGCACTCGATCAGGCGCCGCAGCACCAGGTCGCGGTTGGACTCGAGGACCATGTCGATGAAGTCGACGACGATGATGCCGCCGATGTCGCGCAGCCGGAGCTGGCGGACGATCTCTTCGGCCGCCTCCAGGTTGTTCTTGGTGACCGTCTCCTCGAGGTTGCCCCCGGAGCCGGTGAACTTGCCGGTGTTGACGTCGACCACCGTCATCGCCTCGGTGCGGTCGATGACCAGCGAGCCGCCCGACGGGAGCCACACCTTGCGGTCGAGGCCCTTCGCGATCTGCTCCTCGATGCGGTACTCCGCGAAGACGTCGGCCTTGCCGCCCTGGCCGTCGGCACCGGGCTCGTAGCGCTGGAGGCGCTGCTCGAGGTCCGGCGCGACCTGCGCGACGTACCCCTGCACGGTCTCCCAGGCGTCGTCTCCCTGGATGACGAGCTTCGAGAAGTCCTCGGTGAAGAGGTCGCGGACGACCTTCAGGGTCAGGTCCGGCTCGCCGTACAGCAGCTGCGGGGCCTGGCCCTTGACCTTGGCCTCGATGTCCTCCCAGCGCGCCTTGAGCCGCTCGACGTCGCGGGTCAGCTCCTCCTCGCTCGCGCCCTCGGCCGCGGTCCGCACGATGACGCCGGCGGTGTCCGGGACGATCTCCTTGAGGAGCGTCTTGAGGCGGTTGCGCTCGGTGTCGGGCAGCTTGCGGGAGATGCCGCTCGTGGTGCCGTCGGGCACGTAGACCAGGAACCGGCCGGCCAGGCTGATCTGGCTGGTCAGCCGGGCGCCCTTGTGCCCGACCGGGTCCTTCGAGACCTGGACCAGGATCGTCTGCCCGGAGGACAGCACCGACTCGATCTTGCGGGGCTGACCGTCCTTGTGGCCGAGCGCCGACCAGTTGACCTCGCCGGCGTAGAGGACCGCGTTGCGACCCTTGCCGATGTCGATGAACGCCGCCTCCATGGAGGGCAGCACGTTCTGCACGCGGCCGAGGTAGACGTTGCCGATCAGCGAGGTCTGCGACGCGCGGGCGACGTAGTGCTCGACGAGCACCTTGTCCTCGAGCACGCCGATCTGGGTCAGGTCCTCGCGCTGGCGCACGACCATGACCCGGTCGACGGCCTCGCGGCGGGCCAGGAACTCGGCCTCGCTGACGATCGGGGCGCGGCGACGGCCAGCCTCGCGGCCCTCGCGGCGGCGCTGCTTCTTGGCCTCGAGCCGGGTCGAGCCCTGGATCGAGGTGATCTCGTCCTCGGCGGAGCGCTGGCGGCGAACCCGGGTGACGGTGTTCGCCGGGTCGTCCCCGCCGTCTCCCCCGTCGTCACCACTGCGACGACGGCGGCGCCGGCGGCGCGACGACGAGCTCTCGCCCGCGCCGTCCTCACCGCCCGCGTCGGAGCCGTCGCCGGCGTCACCGGTGGCGTCGTCGGCAGCGTCGTCGGAGGAGTCGTCGGAGTCGTCCGCGTCGCCGTCGGCGGCAGCGTCGCCGGGCTTGCGCCGGCGGCGGCCGCCACGGCGGCGGCGACGACGAGCGGGGCCGGAGCCGTCACCGGACTGCTCCTCGCCGTCCGCGGTCTCGTCGTCGTCGGTGGACTCGGTGACCTCGTCCTCGTCGGCGACCCGGTCGGGCTTGGCAGCCTGCTTGCGGCCGCCGGACTTCTTCTTCGGGGCCTGCTTGACCTGCTCGGAGCCGTCCGTGTCGGCCGGCTCGGCGGCGAGCGCCTCGACCTCCGGCTCGGGCGTCTCGGGCGTCTCGGGCGTCACTGCCGCGCTCTTGCGGGTACGGCGGGCCGGGGCCTTCTTGACCGGGTCGGGCGCCTGGAAGAGCAGCGCGGTCGCCGAAGACTCCTCGGCCGAGGTCTCGGTCGGCTCGACCTCCTTGGCGGCGGTCTTCTTGGCGGCCGTCTTCTTGGCAGCAGCCTTCTTGGCCGGCGCGCGCTTGGCGGCGGCCTTCTTGGCCGGCGGAGCCTCGACGCCCAGGTCGAGCTCGGCCTCGGCCGGCGGCTCGGCGGGCTCCGCGGCGGCGGCCGCCTTCTTGGCGACCCTCTTCGCGGGCGCCTTGGCGGTGCTGGCCTTCTTGGCGGCAGCCTTCTTCGCTGGCGCCTTCTTGGCAGCCGCCTTCTTGGCGGGCTTCTCGGCCGCCGCTGAGTCGGCTGCCGGTGCGGCGGTGGTGGTGTCTTCTCCGGCCTGGAGGTCGTCGGCCATCTGGTGCACTCCTAGCGCCCAGCGGCTCGCGCCGGGCGGTCCGACGTCACCCACCCGAGTACCCAGGGCGGACGACGCAAAGCCTTCGTGTGGCGGCGACACCCTCCGCAGGTGCGTCACCCGGGAGCACCGTCCGGCGCCTGCCGCGGTCGCTGGTCCGGGTCCGGTTGGACCACTCGGTTGGTCGCTGTCACCGACCCGCCGGCCGCGTCGCGGTCTGGCGACGATCGAGCCTCAAGGTGTGCCGGGCCACAGGGGGACCGGCCGAGAACGTCGTCGGGTCCCACCGAACTCTCCGGTGCGACCAGGGCGAGTATCGCACACGACACACCAGACGCCATCAACCTCGGGTCGCGAGCGGGTCGCCGATCTCCCCGGTGGCCTCGTCGAGAGGGCCCTGCGCGAGCCGGGTGAGCAGGGGCGCGCCGCTGGACGGGAGCCCCGCGACGGACGCCAGGCCCGACAGCACGTCATCGGGACGCACGGCCGGTACGGCGTGTCGCAGCACCATGTCCAGCCGGGCACCCTCGCCGTGGGGCGCCGCCGACAGCGAGATGACCGCGGAGCGGCAGTCGAACTCACGCAGCCCCTTCTTGGTCATCCGCTCGACCAGCACGGCGTCGGTCGCCAGGAAGGTCGCGACCGCGGCGACGCAGGCGTCGGGGTCGGCGGCCAGGTCGATCAGCCAGTGGCTGCCCTGCAGCAGGTCGGCGAGGGAGCCGCCGGGCGACTCGACGACCTCGAGCAGGTCCAGCCCGTCGGGCAGCGCCTCGTCGAGCAGGGCCTGGATCGCGGCGGGGTCGACGGTCTCGGCGAGCCCGATCTCGACGTACTCGGCCTCGCTGGCCGCCCCGGTCGGCGAGGCGCCGGCGTACGAGATGCGCGGGTGCGGGTTGAAGCCCGACGAGTACGCCATCGGCAGCCGCGCCCGGAAGATGGCCCGCTCGAAGGCCCGACTGAAGTCGCGGTGGCTGGTGAACCGGAGCCGGCCACGCTTGGCGTAGCGGATCCGGAGCCGCTGGACGGGCGGGGCTTGTTGCTCGGGCTGGGCTCGCACCGACCAAGATTACGGCCGGACCGCCTCCTTCATGGCAATCGACGGGTAGACCGTGCTCACCCGGTGCCCCTCCAGCCAGGACGTCAGCCGCGCCGCCTCGGCCTCGAGCGCGGCCCGGGCGCCGGATCCGACGTCCTCCAGGACGTTGAGCACGACGACGCCGTCGGGGTCCTGCACCCAGCAGCCGACGATCCGGCCGTCCCACCAGGCGGTCGTGCCGGCGTTGCCGTTGGTGTCGAAGAGCATCGGTCCGTGCGGGCCGAGGTAGAACTCACGCGCCTTCCAGCCCATCACCGTCGGGTCGAGCACCGGGAGCAGCGCTCCCCAGGGCTCGACCTCCGGCTCCGGCCCCGACAGCAGCGGGTCGTCGGCGAGCAGCCAGCCGGTCCCCCGTCCGTCGAGCCCAGCCCCGTCGAGCCCCACCTCGACGGCGCCGACGTCGGCCAACGCAGCGCGTACGGCGCCCTTGGTCGCACCCAGCCACCAGACGATGTCGGCCTCGGTGCCGGGACCGAAGGTGACGAGCCAGCGGCGGACCAGCTCGGCGTACCCCTCGCGCTCCTTGGCCGGCTCGGGCACCTCACCCAACCAGGTCGCCATCGCGGTCCACTGCGGCCGGGCCGTGCGCCAGTGCCCCCCGTTGCGGCCGCGCACGATCTTGGCCTCGACGCCGAGCTGGGTCAGCACCCGCGGGGCGATCGGGTTGTTGCCGCCGTACGACTTGCCCGGCGACATCTCGATCCGACCGGCCAGCTCGGGCACCTCCTCGCGGAGCTGCTGCGCGGACCGCTCGGCTCCACCGGCGAGGTGGGCGAGCACGGCGAGCTCGGCGGCGTCGACCCAGGCCGCCCCGTCGGCGGTGAGCCCACCGGCCTCGACGTCCTTGGCCAGCCGCACCCGGTGGGCCGCGGCGACGCGGGCGGACGCGCTCCCCCAGGCCGCCGGCAGCAGGTCGCGCGGGAAGACGAAGAGGGTGCGCCGCATCGCGAGCTGCTTGACCAGGGTGCGGTCGTCGTACAGCGCCCGGTCGACGTCGGCGACCGTCAGCCCGTCGACCCGGGCCCACAGCGAGAGGTAGACCGACGGCGCCTCGGTCGCGTGCAGGACCGTCATCGCCCGGGTCGCCGCCTCCGGCCCGTCGGCGCGGTACGCCGGAGCCAGCGCGTGCCGCCGGGCCAGCCGACGGCGCCTCTCGTCGTCACTCACCTGCCGCATGGGCACATCCTGCCCGTTGCATCCCACTTGCGTCGCCGCTATTCAGCGTTACTATGTACCGGTAGTCACTAACACTGAGTAGTTCGGAAAGGAGGTGGTGTCCATGGGCAAGCAGGAGACGGAGATGCTCAAGGGGACGCTGGAGGGCATCGTGCTCGCGATCCTCTCGGGCCGACCCGCGTACGGCTACGAGATCACGGCCTGGCTGCGCGACAAGGGCTTCGCCGACATCGCCGAGGGGACCATCTACGCGCTCCTCGTCAGGATCGAGCAGCGCGGGCTCGTCGACGTGGAGAAGGTCCCGTCCGAGAAGGGGCCGCCGCGCAAGGTCTACTCCCTCAACGCACAGGGACAGGCACAGCTCGAAGACTTCTGGAGGACCTGGAGCTTCCTCTCAGAGCGACTGGAACAGCTCCGCGAAGGAGGCAACTGAATCATGTCCATCATCTCGAAGCTGGTCGGTGACAAGCGCCGGTGGCGCGCCTACAAGGCCCGCACCAGCCAGCTCCCCGACAACTACCGCACGGTGGCCGACGCCCTCGAGCGCTACCTGATGTGCTTCGGCCCGGGCAACGCCGACTCCGCCGCCTCGATGTTCGAGGACCTGGCGGACCTGCTGGAGCAGAGCGCGGCCAACGGCACCCCGGTGCGCGCCGTCGTCGGCGAGGACCCGGCGGAGTTCGCCGAGGCGTTCCTGAGCAACTACCCGACCGGCAGCTGGATCGTCCGGGAGCGCGACCGGCTGAGCAGCGCGGTCGCGCGGGCCGCCGGAGAGGAGGCGTGATGAGCACCCAGCAGCGCCCGGCGATCCGGGTGCAGGGCCTCGAGAAGTCGTACGGCGAGCTGCGGGTGCTGCGCGGCGTCGACTTCGAGGTCGCCCCGGGCAGCATCTTCGCCCTGCTCGGCTCCAACGGCGCCGGCAAGACGACGGTCGTGAAGACCCTGTCGACGACGCTCCGGCTGGACGCCGGGACGGCGACGGTCAACGGGTACGACGTCGGCACGGAGCCGGCGAAGGTGCGCGAGTCGATCAGCCTGACCGGGCAGTTCGCGGCCGTGGACGAGACCCTCACGGGCCGGGAGAACCTGGTGCTGGTGGCCCGGTTGCGCCGACAGCACCGCCCGGCCCGGATCGCGGCGGAACTGCTGGAGCGCTTCCAGCTCGTCGACGCCGCCGACCGGCGGGCGGCGACGTACTCCGGCGGCATGCGCCGCCGCCTGGACATCGCCATGAGCCTGATCGGGGACCCGCCGGTGATCTTCCTGGACGAGCCGACCACCGGGCTCGACCCGCAGTCCCGGATCGAGGTGTGGGCCAGCGTCAAGGAGCTCTCGGGACAGGGCACAACGGTGCTGCTCACCACGCAGTACCTGGACGAGGCCGAGCACCTCGCGGACCCGATCGCGATCCTCCACGAGGGCCGGATCATCGCGAGCGGCACCCTCGCGGAGCTGAAGCGGCTCCTCCCGCCGGCGCGGGTCGAGTACGTCGAGAAGCAGCCGACCCTCGAGGACGTGTTCCTCGCCGTCGTCGGCACTGGCAACCAAGGAGCACAGGGATGAGCACGAACTTCCTCGGCGACACCGCCGTCCTGCTGGGCCGGTCCATGCGCCACATCACCCGCAGCCTGGACACCATCATCTCGGTCACCGTGATGCCGATCGCCCTGATGCTGCTCTTCGTCTACGTGTTCGGCGGCGCGATCGACACCGGGTCGGAGGCGTACGTGAACTACCTGCTGCCGGGCATCCTGCTGATCACGATCGCGATGGGCATCTCGTACACGGCGTTCCGGCTCTTCACGGACGTGAAGAGCGGGATCTTCGAGCGGTTCCAGTCGATGCCGATCGCCCGCTCGAGCCTGCTGTGGGCGCACGTGCTGACCTCGGTCGTCTCCAACCTGATCTCGCTCGCGATCGTCGTGCTCGTCGCCGTACTCATGGGGTTCCGCTCGTCGGCGGGGGTGCTGGCGTGGCTGGCCGTCGTCGCGATCCTCGTGCTGTTCACGCTCGCCGTGACCTGGATCGCCGTCATCGCCGGGCTGTCCGCGAAGTCGGTGGACGGCGTGAGCGCCCTCTCCTACCCGATCGTCTTCCTGCCGTTCATCAGCTCGGCGTTCGTGCCGACCGACTCCATGCCCGCCCCGGTGCGCGCCTTCGCCGAGCACCAGCCGGTGACGTCGATCGTCGACACGATCCGTGACCTCTTCGCCCAGCAGCCGGTCAGCAGCGACATCTGGGTCGCCGTCGGCTGGTGCGTCGCCATCCTGGTGGCCGCGTACGCCGGCGCGATGGCGACGTACCACCGCAGGACCGCCTGACCCGACCCGCGGCCCCAGTGAGAGCATGGGGCGAGTGAGTGCTGCCACCCGTCGTACGTCGGTCCTCGTCCTCGTCGGGCTGGTCCTGCTCTCCTTCAACCTGCGCCCGGCGGCGGTCAGCATCGGACCGGTGCTGGCGGAGGTGCGGGAGTCCTTCGGGATGTCGGGTGCCACCGTCGGCCTGCTGACCTCGCTGCCGGTGATCGCGTTCGCGATCTTCGGGGCGCTGGCGCCGGCGGCCGCTCGGCGGATCGGTGTCCACCGGGTCACCGCGCTGGCGACGCTGGCGGCCGTGGTCGGCCTGCTCGGCCGGGCGTGGACCCACAGCGAGGCGCTCTTCCTGGTGCTCTCGCTGCTCGCGCTGGCCGGCATGGCCATGGCCAACGTGCTGCTCCCCTCCCTGGTGAAGCTGCACTTCCCGGACCGGATCGGTCAGGTCACCGCGATCTACACGACCGCGCTCTCCATCGGCCTCACCGCGGCCCTGGTCTTCACCGTCCCGATCTCGGACGCGCTCGGCGGCTGGCGCTGGGGCCTGGGCGCGTGGGCTGGGCTGGCCATCCTCGCGGCGATCCCGTGGGTGCCGTTGGCCGCGAAGGACCGGCACCTCGAGCGCACCCCGCGCTCGATCACCTTCCGCGACGTCGCCCGGACGCGGCTCGGGATCGCGATGGCGCTCTTCTTCGGCCTGCAGTCGCTCCAGGCGTACGCCGTGTTCGGCTGGTTCGCCCAGCTCTGGCGCGACAGCGGCTACTCGGCGACGGTCGCGGGCGTGCTGGCCGGCCTGCTCGCCGGCACCGCGATCCCGCTCTCGCTGTGGCTGCCCAACATGCTCGCCCGCAGCGCCGACCCGCGCCGGGTGATGTTCGCGGTCATCGTCTGCTACCCGATTGGCTACGTCGGCCTGATGATCGCGCCGTACCGGCTCGCGCCGGTGTGGGCGGTCGTCGTCGGTGTCGCCACCGTGACGTTCCCGCTGATCCTGACCCTGATCGGGCTCCGCGCCCGCACACCGGAGGGCACGGCGGCGCTGTCCGCCTTCACCCAGTCGACCGGCTACCTGATCGCCGCCGCCGGCCCGTTCACCATCGGCGTGCTGCACTCCGCGACCGGCGGCTGGACGGTGCCGCTGGGGCTGCTGCTCGTGCTGTCGCTGCCGCTCTTCGCGCTGGCGGCGTACGTCTCGAAGGTGCGCTTCGTCGAGGACCAGCTGAGCGATGCGGTCAGTGCGACTGGGTCGCGTCCCACGCAAAGGTGAGCGTCGCCTCCGAGCCCTGGTAGCTGTTGCCCGCGCTCTCGGGCAAGGTGACCGTGATGTCGTAGGTCCGCTTCTCGTCCGGCTTCCAGGTGCCGAGCGAGACCGAGTCGAAGCCCCCGGCCAGGTCTCCTGAGTAGACGACTTTGCCTCCCGGCGACTCGACGACTCGCAGGGTCAGCACCGCCGACAGCTTGCCGCCGTTGGGTCCGGGCAGGTCGGTCAGGTCCTCGCCGGACAGCGTGAAGTCCCCCGATGCGTCGCCGACGTTGGTGATCGAGGCCGATCCCGTGGTCGACTGGCCGGGCACCAGGTCCTGGCCGACGAGGATGGCCTTGTCGTCCGCGGTGCTGGCCTGGGTCATGCTGCCCGCCGTCAGCAGGTTCGACGGGTTCGCGGACGACGACGTGAACACGCCGTACGTGTAGCTCACGGCCACCGAGACGGCGAGGAGCAGCAGGACCAGGGCGAGGATCAACACCCGGAAGTGGTGGAGGAGCCACCGCAGCCGCTCGGCCGCGGCCGGTTCGGTCACGGCTCGGTCCCCCAGATCAGGGTGCCGTTGAGGTACGCCGTGACCTTCGGCGTGACGGCGTACGCGGTGTTGGAGCCGTGGCTGTAGTCGTCGGTCTCGTCGAAGTTCGAGTAGTCGGTCTTGTTGAAGCGCAGCTGGAGGACTCCCGTCGAGCCGCCGATCTCGGCCTTCCCGCCGCCGAAGCCGACCTCGAGGTAGCTGTCCGCGCCGGGCCGGGTCGGACTGACCGCCCCGAACGACGTACGCACCTGGCCGCAGCCGATCTCGGCGTAGTCGCAGAACCCTTGGAACGTCCCGTTGCCGGAGTCCTTGGTGAACCAGTAGCGAAGCGTGACGCGGGACAGGTCGATGTCGGTCGTACCGGTGTTCTCGATGCGCAGGCCCGGCTTGATCGCCGGATCGCTGTCGTTGCCGTCGAGGTTGGCGTACTTGACCTCGAGTGAGACGACGATCGGCGCGACCTCGGGCTCGGTGCCCCAGACCAGCTGGCCGCCGACATAGACAGTGACGGCGGGGTTGTCGGTGAAGCTCGACTTGTTGAGGAAGCTGTAGTCGGTGCTCTGGTTGAGCGTGCCCCCGGCCTGGTCGCGCAGGGCGAGCTGGTCGAGCGTCGCCGCCGCGCCACTCGCCAGGCTGCCGGAGGTGAAGGAGACCTGGAGGTAGCGGTCGGCCTTGACCCGCTCCGGGCGCACGGTCGTGATGCCCAGGGCGAGCTTGTCGCAGCCGAACGTCGCGTAGTAGCAGGCGGACACGACGTTGTCGCCGCCACCGTCGTTGACGAACCAGTAGCGCATCGTGACCGTGGACAGGTCGACCGGACCCGCCCCGGTGTTGATGAGGTTGAGGCCGAACTGGATCTGGGAGCCGCTGGCGCCCCCGTCGTTGGTGCGCGACTGTGCCTTCAGGTCCGCGTCCGCGGTCGGGCTCGGTGTCGGGAACGGTGAGACCGCGGTGAAGGTCTGCGGGTTGCTCGCACCCGAGGTGAAGACGGCCAGGGCGGCGCTCGCCAGCACGACGACGAGCACCACGGCACCGACAGCCACCCAGGGCGCTCGCCTCATGTCACGACCTCCTCGGAGGACTCGCCTTCCGCGCGGTCCCGTTCCTCCAGGACGGCGGCTCCCGCCGTGCGCCAGAGCGCGATGCCGAGGTAGATGGCGATGGCCAGCGCCGGGAGACCGATGAGGAGCAGCTGCACCCACCCGTGGCTCAGTGCGATGTAGATGTAGCCGACGTACGGGATGCTGTGGACCATCCGGGCCTGGTCCGGACCGTCGAGGACCATCGTCCACTGGTCCGGCGCGGCGTTGGCGTCACCCTGGGTGCGGAACGTCGTCTCGCCGTTGTCGCCCGTGCCGATCTTGACGATCCGGTGCGTCACCGGGTCGTCGATGCCGTACTCGGCCGGCGGGACGAAGGTGATGATGTCCCCGACCTCCAGGTCCTCGACCGGAACGACCTCGTCGTACACGACGGACCCGACGGAGATCGTCGGCACCATGGATCCCGACACGATCACGTAGCGCTGCAGGCCGAGGAGGGTGGGGAGGACCAGGATCCCCGCGATCAGCATCGCGACGCCCAGCGCGACCCAGCTCGCCACGCTCGCCGTCCGGTGCCAGGACCGGTGCTTCCCGCCGTGCGGATGCTCGCTCATGCGACCGCCGTCGCGAGCCAGTCGAAGGAGAAGGCAACGCTCGCCCCCTGGAGCGACGGGTCGGCCTGGCCGGCCGGCCAGGTCACGACGACCTGGTACGAACGCTGCTCCCCCTTCTCGAAGGTGCCGAGCTGCACGGTGCCGAGCCCGCTCAACGGACCCTGGTAGACGGTGTCAGCTGACTGGCCGGTCTGGCTGACCACGACCGTCAGGACGTCGGCCAGCTTCGAGGTCGGGGGCAGCCCGCTCGTCGCCAGGGTGACCGCGGCACGGTGCGCGCCGTTGGTCACCGTCTGGGTGCCGGACTTCGAGACCCCCGGCGCGAGACCGGCGCCATCGATGATCGACCCGGACTTCGAGACCGTCAGCTTCACCGTGGTGGCCGTGAACGCGTTGTCGGGCGACGTCGACCGAGAGGAGAAGTAGGCGCCCGAGAACCCGACGACGGTCACGACGACCAGCGCCATCACGCCGAAGGCGGTCAACATCAACAGCAACCAACGGTCCCCGAGCAGCGCCCGGGATCTCGCCGCGGGCTCTGGCGGGTCACCGAGGTGCTCGACAGTCGGCACCGGACCCGTCCGCTCAGGAGGTGCTCTGCTCGGCGTCCCAGGTCAGGTCGAGGGTCGTCGAGGCGTCCTGGAACTCGTTGCCGGCGCCGGCGTCGAAGGTGACCGTGAACGTGAAGTCGTGCTGCTCGTCTCCCGCCCAGGTGCCGAGGTCGACGGTCGACAGGTCGGCCAGCAGCCCGTTGTAGACCTCATCCGAGCCGTCGGTGACGACCAGCGTCAGGACGCTCGAGAAGGCCGGGTCCACCGGGTCGTCGACCAGGTTGGACGCGGTGAGCGTGAAGTCACCCTCGGAGTCGCCGACGTTCGTGATCGAGACCGTGCCGTCGGCACTCTCCCCGGGGAGGAGGTTCTCGGCCGTCAGGATCGCCAGGCCGTCCTTGGAGTTGTCCTGGGTCATGATCCCGGACGTCGCGAGGTTGCCGGGGTTGGCCGAGGAGCTGGAGAAGAGGCTGAACGAGAACGTCGCGACCAGCACCGCGACCAGGATGACGCCCAGCGAGATGATCAGCAGACGCGAGTTCTTGGCCAGCCACGACAGCCGTTCCTTGGCGGAGGGCTCCAACTCGTCGGCGGGTGTGGGCTCTGGGGTCGCAGGACTGGTCACGTTGGTCTCCTCGAATCACCGGAATTCTTGGTGACGACCCCCCAGGTACCCGAAAATCTGCCGTCGCTCCGACGCTAGGTCGGGCGCACCGATCGGCCCCTCACCCGGATCGGGTGATCCGGGCGTGAACTGTCCGGTTTGCCTTGACGCCGGTGCGACTCCGGCGGCGTGTCGCTTCGGGACGTCGTACGGACGGAGCAAGCGGATGCCCCGTCCGGATGACGTCCTGCGGGCGCGCCTAGACCACGGACAGTGGGAGCAGCTGCCGGCCCGTCGGGCCGATCTGGATCTCGGTGTTCATCTCCGGGCACACGCCGCAGTCGTAGCAGGGCGTCCACCGGCAGTCCTCGACCTCGACGTCGGAGCTGCCGTCGGCGACCGCGAGGGCGTCCTCCCAGTCGGCCCACAGCCAGTCCTTGTCCAGCCCGGAGTCGAGGTGGTCCCAGGGCAGCACCTCGTCGTACTCGCGCTCCCGGGTGGTGAACCAGCCGACGTCCACGCCGGTGCCGTCGAGACCGGCGTCGGCGGCCGCCATCCAGCGGTCGTAGGAGAAGTGCTCGCTCCAGCCGTCGAAGCGGCCGCCGTCGCGCCAGACCTGCTCGATGACCGCACCGACGCGGCGGTCGCCGCGAGACAGCAGTCCCTCGATGGTGCCGGGCTTGCCGTCGTGGTAGCGGAAGCCGATCGCGCGACCGTACTTCTTGTCGTCACGGACGGTGTCGCGCAGCTTCTTCAGCCGCTCGTCGGTGGTCTCGTGGTCGAGCTGCGCGGCCCACTGGAAGGGGGTGTGCGGCTTGGGCACGAAGCCCCCGATGGAGACGGTGCAGCGGATGTCGTTGCGCCCGGAGACCTCGCGGCCCTTGGCGATCACCTTGCGGGCCAGGTCGGCGACCTGGAGCACGTCCTCGTCGGTCTCGGTCGGCAGGCCGACCATGAAGTAGAGCTTCACCTGGCGCCAGCCGTGGGAGTACGCCGCGGCGACGGTCTGGATCAGGTCCTCCTCGGTGACCATCTTGTTGATCACCTTGCGCATCCGCTCGCTGCCGCCCTCGGGCGCGAACGTCAGGCCGGAGCGCCGGCCGTTGCGGGAGAACTCGTTGGCGAGCGAGATGTTGAACGCGTCGACCCGCGTGCTGGGCAGCGAGAGCGAGACGTTGGTGCCCTCGTAGCGGTCGGCCAGGCCCTTGGCGACCTCGCCGATCTCGGTGTGGTCGGCGCTCGACAGCGAGAGCAGGCCGACCTCCTCGAAGCCGGACTTGCGGATGCCGTTCTCGACCATGTCGCCGATGGTCTCGATCGACCGCTCGCGCACCGGGCGGGTGATCATCCCGGCCTGGCAGAAGCGGCAGCCGCGGGTGCAGCCGCGGAAGATCTCGACCGAGAACCGCTCGTGCACGGTCTCGGCGAGCGGCACCAGCGGCTTGGCCGGGTAGGGCCACGCGTCGAGATCCATCAGCGTGTGCTTGCGGACCCGGAACGGGATGCCGGGGCGGTTGGGCACGACGGCCTCGATGGTGCCGTCGGCGGCGTACGTCACGTCGTAGAAGCGCGGCACGTAGATGTTGCCGCTGACCGCGAGCCGGCGCAGCAGCTCGTCGCGACCGCTCCCCATCTCTCCGGCAGGGCGGCCCTCGCCCTTCCAGTCACGGATGACCTCGGAGATCGCGAGCACGACCTCCTCACCGTCACCGAGGACAGCGGCGTCGAGGAAGTCGGCGATCGGCTCGGGGTTGAACGCGGCGTGGCCGCCGGCGAGCACGATCGGGTCGTCGTCGGTGCGGTCCGCGCTGTGCAGCGGGATGCCGGCGAGGTCGAGCGCGTTGAGCATGTTGGTGTAGCCGAGCTCGGTCGAGAAGCTCAGGCCGAAGACGTCGAAGGCGCGGACCGGGCGGTGCGCGTCGACGGTGAACTGCGGGATCGGGCCGTCGGCGTCGCCGCCGCGCATGACCTGCTCCATGTCGGGCCACACGGCGTACGTGCGCTCGGCGACGATCCAGTCGCGCTCATTGAGCACTTCGTAGAGGATCTGCACGCCCTGGTTGGGCAGTCCGACCTCGTAGGCGTCGGGGTACATCAGCGCCCAGCGGACGGTGTCGCCCTCGGGGGCGCAGTCCCAGTCCTTGACGGTCGAGTTGAGCTCGCCGCCGACGTACTGGATCGGCTTGGACACCGACGGCAGCTTGGGCTCGAGACGAGCGAAGACGCTGGCGGGCGCGGACATGGGAGTACCTCGCAGAGACGGGACCGGGGAAGGGTCCAGCGTACGACGCGCGCCCGTGGCGACGCGAAACCTCAGTCGGCGTCGGGCGCCAGCTCCTCGAGCGCCTGCCGAGCGATCGGCAGCTCCTCCTGGGCCAGGGTGATCAGGTCCTCGAGCCCGCCCACGCCGTACCTGTTGGCGACGTGCTGCACGGCGTCGACGATCTCGGGCTCGTAGTCACGGTCCGTCATGCGTCCATCCAAACAGACGGTCACGTCAGATCGGCGGCTCGGCCGCCTCGGCGCGGGCGGCGGCGCTGGCCGACGTGGCTCGGAGCTCGACGGTCGGGAGCAGCAGCAGGATCAGGAACGCCAGCACGCCCACACCGGCCGCGAGCGTGAAGACCAGGTCCATCGAGTCCGCGAAGCCGACCTTGAACGGGTGGGCGAACACCGGAGGCAGCTGCTCGATGAACGACGAGTCGTCCTCGACCTGCGCGACCACCGACGGGTCGAACGGGTGCCCCTCGGCGACCGCGCGCTGCCACTCGGGCGTCTGGGCGTCCGCCTCGATCGCGGTCTTGATGTTGCCGCCGACGGTGCTGAACAGCACCGAGAGGAAGATCGCGACGCCGAGGGTGCCGCCGATCTGGCGGAAGAACGTCGCCGAGCTGGTCGCCACGCCGATCTCGGTCGGCGGCACCGCACTCTGCACGATCAGCAGGATCGGCTGCATGCAGTTGCCGAGCCCCAGGCCCAGCACCACCATCGACAGGCTGACCCACACCAGCGCGGTGTCGGCGCCGCACAGCGACAGCAGGAAGAGCCCGACCACCATGACCGCCGAGCCGACGATCGGGAAGAGCCGGATGCGCCCGGTGCGGGAGATGATCTGGCCGGAGCCGATCGAGCCGACCATCAGGCCGACCACCATCGGCAGCATCAGCAGGCCGGCCTCGGTCGGGGTGGCTCCGTGCACGATCTGCATGTAGAGCGGGAGCAGCATGATCCCGCCGAACATCGCCATGCCGACGATCACGCTCGCCGCGATCGTCACCGCGGCCGCACGGATCCGAAAGATCCGCAGCGGGATCAGCGCCGCGTCGCCCATCATCCGCTCGGCGAGCACGAACGCGACCAGGCCGATGGCACCGATGACGTACGCCGTGACCGAGCGCGGCGAGTCCCAGCCCCACTGCCGTCCCTGCTCGGCGACCGTTAGCAGCGGGACCAGGCAGACGACGAGGGCGATCGCACCCCACCAGTCGACCCGGACGTGCCGGGGGGTGTGGTGCACGTGCAGGGTGCGGAAGACGACGAGCAGCGCGACGATGCCGACCGGGACGTTGACCAGGAACACCCAGCGCCAGCCGGAGATGCCGAGGATCGTCTCCTGCCCGGCGAAGAACCCGCCGATGAGCGGGCCGAGCACGCTCGAGGTGCCGAACATGGCCATGAAGTAGCCGGTGTAGCGGGCCCGCTCGCGCGGCGACACGATGTCACCGACGATCGCGAGCACCAGCGTGAAGAGGCCGCCGGCGCCGAGCCCCTGGAAGGCCCGGAACGCCGCGAGCTGGTACATCGAGGTCGCGAAGGAGCACAGCGCCGAGCCGACGATGAAGACGGTGATCGCGAACATGAAGAGCTTCTTGCGGCCGTAGTTGTCGCCGAGCTTGCCGTAGATCGGCGTCGTGATCGTGGCCGTGATCAGGTACGACGTGGTGACCCATGCCTGGACCGACAGCCCGTTGAGGTCGTCGGCGATCGTGCGGATCGACGTGCTCACGATCGTCTGGTCCAGGGACCCCAGGAACATGCCGAGCATCAGCCCGGAGAGGATCGTCAGGATCTGGCGGTGGGTGTAGTCACCCGCGGTGGAGTCGGACGCCGGCGCGACCACCGGGCTCGCGTTGTCAGTCATCGTCGCGCAGCCTATTGCGCGAGACGCCGCCGCCGGGCGTGAAGCGTGATCTCGCAGGAGGCGACGAGGATCACCACCGCGACCAGCGCGCCGAACGCGAACAGCAGGGACCCGATGACCGCCTCCGGGCAGTCGTCCCCGGCAGCCGAGCACCGTGCGTCGCCGTACGACGCGCCGACCAGGCCGGCCACGAAGACCAGCGCCACGGCCAGGGCGAGGTAGAGGAGGGCGCGGACGGCCCACGACAGCGGCGCCTCCTCGGTGACGCCGGGCGCGGTCTGGACGATCGGCCGGTGCGAGCCGGTCGCGAGCAGGACCAGGCCGAGACACCCGAGCGCCACCTCGAGGGCGACCAGCTCGAAGTCGCCGCCGGCCCAGACGAACCGGAAGCCGGCCACGGTGAGCTGCAGGAGGACCAGGACCGCGACTCCACCGACGAGGGCGAGGCCAAGTGCCCGCCGGGCACGGCGGTCCCCGACCGCGACGGCCACCGCGGCGACACCGAGACCGGCGGCGAGCGCGCCCAGCGGCGGGTTCCAGAGGTCGCTGCCGAAGCCCGAGGCGTCGTCGAGCTGGACGAAGTGCCCCAGGACGAGGACCAGGACGCTCAGGTCGAGGAGCAGCAGCGACGTCACGAGCCGCGGGTTGGGAGCCACCGGGTCACTGTGACAGAGCGCGGTGTCCGTGGCGCACCTTGGCCGCGAGGTAGCCGGCGTTGCTCGCCGAGAGGTGGATCGCGGTCGGCACCAGCCGGGTGACCTCGATGCCGAGCGAGGTGAGCTGGCCGGCCTTGTCCGGGTTGTTGGTGAGCAGCGCGATCCGCGGTTCCCCGAGTGCCTCCAGCATCTGCGCGGCGACGGTGTAGTCGCGCTCGTCCTCGGCGTACCCGAGCGCCAGGTTCGCCTCGTAGGTGTCCAGGCCCTCGTCCTGGAGCGCGTAGGCGTCGAGCTTCGCGTAGAGCCCGATCCCGCGGCCCTCCTGGCGCAGGTAGAGGAGGTAGCCACCGGCGTCCGCGATCCGTTCCACCGACTCCCGCAACTGCGGGCCGCAGTCGCAGCGCGCGCTGCCCAGGACGTCGCCGGTCAGGCACTCGCTGTGCACGCGCACCAACGGCTCGCGGCGTGCGGCGGGACCCAGCCGGAGGGCGAGGTGCTCGCGGCCGTCGGCGAGACCGTCGAAGCTCATCACCCGCGCCGTGGTCGACCAGCCGTCGGGGAACCGCAGCGGGAGCGTCAGCTCGGTGCGGACGGCGGCCTTCATTCGGGGTCCCCGAAGCGGTCCGACAGCTGGTAGCGCAGCAGCACGACCTCGCCGATCCGGCGTACGTCGGCGAGCCTGGCCGGGCTGCCCGGACGGAACGGGAACGGGCCGTCGTCGACGAACCGGCGGGCCGCCGAGTCACCGACGAAGAACGGCGCGACCACCAGCTGCAGCTCGTCGGCGACGTCCTCGGCGAGGAACTGCGTGTGGATGGTGCCGCCGCCCTCGACCATCAGCCGCCGCACCCCGCGCAGGTGCAGGTCCTCGCTCAGCCGACGCATCGAGACCCGGGCGCCGCCGTCGACGACGGTCGCCACCGCGCCGAGCCGGGACCGGGCGTCGGCGGCGTACGCCGACGGGGTGTAGACGAGCTTCTCCGCGTCCCCGGTGGTGAAGAACCGGCCCGCCGGGTCGAGGCCGCCCCGGCAGGTGACCGTCACCTTGAGCGGCGACGGCTTCAGCCCACGAGCGACCCGGTCGAGCTGGCGCCCGGGGCAGCGCACCAGCAGCCGTGGGTTGTCCTTGCGGACCGTGGTGGCGCCGACCAGGATCGCGTCGCACCCGGCCCGCACCTCGTCGACGCGGTCGAGGTCCGCCTCGTTGGAGAGGATCAGCCGCTCGTCACCGGCACTGTCGAGGTAGCCGTCGATCGACATGCCACAGCTCAGGACGGTGTAGGGACGCTCAGGCACGGGCCACTCTCCTCCCCCAACCCCGGGCGAGCAGCACCCCGCCGGGCAGCGTCGCGACCAGCGCGAGCACGCCGTACAGCACCGCGACGGTCGCACCCTGCGCCGCCCCCAGCCCGGCGGCCGCGAACGCCCCGGCCGCCATCCCCTCCCGCGGTCCCCAGCCCGCGACGTTGAGCGGGATCGCCGCGGCGAGCAGCACCAGCAGCGCCAGCGGCACCAGCTCGGCCAGCGTCGCGTCGGTGCCGGCAGCGCGGGCCGCGACCAGGAAGACCAGCAGGTGGCCGCCCGACGACAGCAGCGACGCCACGACCACCACCGGCCAGCGCAGCGACGCCGCGACGATGCCGGCGGCGAGCAGCGCCGAGGCCCACGGCGCCGGGCCGACGAGCAGGACGGCGCCGGCGGCGACCGCCTGCACGGCCTGGCCGCTGCCGCGGTCGGCGACGACCGGCAGCGCGCCGTGCCGTACGGCGCGGTGCACGTCACCGAGCACGCCGCTGGGCAGGGTCGCGTTGAGGAACTGCGAGCGGTAGTAGGCCGCGACCGCGTCGCGCAGCGGCACCTCCACGCCGAGCCCCCGCGCCAGGACCCGCCAGCGCCAGGCACAGCACACCGTGGTCGCCGCGGTCACGACCAGCGCCACGGCGAGCGCGGCCGGGCCGGCCGAGCGCACGGCGACCGCGAACGGCTCCGGACCCACCCACCAGACCACGGCCGCGAGGACCAGGACGCCACCGAGGACCCTCAGCCAGCTCATCGCAACGTCTCCAGCGCCTCGGCGACCCGCGCGACCGTGCGGTCCCAGCCCGTCAGCGTCGTACGGCGCACCCGGGCGGCCGCTCGCTGCTCGGCGCGATGACCGGCGTCCGTGAGCCACCGCCGCAGCGCGGCGGCCAGCGCGTCCGGGTCGTCGGGCGGCACCAGGACGCCCGCCCCGCCGAGTGCCTCGCGCACTCCCCCGATGTCGCTCGCGACCACGGGCACCCCACGGGCCAGTGCCTCCGTCACGACCATGCCGTAGGTCTCGGCGCGCGAGGCGAGCACGAGGAGGTCGGCCTCGGCGTACGTCACGTCGAGCTCGGCCCTGGTCATCGGTCCGGTCAGCCGGACGGTGTCCTCGACGCCGGCGACCAGGCCGGGCTCGATCGACGTGGCCCCCACGCCCCGGCAGGACCACTCCAGGTCACCGAGGGTCCGGAGCGCGGCCGCCAGCACGTCGTACCCCTTGAGCGCCGTCACCGCCCCGACGCACAGCAGGGCCGAACCGTCCACGGATCCCGGCGCGAGCGGCGCGGGGTCGACGCCGGGCTCGGCGACGAGCACCCGCTCCGGGTCGAGACCGTACGCCGCGACCAGCCAGTCCCGGGTCCAGCGGCTGGTCGCGACGACGCCCGCCACGGCCCGCAGGAGCGCCCGCTCCCACGGCTCTCGCCGCGGCAGGTGCACCAGCACGACCACGCGCAACCGGCCGGTCTCCGCCAGCAACGCCGGGGAGGAGAGCAGCCCGTCGACCAGCACGAGCGACCCGTGCGGCACCGTCGCCGTCGACAGGTGCTCGGTGGCGCCGAGCCCGTCGGCGACCCGGCGGTCGTAGACGTTCCCGCCGGAGGGCCGGCTCGGGTCGTCGATGCTCGCGGGTCGCACCAGGTGGACGGTCACAGCGCCCTCTCGTAGCCCGCCCACGCGACGTGGGACTCGTGCAGGGTGACCTGGAGCCGACGCGCGTCGCCGAGCTCGGCGACGCGGGCCGCGAGCCGGTCGGCGACCACCTTCGCCAGCACCTCCGTCGTGGTGTTCGTGCCGGCGAGGCCGGGCTCGTCGTCGAGGTTGCGGTAGGTCAGGCCGCCCAGCACCTCGCGCAGCACCTCGCCCGCCCGGCCGATGTCGACCAGGATCCCGTCGGGCCCGAGCTCCGGGCCGGAGAACGTCGCGTCCACGACGTACGTCGCGCCGTGCAGCCGCTGCGCCGGCCCGAACACCTCGCCGCGCAGGCTGTGCGCGACCATCATGTGGTCGCGGACGGTCACGGTGAACACGGTCAGGCCTCCTGGGGGTAGCGGATCGTGTGGCACAGCGCCGGGAGCTCCCCCGACGCCAGCGCGGCGAGCACCGCGGGCAGCTCGGCGAACTCCGACTCGCCGGTCAGCAGCGCGTCGAACGCCGGGTCCGCGAGCAGCCGGAGCGCCAACGCCATCCGGTCGGCCGTGGTGCGGCGCCTGCCCGGTGGGATCCGGCCGACCTGGCTCGCCCGGACCGCGAGCCGCCCCGAGTGGAAGGCCCCGCCGAGCGGCAGCCGGACCTGCTCGTCGCCGTACCAGCTCAGCTCGAGCACCTCGCCCTCCGGCGCCAGCATCCCGAGCGCCAGCCGGAGGCCCGAGCCGGTCCCGCTGGTGTGGACGACCGCGTCGCGCCCAGGTGGCGCGGTCTCCGGTACGGCGAAACGGGCACCCAGCGCGGCCGCCACCGGTGCCCGGCCGGGGTCGATGTCCACCAGGGTGACCTCGACACCCGGGACCTGCGCCAGCAGCCGCGCCACGGCACACCCGACCATGCCCGCACCGACGACGGCGACCCGGTCGCCCACGAGCGGCGCCAGGTCCCACAGCGCGTTGACCGCCGTCTCCACGGTGCCCGCGAGGACGGCCCGCCGGGCCGGCACGTCGTCGGGGACGACCGTCACTGCGGAGGCGGGGACGACGTACGCCGTCTGGTGGGGGTGCAGGCAGAAGACCGTGCGTCCCAGCAGCACGGCCTCCCCCTGCTCCACCACCCCGACCGAGAGGTAGCCGTACTTCACCGGCCCCGGGAACTCCCCCACCTGGTACGGCGCCCGCATCGCCGCCCGTTGGTCGACCGGCACGCCACCGCGGTGGACGAGCAGCTCGGTCCCTCGGCTCACGCCGCTGTGGAGGGTCCGCACCAGCACCTCGCCGGGTCCGGGCACCGGCAGCGGCTCCGCGCGCAGCTCGCCGCGCCCCGGCTGGCGGAGCCAATAGGCCGTGGCCGTCCCGGTCGGGATGAACCCTGCGGGCGCGGTCGCCGTATGGCTGGTCACACCCCCACACACGGAGGCGCGGTGCCCCAGGTTCAGCACCCGGCGAACGTGATCACGTTCGTGCGGGCCCTCCTCGCCGTCGCGGTCGCGGTCCTCGGCCCGACCCGGCTCGGGCTGACGCTCGTCGTCGTGGCGCTCGCCCTGGACTGGGTCGACGGGCAGGTGGCCCGCCGTACCGGCACGGAGAGCGCGTTCGGCGCTCGCTTCGACATGGAGACCGACGCGTTCCTGATCCTGGTGCTGAGCGTGTACGCCGCGGCCGACCTCGGCTGGTGGGTGCTGCTGATCGGAGCCGCCCGCTACCTGCTCTGGCTCGCCGAGCGGGTGCTGCCGTGGCTGCGGAGGCCGGTGCCGCCGCGCTACTGGCGCAAGGTGGTCGCGGCCGTCCAAGGCATCGCACTCGCCGTCGCGGTCTCCGGACTGCTGCCGTCGGAGTGGTCCCAGGTGCTGCTGCTCGCGGCGCTCGGCCTGCTGGCCGAGTCGTTCGGCCGGGACGTGTGGTGGCTGTGGCGGTCCCGCACGTCGGAGGTGCCGTTTCCGACCGGCGGCGCCGGCACGCTGGTCGCACTCGCCGTGGTCTGGGTCGCCCTGGTGCTGCCGCACGGACCCGGGGACCTGGCGCGGCTCCCGGTCGACGCGCTGCTGATCGTCGCCGTGGCGCTCCTCCCCTGGCGACGCGCCCGGTCCACCGCGGCCTCGGTGCTCGGGCTGGGCCTGGCGGTCGTCGTGGTCCTCGACGCTTTCGACGTCGGGTTCCACACCTTCCTCGACCGACCGTTCGACCCGCTGACCGACTGGGCCTACCTCGGCCCCGGCGTCGGCGTGCTCGGCGACTCGATCGGAGTCGGCGCCGCGCGCGCGACGGCCGCCCTCGCCGCCGTCGTGGTGCTCGCCCTCGTCGTGCTGCTGCCGCTCGCGACCGTGCGAGCCGCGGGCACGATCGCCCGGCACCGCCGCCCGGCCCTGGCGGCCGCGCTCGTGCTGGCCCTCGCCCCGATCGCGCAGATCGGCTCGACCAGTGCGACCGGGGTCGCGTACGACGAGGTGCGCCAGGTGCGCGCCGACCTGGCCGACCGCCACGAGTTCGCGGCCGAGATCTCGGCGGACCGGTACACCGAGGCGCCGCCGGGTCTGCTCCGCGGACTGCGCGGCAAGGACGTGCTGGTGGTGTTCGTCGAGTCCTACGGCCGAGTGGCCCTGGAGGGCACGTCGTTCGCACCGGGCGTCGAGGAGGTGGTGGACGACGGCACCCGGCGTCTCGACGAGGCGGGCTGGTCGAGCCGCAGCGCGTTCCTCACCTCGCCGACCTTCGGTGCCGCGAGCTGGCTCGCGCACTCGACGCTGCAGTCGGGGCTGTGGGTCGACAGCCAGCGGCGCTACGACCAGCTGGTCGACGCGGACCGGCTCACCCTGACCTCGGCGTTCGCGGCCGCGGGCTGGCGCACGGTCTTCGACGTACCCGCCAACACCGAGGACTGGCCGCAGGGCCGGGAGTTCTACGGGTTCGACCACCTCTACGACTCCCGCAACGTGGGCTACCGAGGCCCCGAGTTCGGGTACGCGCCGGTGCCGGACCAGTACACCTTGGCCAGGTTCCAGGAGCTCGAGCTGGACGAGCGCGACCGACCGCCGGTGATGGCCGAGATCGACCTGGTGTCCAGCCACCACCCCTGGGCGCCGTCGCCCGCACCGGTCCCGTGGGACCGGGTCGGAGACGGGTCGGCGCTGGCCGCGCCACCCTCGGCCGACGCCGACATCCCGACGCTCTACGGCCGCTCGATCGAGTACTCGCTGTCCACCCTGGTCTCCTGGCTCGAGTCCCAGCCGGACCCCGACCTGGTGCTGCTCGTGCTCGGCGACCACCAGCCGCACTCCTACGTCACCGGTCCGCACCCCGGCCACGACGTCCCGGTCTCGCTGATCGCGCGGGACCCGCGGGTCCTGCGCCGGATCGCCGGATGGGGCTGGCAGCCCGGCCTGCACCCGAGCCCGGACGCCCCGCTCTGGCGGATGGACGCCGTCCGGGACCGCTTCCTGGACACCTTCAGCCGTTGAGGCTCAGCCATTGAGGCTCAGCCATTGAGTTGGAGGACCGGGCGCCCCTCGGCGGTCCGCACCTCCACCGACGCGATCTGGTCGGCGTCGAGGGCGGTGGCGCCGGTGAGGTGCATGGTCTTGCCGGGCAGCGCCTTCCAGGTCGCGACCTGCTCGACCGCGCCATCCTGGGTCCGCACCACCAGCGAGTACGTCGGGGGCGGGTCGTCGTGCTGGTAGCCGCCGCTCGGCTCGTCGTAGCTGCAGGTCAGGTCCAGGCGGGTGCCCCACGCGACCGACGTGAGCGCGATGCTCGCGTCCACCCGGTCCTGGTCGAGCGGCGTCATCGCCTGCCCGGCCGAGGTCGGCGGCGGCTCGTCCTCCGAGGTCACCGCGACCACGGTCGCGCCGGCCGCGCCGATCGCGACCACTGCGGCGGCCGCGGCCAGGCCCACCGCCCAGCGTCGGCGGCGCTGCTGGCGGCGTACGCCCTCGACCAGACGGGGCAGCAACGTGTCGGGCAGCGGCTCCGGCTCGGGAGCCGACTCGACGGCGTCGAGCGTCAGTCGGCCGAGCAGGCCCGGCAGGCCGGCGATCCGGCGCACCGACGCGGCGCACTCGGGGCAGGTCGCGAGGTGTCTCTCGTAGGCGAGGCGCTCGGCCGGCGGCAGGGCGCCGAGGACGTAGGCAGCGTCGTCGTGACCGAGCTGGCAGCCGTGTGCGTCGTTCATGCCACGACCCCCATCTCCTCGAGCGCGAGGCGCAGCGCGCGCAGCGCGTAGTGCGCCCGCGACTTCACCGTGCCGACCGGGACGCCGAGCCGCTCGGCGGCCTCCGCCACCGGCAGGCCGCGGTAGTAGCACTCGACGAGCACCGCCCGGTGCTCCGGCGAGAGCCGGGTGAGGGCGTCGGCGACCACCCAGGAGAGCAGCACCTGGTCGGTGCGGTCGGCCTCTCCGGCGCCGTCGGGCACCTCGGCGACCGTCATCTCGCTCTGGGAGCGCTTGGTGCGCCAGTCGTCGATCACGATGTTGCGCGCCACCGTGAAGAGCCATGCGCGGACCGATCCCTGTGACTCGTCGAGGTCCGGCATCCGACGCCAGGCGCGCAGCAACGTCTCCTGCACGACGTCCTCGGCCCGGGCCCGGTCGTGGCCGGTCAGGCGCAGGCAGTAGCCCCACAGTGCGGCCGCGTGCTCGTCGTGCAGCTGACGCATCAGGGCCACCGGACTCTCCGCCATCGCCACCTCCACCCGTGACACGGGCCGCGGCACCATCCGGTTCAGCAGCGCACGGCCGGGCGGGCTCAGTCGTCTTCTGGGGGCTTGACCACGTACTCGCCGATGCCGGGGATCGAGGACGGGTTGGCCGGTCCCCCGAAGACGACACCGGGTGCCGAGGACAAGACGTGGAACCGCCGGTACCAGTCCCGGGACTGCCCGTCGACCTGAGCCCGGAACTCGAAGGAGTGACCTGCCGGCAACGGGATCCCGCCGAACGACATGACCATCGTGTGCGCGTGCACGGCGTCGGGCGGTACGGCGAGACCCGGCGGCAGCTGGAGCGGTGGCACGACGACCATCTGTTGGGCGCGCAGGGCCTGCGGCTCGCCGTCGGGGCCGGGAACCGCGACGACCTGCCCGACGGTGATGTCGTGCAGCTCGACCGTCAACGCATAGCTGGTGTTCAGGTACCTGCTCGGCACCGAGCAGGACACGACGACCGAGAACGGCGTGCTCAGCCCGTTCTCCAGCAGCGCGATGAACGAGATCTCACCGCCGATGACGTTCAGCTTGCTGGACGCGTCGAGGCTGGCGTAGTCGGCCAGCAGGATCTGGACCTGCGCATCGTCGGAGACGCTCATGCGGCGAGTATGACAGTGCGGCAAACCCGCCGGACCGCAAACGCCTCAGCCGCCCTGCTTCTCCTCGAGCGCCTCGGTGAGCAGGCTGACCAGGGCCTCGAGCTGCACGTCGACCGAGGTCGCGACCGTCTCGCCGGCGCCGTCGAGAGCCCGGGCGGCCAGGCCGGCCTTGCTGTCGATCAGCTCGGCGATCCGGGTGTCGATCGTCTGCGCGGCGATGATCCGCCACGCGGTGACCGGCTCCGACTGGCCGATCCGGTGCACCCGGTCGATGGCCTGGGTCTGCTCGGCGTCGGTCCACGAGAGCTCGGCGAGGACGAGGTTCGAGGCGACCTGGAGGTTGATGCCGACGCCGGCCGCGGTGAGCGAGCAGACGATGACCTCGACCTCGGGGTCGTTGACGAAGTCGGCGATGTTCTTCTCGCGCGCCTTCGTCGTCTGGTCGCCGCGGATCGAGGTGTAGCGGATGCCGCGTCGGGCGAAGGTCTCCTCGGCGGTGTCCATCACGTCGATGTGCTTGGCGAAGAAGACGACCTTGCCGACGCTGCGGGCCAGCTGGGCGGCGTAGTCGGCGGCGAGCGCCGACTTGGCCTGGCCGATGTGGCGCATCATCGTGAAGACGTTCTCGCCCGACGAGCTGTCGGTGTCCTCGCGCTCCCACGTGGCGACCTGGCGGACCAGGGCGTGGTCGATGCCGTCGACGACCTTGCCCGACGTACGGGTCGCGAGCGCGGTCTCGTACCGCTCGACCATGCGCCGCGCGAGCTCGCGCTCGGCGTCGCGGATCGAGCGGCCGGCCTCGCCGTCGAGCTCGACCGGCAGGTCGGCGACCCGGCGGGCGGGGATGTCGGCGGCGACGTCGACCTTGCGGCGACGCACGATGCCCATGTCGACGACGCACCGGCGCGCGGCCGGGTAGAAGGACGGGTCGGCCGGGGTCAGCCCGGTCTCCTCGAGCGGGCCCATCAGCTCGGGCATGGGCTTCTTGTCGTCGATCCAGCCGAGGAACTGCCAGATCGCGCGGAAGTCCTCGATGTCGTTGATCAGCGGGGTGCCGGTGAGCGCCATCAGCAGCGGCCGGACGGTGCGCTGCCGGATCTGCTCGGAGAGGTGCAGCACGTGCTGCGAGCGCTGCGAGCTCTTGTTCTTGATGAAGTGCGCCTCGTCGACGACCATCCCGCGGAAGCCGTGGTCGCCGATCCAGCCGACGTGCCGGTCGAGGACCTCGTAGTTGACGACCACGATGTCGGCGAAGCCGTCGATGTCGTCACCGTCGCCGTGGATCACGGTGACGGCGCGGTGGGGGGTCCAGATGCCGGCCTCGCGGGCCCAGTTCATCTTGACGACGTTGGGTACGACGACCAGCAGCGGGAACGCGTTGGCGGCCTGGGCGGCCAGCAGCGACTGCGCGGTCTTGCCGAGGCCGGGCTCGTCGGCGAGCAGGAAGGTGCGGTGGCCCTGGCGGGCCGACTCGACCAGCTGCGCCTGGTGGTGCATCAGCTCGTGGCCGCCCGCGGCCGACAGCGAAGCGGGCTCGGGCAGGGTCATGCAGGAGGTCGCCCCGGCACCCGCGAACTCGAAGGAGCGGAAGAGCGGGCCGAGCAGTTCCCACGTGGCGAGCCGGTGGGTGAGCGGCTTGCGGTCGCCGGCCGAGAAGTCGGGGGCCAGGAACGGGTTGGCCAGCTGGCGGGAGATGACCGACTGCGGGACGACCCGGCGCTCGGTGTGGGCCGCGTCGGTGGTCGCCTCGACCTCCGGCTCCTCCTCGACCTCGGCCTCGAGGCCGGCGGCGGCGACCATCTCCTTGCGCAGCTCCTTGGCCGCGTCGGAGATGACGGCGTCCTCGGCGAGCAGCGTGAAGAGGGTCGAGTCGCGCGCGGCGGTCTTGGCGAGGATCGTCGCGATGCCGTCGAGCCGCTT
>Ga0190274_10000164_pt1 | contig 45160 bp, 91 predicted proteins | sample Popmic531T_FD_133002 | JGI IMG/M metagenome (GOLD analysis project Ga0190274, IMG submission 133002) | Populus adjacent soil microbial communities from riparian zone of Yellowstone River, Montana, USA - 531 T | ecosystem: Environmental > Terrestrial > Soil > Riparian zone | place: USA: Montana... | reverse complement strand
CGCTGTCGCCGTTCACCATCAACGGCTACACCGGCTCGGCTGGGGTCGTTGGCAACCGCATCGTGCTGACCAACTCCAGCGGGTATATCCACGGCAACTACATCAACATGACCGCCGAAGTTCTCGCGGGGTGGCCTGCGTACATCGCCGGGCAGAACGGCGACAACTTCCTGCGCTGGTACAACAAGTCGGGCGCGCTGTCGGTGGGCGGGCTGTCGGCCAGCGGACAGATCATGTCGACCAAGGCGGGCACTGCTCCATACTGGGACGCTTCGATCTTCGCCAACCCCGCCAGCAGCTACGCCAGCGTCGGCCTGCATCCTGGCGGCGTCGCTGGGTCGTGGCGCATGGCGGGCAACTTCATGGTGCATCAGTTCGTTGATGTCAACGGCACGCTGTACGCACCGATCTATGCGTCGGCGTTCACGGTCAACTCGACGCGCGCCAGCAAGCAGGACGTCACTCCGTGGCCACCCAAAGTGCGCTCGCTCGGTGCTGCCGCCAACACGCTGACCGCGCTGGGCATTGTCCGCCAGTTGGAAGTCGTCAGCTACCGGCGCAGGTTCGACCAGGCGATGGTCGAAGCCCTGCCGGTGCGGCGCGCCAAGGCGCACTACCGGCTCAACCAGTTCCGTGCCAACCGTGGCCTCGACCCCTACCCCGACAAGCTGCACGACTGCGACGACTCCGACTGCATCGGCACCAGCGACAATCCGTGCCCGTGGTATCGCAACTGGGAGCAGACCTCGCTGGGGCTGATCGTTGAGGACACCGCTGACGTTGCGCCAGAGTTGGTGCGCTACGACGAACACGGCGCGTACATGGGCATCGACGTGCACTCGCACGTGGGCCTGCTGCACGCTGCCATCAAGGAACTTGAAAGCCGCCTCACCGAACTAGAAGGAGCCGCATGAGCCTGTCCACCATCTCTCGCGCCGCCGCCGACTCGGACCTTGTCAGCAGGGTCACGTCAGCGGCCTACAAGATTGCCAACACCGACGCCGACAAAGCCAACACGGTGCTCGGCCAGGCGCTGATCACCGGGTCGGGCTTGGGTAGCGTCGGCGTGTTGATGTACCCGGTGGCCATCGAGACCGAAGCCGCCTACGAAACCGCCCTGGTGTCAGGTCGTGGGGCACCGGGTTTCGACAAGGACATCATCACCGACGCCGCCTTGGAGACCGCCGTGGGCAACGCCTGGCCGATGGTCCTCCCGCCCGACCTGCCGCCCATCCCATGATGCACGAAGTCGAAGTTCCGTGGGAGGCCGTGGCCCGCGCCCTACAGAACCAAGTGGGCGAGCAAGCGCTGCGCATCGCCTTCTTGGAGGCGCACCTGGCGCAAGTCACCCAGCAGCCCAACGGCGAAGTAGTGTCCACTGACTGAAGGAGCAGCCCATGCCACTGGCAACCGACTGTAGGGCGTATCCGTACCCCGAGGATGCCGACCCGATTGACGTAGCTGCTGACATTCAGCGGCTGGCTGTCGCCGTCGACCTCGACGTGTGCTCCGTGATGGACGCCGTCGAGCGTGCGCCAGTTGGCACCGTGCGCATGACCATCCGCCAAGTAGCGGACCCTGGCTGGGCGCAACTCGGGGCGTCGCTGCTCAACGCCGACACCGTGTACCCCGAGTTCTGGGCGATTGCCCCAGTGGCTTGGCGCAGCGGCACGACCCTGATCATCCCGTCGATGGCCGACCGTGTGCCAACCGGCGTCGGCTCCAGCGCCGTCGGCGCAACGGCTGGGTCGAACTCGCGGGCGCTCACCGCCGCCAACCTGCCGCCGCACCAGCACACCATCGACCACGACCACCCGCAGATTCTCACCGGCACCGAGAACCAGGCCCACGTCCACAGCGTCAACATCAACAGCGGCGGCGTCATTGACGACACGCTGGCGTCGATCTCGTTGCGCCCCGTGGACACCAGCTTCGGCTTTGTCGTGCAGAAGCCAGGTGGCGGCTCGGGCTTCCAGCTGATCAGTAGCACCAACACCATCGGCACGCTGCCCACCACCGAGTTCTTCGAGGCTGGCCTGGCTCCACAGCACGTGCACAACGTCGCTGGCTCAACTGCTGGCGCGAGCGCTGCCCACAACCACTACGCCGACATTCCCTTGTTCCAGGGTCTGTCGGGCACCGGCGGGTTCGCCAACACTCCCGTCGACATGCGGCAGGCCAGCCTGGCGCTCTACTTTGAGATCAGGGTGGTGCCGTAATGGCCAGATGCCGATGCTCCGAAGCGACCTGCAACTGCGTGCTGACCACAGGCGGCGGGTTCACGCTCACTGGTTCGGGCAGCCCCACCGATCCGTGGGTGCTCACCGCGATACCACAGTCGACCGGCACCGTCGAAGTGCTCGACACCGGCTCGCTCGATTTGGTCAGGACCGGCAACGGCGTGCAGACCGACCCGACGATCATCAGTGGGCACGTCCGCCTCAATGCCATCTTGCAACTGCTCAACACGGGCGGAGTGCACTTCACCACCGTTGGCACCGGCACCGATGGCTCGCCGCTCCAGGTGCGCGCCGACCTGTCGTGCCTCGACTGTTCAGTGCCTGGCAACACCGGCGACGTGCTCACTCGCCAGGCGAACGGCACGTACCAGCCCTTCCCGGTCAGCGTGCCTGCCGGTGTGATCATCCCTGAGCCGGGCGGCGGCATCGCAGGGGACGGCACGGTGGCCAATCCCCTGCGACTCGACATCTGCACCTACGCCGAACTCAAGGCGGCGTGCGCCACGCCGTAGCTACCACCACCTGGTGAACAACAGATAGATCAGGTAGCCGTAGACGGCGAAGCCGACCACCGGGGCAACGCCGTAGCACAGCATGGCGAGCGCCCGTTCCTTGCGGGTGTACTGGCGGTTATGCATCGGGCAACCACTTCCGTGCGTCATCGACCATGCGGGCCAGCATGGTCAGCGCCAGCTGGTCCGTGCCGCAGGCGTCGACCAAGGCGGGCATCCCGGTGTCGATCGAGTTGACCACCTCCTCGCGGGTGGCGGGACGCCCGTAGGCGTACCACTCCACACGCTCGATCTCGGCGGGGCCGTTCAACCGGCGGGTGCCGATGTTGAACAGGATGCCGCTGCCCTCGCGCCACACCGTCCAGTGCTTGACCACGATCAGCGCGGTCACACCGGGGTTGCGGGCGATCATCATGCCTGCCGGTTCCTGGGGGTCCTCGGGCATGTTGCCCTCGCGCCGCACCTTGTTCGGGTTGGTGAGGAACGGGCAGTGCGTTGCCGAGTACAGAGCGCACTCGTAGTGGCTGGGTGGTTCGGCGCTGTTCAGATTGATCAGGCACATCGGCCCGGCGGTGAACACCGCGTGGGCACCCATCTGCTGGCCGCACACCCAGCAGTATCGGTGCATCACGCTGTCGCGCAGCTGCTTGCTCGACATGATCCGGAAGTCCGGCTTGCCGTCGATCCACTCCACGAACTTGGGCACCGGCCGACCGGCTTCGTCAATCGGCAGCCCCCGCATCCGTGGCGGGAGATTGCTGGTGTAGTCAGGCATCTCTGTTTCCTTTCATGGGGTTCCTTTCATGGTCCGCCCGTCACCGGGCAGATGGTTGCCAGCGCAGCGTCAAGCTTGGCTGGGTCTGGGTATATCTGGGCGAGCTTGAACGCCGCTCGTTCGCGGCAGGTCTTCGGCTCGTTGTTGTGGGTGGGCAGGGCAGCGCAGCACGTCAGTGCAACGGTCAGCGCTACCACTCCACCCAAGGCTCCGAGGGTGGCTCGGGTTCTTCCTCGTCGCTCTCGTAGTGGTAGCCGCGTTCGCGCCACCAGTCGGTGAAGTCGACCAACAGGCTGTAGAGGAATATCAATCCCCAGAACGGGATCAGCAGCAGGCGCTGCCATCTTTCGTCCTGTGGTGTGAGGTAGTAACCGAACAGCCCAGCGACCACGTACACGACCACCGCTGCCATCATCCGGCATCGCGCTCCGCCTGACTGGTATCGATGTCGAGGATGCGGTCGATGTAGGCGATGCGCGCCCGTTGCTTGTTCAGTTCCAACTCGACCAGCAGGCGCAGTGCCAGCAGGTCGGGCGTGGAGAGCACCGCCACATTGTCGGCCCATACCTGATCCGATGTCTGGCACATGGCCCACAGCTGGCCAAGTCTGGTGCCGGTCCCTACTACTGGTTCCGTGGTCATGTCAGCCACGCAATCACAGGCACAGCGAACACGGCAACCACCAGGGCGAGCCACATCTGCCACCCGTATCCCCTCACAGTCGCCACGGTCCTGGTCCTGTCTCCTGGTAGAGCGCCAGCGCAACCGTCGCGTTGGTGCGAGGGTCGAACAGGTCGCTTGGTTGGTTGACGCCGTAGTCACCGAGCCAGGCCCGGTGTGCACGGAAGTGAATCTGGAACAGTCCGTAGCAGCAAGCGTTCGCTGCCGTGGGCACCAGGCGGGACTCACGGGTGGCAATCCGCACCGCCCAGTCCTCCAGGTCGTCCGGCCACACGCTGCGGATGATGCTCTCAACGTCGCCCACCGGCTCCGCGGGAGGAGCCGGTGGGTTGAGTCGCACAGCCGGGACGGTGGCCGTGGCGGCTGTGTTGAGACTATCCCAGGTCTTAATCCCTGCGATGCCATCAGCCTCCAGGCCGTTGGCCTTCTGCCACGCCTTGACGACGCGGGTGGTTTGTGGTCCGTACACGCCATCGACAGCGATGGTGTAGCCGAACGAACGCAGCAGGTACTGGATTTGCGTGGTTCGCTCAGCGGCTACACTCCCCGTCCGAGCAGGTGCCGAGGCTGTAGGGCGGGCTGGCTGGGCATCAGCCACCAGGGCGGGACCGCCCAAGGCGATCAACAGGAGAGCGGACAACGTGACGGCTGCCCCCTGACGACGACTTGGGCGGAACCGCGTTGCACCCTTCGGGTAGTAGTTGTTCATGTGGTTCCTTTCATGTTTGCTCCACGACCGGATGGTCGAGAGAGAGTGGTCACTGCTCACCTTCCGAGAACATCCCGCCGATGTCGGCGGGCATCACGGGGAGAGGGATGACGTCGAGGTCTTTGCCGATGCTGCGGAACATCGCCCGTAGGTGCATCAGCACGTCGACAATCGCCGCCGTCACCATGTGCCCGGTGTCTTCGTCGCCCTCGTCATAGCCGTGGGCGACCATGCCGCCCATCGTGCCGGTGCTCAGGAACACGACGCACTTGTCGCCTTCCTGGTGCTCGGGATGAGCGTCCATGCAGTCGGTCATTGTGTTGACGATGCGCTCCATGCGGTTCACCGGCTCCCCGCGCAGCGTGCCTTCCTTGTTGGTCAGCTGTGGATCGTTGAGCACGCCCATGACGACCTCGACGATCGAACGGGCAGGCCAACCCTTGGCCTCGACGGCTGCGGTGAGTCGTTCTTCCAGTGTTGTCATGTGTCTCCTTCGTGTTGTTCGATGTGTTCGGCCACCCAGTCCTTGTGCTTGGTGGCCAGGTGGCGCTGCATCTGGATGATGGTTCGCTGGCATCCCGGAACTGGACAGATGGCAGCCGCCGCCCGGCGTTCCAGCTTGCGCTTCTCGCGCTCTACGCGCTTACGCTCAAACACGGCGGCGTCGGCCTGCCGCCATGCGTACTCGGCGCTCTGCGCTTCGGAGTCGGCGCGTTCCTTGGCAAGCTGTGCCTCGCGTTCCAGCCGCTTGATCTTGGCCTCGGCGCTCTCGCCGGTGTAGTGCTGGCCGTGCCCGTTGGGGCAGTAGAAGCTGCCCTTCGTGGTCAGGCGCAGCAGCTGTTCCTTGAGCTCTTGAGGGAGGGCGAACAACACGCCGCACTCGCAGCACTGTTCGGTCACCAGCGTCACGTCGACGTTGATGGTGGTGCCCCTCATGCCTGGTACTCCTTGCGCACTTCGCTCTCAGCGACCTTCAACATGCGCGACAGGCGGTCCTCGTCGGCACGCAGCTGCTTGATCTCGCCGTTGATCTCGGTGCGCATCTGGACACGCTTGTCGATGCCCTCACGAACGACGGTCAGCGCGGCGCGGGTGCGCTGCACCACGTCCTCGAAAGGTGTGGCGGTCGGCCCAGGCATACCGGGCAGTTCGTCGTCTCGAAATTCGGTCATGTTGGTTCTCCTTGTGGTTCGGTTGATCGCCACAACTCCCCGGTGCTGAACGCAGCCAACGTGGCGCGTGCTTCCTCAACGGCGGCGACCATTGCCTTGAGGCGGGTGACTTCGATGTGTGTCCACTTGCGGGGGTTGCCGCTGCCGCCACGATGGTGGTCGCAAGTGATGTGTCCGGTGCGCTGCCAGTAGTCCAGCTGCCGGTAGGTGATGCCCACCAGTGCACAGACTTCTGAGCCGCTGTAGAGCCCTTCGGTGATGTCCACGTTCATATTCTCTCCGCCCGTTGGAGGTGAACCTGTCGCCATACCCATCCACCACGCCTCTTGGCGTGAAATGCGCAGTAGTCCCAGGCCCGTTCGCTGGTGTAGAACCACACCCGGTACACCGCCGGGCGGCGACACTGGCTCACGCTGCACGTCATCGCAGGCCCAGCCAACGGTCTGCGACCTTCATCGTTTCCTCGATGTCCTTGTCGGAGTACCCGGCAGCGTTCAGGTCGGCGCGCTGCAATGGCGTCATCATCGAGTGCGACTCCACCGGGTCGACAATCTTCGGGGCACACACCGCGCACACAATGCGTGCCCAGCCGGGCGAGGTCGTAGCGACCCATACCGGCTCTTGGCATTCCGTGCACAGCATCTGTTGGCTGCCCACGCTCGGGTACGGCAGGTCGGCCACGAGCATGCAGATCACCACAGCGTCCTCGGTCATCAGAACTCCTCCCCGTAGTCGCCCAGCACGTACACCGGACGCCAGTTCTTCTTGCGACACTCCTGGGCGCTCTCGCCGCCTTCGTTGTAGAAGTCGCGCGTCGCGCCGTGCAGGGTCGTGTGGTAGTCGCACCACACGTGGCTCCTGATCTTGATTGGATGCCTTCGTCTTGCCATCACTTCCTCCTGTGTTCGGCGGCATCTCTACACGTCACGAAGTGCGACGTGTAGAAGATGACCGCATTGGCGGGTGGGGGATTGTCGGCACTGGCGACCACGACCACGGGCGAGCCTCCCTCCCAGTGGTCGACCCAGATGTTGCCTTCGGGGTTGGGCTTGGCGTCAAGCGGCATACGGCTGCCGGTGGACGCAGACAGCACCCAGTGGATGGGCGCGTCGCACGACTTGCACTTGGCGGTCGCTCTCACGGTGCGCTCCTTTCGATGATCAGTTCGTACCGCCGGTGCTTGGTCTCGGCCAGGTGGCGGTCCTCACTGGCCTGGCTGGTGAACTCCACACGGCACGTCGTGCATAGGGTGTGGTAGCCGCGTGGCAGAGCACGGCTTCCCGGCTTGCGCTCTGCCACGTGGCGTCCTTTGGCGGGGTCGATGCCCAACGCTGCCGCCTCCTTGGCGGTCAGGTGAACAGTCACACGCCCACCTGGTCGGTGATGTCGTCGCCTTCAGCACCCTGCGGCGGGCCGGGCCTCCACTTCAGCACCCAGCCCAGCGCGTCGCCGTGACGGTTGGGAGGCAGGTCGACCAGGCCCATGCCGAACGCCGCACGGAACTCGTTCTGAATCTGCTCCTTGTCGTCAGGGTCGAGCGCGCCAATGTGTGCCCGGATGCGCTTCTCCGCTTGGGTGCGATGACCGTCGCGGGCCATCTGTGCGTCACGCTCGGCCTGCGTTGCCGCCCTGCCGTCGTCGTCCTCCGGTGCAATCCCGAAGATCGCCAGCAGGCTGTAGCGACGTATGTAGCTCATCGCGCTTCCCAGTGCTTGGGCGTCGTTGGGCATCTTCAACATGGTCGGCTCAAAGCGCAGCACGCCACCGTCCGCGTGGATCAGCGAGGTGATGATCGAGAAGTACGTGTCGTACACGGTTGGCTCCTGCGTGATGTTCAACTCGAACAGTTCGCAGGCACGCTTCACCTCGTCCAGCACGGCTCCCAGGGGGGCGTAGCGGTACTTGTACTTGCCGGTGTCGGCTTCCTCGCTCTTGGCTACGTCTTGCACCGCGCCGAGTGCGTTGTAGAAGGCGATCAGCACTTGGCTGTCGCCCTTGGTCACTATCTCCATGGTTCACCCTCCAGGGTGTCGATGACAGCAACGAAGCTGTCGGTATGAGTTCGGTATTCGTCCACGTCGATGCCGTCGTGCTTGCCCGCGGCCTTGACCGACGAGAAGCTGGGCACGTATTCCCACAGCTTGTCCACAACCGCCCGGCCCACCTGGCGGATGGTCGGATCGAGTTCGCCGGTGGCCACGTTGAGGGCGACCTTGTTGATCGCAGTGTCGGCCACCAGCTTGCGGAACTCCCCCGCGGCTCGCTCGTCGGCCCACGTCGTGCTGCGCTTGCGCTGCCTGCGCAACACACCCACGCCGGGCACTTCGATGCTGTCGTCCTCCATGCGGGCTGGCAGTTCCATTTCCAGCATGGCAATCACTTCGTCCAGGGCAACGCGCGCCATGCGTGCATCACGCAGGCGCTGGGCACATTCGACCAGCGTGCCCTCGGTAACGCTGGGCATCGCGAGTAACTCGTCAACGCTTGACATTGGTTCCTTTCCTGGCAGGCCGGACGGCCCACTGCGTTCAGTTTAGCAAACGGCCCCCGCCTAATGGCGGTCCAAGAAAGACGTGCTGACCAGGCATGGAGGGGTGTCGGGCTGAACCCATCTAGTGTCTTGAAAGGAACAAAGAGACTGGCTCGGATTCCCGACACCCCTGCCTCCCCTGGGAGCTACCCAGGAGACTTGTACGGCTGCCCTCGCAACAGGCGGCACACCGCGCAGCCATCATGGCACGGCGTAGGCCCGTTGCAATAGAGCGTGCCGGTACAGCCGGGAGCGCAGATGCACACCCGGCCCACCACGCTGTCGGCCATGCACAAGAAGTGCCGCGACCGGCCTCGCTGAATCATCGGCTTTCCACAGGCTTCACACGCGGGGGCAGTGTCCAAGAAATGCTTGGCTCTGGCCTGGCCTTCTGCGATTGCGCGGGCTGTTTTGTCCATCGCTTTGGCCAGTCCCGCGGGGCGCTTCTTAGGCATCTTCACCCCTCAGCCTTTCGTATTTCGAGAGAAGCCTGTCGACGGTCGCCCGTGCTGCTTCGGATGGCGACTCGACGTCGCGCTGCCCATGATCCGCAGCCTCGTTGCCACTGTCGAACAGCGGCACGAACGGCTCCGGTATCGGCCCGTGCGGGCGGACCCGCAAGGCCAACAGATCGAACTCGTTGCCGCGGGTGGTGTGCACCACGGCCCACCCGTGACACATATGCTCCGGCGTGGCATGGCAGGCGAACCAGGCGAACGGCTGGCCGCCGGTGGGCTCGTCGTAGGGTCGCAGCAACTCGTAGGTGTCGTGTGCCCACACTCCGCTGGGCACGTCGCGCCGGTACGGGCACGTGGAGCATGGCTCCCTGCGAATGTCACGCCCCTCCATCGACAACCACCCCCGCCTTGACGACCGCCGTGGCGAACATTCGCCCTTCGGGAATCTCACGCAGGTCGGCCAGGTAGAACAACCCGCCGCCCAACTCGGACAGGCCGAGAACAGCCATCTCATCGCTGCCAAGGCGCGCCCACTCGGGATTGCGGGTGATCAGGATGGCGGCGTCGATAGCGGCCTGCGCGCTCAGGTGGCGCGCGATGTAGAGCATGGTCAACAACGCCTCGACGTCAGAAGCCATGCGGTTGGATTGGGTCATCGGATCCTGCTCCTTTCTCGATGGACGCGATGAGCGCCCGAAATACTTCGGTGAACTTCACCCAGTCCGGTTCCTTGTGCATGGCTCGGCAGTCCTGCTCGTAGCCGCGGCGTGCCGCGGCCAACGCTGTCACCGAATCGGATGGGACGTAGTTGTCGTCCGGACGCAGCGCCATGTCGCGGCGGGTGCGCTCGTACTGCACCGTCCGGTGCCATGACTCACGTATCACCGCCCACGGTGGACGGTGAGCGTGAGTCCATGTATTGCAGATGGCGTCGATGGCGTCGATCCCCATCATCGCATCGCTCGTCAGCCCGCGGTTCTCGGGCTGTGTGCGGTCTAGCCTCCACTGCTGCTCGATGTTGTCGGTGGTGTACTTCACCGACTCCACCGACCACCCCGGCGTGCACGCTGCCAGCGTGCGCACCAAGCCTTCAGCCGTTTCGTGGTCCATCTCGTTGCTCCCTTCGTTCTCTGAATGCGCGGTCGACCATCGACTCGCGCTTGCGGTCAAGAATCTTCGGCGGCTCGTCCCGCCAGTAGTCCTGGTTCAACCATCCCTGCGGCCACTTCGGCTTGCTCGCATCGGGATGCTCCCAGTACGCCAGCCACAGCAGCAGCCCGGCGTGAATGCTCTCGGGTGTGTCGCGCTTGATTGCTGAGTCCCAGCACTCGCGTGCCTTCTTGCGTGGGCCTATGCGCCCGTAGGCAATCCAGAACGCCTCAAACTTCTGGTCCTCACCATGCTTGTCGATCTTCGACAAGCGTGCATTGTTTGGGTTTCCCTTGGAATGATTTGCGTTACTTTCTGTATTGGGCGGTGACCCCACCGCACCCCCTGCGGTGACCCCACCGCTACCCAGCGGTTCAGCCACCGCCGGTAGTGGCGGTGAACCACCGCTACCCGGTTCTGGCAGTGGCGGTGGACCACCGCCACCCAGCCAGCGGTATCGGACTGACTTGCCGGGGTTGCGCTCGACCACTTCGATCACGCCCACCGCGCACAGGTGCTGCATCACGTCCGACACCGTGTCCGGGTCGATGCCCACCTTCTCCGCGAGCAACCGCCGCGCCCCCCAGAACTCGTTGTGGTGCACGTCGTTCACCACGTCCGCCACCGCGATGGCCACCAGGCGCACCGTTTGCGGGCTGATGCCCGGCGCGCTGACGGGGAACGTCGGCCCCCAGCACTGGCCGATGGCCTGCACGCTCACTTCTGGACGTGTATCTGAATCAGTCCGCCGACCACACTGATATGGCCCTCGCAGATCAATGCGTCGACCGTTGCTGTTCCAACGCGAATAGTCGCGTCGTGATACGTGATCGGCACACCGCGCGCCGGGTCACACATATGGACGAGCACCCCAAGAGCGCGCCAATGCGGCTCTGGTAGCACTCCTTGTTCCGATAGTTCCATTGCCTTCCCTCTCGATTGGGGAAGCGCCCGGTGATAGGCTGTGCAACAGATCGAGCTTGTTGCAGGCGAACGTGAGCGCCTCCAAGATTCGGTGGCCACCCAGCTGCGAACTGGTTGGCCTTTGTCGAAGTTTACACCACCGGCAACTTCCGCCAAGTGGCGGATCATCGCTATGGTGGCTCTATGCGCAACACCGTGGACAAACAGACCAGGGAATGGGTTCTGTCTCGCGACCGCGGGTGCATGGCGCACCGCATGGACTTCGCCCTCGACCTGCCGTGCAGGGGACCACTGGTGGTCCACCACCGCATCATCAAGGGCATGGGTGGAACGTCGATCCCCGAGATGAACGAGGACACCAACCTGCTCACCCTGTGCGACTACCACCACACGCACGCCCATGAGCGCGACCGAGCCGGAGCCGAAGCAGCTGGCATCATTGTCCGCCGTGGATAACCGCCAAGTGGCGGGGTAGTGCTAAGCTGCGGCCAGTTCGATCAAGGAGGCAACCATGTCGGACATGCTCTGGCCAGGAGACAACGACCGATTGATGAGCGTCATCGCCACGCTCGTCAGTGAGTACGGGTACGACGCCGTGGCGTCGGAATTACACATGCACGCACCACCCATCCCAAGCGCACCAGCGCGCCCCACCGACCCCGAAACGTCGCACTTGGCAAGCAAGCACGACGACGACGTGGCCAGGTTCTCGGCACGCAGTCGGCAGGCCAAGCTGCTGGCGTTGTTCCGCAAGAACCAGGTGCTGACCGACCAGCAAGCAGCGCTGTCGTTACTCGGGTGGGGCGTGGCAATCAGCAAGCTGGAAGGATGCCGCCGTCGCATGAGCGACCTCCGTGCGGCGGGCTACCTGATGGACAGCGGCAGGCGCGACCACAACACCGGCAGCAACGACGAATCAATCATGTGGAGCATCACCCTCGCGGGGCACCGTGCCCTCGACAACATCGAACGAACAGGATGGTCGAAGTGAAGCGGTATCAAGAGTTCCTGCTGCTCGCTGCAACCGCCACCGACGAGTGCATCGTCTGGCCGCACAGCCTCACGCACGATGGATACGGGCGCGTTCTCCACGGTGAGCGTCATCACTACGTCAACCGGCTGGCTTGTGAGATGGCGCACGGTCCCGGCCCAGGCATGGAGGCCGCCCACTCATGCGGCACGCACGCCTGCATCAATCAGCGCCACCTGTCGTGGAAGTCGCACGCTGACAATGACGCCGACAAGGAACTGCACGGCACGCGTCACAGGGGGGATCAGCACCCGTTGGCGCGACTGACGAGTGAGCAAGTAGCGCAGATACGTCAGCTTCGTGCTGCTGGGGAGAAGCGAGTGACGTTAGCCGCCCTGTACGGCTGCTCCCCGAACAACATCAGCAACATCACCAACAACCGTTCATGGAAGGACAAGTAGTGGCAAGGACATCAATACTCGACCGGCTGGACGAATCGCAGCGCCTCGTAACGCGCGGCAAGCTGGCCGACATCAAGCGCCGCGAAGCGATCTACAAGCTGTGGTGCCAAGGGCTGAGCCAGAGCGCCATCGCAGAGCGCCTCAGCGACGCCAGCGTGGCCGAAGGTGGCGACGTGATCACCGAGAACGTGGTACACAAACTCATCCGCAACATCAAGAAAGAGAAGGCGACCCAATGACCGTCCGCTTCCACCCAGCAGTTGAGTCGATGCTGGCCGACATCAACAGCGTCATCCCCTGGGAGGGCAACCCGCGCAGTGGCGACTTGGACGTGTTGAAGGCGAGCATCACCAAGAACGGGTTCTACCAGCCCATCGTCGTGCAGCGCAGCACCAACATCGTGCTGGCGGGCAATCACCGTCGCCAGGCGCTCATCGAACTGGGTGCCACACAGATTCCCGTCATGTACGTCGACGTGGACGACGTACAAGCCACCCGCCTGGCCCTCGCTGACAACCGCACCAGCGACCTTGCGTTCTATAACGACGAGGCTCTGTTTGAGTTGCTGGAGCAGTTGATGTCGGCAGACAATCTCGACGGCACCGGCTACGACCGCAACGCCTACGAGCTACTGCTGCAAGGCGTGGAGGCCAGCGAGATCACCGGCGGCGTGCGCTCTGCACCAACGCCAGACGACCGCCTCGACCAGTACAACGACCTCGACATTCGCAGCATCATCTTGCCCTACGAGACCAGCGTCTTTGAGGAAGTGACCCAACAGATGGCACTGCTGCGCGACTACCTGAACATCGACACCAACGCCGAGCTCGTCCACAAGATGCTCAACACTGCGTGCGCCGAGATTCCCGACCACTTTGCTGCTGCGCCGGAGGTCGAAGGCAAGGTCATGCAGTTCCCGGTGGACGCGTAGTGCAACGTGGGCAGAGTTCGTTGGAGCGCGTGGTGCGCAGGCGCATGGCACCGCTCGTTCACTGCACTCCGCGGCTTGGCGTGTCGTGCGGGATGCTCATTCCGTACACGCCCACCAAGCGCTGCCCGGAGTGCCAGCAGACCCAGGCTCGTAGTCATGCTCCTGCGCCTCCTGCCGGGGCGTACATACTCGACCGCGACACCGCCATTGTTGACGCCGACACCGGCGAGATCGCGGTCGTGTACGCGGTGTGTGCACAGTCGCTTGCCAACAAGCTCGCCGCGTCATTGCGCAACGTTCACTGGATGGACCAGTACTCGACACCATCGAGTGCAGCACGACTCAGTGGGATGGCCGTAGTTCACAACACGTTCGGCTACGCCCCGCCCGCGCCGCTACGACGCAAGTGGGGATGCAGCCGCAGCCAGTTCAACGACCGCTATCCGCTGGCAATGGAACGCCTTGCCGAGTTCTGCCGGGTGTCCGAGCATGTGTTCCGCACGCAAGCACCCGACGCCTACACCGACACAGCACAGGCGGTCACTTCGATCATCTCGTCGCCGTGGCGCATCGCCGGTACGCCGTGGACCAGTGGCATCATCAACGCCACCGCGGCCCTGCCCTACCATCGTGATCGCGGTAACGTGGCCAAGTCGTGGTCGGCCATGATTGGTTGCCGAAAGCACGTCGATGGTGGCTTGCTTCATCTGGTCGACTACGACGTGTACCTGCCCATCGCCAACGGCAGCATCACCATCTTCGACGGGCACAGCATCACGCATGGGGTCACGCCGCTGAACGTGCTGCATCCCAAGGGCTACCGCTTCACGGCGGTCACCTACGCCAAGCAGATGATGAGCCACTGCTGCGCAGACCCAGCGGGGGAGGCGCACCGCGCTGCGCTGCGTGCGACCCAAGCCAACGACCAACGCGGCAAGGTGCGCTCAGCGGACGCGCAGTAGCACTTCGTTGTCGCGTCGGCTGTTGGGCTGTATCCAGTTGCCCCACTTCTCGCGCAGCACCGCGATTGACTCCTGCTCAACCTCGGCCGTGCGGTACTGCACCACGCCGCCCGCGTTGGTGCGATGCGTGAAGCTGACCAGCCACCAGTCGAGGCGAGCCACTTCGCCGTAGCGGTAGATGTGCTGCGCCGTGTAGTCGTAGTCCTCCTTCAAGCGCAGCCGCCGGTCGAAGCGGATCGGACTGGGTGCCGCCACGAACAGGTCGCCCACGCAGAAGTGCTGGCGCTTCACCTTCTCGCCGCCGTAGAACGCATTGTCGGTCGGGGCGATGCCCACCAGCCGACAGTTGGCCGTGATGTGGTCGAGTGCTTCGGCTACGAACTCACCCGGCAGCGCGGCTGGTGCTTCGCCTTGGTGCAGGCGGCGCATCTTGGTGCAGTCGTCGCTGACCTGCACGCACACGTCACCTTGGTCAAACGCCATGTCGAGCGCCACGTTGCGCGAGTCGATCAGGTTGCCGCTCTCGATCACGTCGCTGGCACCAGCGTCAAGGTAGGCGTCCCCTTCGCCATACGGCACGAACCATGTGCCCTGCCATCCCACGTCGCTCATTGCCTTGACGTTTGCTGGCCGCCCAGCACTGATGATGGCGATCACTTCTCCCACCTTCGCAGCACCACTGGTGCCAGGGTCGTGGTGCCTGCTTGGTCGGCAACCATCTTGCGGTCAGCTTCGGTGGGCTCGCCCAACTCGGCGCGACCACTTCCGTCTTGCAGGGGCAGCAAGCCGACGCGCGTGCCGCGATAGTCACACCCGGCGCACGGCGTGATGTCCTTGCGCCCCTCCGCAAGCAAGATGCGCCGCGCCGCCATGAACTGTGGACTGTTCCACACCGCCAGCAGGTCGGCAGCGGCGTCACCGATGGGGTACTGGCCGCGCCAGTCGTTGCAGCACAGAGCCACCTGCCCGTTGTAGCGCACGCTCATCTCACGGAACGGGAGCGTGCACACCTGCGCCTGACGCTTGGTGTTCGGCGGGGCGGCGCTCCCGGCGTGGTTGTTCAGCGTCGAGTGAGTGCCGGTTTCCGCCTGGGCGATGTCCTCCACGATCACGATGCGCTGCCCTGAGAAGCGCACGTGTGGATTGCCGTGCTTGTCGGCTGGGTATTCCATCACCGGAAACGGCCATCGCTCGCCCCGCACCGTGGGAGCCACACGGTGCGGGGCGTAGTCGTCAATGGCGATGGTGTTGGCCCCGGCGTTGATGAGCGCAAGGATCGAGGCGCGCAGCCCACGGTCGAGCAACGGGATGCCGTTGGTGGTCACCATGATCGACTGCTTGGGCAACCGCGACCTGAACGCCGAGATGATTGCTGGCAGGTCGGGGTTCATCGTTGGCTCGCCGTGCATGGCGAACTCAATGCGGCTGCTCCACCCGGCGGCGGCCACCTGGCGTGCCAGCGCGTGCGCCGTGTCAACCGCCATGTAGCTGTACGGTCCGCTCAGCGCGCCGCTGGTGCCCTTCTCGCGGATGCCGCGTATACCACAGAACCCGCAGCGCAGGTTGCAACCCTCGGTGGGTTCGACCTGGATGCTGAACGGTGCCGACTGGACGTAGGTCATGTCTCATCCTTGCGCAGCGCCTCCTGTACGCCGCGCACCCAGCCCTCGACGTAGGCCAGACGCAGCTTCAGCGCCTCCACTTCAGCGGCTGTCGCTCGGTGTGCGGCAAGCAGCGCATCGAACTCGCCCTGGCTAACCCCCTCCGCCACCGTCGAGCCTCGCCGTGATCCGGTCGAGCAGTTCATCCTCATCCTCGGGCATGGTGTAAATCCACCCGTCGTGGTGGATGCGATGCGTGCCCGGCCCCACGGTCTCGACCACCACCTGCCGATTGGTGATGCGCGACAGGCGGAACAGGTCGGCAAGGGTGATCTTCATCAAAGCCACACCTCCCGTATGCACGGGTCGTCGTTCTCCTGGCGCTGCAAGCAGAACAGCCCCGGCGGAATCTGGCTGCGCGCCGCTTCCAGGGTCTGCCCCACGCACACCAACGGATCGGGCACTGGTGGGTGTCCGTTGTCATGTGCACACATGACCCACCGTCGTACCACAAATCCCTGGACCGGAACGTCAGTCGGGTTCTCGTAGATCACGAACATGGCCAGGTGTTCGCCGTCGTCTTCGATCATTGCTGGACCTCTATCAGCATCGCGCCCGTCACCAGCCCGGTGTTCATCAGCGCAATGGCGACTTCCTCGGGCGGGCGGTGTTCCAGCAGCGGCGCATTGGCGAACGCCTTGGTGAACAGGTCGTCTATGAACCCCTCTGGTGGGCCTTCGATCTGTTCGATGTCCCACTCGCACTGGCGTGGGTCACCCTTCACGGTGGCCAGTCGGCAGTAGCTGTCGGCGCGAGACTTCACGTCCCACACTGTGGTGCAGATGGCCGTGCGCACGTCGGGGTCGGTCTCGGCCCACTCGGTCAGCTGGCCACGCTCGATGGTTTGCGCACGTGGGTCATCCTTGGGCATTGACGTCATAAACGACTCGACAATGAAGCCGATGAACCGCACCGGCAGCATCTTGCCAACCACCGCGATGATCAGCGAGCTTGCCTCGCCGGGGTGATCACGCATCAGGCGGCTGGGGTGCATCAGCAGGCCCAACCCATCGTCGTCCAGCAGCAGCAGCACCGGCTCGACGCTGCCTTCTTGTTCGTAGATTTCCTCTGCGCCCTGGCCGAAATTGTTAGCCAGAGCCTGCGCAGTTTCGATGTATGGATCCTTGTCCATGTTGGTTCCTTTCGTGGTGGGTGCCGCCCGCCCCCGGGAGCAGGGGCGGGCGGCAGGCTTGCTTAGCTGTCTTCGCGCGGTCCCAGGTGGAACCGCTCGTCGCCGTCGTAGTCGAGCACGGCTGCACCGTGGACAACTTCGGCGGTCACCTTCTCGATCGTGCGCATGAACACACGGTCGAGGGTTGGCTCGCGCTCGACATCGGATGCCTCCGACATCAGGCGCAGCTGGTCGCGCAGGCCATGCGCTGCCAGCACCAGGGCGTCGGTATCGATCAGGCCGACGTGCCCGTTGTTGCGACTGACGCTGTACCGGATGGCCCGGTCCAGCGCCTCCTTGACGAAGGCTGGCATGTAGCCATCCATCGCCTCGGCCACCTTGTCGAAGTCGATGTCCGTGTGCAGCGAATCGCCAATGACCCGGCGGGTCAGTGTCTCTACGCCAGCACGGTCCATCTCTCCAACGTGGATCACCGCGTCCAAACGACCCGGCCTCACCATGCCCTTGTGGATGCGCTCCGCATGGTTGGTGGTGAGCACCAAGAGCATCTGCAGCCCCTTGGTGGTGATGCCGTCGAACATGTCCAAGATCTTCGACACGTCGTCACCGCTGCCCGGCTGGGCAACCGTGTCGAGGTCTTCGAAGAACACGACGGCGGGCTGGTACATGCGCGCCGTCTGCATGGTCACGTTCAGGTCGTCCTTCCCAGGGCGGCACAGCAAGAACGTCCACCCGTTGGCGATGGCCACCTGTGCGGTGAGCAACGCTGCGAGCGACTTGCCCGTGCCATACGGACCCTCAAACAAGACGGTCCGCTTGCCCGGCTGACCGAGTGAGGTCAGCATGTCGGCGTGCTTGATTGGCGACCACACGTTGGCCTCCAACTGCGCGACGACTTCCTGGGTGTAGACGACATCGGCCGGGTTGACCGATGACGGGTCCAGGAAGTTGGGTTCCTCCGCGCCGTCGATTGCCTTGCCCTTGTAGATCGAGTTCTCAGAGAGATGCTTCTCGATCAACCTGAACAGACCTTCGATGTGCCACCGATACTTGCGTGGCGCTTCGACGCGAATGTGGAAGATGCTCCCGAGTTCGGCGTGGTTGGTGTTACCCAGGTACACGACCGTGTTGCGGAAGCCAGGAATCTGCATCGCACCCCACGGCACCTGCTCGGTGTCGTTCCGGCCTGGGCCGAAGCGGCAGTCGATGAAGGTGGGTGGCGTGTTTCCGAAGAACGAGTAGATCGTCTTGCCCAAGGTGAAACCGAACGTCTCCTTGATGGCGTTCATCGTTGCGCGCGCTCCATCGAGCGGGCGGTACTTGAACTCCTTCTGGAATCGGTTGACGGTTTCTTCATCCTCTTGACGCTGTGCCAGGAACTCAATTGCTTGCTCCAGGTCCAGCTTCGCGGGCAGTACGAACTTCGTGCCGGAGAAGGTGATGTCTTCCTCGCCCAACAGCTTCCCGCCGACTTCCGCGAGCAGCTGCATTTGCTGCTGGCGAATGCCCTCGGGGGAATCGGGATCGAGTTCCTCTTTCTTCTTTGGCATTTGGTTCGGTTCCTTTCGTTGCTTGTATCACCCCGTGTTGGGTGAGTGGGCGGGTGCGGTATGACCCACACCCGTCCGTTATCGCTTGCCGTCCATTCGGCGGATGGGCTGCTGCCTGGTCCGCTTGCCGGTGGCCGGTGGAATGAAGCGCTTCAACGCATCCTCGGTGAAGCGGAACTCGCCCCGCCGTCCCCGTTGGGCACCCACCAGGTAGCCCTTCTTGATGTAGTTGCGAACCGCTTGCTCGCTTACGCCCAATCGCTCTGCTACTTCGGCAACGGTCAGCCGTGTGTCGGGCGCGGCCCACGCTTCGACGTCGGCGCGCAGTGGCCGGGGGAACCTGTTGTGTTCACGCCAGTTGCGTATGTGACCGCGAGACATCAACTGATGCACCGACTGCTCGGTGATCTGCAGAATGTGCGCTGCCTCCTGCACGGTGATGTAGTCCCCCCGGCGGAACTCGGTCACCGCGGAACGACGCTGACACTGATGTCGAATGCGTCGCTGTTGCTCACTCCTTCCGCTGCGCCTTCCAGGTACTCCTTCAACTGCTCGCAGATGTCCTCGTAGGACTCCGATGGTGCAGTCACGCCCACCGTCACGGTGAAGGTGTGCGTCGATTCCCTGGGGCACGCCTTGAACCAGCGCTGGCTCAGCTGTGTGTTGAGACTGTGCACGAAGCTGTCGTATTCGTCGCACCATTCACGGCGCTCCGCTTCCGACAGCAACTCAGCGGCGATGGTCGCGCAATCTTCGGCCAGCCGCTGCCGTGCCGACTCCGTTGCGGTGAGCCTGCCAAGGACCTCCTCGTGGGTGATGTTGAGTTGGTGCAGAACTTCCCGCGTGCGATTCAGCTGCTCGTCCTTGTCGGAGACCATCTGCTCCAGGTCATCGATCCTCGCCTGCTTGAACCCCAGCAGCTGTTCGTCGCTGAAGATCGGCGGGATGACGATCGACGTGTCGTTTGGTGTGTCGTCCATGTGGTTCCTTTCGTGTGAGTGGGCGGATGCCCACAGTGGACGCGCGGGGTCTGACCCCCACGCGCCCCATGCCTGCCGTGCCGTCGACGCGCCCAGCCGAGCGTTGCCGGGACCAGCACTGAATGCCGATGCCCAGTCCTTGCCATGCCTGCCTTGCCGCATCAAGCCATTCCTAGACCCGTCTGCCTTGCCGTGCCTCGCCTGCCCTGCCCGGCCCCATAGAGGCCGAGCCATACCGAGCGGCGACTAGCCCTGCCTGCCATGCCCCGCCTTGCACCGCCGAGCCAATCCCTGCCTGCCTCGCCCTACCAAGTACGTCCATGCCCAACCCCGACGCGTGTCGACCCGCAGCGCCTGCCCAGCCATGACTTGCCTCACGAGACCTGCCAAGCGCGGCCTGCCATGAAGGGCCGTGCCGAGCGATGACATGCCCCGCCGCGCGTGCCAAGCCTGCCATGCCTACTCGCCTAGCCTGGCCGAGCCAAGCGGAAGGTCGCCCTGCCCTGCCTGCCACGACCACCGCGCCATCAATTCCATGACTTGACACACCACGACGAACTGGCCGAGCCTTGCCTGCCAAGCCGCGCGGGGACACGCCATCCTCGCCAAGCCGAGCCAACCGTGCCTGCCGAGCCGAGTCGAGCAGTGTGGTGCACTGACTTGCCCTGAAGGACAAGCCAAGCCAGCCCAGTCACGCCGACCGCGACCAGCCGAGCACTGCGTTGCCCAGCCTGCCATGCCTTCCTCGTCATGTCGGGCCATGCCCAGCCCCGCCTGCCACGCCAATGACATGACTTGCAGAACGTGACCGGCCAAGCCAACAACGGCCGAGCCTGCCCGGACCTGCCTATCCAAGTCTCGCCCTGCCATTCCATGCCGAGCCTGCCGGGTCGAGCGATGCCCGGCCGGGCACTGACACGCTGTGCCGATCCAGGTATTGCCGACGCCCCGCCTGCCTCGCCCCCCATGCCAATGCCTCACCGTGCGAGGACGCGCCATGTACCGCCTCGCCTGCCATGTCCATTGCCGTTCAGCTGGCTTCCGCCAACACCTCCCTGATGCTCTCAAGGAACTCGGCCAGGTGTGAGTACCTGGCCTGGAAGGTCTTCCAGTCCCGCTCAAATTGGCGGAGCAAGAGCTCCCGACTGATCGGGTCTTGCGCCACCTCCTCGATCGGGGAGTAGGTGGATGGTCCTGATACCACGAACTGACGGACAGACTCGACGCCCGTCGCGGTGGTGAAGTTGACCCTCACGCTGCGGATCAGATCGCTGGCTTGGGCCAGTCGATACTTCTCCGCGGCGATGCCATCGTCCCACTCAAAGCGAGAGTGCAACGGTGACTCGGGTGGTCGTGCTGCATCCAACACGGTCGCGGGGGTGAGTAACCCCCGCGCCGCACGGATGGCGAGTAGCTCATCCTTGAGTGTGCTCATCCGAGGATGGTCACCTCTCGGTCGGGATTGATGCAATAGGTACCGAAGTCGCCGCTTTTCTCGACTCTCCATTCGCCTACGCCCACGCCCATTCCACCAGCTTCGATCAGCGACAGCACGCTGTCGCGGGTCAGCATTGCCTTCACGTAGACGATGGTGAGCGTTGCAGTCCACTCGTTGAACTGCGGTCGGTAACGCAGGTCGGTGCCGCCGCGGTTGACCCGCACGACATCTTCCCGCATGACCGGCTCCCCACAGATTTCCGTCAAGGCCATGCCATCGACTTGGTTCTGTGTGCCGACGAAGAACAACGACTGGCGCAAGCCGGTCATCGTCACGCTGCTGCCGTAGAAGCGAGCGCCGCCAACGGTGGCGTCCTTGAAGGCCAATGTCGGGTGGCCGAAGCGCCCGTCATCGAACTTGTAGAACGCGGCTTCGTACTCGGCCTGGGGATCCTTGATTTCTCGAGGATTCTTGCGGCCCTGCATGTTGTCGAGCATCATGCGCTTGGCCTTCTCCGAGAAGCGGTGGCAGATCAGGGGCGTGGTGCCCATGATCGGAACCTCCAACCGCTCAGTCTCGATCCGGCTGAGACTGATGGAGGCAACCTCCGGCGGTGGCGCAGTCGCCTCGCCATTCGTTTCTGCCTTGGTCTTGGTTGGCATCCTGTTTCCTTTCGTTGACCCGCCTTGTTGCGGGAGTGGGTGGGCGGGTGCGACCCCGCTCCATCCGATGTAAGGTCCGGGCATGATTGGTGAAGCGATCGTCATCAGCACTGGCTTGATCATCGTCATCCTCTTGGTTGTCGTGATCTGGCTCATCGTCCGGCACAGGGTGTAGCCATGAGCGACACAGGCACGCCGTTCGATGATGCCGACCCCGAGGATGGGTGGGACGCGTCGGACCCTGTGGTCGACTTGCTCGACAACATCAGCATCCGCGTCAACGACCTGTTCACCGGCGACCGACCCGACCGCAGCGGCAGGTTGCTCCGCCTACTGGCGCACATCGCCTTCATCCGCAACCGTGTCGAAGACGGCGACCTCTGATGGGCAACCGCTACCTGACCGACCTGGCCGACGTGCTGCGCCGGGCTGGCCTCGACGTGACCGAACAGGACGACTGGCAGTACCGCGCTCGGTCCAGCGGGGGATACGACGGCAACCGTCCGTGGACAATCATGTGGCACCATGCAGCCAGCGCGCCCAACGCTTCGACGGCGAGCGTCGCCAACTACGCCAGCTATGGCAGCGACGTCGCCCCGGTGTGCAACCTGGTGCTTGGTCGTGCCGGTGATGTCATCGTCTGTGCAGGGGGTGCCACCAACACGAATGGTGCAGGTGGTCCGCTGGGCATGAGCCGCGGCACCGTGCCCGAGGACAGCATGAACAGTCACGCCATCGGCATCGAAGCAGTGAACACCGGCGTAGGTGAAGCCTGGCCGCAGGTGCAGATCGATGCGTACTTCGCCATCAACAACGCACTCGCTGCGGCCTACGGATTGCAGCCAACCGACCTGGCAGGCCACGCGGAGTGGGCACCGTCCAGGAAGATCGACCCCGCCACGGCCGAAGCCGTGCAGGGTCCGTGGCATCCCAGGCCCACCACGTCGAGCGGCACGTGGTCCGGCGACGACATGCGAGCCGAAGCCGCCCGCCGCGCAGGCTCAACACCACCACCGCCAGGAGGCGACGACGTGCAAGTACGACTGCTCATCCTCAGCGACAGCGATGCTCAGTTCATCGCAATGACCACCGACGATGGCCAGGCGCTCTACGTCACGTGGGCCGGGCCGGGTTCACCCGAAGTGGACCGCGCCGTGGCCGCGCATCGTGCCGCAGCCGCGGCCAAGGGCCAAGACTTTGAGCAGCCCGGCGACATAGCTGGCTTGTTCAACTGCGTGCGTGTGGGCGAGCTTCCCTTCGGGGACAGCAAGCACACCTGGACCGGCGGTGAGTTCTGGAAGGCCGTGTCCTAGTTGAGTGAACAGTCAGGTCGCTGCCTGGATCACCGGCATTGGTGCTGTGTTGGCAGCGATAGCCGGAGTCGCTCTGGTCGTGCGCGAGATACGACGCAAGGAACGGCAAGACGCCATGCGTACCGTCGAGCAGCTGGACCGCATCATCGTCGCCCAACAGCAAGACGCCATCTCCTGTCACGGGTACGTCTACACGTTGCGCGTGCTGTGTGCCGACAAGGGCATCGACACCCCCACGCCTCCGCCCTTGGTTGAAGTCGATGTTGGCACCGACTCTCTGCTTCCTGGCGTCGGGCGCACTGGCCATCGCCACCGTTGGGTTCGTCGCAGACGCCGCAGCGAACAACGTGACCCCGACGACGGTGACAGTGACGGGGCCACCGGGACCACAGGGACCACAGGGACCCCGTGGTGAAGCCGGTGCGGCAGGTGCCACTGGTTCGCCCGGTGCCAAGGGCGACCCAGGCGTAGCCGGATTGGCCGGTGTGGTCGGCGCACAGGGCGTGCAAGGACCAGCAGGCCCGCCAGGTCAGCCCGGTGCAGCAGGGCGCAACGGAGCGGCCATACAGGGACCGCCAGGCCCAGCCGGGGCGGTCGGCCCAGCGGGGATACCCGGCCCGTCGTGCCCACCGGGCTTCCACTTGGAGAGCATCAGCCTGCACCAGCGCGCCCCGGTCGACCAAGACCTGCCCGTCACTGTGTGTGTGACGGACCAGGCACCGGCAGCACCGTGATGGTGTAGGCCGACAGCGGACGATTGGGCTGCCCGTCCCCACGGATCGGCCGCACCGTCGACTGCGTGCGCCAGGCTTGCAGCACTTCGCGTGCCGTGTCCCACAGGATGGCCTCCTCGATGTCGAGTGTGACCTCGGCTTCGCCTATGCCACCACGTGCGTTCACGTCGTATGCACTGATGTACCCAATCGACCCCAGTGGTAGACCAATCATCTCGCATTGGAAGTCGGTGAACATCACCTGCATGGTCCACTTCATCACCCACCCCCCAAGATGTTGGACATGATGAACATCCACATGTCGTCGCTGATGTCGGTAGTGGTGCCTTCTTCATCGGCTGGGCCAGTGATGATGATGTTGCCCGCCAGCCAGTCGCCTGCACTCAGGCAGCCGTAGATGTCGAAGTACTTCCACACCATCTCGGCCACGTAGTTCCTGGGCAGGCCGGTGCCCTTGCCGTCCTCGTTGCACCAGAAGGTGCACCGCCCATCGCTGGGGACCACCTCCACCCAGCCGCCCAGTGTCTCTTGCAGCTTGGCGAAGTCGCCCTCCCACGATGGCAACACCGTGGAGAAGGCGAACAGGTCGGCGGTTTCCATGACGATCGCGATGCCCTTCATTGCTTGCCCCGAATCTGCTCATCCCAGTAGCGATACATGTCGCTGTAGCCAGCGCGGTGGGCGTCGTAGATGCGGTCAATCCACACAGAGCGAGGACTGTTGAGCATCCACCAGTGATAGCGGAGCCACCTCATTGCACGTCGTCCAGCATCTTCTGCGTGGCGTCGCGCCACTCAAAGATCGCCGCCATCTTGGCGACGGGGACCACGCCCTTCTTGCCACCGGCCAGCTCGGTCACCACCGGCAACACGATGTGGTCCGCCGCCCAGCGCACGGGTGGTTCGGGGTCCGCCTTGACCACGGCCACGGTCTTGTGCGACTTCTTCATGTGCTGGGGCAGATCGCCCACCTGCTTGCCGCACACCTTGCACTCGACCTTGACCTTGGGCGTGTACTCGTCCGGATGCTCGGCCTGGTAGTGCTGGGCGAGCACCACCGCATTGCTGAACGGGCCGGTGTGTTCGGGGTTGAATCGACACTTGAGATTCACGACGCCCTCCGCTTCCTGGCTTCACGAATGCGCTGCATCAGCAGCATCTCCCTGAAGTCAGCCCGGCTGGGGTTGCCAGCGTCGGTGGTCCAGGCTCGCTGGTAGCCATCGGGGTACTGGTACTTGCGCTTGATCAGCTTGCCGCCGCCGCCGATCTCATCCATGCGCACAGTCGCACAGCGCAGGCACCGACACCACAACGGGTCGCCAAAGGTTCCTTTCTTCTCGGCGGGTATGTCGTCCCACTGGTGGCCCAGTGTTCGGCAGCGCATGTACTGCGCCATCAACGGGTTGGTCGCCATCAGCGCCTCACTTCTAAGGTCTGTGTGGGCATGAACACCCACCGGCGAATCTTGTTGCTCTTGCCCCAGCCCTTGACGATGCGCCCATGAATGCGCACACGTTCGGTGCCGTCGTCATCGAACACCTCCGGCAACTCGGTGATGACCACCTCGTCGCCGGACTGCATCCATACGTCACCGATGAGCAAGCCGCCCACCGGACACGTGAAGTACCTCGGCATGTCTGTTCCTTTCGTTGGGTTGATGTCCCAGGCACGCACTCGCGCGTGCGCCAGGTTGAACTCGTGGGTGAGCCACACCCGCGCTTGCACGCAGGCTTGGCTCAACTCATCACTCGACAGGGTGATCATCGTTGATGAACTCCCAGTGGTCCTCGCCTGGGATCATCCCCAGGTTGGAGCCAACGTCCCACTCGACGTGGAGCGTGCCCATGTCGTCTACCCACAGTGCGGTGCCCTCGTCACCCGGCTTCAGCTGGGTGGTGTACGGGTCCGACGTGCTGATCAAACGGACGCGCCTGCCTTGCGGTGATCGGTCCATGTGGTTCCTTTCGTTGTGCGCGCAACGGTTGCGCGTCGTACCCGGCAGGCGTGTGAGTGCCTGCCGGGTCGTGGTGTCACGTCACCACATCTTTCCCCGCTCCTGCTTGCGCCTGGGCGGAGCCTTGACTCCCTTCTTGATGCCCTTCACACAGGCATCGCAGAACAGGGGGTCGTTGATGAGCACCGGGTGGGTGTCCTTGGTGTCCACCGGGATGCGCAAGCGCGGGTACTCCTCGCCGCACACGGTGGACAGGTTGTTTGCCGCCCACACCAGGTGGATAGGCGGGCGGTCGCCCCGTCGTCGTTCAGTCCTCATCGTCCTCCGGCTGCGGGAAGGGCACCGTGTCCGGGTGTGCCCGGAAGTAGATGCCACTGTTGGTCGGTTGGTCGCACCAGCTGCATCGCACGCTGCTGAGGAACGGCTCGGCCAGCCCCCGTGGTGGGATGACCCGCACCGGCTCGGGAATGTCCGGCCGCTGGATGCGCCAGCAGGGGCCGCACGAAACCTGCGTCCAGTTCATGTGTCCTCCTTGGCAGGCGGGATGCTGACCGTGATCAGGTAGCCGCGGCGCGACATGCCCCAGCTCGGCAAGTCAGGGAAGCGAATCACCAGTTGGTTGGTGAAGCTCTCCCCGTCGAGCACGGCTTCGACCATCACGTGGTCGCTCTGCATCAGCAGCCCGGCCAACATGCCGGTGCCGATGAGCGCGTTCATGCGGTCGTTCCAGTCGGGGTCTGGTTCACTCGACATAGCGCTCCCTGCCTTCCATCCACGGGCACCCTGGTTCGTGGGCTGTCTCCCAGTGGGTGTCGCGCCACACGGCGGGGGTTCCGCAGCCTTCGCACACCGGCACGATGTCCGGTTCGGGTTCAACCCGTGGCTCAAGCGTGTCGACCAGTCGCCTCCCGGCGAAGGTCAACACCTTGATCTCCTGCTTGGTCTGATCGCACAGCACTTGGGCCATGCGTTGCAGGTGGGTGGTCCGCTCTACGTCGCCGTATGAGCAGATCAGTGGCACCCACATATCCCCATCGAGGAAGGCGATCACCCCCTCGTCCCCGTCGTCACCTATCGCCACGAAGGCGATCAGCTTCTCGATTACGAAGCTCATCGGCGGGTCCGCAGATCAGGATTGCTGATCACTTCTTCGCAACGGGTGCGCCACTTGTCGGTGTCGGCCCGGTCGCACTTGACCTTCTCGTCGTGCAGCACGTGGTTGATCGTGCCCACCAGGGTCACGCTCAGCGTGCCGTTGTCGCCCTCGCGGACGACCTTGCACTCGTACAGCCCACTGTCGTAGCGGGTCTGGCACCACACCTCATCGGTCATTGTCATCTTCGGTTCCTTTCGGTAGTTGGTCTAGCTGGACATTGATGCTTGGTCCGACAATCCGCCCACGCACACAGCCAGTTTCGTGGCTGCGCGCGTGACACCCTGCGGAGAAATCGCACCTGTCGATGACATTGAGTGCTCGCCATCGTTTGTCGGTGATAGGTCGCTGCCTGCGCAGCCTGTCGATCTCTCTGTTCTTGCGCCGCAGGGCGATGGCTCCGTGAACAATCACGTAGGCCAGTGCCCCAACGATGCAGACGAGAGTCGCTATGACAATCATCCTGGTTCCTTTCGTTGTCGCCTTGCGGCGGTGAACGAGCGCAGCAGTGAGCCACGCCCGTTCGTGCGGGGGTTCCAAGTCCGCAGGTCTTTCAGTCCACCGGCCTGCGCAGTGCTGGGTCTGGCACGCCGTCGATCATGCGCCCACCCTCTTGCACCCACAGCACGTCGTTCTCACGACGCAGGCGGGCACGGTCGGCAGCGCTGGGGTGAAAGTCCGACGCTGGCGACACGGTGAACTCTCCCGTGCTGATGCGCATTCGCCACACGGGTAGCGGGCATGTCGTTGGGTGTTCGTGTCTGCCCACCACGGCGCGCAGCGCATTACCGATTGCCCGTGCCGCGCGCTTGTGTCCGTACAGGCGGATCGAGCTATCGCCGTAGGTCGTCCAGTGGCCGGGTGGTGTGGCCAGCAGGTCTTGTTCGACCCACGCTTGAATGGCGGTCATGTGTTCTCCTTTCGTTGTCCCTTGCGGGAGTGCCCGCGCCACCCTGCGAGGATGACGCGGGCCGACTGAGGGGGACGGCCTCAGTCGCTCATGCTGCGTTGAAGCAGGCGTTCTTCCCACCCCAGCAGGTAGCCCTGCTCGTACTTGTGCGGATCATCTTCGGCATAGTCCCTGCCGAGGATTTCTGTCAGGTCTGCGTCCGGTTGGGACAGTGGTGACCTAGCTGACAACTCCTCTGGATCCGGCTGTTGACCGTCGAGAAACTGGCGTTTCAACTCCGGTGTCAACTCGATGGCGTCAGCGTCTGCTGCGCCACGGTCGTAACCCGCCTGGTGGACGGGTCCTGGTTCTTCCAGTGACATGGTGGGTTGCTCCTTTCGTTATGCCACGGACGTGTGGCCGTACACCGAGCGGGGGGCGAACCCGCCCGGCGTGTGTGTCATTCCCAGCCCATCTCCTCCTCGGCGGCTGCCTTCAAGCAGGCCCGGTAGTCGGCCCGCTTGTAGAAGCCCAGCCGCCTGGTGAGTTCGGCTTCGTCTAACGGATAGCGCAGCGTGGCGTTGATGCGATGCACGTTGAGCGTGATCCGTCTGTTGCGCGGGTTGGTCGGGCTGGTGTAGCCGCCGGTTCGGTTGGTCCGGTTGGCCCGCATGTACTGCTCCAGCGCGGTGATGCCTTCGGCCTTGCGGCCAGTGGGCATGTTCAGCATCACTGCCTGGCTCACGCCGGGCGGCGCGCTGCCGGTGCGCAGTGGCTTGACCCTGCTCTTGCGCGTGCCACCCGCGTCACCCTGGCGGGTGTGCGGGTCGCTTGGGGTGCGTTGCTTGCTCATGGATGGGTTCCTTTCGTTGTGCCTTGCGGCAGTAGGCAGGACGTGTAGCGAACACGCCTGCCTGTGGTTCACCGTGCGAACACGTTGGCGATGCTCACCTCTGCGACGTCTTCGTCCCAGCGCCCGCCGAGGTCGGCAAGCTCGTTCTCGATGGCGTTCCGCACGTCGGGGAAGTCCCCGTCCTGCGGGTAGGTCACGTCGACGCGCACCACGTACTCGACCTGCGTGACTCGCTTGCGCGGGCTGAACTCGAACGTGCTCAACTCGCGGTTGATGTCCGCACTGATCGAGTCGTACTCGCTGCACCAGCTGCGGCTGTTCGCCTCGCTGTTGAGCCGCCGCTCGATGGTCTTGAAGTCGGCCTGCATCGCTTCGCAACGAGCAGACAGACGACGTGCGTTGACAACCGCCTGCCGGTGATCGGTCTCCGCTGCCGCCAGGCGATTGCGAAGGTTGACGATCATCGATTGGTCGGTCGTATACACGATCGACTGCTCGCTGTCGTACCAGTGGGGCGCGTCCGGGGGGAGGCTGTCGATGATGTTGGTCATGTTGGTTCCTTTCGTTGTGCCCGACTTGGGCAGTGGGCGAAGGTGCTAGCGATGCACCCCCGTCCGTTCACAGCTGGCAGTCACCGGCGATCAGCCGCTCGGCCCTGGCCAGCAACACCGACAACTGCACGCCGAGTGCTCGTGCTACGCCAGCCAGGGTGGTCAGGCTGGCTTCCTTGGTGCCGTTCTCGATCTCGCAGATGTACGGATAGCTGATGCCTGCCTGTTCGGCCAGCCACTTGCGCGGTTGGCCGAGCATGATCCGGTGTGCAGCGATCACCCGCCCGAGTGCTTCGGTTGTGTCCATTGGTTCCTTTCGTTGCCTGCTTGCGCAGGAGTATCCGCAGGGTGAGGTGAGCACCCTGCGGACCGCTACCTGTGGGAGAGAACACAGCCCATCCGCAGAGCGCCCGTCCGCGCTCTACAGGGTGGCCGTCCCTGACCGCCGTGTTCGTGTGCCAGGAGCAGCACATCTTGTGGGGGTCAACCCGGTGTAGCGAGCACCAGGCGTTGCCCCAATCCCAGGCCGAGGCCGATCCCGTACTCAACGAAGTGATCGCTGCACAGGTAGCCCCAGGGTCCGTGTGTGGTCTTGGCGTCGTAGCTCGCTGTGTCCCCGCAGATGTCGCAGGGTGGCAGGCGCGGCACCGAGACCTCGGTGTGTGGTTCGGGCATGGTTGGTTCCTTTCGTATCCCCCAGCGGGGGAGTGGGCGGACACACAGCGAATGTGTCCGTCCGTATTTCACTCGGCGCGACGCATCTCCACGTCGGCCACGCCGCACTTGACCGCGCCTGCAAAGCAGACCAGTCCGTGCCACAAGCAGCAGCGCAGTGGTTCGTCCACGTCGCCGCCGTCGACCTCCGTTTCGACCAGCTGGTCGCAGTTGCTGTCGGTCAGTGGGTCGACGTACTGGCAGATATCACCGAGCACGGGTGATCACCTTGTCCTCGCGGTTGAGGGTGAGCACGTCGCCGTCCACCTGAAAGGTGTTCGGTGCCAGCTGGGTGATCTTGATGACCGGCACCATCTCCCAGGCGGTCGGCCCAGGGAGCACGCGGTAGGTGTTGCCGTCCGCGCTGGTGAACTCCCAGGTGTCCTGGTCGACCAGGGTGATCTCCGGCACCTGCTCCTCGTCCCACTCGCAGCCCCAGTAGATGGCGGCGAACTCGACTTCGGCAGGCACCGTGGTCGGTGTCTCGTTGTTGGTTTCCATGTGTTCCTTTCGTTACCCGCTGGAGCGGGAGTACCCGGCACAGGTGTGACGCCGTGCCGGGTCGCTGCTCCCCTGCCTGCCGCAGCATCAGCCGATGTTGTCCTAGCTCCGGGAGTTGTAGCCGGTGCCTTCGTGCAGGGGTTCTTGGTTCCGTGTGGCGCTCACCTTGAGCGCAGTGGGCGGATGGGTAGCGACTCCCATCCGTCCGTGTTTACAGGTTCAGCGCTTGCGTGCGCCGCTCCCATTGGGCTTCGGCCTCGTCGCGGTCCTGGATGGCGGGCACCTCGGTCACTGCGCAGTTGGTCCAGCCACGCACCACGAGCCATGTGTCGCCCGCGAGGCTGAACGTTGCGAAGCTTCCGTCGCTGGCGTTCATGGTCCACATGTCGCCGTCCAGGTGGATGCGATACGTGAACCCGTCAGCAGCGAACGCCCATCCGTTCGGGTAGTGCACCCGACCGCCGTCGACATCGCGCGGTCCCAGCGTGGCTGGTGCGGGCGATGCCGTGACGTCCTTGCCGCCCCAGTAGCGAGCGGCGAAGTCTTGTCCTGCTTCGTATGTCATGTGGTTCCTTTCGTTTGCCCGGTCGGGCAGTGGGCGGACGAGTGCGAACCCGTCCGTCCGTGTCACTTCTTGGCGACGTGATACCAGAGCTCGGCACCAGAGCAGTGCCACCATCCATCGCCGTGGCCGATCAACCCGGTGTAGGCGACGCTTCGGTCTTCCCACTCCTTGTGCTCGTTGCGGGCGAACGCATCAAGCTCACGGTGCAGGTCGTCGGTGGTCAAGTCGCAGTACGAGTACTGGAACTGGACGAACTCGACGCCGGTCGGGCCGGTGCACCGAGGAATCGGCACAACCCCTCGCAGGGTCGGCTCGCTCTCCACGCCGTGGTGCTCGACCGCATAGGCGATGTCGTACCACGCCGTGACCTCGTAGGTCGGTGTCTTGGTCTTGGTCATTGGGGTTCCTTTCGTTGTGCGCATGATGCGCGGCGGACCCAGACGGCAGCGAACCATCTGGGACCCACTCCACCACAAGGCGTCAGAAGTCGACGCCCTCGCACACGTACAGGCCGGTGACAGGACTGAACGTGTAGTCGTCGCCGCCCATGTCCATGCAGCGCTCGTAGTTGCCAGCGGCATCCCACACCACGTCGGGGCGTGTGAAGATGACGTCGATCGTGTCGCCCGACACTGCATCGAACGATGCCGTGTCCGTGTCCAGCACCACGAAGTGCGTGCGTGTGGTGCCGTTGACGACCTCCTGCCACGAGCATGAGCTCAGGCTGAGTGCCGCAAGCGCGGCCCCCACGAGGATGACAGGCCGTGCGACGGTCAGCAGGGCTGTGATTCGGTTCATGTTGGTTCCTTTCGTTGTACTCCCCAGCGGGGAGAGTGGGCGGATGGGGGCAGCGAAGCCCATCCGTCCGTGTGTCAGCCGAGCGCCCCGCGGACGATGTATCCGTAGGGCTGGTGATAGACATCCTTGATGTCGCCCGGCTTCTCGTCGGCGTACCCGCCCGAGTGCAGCGTGCCGGTCATCGCAACGGCGAAGTAGTACGCATCGTCGTAGGTCGAGTCGGCATGGCCGATGGTCACCGGGCGCATCAAGTAGCGACCCGGCTGCACGAGTACCCGTGAGTCGTAGCGGGCGGTCTGCTCGCTACGGCCGAAGGTGCTCGGCTGGTCGACAACGAGCCACACCTGATTGTCGGTGCGCTCGTAGTGATACGTGGTCACGGTCGTGGTCATTGGTTCCTTTCGTTGTGCCCAGGGATGGGCAGTGGACAGGTCAGGGTCGCCCCCGACCTGCCCGGCGTGCATCAGGCTGCACGCATGAGCGCCCAGTAGCGCTCGCCTTCGCCGCCAGCGAGGAACATCGTCTCGATGGAGGCCTTCTTGCCGGTGCCGACAACGCGCACGGCCACGGTCTTCTTGCTGCCGCGGACGAACACGTCGAAGCCGTCCGCCTTCGCCGCGTCGATCGCCAGGGCGACCGTCACGTATCGGGGGGACTCGGTCAAAGCAGGTGCTGCTTCGGTCATGGTCATTGGGTGGTTCCTTTCGTTTGTCCTGCCTTGTTGCAGGAGTGGATGGATGGAGGGTGAGCTCCATCCAACCGGCGGCAACTTGCCGCGTCAGGCGACCTCTTCGGTCACCTTCGGTGCTGTCAGGTTGGCGAGCAACCTGGCCAGCGTCTTGTCGCTCAGCGCTGCGGCTTCGACCGCCGCGGCGATCTCGTCGGCGCTGAACTTCTTGCTCCGGGGAGCTTGGTTCATCCCGGGACGACGCTCCAGCGGGGGCTTGTGAGCGTCGGTGCCGAGCCGAGCAGCATGTCGGTCGGCCGCGTTGGTCACGTCGATCGGCTTGTGCATCCCAAGAGCGAACTGGAGTTCCTTCTTGGTCGGCTTCGGGTCCAGCGTGGTCAGCGCGTCGAAGCAGATCTCCTGGACTGTCGGGTCCAGGTGGTCCGGCGCTTCTCCGGCTTCGTACGTCCAGCCGTGGTCCTTCGCCGCAGGGTACGACCGCATCGCTCGCGTCAGCGCACGTCGGTGCGTCTTGGCGAACTTGAGGACGTGCGCCCGAGCTTCGGTGGCCGGTGCTGTGTTCTGTGCCATTTCTGGTTCCTTTCGTTGTGCCCGCGTGTCTCGCGGGTCGTGGATCCGTCAGGTATCGCTCCTGGTGGATCCGCATTTCTCGTCTGCGGCATTTCTCGTCTGCCGCGCCACAATCCGGGGTGGCGCTGGCTGGCGGTAGCGGCATCGTGTGCATCGCATTCCCTGCCGCCATGCCCCTGGCCAGCTGGCGCACGTGGCGCTAGCGCTGGCACCTGGCGCACGTGGCGCTAGTGCTGTCCACCTAGTGCGCTGGCCAGCGTGCGAGGCTGGCCAGCGCTGGTATTACTTGCGCTTGCTGGCGAATATGTCGCTAGGTGCTGTCCACGTAAACGTGGTGCCGCTAGCGCGTCGCCGTGGCGCACGTGGTGCGCTTGATTCAGCTTTCACGCTCTCACGTGATCCGCTGGCGTCAAATATGCGCTTGTCAGTGGCAGTGGCTTGCGCCAGCTGGCTGGCACGCAGTGGCGCTGGCTTGTCAGCCACCAGGCCTAGCTTGCGTAGTAGCCACATCGGCAGTGGCTTGCCTGGCTGGCCACGCTTGACCACGCCGTGCAAGCAGGTGCCGCACCACGTTGGGTGGCCGACACCGTGAGGGCATTCTTCGCTGCCTACGGTGTCAATCCACCACGTGCGCTGGCTGGCCAGCACCTTGCGTGGTGCTAGCGCTTGCTTGCGCTCGACAGCGTCGCTAGTGGCTTGCGCTACCAGGTGGGCTGGCGTACCGCTAGAGGCCACCAGGGGCCTGCGTGCCGCCCGCGTTTTCCCCGCTGGCTTGCGTGGCGCTGACGGCACTACAGCGCCACCAGGGGTGGCGCTGCGTACCGCTACGGCGTTGGGAGCGTGGCGCTTCATGCGCTGGCTTCCGTGGTCTGGCCTAGCTTCATGTCAGCTGGCACTAGTGCCAGGTCTGACAGCGTGCCAGTAGCGCTGTCATAGCGCCTGGCCACTTGCCACGCCGTACCGTCGGGCAGGGTTACGTACTTGTCCATTTTGGCTCCAATCACCACTTGCCAGGCTGGCTAGTGGTAGTGCGCTGGCTGGCCATGACAGCCAGCCAGCGCTAACGAAAAGGTGGAACCTGCGAACGTGGCTAGCTGGCCTAAAGCACCTCACCCACGAGAGGTGCACCGTTCCCTACCACGTGCCAGCGCTGGTGGCCTATGCCCTGGTGGGCAGTGGCGCATACCGTCATGGTCAGCTGGCTACGTGCGGTCCCTATGAAGCCTCGCGGCGTGAACCTGTTCGCCACACCGCTTCGCGCTGCGTACCCCTCGGGCGCTTGCGTTCGCTGCGGTAGCTCTCGAACTAGCCAGGGACCGTATCAGCGGTGTGACAGCCCTATCAATGTGCCTAGCGTCACACCGGGTCATCCCCCCTGGTCAGCGCCTACTCGGTGGAGCATGCTTATCTAGCTGGTGCTATACCTGAACATCCACCTCCAACCGGCCGCAGATAGCCACCACCTACCGACCACCGAGTCTCCCGTTTACGGCTAGACGCTAGGGGTAAACAGGACTACCATCGGCTCATGGCCAAGGGACTCACCAAAGGCAGGACCATCGGGCTGCAATTACCCCTCGACCTCGACGCTCACGTGCGCGAACGGGCTGCTCAGGCGGGTATGAGCCCCGGTCTGTGGATCACCAAACGCCTCAATGCGGCGCTGCGGGTCGAAAGGGAAGTCGGCGTGGTCAACCGGGATGGGTCGGGCAGGTTGCTGGGTCGCCCGAGCACCGACAGCATCGAGCTTCGCTACGGCGACGGCTCCTCAGAAAGCATCCCTACCCCCTGATTCTGTCATACACAACCGCAACATCTCGTGATAGTGTCATCGCTAATGGCACGTCCTCCTGCAGACCCTTCCGGCCGGGCACAGCCGCTCAACGCGCGGGTCAGTCCGGCTCGGCTGGCTCACCTCGACGCGGTGTGCGCAGCCACCGGCAAGTCCCGCGCCGACGTGCTCAGCAAGCTGATCGACCGGCTCCAGCTTCCCGACGAACCAGCCCAGCAGTCGCTACTCGGGGTCACAACGCCACCAGTGACATCGCCGCAACCCCCCGTGGCAGACTGTCTCCACAAGCGCACCAAGGCCGACCCCAAGCTGTCCGGCGTCGCCCGGTGCCTCGACTGCAACAGGACGGTGACCAAGTGACCGCCATCGACCCGCCGGAACAACCCGAAGTGCTCGCCGCTCGCCGCGCCATGCAGTGCTGCGACAACCAAGACTTGGTGCCGCTCGACTTTGGCATCGACTACTGCGCCAGCTGCGACAGCATCCGCAACCTCCACGGCATGTGGCGTCCGCGGCGTCATTGGGAGGGCTTCACCACGGTCGGTGGGGTTGAGGTCACCCATGAGCAGGCGTTCGCGATGGCCGTCGCGCGCGCCCGCAAAGACCAGCTGCTGATCGAGGCCGAACGAGCCAAGCGACCTACCTAGTATCTGCGGCAGGTTCGTGTTAACGTCCGCGTCATGCCGATGTATCGCAAGCGCCCGGTCGCCATCGAAGCCCGCCAGTTGACCGGCGACAACGCCGAAGACATCGCCCAGTGGTGCGGGGGGTCGGCCATCGACATCGACGGCATCATCATCCCGACCACCGAAGGCGACATGCTCGCCGGGTGGGGCGACTACGTGATCTGCGGGGTCGCTGGCGAGTTCTACCCGTGCAAGCCGGACATCTTCTATGCCACCTACGACGCCATCTTGGAGGTCGGCACCGTCGAGGTCGGCACGTAGGTGGAGCGCAGCAAAGACACCCCGGTCGCCTTCCGCCCGCAGATCAGCCTGCGCGCCGCGATGGAAGCCGAAGCCAACCGCCACCACATGAGCATCGGCCAATGGGCCGAAGCCGTCTGCACCAGGGAGGTGTTCCATGCCGCAGCCGTACAAGGGACGCCGGGTGAGAGCGACCGTGCGCCTACCGATTGACCTGCACGCCGCCGCCGCCGAGCGTGCCCGCGCCAGACGGTGGAACATGAGCGACTACATCGCCTGGTGTGTCGAGCAGACCGTCAGGCCCGAAGCGCGCCGTCAGGTGCCGCCGCTCGGCCCGGCGCGCAAGCCCGACTCGATCCATGCCCTCGTGGACGGGATCAAGGCCAGCCATGAGTGAGACCGAATCGCTCACCCCGTCACGCGCCCAAGGCCCGGCGGCGACCGCCCTGCGACTGGCAGGAGCCAGCTACCACGAGATTGCCGACGCCCTCGGCTTCCCCAGCCCGGCGGCTGCCCGGCTGGCGGTGGAGACCACCCTGGCGGCGCGCGTCGGTGACCCACAGACCCGCGAGACACTGCGCGCCGAAGAAGCCGGTCGTCTGGAGCGCCTACTGCGCGGCGTGTGGGGCAAGGCCACCAATCCCGACCACGCCGAACATCTCCCGGCAGTGAAGATGGCCGTCGGCATCATCGACCGCCACATTCGCCTGTTCGGCCTCGACGCTCCCCACGAGATCACCATCCACACCCCGACCAGTGCCGAGATCGACGCCTGGGTCGCGTCGGTCACCGGGGCCAAGATCAGCGACCTGCGCGAGTTGGAAGTGGGGGTGATCGATGTCGGACCTGGAGACTGATGCCGACATCGACGCCGCACTCGACGCCGACGACGAAACCCTGAACCGCATGTGGCGCTACCGCGCCCTCGGCAAGACGCTCGGCCAGCTGGCCTACGTGCCCAAGGTCGGCATCGCCCGGTTGCAGCTGAAAGGCGAAGACTTCAAGCTGGTTCGTGCTGCCGCCCAAGACAAAGGGCTGAGCGTCAACGCGTACCTGCGCACCTGCCTGGCCCGCTGCCTGATTGCCGACTACGGCCTCGACCCGCCCGACATTCCCAGCCTCGCTCGCGACCTGGGAGCCTGGGCCGATGCTGGCCGATGAGTTCTACCTGGGCACCAACATGACCCGTTGGCTGGGAAAGGTCGCCGTGCCGCTGTTCGTCAGCCATCGGCGGTTGGCCCGCGAGCATCCGTATCACTTGCCGCGGGCCACGGCGCGGTGGTGCCTCGACTCCGGGGCGTTCACCGAGGTCGCCAACTTCGGGCGCTTCCTCACCACGCCCGTCGAATACGCGGCGGCCATCCGCCGCTACCGCGACGAGGTCGGCATGTTGGGGTGGTGCGCCCCGCAAGACCATATGTGCGAGCCGTGGGTGCTGGCCCGCAGCGAGGTTGCCTCGACGGTCGGCCAGGCGCAGGCGTACACGGTCGACAACTATCTGACGCTGCGCGCCCTCGACGCCGCGGTGATCCCCGTGCTGCAAGGCCAAACCCTTGCCGACTACCGCAGTCACATCGACGCCTACAGCCGCGCCGGTGTCGACCTGTTTGCCGAGCCGGTGGTCGGCTTGGGCAGCGTGTGCCGCCGCCAGGCGACCCGCCCGATAGCCGAACTGATCGCCGCCCTGCACGGCGACGGGTTGCGCCTGCACGGGTTCGGGGTCAAGCTGTTGGGCTTGCGCCGCTATGGCTGGTGCCTGACCAGTGCCGACTCAATGGCCTGGTCGACATGGGGACGGCGCACCGTGCCGTGCCCGGTCAGCAACTCCAAGAGTTGCACGTCGTGCTTGCACTTCGCCCTCGACTGGCGTGCCAAGGTGGTCGCCAGCACGCCCGACCGTGCCGTGCAGATGGGACTGTGGTGATGAGCGAGCTCGACATCTACAAAGAGTGGACACCCGCCGCCCAGCAAGCCGCACTGGAGCGCCTGCAGAAGTCGCGCAACGACGACTGGCGACCGTTCTACTGCCCGCGCCCGGCGTGCGACGGCAAGCCCCACGACGTATGGGAATGGAACCACGCCCGCGGCAGTCAGCGCCCGCCGACCGACGACGACTGGCTGGTGTGGCTGATGAAGTCGGGCCGTGGCGCAGGCAAGACCCGCGCCGGATCCGAATACACCCACCGCATGGCCGAACACGTCAGCCGCATCGCCCTGATCGCGGCAACAGGGGCCGACGTGCGCGACACGTTGCTGGAAGGTGAGAGCGGCCTGCTGACCATCGCCCGCCCCGGTTGGCGTCCCACGTTTGAGCCGTCCAAGCGCCGGTTGACGTGGCCCAACGGGTGCATCGGGACGACGTTCAGTGCGGAGGAGCCGGACCGCCTGCGTGGCCCCGAGCATGGCTTTGCCTGGTGCGACGAACCCGCCCACTGGCCGCTCGTCCAAGAAGCCTGGGACAACATGATGTTCGGGCTGCGCATCGGCCGCAAGCCGCGCATCGTTGTTACCACCACGCCCAAGCCGCGGCTGTGGATGAAAGAGCTCATCGCTGACCCGCGGACACGCATCAGTACGGCCAGCACCTACGACAACATCGACAACCTCGCACCGAGCTTTGCCGAGGTGATCATCAAGAAGTACGAAGGCACGAGACAAGGACGCCAAGAGGTCTACGGCGAGTTGCTGGCCGACGTCGAAGGCGCACTGTGGACCTTCGACATGATCGAGCCGCACCGTGTGCAGATCGCCCCGGAACTCAAGCGCGTGGTGGTCAGCGTCGACCCGGCAGGCACGGCCAACAAGCACTCAGACGAGACCGGCATCATCGTCGTCGCCCGCGGCCACGACGGGCGCTACTACCCGTTGGCCGACCGCAGCGGCAGGCACTCGCCGCAGGGCTGGGCGCGCGCTGTCGACGCCGCCTGGGACGAATACGAAGCCGACGCTGTGGTCTGCGAGGACAACTACGGTGGCGACCTTGTCGAACAGAACCTGCGCAGCAGCGGCATCAACAAGCGGATCATCCGGGTCAACAGTCGTCGCGGCAAGGCACTGCGCGCCGAGCCGATCGTCGGCCTGTACGAACAGGGCTTGGTGTCGCATGTCGGCATCTTGGAAACACTGGAAGAACAGATGACCACATGGCAGCCGTATGAAGACCGCGACAGTCCGGACCGTGTCGACGCCTTGGTGCACGGCATGACCGAGTTGGCCGGTCGCGCCCGCACCACCGACATTGCATCACCATCCGCCTTGCGGCGGCACGACCGCCCGCAGCGCCATCTCCATCCAACCATCAGGGGCTACACGCCGTAACGAAAGGAACCCGCCATGAGGCTGTTAGCAGCAGACGAATCAGAGGCACACATCTATGCAGCAGTGGACGAAGCCATCGACCGCATCGTGCTGTGGAAAGACCCCACCGAGCAGTGGTGGTGTGTGGTCCGCACCGATGGCCAACACGTCGGTGTGGACACGGTCGAGTGTGCCTTCGTGCTCGACAAGTCCGAGCGCAGTGACGCCTCGATCATCCGCTTTGCCGAGAAGGCCAAAGAGCGTGGCGCGCACCCCGAAGACGAGATGGCCGAACCGTGATAGGCGAAACCACCAACATCACGTTCGATCAGCCGTTCGTGATGGTGGCCGCGTTCGTTGTTGGCGTGCTGGCGACCGCACGGATCGTCCGGCTGATTGTCGATGACGACTTCCCCCCGGTGCTGTGGGTGCGCAGGCAGATCGCCAAGCTGTTGCCTCCATCATGGCTCGACGTGCTCGACTGCCCGTGGTGCGCGGCACCGTATGTGGCCATCGTCAACATCGCCTGGGCGTGGGCCAGCGGCCTGCACTGGTCGTGGTGGTTGGGCAACGTATGGGCAGCGACAGCATGGATCGCCAGCTACCTGTGCCTGCGGGACGTACCAGAGGACCAGCGTGAGTAGTAGTCTCAGCCGCCGATGGCCAAGGTACGTCAACCGCAGCCCGCGCCCGTCGCTCCGGCGGGCTTCGTGGCCTCCGCCGTCAGGCTGCCGAACAGCAGCCGCAACATGGCGGGACGACCGGAGAACTGGCAAGGCGAAGCGTGGCGATTCTGGGAGAACGTTGGTGAGCTTCGCTATGTAGCAACGTGGATCGGCAACGTGTTGAGCCGCGCCACGCTGGTTGCCGCCAAGCGTGAAGGGCGACTGCTGGTGCCGATCAGTGGTGGCGACAGCCCCGCCACCGAAGCCATGGACGCCCTGTACGGCGGGCCGCAAGGGCAGAGCCAGATGCTGCAACTGTTCGGCGTGCACACCACCATCGCCGGTGACGAATACATCGTCAACCGGGCCAAGGGTGACGCCTGGGAAACGCTGGCCTACAACAAGGTCACCCAGCTGCCCGGCGGGGTGTTGCAGGCCGACTTCGGCACCGAGGCCGGGCCGATCACGCTGACCCCGCAAGACCTGGTGATCAGGGTGTGGATGCCCAACCCGCAAGACCCGACCCGCCCCGACAGCCCGGTGCGCCCCAACCTGTCGACGCTGGCGCAGATCACCGGCTACGACATGCACGTGTCGGCGCAGATCGCCAGCCGCTTGGCGGGTGCTGGCATCTTGTTCATGTCCAGCGACATCGACTTCCCCGTGCCCGAAGGCATGGACCCCAACGCCAGCCCGGCCAGCAGGTTCATGGCCATTCTCGGTGAGTCGATGATGACCCCGATTGGCGACCGTGCCGACCCCAGCGCGCTGGTCCCGATTGTGGCGATGGTCCCCACCGAAGCGCTGGGCAAGCAAGAGCATCTCAAGTTCTGGAGCGAGTTGGACGACAAGGTCGTCGTCATGCGCGATGCCGCCATCAAGCGGCTTGCCCTGGGCATGGACGTCCCCCCGGAAGTGCTGCTGGGCGTGGCCGACGCCAACCACTGGAACGCATGGCTCTCTGAGGAGTCGGCAGTCAAGGCCCATCTGGAACCGAAGCTGGCAACCCTGGCCTACGCCCTGACCGAGCAATACCTGCAACCGTCGCTGAAGGGCTTGGTGCCCGACGACGAAGTGGGCGACTACTTCGTGATCGCTGACACCAGCGGCATCCGCCTGCGCCCCAACCGCAGCCAAGAGGCCATCGAGTTGTACGACCGCAACGAGCTCAGCGGCGTGGCCCTGCGCCGCGAGACCGGCTTCCAACCGGAAGACGCACCGCTCACCGCCGAACAGAAGATGTGGCTGCTGCGCAAGATCGCTGTCGGCTCGACCACACCGGAGATGACCGAAGCGGCGCTGAAGTTGCTGGGCACCGACCTGGGCACGATCAGCGTCCAGCCTGCGCAGCTGCCGCCCGACCACCTACGCACCGACGTGACCCCGGCGCTGGAGCGGCGCAACCCGCCCGACCAGAACGAGCCGAGCCACCACGCCAAGTCCGAACAGGTCGGCTTGGCCGCAGCGTGCGACGTGCTGGTGTACCGGGCGCTGGAGCGTGCAGGCAACAAGCTGATGAACGCCCACCCCAAGTACGACGCCAAGTCGATGGCCACCGTCGACGTGTATCGCACCCTCAACGGCGACACGTCCAGCCTGTTGGCGGGAGCCTGGGCCTGCGCGCCTGCGGTGCTGGCCAGCTACACCGGCAGTGTCGAGTCGGTGATCGAGACACTCGACTTCTACGTCCGTGGCCTGTTGGAATCGCAACGCCCGCATTCGGCAACGGTGCTTTCTGCATTGCTGGCAGCAACCATGCCGCGCGCCCTGGAGGCTGTCCCATGAGCACCCGCTCCGACGTCGAAGCCGCCCTTGCCCTGCTGCCCAGTGAACGCAGCGCCGAGTTGGAACGCATTGCCGAAGAACTGTTCGCCGCCGAATACGACCGCATTGTGGACGACGACAGCGCCGACACACTGACCGTGGACGACGTGCGCGACTACACGATGATGCTCAGCGCGGCCATCGAAGCAACCCGCGCCAACAGCGACATCGACTTGGTGGTCGGCTGGCTGGAGACCGCCGCCGCCAATGCCGCGGTGATCGCCGCTGCCCCGCCGGGGTCGACGTTCACCTGGAACACCCGCCTCGATGATCGTGTGCGAGACACACACGAGCCAATGGAGGGCGTCACGGTCGCCGCCGGAAAGCCCTTCATGGTCGGGGGCGTTGCCCTGCAATATCCGGGGCAGCCGGTCGGCCCGCCTGCGGTGTGGATCAACTGCCGCTGTGGATTGACTGTGGGGGCCGGTGTCGTCACTGCCGCCTCCGATCCGCCTCGGGGAGCCGTAGCGGTGGCGACACTGGCAGACCCTGCCAGCGTTGCTGTGCCCGGTGGTGACCCGCCGGACCAACTGCATGTCACCTTGGGCTACTACGGCCACGCCGACGAAGCGCCGCCGCAGCTGCGCGAGGCACTGGTCGCCTGGCTGAACAACACCGCCGTCGAGCCGTTCGACGCCAAGATCACCGGCAAGGCGTTCATGGGCGACGACGACCCGCAAGCCACGACCTACCTGTTGGAGCATCCCAACTTCGCCACCCTGCACGACAGCCTCTCCGAAGTGGCCCGCCCGGCGGGCGACCATCCGCACTTCACCCCGCATGTCACGCTCGGCTACGGCGTGCCCCACCCCGACGTGACCCCCGACTCGGTCAGCGTCGACGGCGTGCAGCTGTGGTGGGCAGGCGAGAAGATCGACCGCAGCGGCGACCCGCCGCCGCCCACCGAGATGGCCGCCGCCCTGGAAGACGACACCCTGCTGGCCGTCAGCGAAGAACCGTGGAGCAATTTCTCATCGAGCGACTACACCATCGAGCAGTGGCGGCGGGCCTGCCTGATCACCATGCCCGGTGGCGACCCGCAATCCAAGAGCACCTACAAGGTCCCCGTGCTCACCCCCTCGGGAGCAGTGAGCAGGGCAGGGGTTCACGCCGCTGCGGCTGCCCTGGCCGGAGCGCGTGGCGGCGTGAATGCCCCCGCCGAACAGAAAGCCAAGGCTCGCAGTCGGCTGCGCGGCCTGTACGCCAAGCTCGGTGACGAGGTGCCCGACAGCTTGAAGGCCGACGCCGACGACTTGGTCGCCGCACCCGGCACCCACGACGGTCCCGGCTGGGTGACCCATCCCCGTGACACCCAACGGCTGCGCACCTACTGGACGCGCGGCAAGGGCGCAGCCAAGATTCGCTGGGGCGTGCCCGGCGACTTCGACCGCTGCCGCAAGCAACTTCGCAAGTACATCAAGAATCCGGCGTACCTCGACGGCACGTGCGCCAACTTGCACAAGGTGGCCATCAACCTGTGGCCTGGCCAAGAAGGTGGCCGCCGCGGTCGGCGTGGGGGAGTTGCCGCCGCGGCGGACCCCGGTTACTTCGACGGCTTGCCGTTGGACATCGACACCGAACAACTGCGTGAGGTCGCTGCGGCCTTCGCTCAATGTGATTGTATGGAGGATGACATGGAGCCACCGATCGAACTGTTCCTTGACCCGCAGTTGCAGGGGCCGACACCACTGATGGTGCGCGCCGCTGGCGACTTCAACGAAGTCAGCGGCCACCTGGCCACCTGGGACACCTGCCACGTCGGCTTCGGTGAGAAGAACTGCGTCACCGCTCCCAAGTCAGCGCATGACTATGCGTACTTCCGCACCGGCGAAGTGATGACCGCCGGTGGCCCGGTGCCGGTGGGTCACATCACTGCGGGCACCGGCCACGCCACCGCCGACGCCAGCCCCACCGAGACCGTGCGCCACTACGACGACACCGGCACCGTGGTTGCCGACGTTGCCGCCGGTGAGGACGAGTTCGGCATCTGGGTCCACGGCATCGAGCGTCCCGGCATCAGCCAAGAGCAAGCCCATGCACTACGCGCCGGAGCCCCCTCTGGCGACTGGCGTCGCATTGGCGGCACGCTTGAACTGGTCGGCGCGCTGATCGTCAATGTTCCCGGGTTCCCGATCCCGCGGCTGGAGTTGGCAGCGTCTGCCGCCGACCCGGAGATGTTGCTGGCTCTGACCGCGGCGGCCATCGTCACCGCCGACCCCAACGCCATCGACTACGGCGTGATCGCCGTCAGTGTGGTGGACGAGCAAGAGCGCCGAGTGGCGGCCCGCCAACGGGCGGAACGTGCCGCAGCGCTCACCGCTTCGATCCGTGAGCAGCGCGTTGCCCGCCTGCGTGAGAAGGTCGGTGTCTGATGGCCTGTGGCTGCGGCAAGACCCGCAAGTACCTGGTGACCACCCGTGAGGGCAGCCAGCAAACGGTCGACTCGCTGTCGGCAGCAATGGCCATCGTGCGTTCGCAGGGTGGGCACTACGTCATCGTCAAGAGTTGAGCCATGCGCCCCGGCGAGTTGGCGCTCGACCTGTACCGAGGCGATACCTACCAGTGGAGACTGATCCTCTGGCAAGACGAGTCGCGCACCGTGCCCGCCGACCTGACCGGAGCGACAGCCGCCGCTGAGATTCGCGACAAGCCCGGCGGCACGCTGCTGGCGACGATGATCTGCGAAGTCGAGCAGCCGCAGTTCATCAACATGACGTTGCCCGCCAGCGAGTGGGACGACTGGTGCAAGACCCGCAGTGCCGTGTGGGACTTGCAGATCACCATGCCCGGCGACGTGGTACTGACCGTGCTGCGCGGCCCAGTGACGATCACCCTCGACGTGACGGAGCCTGTCCCAGAACTGGTGCCATGAGCGACACCACCATCGACGTAGACGTCAGCGGCGTCGGCATCGAGATTGCCGCCATCGACGTGCTGGAAGTAGCCCTGGAGGTCATCGACGTCGACGTGACCGTGCCCGACGTGGTGGTCATCGAGATGACCACCGGGCAGATCGGCCCGCAAGGACCGGAGGGGCCGCAAGGCCCGGAAGGCGACACCGGCCCGGCTGGACCGCAAGGACCGCAAGGCAACCCCGGCCCGACCGGGGCCACCGGCGGCACCGGACCTGCTGGCACACCTGGCACGCCTGGCACACCCGGCGCGCAGGGTCCGCAAGGCGTCAAAGGCGACCCTGGCCCCACGGGAGCGACCGGCACCCAAGGACCGGCAGGCGCGACCGGCCCGCCCGGTACGCAAGGCGTTCAGGGTGTGCCCGGCACCCCAGGGCCAAAGGGCGACACCGGCACCGCAGGAGCAGCAGGTGCCACCGGCCCGCCCGGTGCGACTGGCGCAACCGGCGCAGCTGGAACACCCGGCGCGCAAGGACCGCAGGGCATTCAGGGCGTTCCCGGTGTGGAAGGCCCGCCCGGCGACGACGGACCGGCAGGGCCGCAGGGCATCCAGGGCGTGCCCGGT
>Ga0190274_10000163_pt1 | contig 45184 bp, 41 predicted proteins | sample Popmic531T_FD_133002 | JGI IMG/M metagenome (GOLD analysis project Ga0190274, IMG submission 133002) | Populus adjacent soil microbial communities from riparian zone of Yellowstone River, Montana, USA - 531 T | ecosystem: Environmental > Terrestrial > Soil > Riparian zone | place: USA: Montana... | reverse complement strand
GCAATTCTGAAAGTGGTATTTTTTCAGTTAAAAAATCCTGAGAGGACTATAGCTGCAACATGCGATAGTTCCTATACACTGAATTGGAGTGATCCTAGCACTTACACGGTTACATGTGGTTCGGTGAATGCTTCCAACTGGAGCGTAAAGGGATTCACTTGTTTTTACAACAGTCCAACATTCAATGCAGGTGGCACAGTAGGCGAACCCAGTAAAGTAGCTGACGTCACAGTACGAATCAACCAAAGTGGAAACCTCGATGGTAATGATACAGCATGGGTATACATGTATGCCAATAACGTTATCGTAAATACTTTTACCTGTGTTGGAGATAGTACTTCCGCAGTGTTCAGCACAAGTCTAAGTATTCCTGTCCCTGCAGGTGGAACTTACAAAATTGTGGCGAAACTCAAGAATGACAAGTCTAACGAAACATGGCAGATTAAAAACGGCGATGTTACTTCTTGTCTGAGAACAATCACTCCACTTCCTATTAATCTAGCGGGATTCACTGGTCAAATGAACAGCTCAAGAGGAGTTGATTTAAAATGGATCACATATTCAGAAATCGATAACGACTACTTTACACTTGAACGTTCAGCAACAGGTGAACATTTTGAACCCATTGCACAAATCGACGGTGCAGGGTCTTCCAATTCTACTAAAAAATATTTCTATACCGATACAAAACCATTTACCGGAATCAACTACTACCGATTGACTCAAACTGATTTCGATGGCACTACCACTGATTCTTACGTTATCAAAATCAACAACAATTCACAAAATCCAAAGTTGGCTGAAGTGTTAGTGTATCCGAATCCGTTCAAAAGCAATTTCTCCGTTAAATATGTAGCTGAGCAGACTCAGGAAATAATTGTTAGGCTTGTTACTATGGATGGACTTGTGCTTTACAGTGAAAAACATCAGGCCATTGAAGGTTCAAATAATTTTATGTGCAAAGTTGCTACTGAAATTAAAAGTGGAAAATACGTGGTTCAACTTGTTGGTAACGACAAACTAATTGGAACCGCGAAAGTGGTCTGCAGATAAATTTTTACCTCAGTATAAATGTTCTGTAACTATCCAGTTTTACAAGGATAAATAACAGCACCGTAAAAGACCACAAAGAAGATCCTCCGTAACTTATAAACGGCAAAGGAATTCCGATTACCGGAAGCAAACCGATTGTCATTCCTATGTTCACCATCACGTGCATGAAAATTATGGATGCAACTCCATAGGCATAAATTCGTGTAAAGTGTGATTTCTGCCGTTCGGCGACAAACACAATCCGGTATAAAAGCGCGGTGAATAATCCGAGCACAGTCAGTGTTCCTACGAATCCCCACTCCTCTCCTATTGTACAAAAAATAAAGTCGGTACTTTGTTCCGGAACAAAATCAAATTTCGTTTGAGTTCCGTTAAGAAATCCTTTTCCTACAAGTCCACCCGACCCTATTGCTATAAGACTTTGATTGACATTATATCCTGCGCCCTTTAAATCAGTTTCTTTTCCCAGCAACACATTGATACGTTCTTTTTGATGTGGCTCCAGAATGTTCTGGAAAAAATAATCCACACTAAAAACCATTGATGAGGCCAATGCTAAAATTACGGTGACGGTTATAATATTCCTTCTGGTTTTGCGGAGTAAGAAAATTGCCAGCAATGCCAGAGATCCCAATACAATAAGTATTGTAAACTTGGAAATCATCAGCGCAAGCACAAATAATAGCACACCAAAGAAACCTAGGATAAGCACGTTTTGAGATAAACCTTCACGGTATAGCACAAAAATAAATGATCCAAAAACAAGTGCCGAACCGGTATCGTTTTGCAAAAGGATAAGTGAAAACGGAATAAGAATTAAAACTCCCGCAACAAGTTTGGTGCGAAGATCCTGCATGTTGATATTTACTGTACCAAGAAATTTTGCAAGAGCCAGTGTGGTGGCAAACTTCGCAAATTCGGCAGGTTGAATCCTGAACGCACCAATTTCAAACCATGACTTTGAACCAGCAACTTCCCTCCCAAGGAGTAACACTGCCACAAGCAACAATAATATGCTAACATAAATCGGAATCGCAAATGCTTCGAAGAATTTACCATCAATTACCAGAATAAAAATAGCTAGCACCAATGAAGTGGTAATCCAGATTAATTGCCGGCCATAATTTTGAGAAATATCCAGGATACTCTGATGTTCCTCATTGTAAACAGCAGCATAAATATTAATCCAGCCAATAAGCATCAGTGCCAGGTAAAGAATAACAAGCACCCAGTCTATATTCTGAAATATACTTTGCTGTTTCCTCATTGGGCTTTTTTCTTTATTGCTACAGGCTCAATTTCGGGCACATCAGGGCGATCTGTTTTCTTAATGAGTGAATCTTGCCGGGTCGGAAGCAGATTGCCTTTGATCATTCGTTCATACAATTCAGGTCGCGAAATGGAATCGGTTAAGTACTGTTCCATCATCAGACTTGCAACAGGCGCTGCCCAGGCTGCACCAAAACCAGCATTTTCTACCATCACTGCAATCGCAATCTTTGGATTATCACGGGGAGCAAAAGCCACGAACAAAGAGTGGTCTTTTCCATGAGGATTTTGAGCAGTTCCAGTTTTTCCGCATATAACAGTAGTACCAAATTGTGCTACGCGACCAGTTCCTGCTTCAACCACTTTTTGCATTCCATCCTGTATCGCTATAAAATATCCAGCATCAACTTTGGTATAATGTTTTTCGCCGAGATTACGTGTTGTGTTTTTTTTGTCACCAATTTTCTGAACAATGTGTGGAACATAATAATAACCCTTGTTTGCAATTATGCACATGATGTTTGCCATCTGCAAAGGCGTGATTCCAAGTTCACCCTGACCAATTCCAAGTGAAAATATTGTAGATGCTTTCCATCTTTTCTTTCCGTAAAAACGATCGAAGTAATCTACTTTAGGAACCAAACCACTGAGTTCATGTGGAAGATCCACTCCGATTTTTCGTCCGATTCCAAAACTGAGAACATAATCCCTCCAGATTTTATATCCGTTTTCGCTGGTACCAAATTTCCGGTTGTCGACAAACACCTTAAATGTATTGCAAAAATATGGGTTACAGGAATATTGCACGGCACTACGCAGATCAAGTCCTGCGGGGTGCGGGTGACATTTCACGGATTTACTTCCAACTACAAATGAGTGAGGAAACACTGTGGCGCTGGTAATAATCTGCTCCTGTTCGGCAATGAGTGCGTTTACAAGTTTGAATGTGGAGCCGGGAGGGTAATATGCCTGCATTGCCCGGTTGAAAAGCGGCTTGAGTTCGTCTCTTAAAAGCTTCGTATAGTTTTTTGAACGTACCCGTCCAACTAACAGGTTGGGGTCATACGTAGGCTTGGTTACTATTGCCAGAATTTCACCTGTGGAAGGTTCAATGGCAACCACACTTCCAATTTTATTTTCCAGCAACTTCTCACCCAACTGCTGAAGGTGCAGATCGAGAGTCGTTGTAAGGTTCTTGCCTGACACAGCAGCTGAATCATATTCTCCATTTGAAAAACTTCCTTTTTCACGATTGAAAACATCCACCATCACAGTCCTGACTCCCCGCTGTCCTCTCAACTCTTCTTCATAGGATTGTTCAAGGCCACTGATACCAATATAGTCACCTGACCGGTAATAAGGATTTTTGAGGACAAGCCTGTCATCAACCTCACCAATATAACCAAGTGTGTGCGCTCCAATTTTACCTGGATACTTCCGTAAAGTACGCGGCTGAACAAAGAACCCCCTGAATTTGAAAAGTTTTTCCTGCAGGACTGCATAAGTCTCTGCTGAAAGTTGCTTTTCAAAAATTGAAGCTTTAACCCTGGAATATGTCTTTGCTTTTTTGAACTTTTTTCTGAAATCCTCAATTGGTATTCCAATAATGTTGCAGAAATCAAGAGTATCAAAAGGCTGAACCTGACGGGGAATAATCATCAGATCATAAACGGCTTCGTTATAAACAAGGAGTTTACCATTTCTGTCATAAACCAAACCTCTTGCAGGGTATTCGATTATCTGACGAAGCACATTGTTGTTTGCAGAAAGCTTATAACTATCGTCGACAACCTGGATATAAAACAACCGCGCCAGGTAAATAAATATCACCGTGGTGAAGATTCCAAGAATCACATACCGATGCCCGGAGTTTTGGATCATTTTTCGTTTGCAGGCTTACCGAAGAGATATTGACTGATCATTATGGTGGTCACAGTTGCAACCACACTCAACACAACCCTGAGCAAGGTTGCGAAGAATTCTGAAAAACGGAACACCTCCATGTAGAATAACATCAGATGGTGCGTAAATGTTAAAGCCGATGCATATATAAGGAACCATGTAAAGCCAAGTTGCCGAATTGAAGGAGATGATTCTGCTTCGTACCCATCACGAGGAGCCATGATTCGCAGAATTGAAGGTCGTGTGAATGCCATGAAAACACAGGCCGCAGCATGCATGCCCATAGTATTGGAAAACATATCAACTACCAGTCCGGTCAGAAATGCGATCACCAGCAATAACGAATTTGGGATACGCACCGGGAGCATCATAATAAACATGATGTACACAAATGGATTGATGAATCCACTGAACTGAATATTGTTCAGTACCACCACCTGCACTGCAAGGAGGACTAAAAACCGTACAAAAAAGGAAATCAGCTCAGTTATCATCTTGAGAAACGGTATTGGATTCCAGCTCCTGCTGTTCTGCTTTAAGTAAATTGTCAACTATATATACATGCGACAGATTACTGAAATTGGTAGAAAGCGAAACTGTTATTTTATAGAAGTTATCGCCTGCTTTAATTTCAGAATGCTTTACAGTACCTACCAGAATTCCTTCTGGGAAAATAGCAGAATAAACTGTTGTCACCAGGGTGTCACCTATAGTGAACTTTACATGCTTGGCTACTTCCAAAAGTGTAGCCTCACGGCTGTCGGCACCATCCCACACCAGTGATCCGAAATAATTATTCTTTTTAAAACGGGTACTGATACGGGTATTTTTATGCAGCACCGACATCACCGTACAATAATGATCGGAAACATCCTTCACGATACCAACCACACCGGCACTTGAAATCACACCCATGTCTTTGCGAATACCCTGCATGGAACCTTTATCGAGTGTAAGATAATTACTACGTCTGTTCACCGAGTTATTAATCACCCTTGCTGTGATGTATGAATACTGCTGAGATTTCACGGTATCATTAACCATCGTACGCAGTGCCTGCTTTGCATACCATGTATCGGGAAGCATACTTTTCAGATTGGAGTTTTCCCTGGCAAGGCTGGCGTTATTTTCCTTCAGGTTTATATACTCCTTCACATAATTGACTGATTCAAGCACAGAGGCAACCACTTTATTTGTGGAATTGAAAACCGAGACCTGCTGAAAATTATTGTTCCTGATAACAAGAATAAGACTGAGAGACCATAAAAGCAGAAAAAGCAGGGTGAAATTGTTTCGCCAAAGAAGTAGGAACAGACTCCTCATGTGGATATATGGTAATTAGGGAACACAATCTTTTTTCTTTGGATTAAGTAACTAAGTTTATACCTGGAATTTAGTGATGTACTAATTACCCGGGACATTGTCATTGGTAATAAACGGTTACTCAAATTGTAGGTTTATGGGATGAGGAACTTAAAGCGATCAATATTTTTGAGAGCAATTCCGGTTCCTCTTACTACTGCACGTAATGGATCTTCTGCAATGTGAACCGGCAATTTGGTTTTCATGGAGATCCTTTTATCCAATCCTCTCAGCAAAGCACCACCACCGGTAAGATAGATTCCGGTACGGTAGATATCGGCTGAAAGTTCAGGAGGGGTAATTTCAAGTGCCTTCAGAATCGCTTCTTCAATTTTGGAAATCGACTTATCCAGGGCGTGTGCAATCTCTGAATAGGAAACAGTAATTTCTTTTGGTATACCTGTCATTAAGTCTCTTCCGTGTACTGCAAAATCAGGTGGCGGGTTATCGAGTTCCGGTAAGGCTGAGCCTACTTCAATTTTGATTCTTTCAGCGGAACGTTCACCGATCAGGATATTATGCTGACGTCTCATGTAATCCCAGATATCAGTTGTAAATCCATCTCCTGCCACACGAATAGACTGATCACATACGATACCACCCAAGGCGATAACTGCAATCTCACTTGTTCCTCCTCCGATGTCAATGATCATATTTCCCATTGGCTCTTCCACATCGATACCGATACCGATTGCCGCAGCCATTGGTTCGTGAATCAGGTAAACTTCTTTCCCTCCTGCATGTTCAGCGGAATCGCGGACTGCCCTTTTCTCCACTTCAGTAATACCTGATGGAATACAGATTACCATTTTGAGTGAAGGGGTGAAAAATTTCTTTCCGGGATTTATCATTTTGATCATGCCACGGATCATGTGTTCAGCTGCATCAAAATCCGCAATAACTCCATCTTTCAGTGGGCGGATTGTTTTTATATTCTCATGGGTTTTACCATGCATCATCATGGCTTGTTTACCTACTGCCAACACACGGCCGTTCGTTCTGTCGATAGCCACAATCGAAGGCTCATCGACCACTACTTTGTCGTTGCAGATGATCAGTGTATTAGCAGTTCCCAGGTCAATTGCTATCTCCTGGGTGAGTAAATCGAACAAGCCCATTATGTTTTTCGTTTTTTTTTGTTTCCAGAAAGTTGTCTATCCGGGGTTAAAGATAAGTAGGTAATAATCTAATAATCGACCTAAATCAGGAAGATACTGACAATCGATTGTCAATGACGGAAGTGCCTGGTACCGGTTAATACCATGGCTAAACCATTACCGTCACAATAGGAAATGGACTCCTGATCCTTTTTGGAACCACCCGGCTGTATCACTGCTGAAATGCCTGCTTTTTTTGCAATTTCAACGCAATCAGGAAAGGGGAAAAATGCATCAGAAGCCATCACAGCTCCCTGCAGTTCCAGGCCAAATTTCTTAGCCTTATCAATTGCCTGCTCGAGGGCATCTACTCTCGATGTTTGTCCGACACCCGCTGCGACAAGTTTCAAATCTTTTACTAAAACAATAGTATTTGAGCGACTATGTTTAGCCACAGTGTTAGCAAAAATTAAATCGGCAAGTTGGGATGTCGTAGGTTCTAAAATGGTCACAGTTTTCAGATCGGCCAGCGTTTCTGTTTTGGAATCACGTTCCTGCCAAAGCACCCCGTTCAAAATGGTTCTGTATTGCTGATCCTGAAGCACTAATTTTTTCAGTTTTAACAACATGCGGTTTTTCTTTTCAGATAGAATTTGCAACGCTTCGGGCGTATAGGAAGGAGCAATCAGTACTTCAAAAAAGAGTTTCCCGATTTCATTTGCCAGTGGTTCATCAACCGGTGAGGTAGTAATTATGATGCCTCCGAAAGCAGAAACAGGATCCGCCTGAAGCGCATGTTTCCAGTTTTCCATCGGAGTGCCACCTGTTGCCAGTCCGCAAGCATTGTTATGTTTTAAAATTGCAGTCACCGGAGTGCTGAAATCTGCAGCAAGCGATACTGCCGCATCAATATCCAACAGGTTGTTGTAGGACAATTCTTTTCCGGAAAGCTGTTCAAATATTTCATTCAGATCGCCAAAAAACACACCTTTCTGATGTGGATTTTCACCATAACGCAGTGGCTGACTTTGTGTGATACTTTTCTTGAAAAGAGCTGACTCATCTTCCTGGAACCACGACCAGATTGCAGTGTCGTAATCGGATGAAACCGCGAATGCCTTAACGGCTTGTTTCTTCCTGAATTCCAGCGAAGTAAATCCCTGGGTTACAGTTAAAGTATCAAGCAACAACTGGTAGTCATTTACAGATGGAACTATAACCACATCCTGAAAGTTTTTCGCTGCTGCACGTATCAGTGAAATTCCACCAATATCAATTTTTTCAATGATTTCAGGAGTAGTCCCTCCTGATTTGATAGTATCACTAAAAGGATATAGATCTACGATGACAAGGTCTATTGAAGGAATCTTATAATTTTCCATCTGCAATAAATCGTCGCTGTTATCGCTGCGGCTCAGGATGCCTCCAAACACCTTTGGGTGCAGGGTTTTCACACGTCCACCAAGTATAGAAGGGTAGTCAGTCAGGTCTTCGACCGGAATCACATTGATTCCCATATTTTGAATAAAATCCTGGGTTCCTCCAGTCGCATAAAGTGTAATTCCGAGTGAATCAAGCAATCGGATAACAGGATCAAGTCCATCTTTATGATATACAGAAACCAAAGCGGAGCCAATTTTCTTTTGATCGGGCATAAGAGTAGAAATAAAGGGGATTTTTTGTTCAAAACGAGTGTGCAAAGGTAATGATTAACCATGTATTATAGGGAAGATAAAAAGTGGAAATAGCGCCACCTCCAGTTGGTTTTCATAGTGGCAATTAAAACCGATTCTGTACTTTTGACAGCAAACCAACACTTATGCTGATTTACTTAAAGCTGGTAAGGGAAAGTATTTTTTTCGCGTTCCATGCATTGTCAGTGAATAAACTCAGGACATTCCTTTCCCTTTTGGGTATTACCATTGGTATTTTCACAATTATCCTGGTTTTTACGGTGGTTGATTCTCTCGAAAAAAATGTGAGAGCAAGTGTGGAATCACTTGGTGAAAACGTAGTAATTATCGAAAAATGGCCATGGACTTTCGGTCCCGGTTACCCATGGTGGAAGTACTGGCAGCGGCCTGTAACTACTTATAAGGAAATGGAAGAACTTCAACACCGGATTTATTCCTCCGAAGCAATGACTTTCGAAGCTTATATCAATGGGAAAACCATCAAATATGGTAACTACTCAGTCGAAAATATTTCCATCTCCGCCGTTTCACACGAATTCGATAAATTAAAGTTTTTTGAGTTGTCGGAAGGCCGGTATTTTACTGAACAGGAATCAGCCGGAGGTCGTCCGATTGCCATCATCGGTTCTGAAATTGCAAAGAATCTCTTCAATGGAAATGAGGCTACCGGTAAAAAGATTTTTACTATCGGAAGGAACTTTACAGTAATAGGTGTTTTTGCCAAAGAAGGTAGCAGCATCATGGGAAGTTCGCTTGATGAAATGGTGGTTATCCCCGTAAATTTCGCACGCAACATCATGAATCTCAAGTCCGAACGACTTCAGCCAAACATCCAGGTAAAAGGACTGCCCGGAGTCACCAACGCAGAATTAATGGAAGAATTGAGAAGCGCATTGCGAGCAATCAGACGACAACGTCCTTTTGAAGAAGATAACTTCGCACTAAATGAATCCAAGCTTCTCACCAACCAGATCAGCAGCCTGTTCGATGTAGTCGGTTTGGCAGGATGGATTATCGGAGGCTTTTCAATTTTAGTCGGAGGATTTGGAATCGCAAACATTATGTTCGTTTCAGTAAAGGAAAGAACGAGTCAGATTGGAATTCAGAAATCTCTTGGGGCAAAAAAATATTTTATCCTGGTCCAGTTTCTTTCCGAAGCAGTCACATTATGTATTGTTGGAGGATGTATCGGATTATTGATGGTATTTTTTACAGCAATGGCAGCTTCCAACATCCTTGATTTTGATATGCAACTTTCATTGTCGAATGTGATTACCGGAATTCTGATTTCAGCCGTAATCGGTGTGATTTCAGGATTCATTCCTGCATATACCGCCTCCAATCTGGATCCCGTGGAAGCCATCCGTTCCAATGGCTAGTTTCAGACACAATTTGATGAATTGTAAGAATTGAAGTTTGATTTTCTACTAATCCACTGCCCGAACCCTAATTTGCATAATGGAACTCAAACGGTAGTTCTGTTAATCAAAAACCAGTTATCCGTAAAGTTGTAATTATATTATAAACTAATAATGAATTAGTTACAACAAAACAATACTCGCACATCAATAAAATCGCTATATTTAAATTCACACTGAAAGCACGCAAACAAACCATTAAAAAACGAACAAAATGACAAAGCTAAAAGCAACAGGTTGGTGCCTGATTATTGGAATGTGTGTAGTGCTCTCAATTTTTGCATGTGGTAAAGAGGATGACCCTGAAGCCAAATTGACTGTACTTTTAAAGGATGCACCCGGCGATTTTCAGCAGGTAAATATTGAAGTAGTGGAGGTGCGGGTTCATTCTTCTGCTGAAGGATGGGTAACAGTTCCTGTTAATGACAGTATTTATGATCTGCTATTACTCAGCGACAGCGCAAATGCCGTTCTCGGATTGACTGCATTGTCAGCTTCAAACATTTCACAAATCAGACTGATAATAGGAGCACAAAACACAGTGATGGTTGATAGTGTAATTCATCCGCTTGCAATGTCGAGCCAGGATGAATCCGGTCTGAAATTGAATGTAAATCAAACACTCGCGTCAGGTGGAGTTTATACTCTGACAATTGATTTTGATGCTAATGCTTCGGTAACCTTGCAGGGTAACGGCGTTTATAGATTGAAACCTGTTTTGAGTGCAGAATTCCAATAGCAAGAAGTAGAATTTATTTCGAAGACGATGCGCTTCGTATCAATTCCTTCAGTTCATTTTCAATTAAATGAAGTGGAGATGCGATTGCATTCACATATTGGAAATTTCCTTCGCGGTTATTGTTGATTGAAAGCTGAATCGGACTTGCTTCACTCTGAACTGCATTTACCCTGAAGGAATCGGTTGCTGAATCATACAACAGATAAGGTGCTCCGGAAGATCCAAATCTGAAATATCCTTTGATAAGGTAGCGTGTACCTTCAAGAATATAGTTTCCTCCTACCCTGTCGTTGAATACCTGGTGGTGATCCATGTATCCCTCAATCCATGCTTTATTAAGAAGGCGCCCAAGAAAACCTGCCGGTGAACTTTGAAGGCAATAAATGCTTTCACGCGAATCGTCGGCAATCGTAAAATCTACACCGGCTGAAGGAATGCTATCAATTATTTCTTTCGGTGCATCTTTGATTTTGTAAACAGCAATATCACTGCTATAAAAAGGTGTCAAAAGTTCCAGTTTCAGCAAAAATGTGTGCCGGTTCAGAGTAGGTTCAAAGAAATGAGTTCCCGTTTCAAAATAGTTGGTAAGGCTCGTATTGTTATAAAACAACTCATTGCTGAACTGAATTATCAATGTGGGTGTGCTGATATTTCGTTGTGCAAGCGTAATCCAACGGGTATCGAAATGTATTGATCGGAGTGTTTCAGAAATTGACTGAATATAGGTTGGATTAGTCAGCTGCACATGTCGCTTTCCGGTTTTTCCATCAGGAATAAAACTCTGATTGAAAAGTGTTTTTTGTGCATCATTCAATTTCGGCATAATTTCCTTTTGATAAATTTCCTCATCAATTGATTTCAATAAAGGATTTTCAATACGCAGATTGTGTGCTACAGAAACTATCAAACCATTTCCGATATGAAACGCGCTGATATTGTTGTCGAAATGCCTGTGAGTAAGATCTAAAGGATTGGTCACCCACATAATCCGGAACAAAGGCGATGTTTGTTCATTGATAAGGCTAAGCTTGTTAAAAGTCATTTTTCAGGATCCTGTTTTGAAGCAGGAAAGGTAGCATGATTCACACACATTTTGGCCTTGAACTTTAAGCTTATTTTATTTGATTATACCTTTAAAAACGAAATAGTTAAGAACTTTCTGCAGGAACCTTTGAATTTGACTTCAGTTTGCCTTAAATTAGCATCTCTTAACAGGGTCCTTCACCTTGTGAAAGTGCTATTTCAGCAAATCAAAAACCGCTTCGCTAAGCAAATGAAAAAAAGTTTCTGGGTACTTTCCATGTTGATGGTGACGGTGCTCTTTCTTAGCAATTTCACTCTGAAAATGGACGTTACACAACCTTTCCATACTCCTGAAGAACTTGCTTCCCTGAAACTTCTTTCCCAGACTCCTATTGGTCCCGGAGAATACTTCCAACCTTCCGCTTCGTGCAAAGGCTGCCATGGTTTTGACACATTGGGACTTTCAAACATCGATGAAAATGGAATGGATGTGAACCTTTTTGATCACTGGGAAAGCACAATGATGGCTTTTGCTGCCAAGGATCCATTCTGGAGAGCAAAAGTGAGTCATGAAATAATGATCAATCCTGCTCATGCCCTCGGATTGCAAACCAAATGCACTTCCTGCCATGCTCCAATGGGTCACTATACCGCCATTTATGGAGGAGCTACCTCTTACACTATTGCCGACCTGGTAAATGATACACTTGGACTTGACGGAGTATCTTGTGCAGGTTGTCACACCATCGCCCCGACTGCAGGAACAACATTTTCAGGCAACACTTCCTATGATACTACAAGGAATATTTATGGACCTTTCCCGGGGCCATTTGCAGGTCCAATGCAGCTTTACGTCGGATACACTCCGGTTTACAGTCCACACATGGACAATTCCGCAGTTTGCTCTTCATGCCATACATTGTTCACCGAAACAGTAGACCTTGCCGGTAATTACACAGGTGGACAGTTTGTGGAGCAGGCTACATACCATGAATTCCTGAACTCCAGTTACCCTTTGGCAGGAACAAAATGCCAGACGTGTCATATGCCTCAACTGGCGGATCCTATAGTAATTGCAAACGGTTATTCTTCCTTAACGGGAAGGACACCTTTCAACCAACATGTGTTTGCAGGTTCTAATCATTTCATGCTTGATCTTATAAAAAATAATAAAGCATCACTTGGTATTGATGTTGCAGATGAACATTTCGATACCACTATGGCAGCTACTTTACGGATGCTGCAACAGCAATCGGTGGAATTCGATTTACAAACCGATAGTCTTTCAAGCGACACTGCATATTATCATGTCAGGATTCGCAATAAAGCAGGACATAAATTTCCTTCAGGATACCCTTCACGCAGAGCAGTGCTTCAACTTGTAATGACGGATGCAACCAATGATACCGTTTTCCAATCCGGGATTTTTGATAGCGAATATCGCGTAGTTGGAGAATCACCACAGTTCGAAGGTCATCATGATATAATCAGTCAGAGCAATACCACTCAGATTTACGAAATGGTGATGGGAGATGTGAACGGACAATTTACTTCTGTTCTTGAACGCTCTGCAATTTTACTTAAAGACAACCGCATTCCACCTGATGGATTTACCAACTCTGCTCCTATGTATGACACGGTAAAAATTTCAAATGATGCTATAAGCGATCCGAATTTTAATAAAGTTGGCGGTGTGCAAGGCAGCGGTGTTGATTTTGTATTTTTCAAAATACCGGTTTCAACTGTTTCCGGAACAATAAACGTGAATGCCAGGTTATATTATCAATCAGTACCTCCTAAGTTTTTGGATGAAATGTTCACTCTCAACAGTGCACCTATCGATACATTCAGAAACATGTTTCTCGGTGCCGATCAAAGTCCGATACTTGTAGCTTCTGATTCATCGACTGATGTTTTATCAGGACTCGCATCAAACAATCACTCCAAAAACAACATAAACATATGGCCCACTTTAATAACTGACGGATGGGTGAATATTGAACAGTCCGGGAACACCCGTCTTGATTTATTTGAAATTTATAATTCCGAAGGAAAGCTAGTGATGTCAGGCAAATTCAACTCCGGCAGCAATAGAGAAAGATTATTCATTTCCCAAAAACAAGGAACTTATTTTATAAAAGTGAAATCAGGAAAGCATACAGAAACTAAAAAAGTATTACTACTGTGAGTGGCTCCACTTCTTTGACCTAAAACCAACACCTTTTAAAAACCATAAACCAAACAATAAGATGAGAAAACAATTACTAACAATGCTTGCAGTTGTGATTTGTCTGAGTTTCATTTTGAATCAGAGTGCACAGGCGCAGTTTGCATTCACCAATTCCAACAACCTGTTGTCGGGAACTTCACACAGTGGCTGTTCAGTCACTGTTGTAGATGTCAACAATGATGGAATGGATGACATTTTGAAAATGGATGACTCCAAGAACCTGGTTCTGGAGCTTCAGAACAGGGATGGATCTTTTACCAGTACCAACCTGGGCACAATTCCCGACAACAACAATGTTTGGGGAATGTCGGCAGCCGATGTTGATCACAATGGCTGGAAAGATGTAGCTGCTGGAAGTGGCTCTTGCTACCTGTTCAATTTGTTTTCGAACGGAGGTGTAATTACTGCTACCACAACACAGCTTCCGCAGAATTACTTTGTGCAAAACATCACATTCGGCGATTTCAACAACGATGGATGGGCTGATCTATTTGTGTGTGATGATAATGATTATGCAAAAGTGTACCAGAACAATGCAGGCACACTGGCTGTCACAACAACGCTTATAAATACCAATATTTATCCGGGATTGACTTATGGAAATGATCCATATGATTCAGGAAATTATGGTAGTGTGTGGACAGACTTTGATAATGATGGTGATCTGGATTTGTATATCGCTCATTGTCGTCAAAGTACCGGAAGCAATTCTGATCAAAGAAGAAGAGACCGCTTATTCGTAAATGACGGAAACAATAATTACACTGAAGATGCTCAATCGTACGGCATTGAAGTGAATGATTTCAAACAAACATGGACTACAAGTTTTGGTGATATCAACAATGATGGTGATCTGGATATTGTGATGACCAATCATGGTGAAAACGGTCAGATTCTGGAAAATGACGGAACAGGACATTACACTGACATAACTGCATCAACAGGATTTGCAACACCCGGCACTGATCCTATTGAGTCGTTTACAGAAGATTTTGATAACGATGGATTCATCGATATATTAATTTCAGGAGGTGGTCCCGGAAATTCATATTTCCTCTATCATAACAATGGCGATAATACTTTTACTCTTTCTACCGATCCTATTCCTTCCACTTCTAACGGTATGTTATCATTCGCTGCCGGTGACCTGAACCATGATGGCAAAATTGATCTTTTCGCTTCCTATGGAAATGTTTACAACAGCCCTACAAACACTGATGATGTACTTTACCTCAACACATCCAACAACACTAATCACTACATCACTTTCGGACTTACAGGTACAGTGAGTAACGAAGGAGCCATTGGTGCACGCGCTACCATTTACGGAGCGTGGGGAAAACAAATCAGGGAAGTTCGTGCAGGAGAAAGTTATGGAACATGTAATTCATTTCAATTGCATTTCGGACTTGGACAAAGTACTATGATTGATTCAGCAGTTATCAGCTGGCCTTCGGGACAAACAACTACGTTTACTTCATTAAGTGCAAATCAATTTGTAACAGTTGTTGAAGGCGGTTGTAACATAGCAAACAACATTGTGAGTGGCAGTCCTTATATTTTATGTACAGGACAAACACTTACACTGACTGCTGCTCCCGGATTTTCAACTTACTCGTGGTCTAATGGTGATTTAACTCAATCAACAGTAATTTCAGCAGCCGGTTCATACAATGTGGAAGTAACTGCATCGAACGGTTGCAGCAATATTTCAGGATCCATAATAGTTGAACTGAATCCTGATGAAACACCGGTTGTAACTACTGCAAGTGAACTTATTTTCTGTGAAGGAAGTGCAGCTGTTTTGGTATCCTCACCTGCAAGTTCTTATTTGTGGTCTGATGGAACTACCACACAACAATGCACAGTTACACAAACAGGAACATACGCTGTTACCATTCAGGGCACATGTGGAAGTTTCACATCACTACCGGTAAGCGTACAGGTACTTGACGCACCAGAACCTATTGCTACCGGAGCTTCAAGCCCGGTACCTGCTTCTTTGCAATTAACAGCTACAGGAAATAATTTGTCGTGGTATGACCTGCAAACCGGCGGCACCCTTTTAGGTACCGGCCCAACTTTCAACACACCGGTCCTTAGTTCCCCTACTACTTATTGGGTTGATGCAACTACTGATTATCCGGGTGCCATCGCAAATACCGGTCAGACTTTCCACGAAGGTTCAATGTTCAGTGGTTCAAATGCCACTAATGGCCAGGTAATTTTTGATGTTTCAGTCCCATGCACTTTGGTATCCGTAAAAGTTTACACTGACACTCCTGGTAACAGAGATATTGAACTTAGAAATTCAGCCGGAACAGTAATTCAGAATTTGGTTGCTAACATACCAATGGATTCATCAAGAGTGACACTTAACTTCAACCTTGTTCCGGGGACCAGTTATATTTTGTCGACCAATCCTGCATTGAATGGACCGATCTCAGGTGGTATTTCTCCACGACTGCGCAGAAGTTCGATGGGAGTGAATTATCCTTATACTGTACCAAACCTGGTTTCAATAACCGGATCTGATGTGGGTAATCAGTATTATTACTATTTCTACGACTGGGAAGTTCAGGAGCCTTCATATGTATGCGTAAGCGACCGTGTGCCTGTCATTGCTGATATCACCACTGGATTAAATGACATCACTAATGCAAACAACATCAGTATTTATCCAAATCCTGCAAGTTACATGGTAACAATCGAGACTCATACAACCGGCAAATCAGTGGTAGAACTGATTGACATTGCAGGAAGAGTCATTCGTGCTGTTACTTATGAAAACAGCAGCGCAGGTAAAATGAATTTTGATTTAAGCGGCGTTGCAACCGGATCCTATAACATCAGAATCCAAACTGCAAACGGCGAAATCGTTCGGCGACTATCAGTCAATTAAGTTTTTATTTCTCTATAAAAAAAGCCCTGGTGACAAATCACCGGGGCTTTTTTATATCATCTCAAGATAAACTTTTAATGACTCCAGTCAAACCCGTCAATATCATTGATACAATTTTTCAGTAAAGCAATCGTAGCAAGAATGTCATCCTTATCAGCCATTTCAATTACCTGGTGAAGGTTGCGGGTTGGAATTGAAATTGCACCCGCGATGGCACCGAATTTTCCACTGCGCTGTACCCCTGCAGTATCTGTTCCTCCGGCAGTCAGAATTTCAGGCTGCCATTTGATTTTATGTTTTCCGGCAGTTTGTTTCATAAAAGCAATCATCCTGGGATCACAAATAGTAGAAGCATCCATAATTTTTATTGCAGTGCCTTCTCCCAGCCTCGTGATCATTTCATGAGGCTTGGAACCCGGAACATCGAAAGCAATTGTTACATCAAGTGCGAAGCCAAAATCAGGTTCGATATGATGTGCTGCAACTCCTGCTCCACGCAATCCAACTTCTTCCTGAACCGTAAAAACAGCATATACATCATACGGGTGACTTTTCAATAACCGAAGTGTTTCAATCAGTACAAAAACCGAAACACGGTTATCAAGTGATTTACAATTCACACAATTTCCCATTTCAATGAGCTCGCGCTGACGGGTAACAGGATCTCCAATGCTTACCTGCTTCACCACTTCCTCATATCCCATTCCCAGATCAATGAAAAAATCAGTGATGGCAATATTTTTAGTTCGCTCTTCCGGTGTCATCACGTGAATGGGCTTACATCCCATCACACCCACAAGATCTTTCCTGCCATGCACAATTACACGCTGGGCTGTAAGAGTTTTAGGATCGAAGCCACCGAGGGTATGGAAACGAAGAAATCCGTTTTCATCGATGTGAGTTACCATAAATCCGATTTCGTCCATGTGGGCGGCAATCATAATTTTTTTGTCTGTGCTTCCTTTTTTCACTGCAACCACATTGCCCATTTTATCCACCGAAACGTTATCCACTAGTGGTGTTACTTCTCTCAAGACAATTTCCCGTACTCTGTTTTCATAACCGGGAGCACCTGCAACTTCACAGATTTCTTTCAGCAGAGGAATATTCAAACTCATATATCAGCTTATAAAATTTAATTTAATTGTATTGGCCATTGCCTTTTCATCCAATGGAGTACTGAACACATTAATCACCATATCGCCGGCAACTACAAATCCTTTTTGTTTAAGGAATAATTTTATGTCGCGGATAGTGGTGTCGGTGCTTTCATATTTGTTGTAATAAAATGCACGCACTCCCCACACAAGACTTAGTGTACTAAGAATTTCAAGGTTGTCGGTAAATATGAAAATGTTACAATTGGGACGCTGACTGCTTATCTTAAATGCTGTGTAACCGGAGTGAGTCATTGCAATAATACCTTTCGCACCCGATTGCTGTGCCATCACGCAGGAGTTAAAACATACGCTGTCGGAGATAAATGATTTGGAATCTTTAATCGGGGCTACAAAACGATTATAAATCACTTCTTCACTTTCAGCAATTGAAATAATTTTTGACATCGCTTCAATCACTTTCACAGGATAAGCTCCTACTGATGTTTCCGCGCTAAGCATCAATGCATCGGCACCATCAAACACAGCATTGGCCACGTCATTGGTTTCAGCACGGGTAGGACGGTAACTTGTAATCATGCTCTCCATCATCTGTGTGGCGATGATTACAGGTTTGGATGCGGCAGTGGATTTACGCACAATCATTTTCTGCATCACCGGCACTTTCTCCATTGCCATCTCCACTCCAAGATCACCTCTGGCAACCATTACACCATCGGCGGCGCTAATGATGTTGTCAATGTCGCGGATTGCTTCCGGTTTTTCTATCTTGGCAATTACGCGGGTATTCTTTCCCTGATCCGCAATTATTTTCTTCAACTCAATAATGTCATTAGCTGAACGCACGAACGACAATCCAATCCATTCGATATTATTTTTCAATGCGAATTCCAGATCCACCTTATCCTTCTCCGTTAAGGAAGGAAGTGAAATTTTAGTGTAAGGCAGGTTAATTCCTTTTTTGGAGGACAACACTCCGCCGTGAATCACTTTTGCGGTTACATCATCCTTCTCCTCTTTCGCAGTGACCTGCAATTCAATTTTGCCATCATCAATCAAAACTGTATCTCCAACATGCACATCCTTGTGAAAATATGGATAACGGATCTGGATTTTATTTCTATCCCCGATACAATCATTGACTGTGAGTGTCAGAAAATCATTTTCCTCAAGAATTATTTCATTGTTGAGCACCTCACCTATTCTCATTTTAGGTCCCTGGAGATCATAGAGAATAGCAACCTTGAACTTTTTATCGGCATTCAGTTTCCTCACTGTATCAACAACTGTTTGCTGCATCACATGATCACCATGCGAAGCATTGATCCTGCAAACATCCACACCTGCACGAATCATTTTCTCAAGGACTTCCGAAGACATGGAAGCAGGTCCGATTGTGGCAATAATTTTACTTTTATTAAAATTTGTTTTCATAATTTTTTAAAATTCATTTCAACCTTCCAGGAATAACAAAAACGCTTCTGCAGATTTCAATTCTGAAGGATCCATCTCAAAAGCTCCTGAAACTATTTCTATTTCTCTTACTTGTTTTATCAAATTTACTGTATCATAAACTCCGGCAACATCATACAGGATCAGAAAAAAATCAATACTTCTCATCTCCGGAATAAAGAATCCTGTACCATCCATATCCCTGTTGGTTATCACATGAAATAACTCACCATCGTTATCATTGCAGGTAAAATATGAATGACTAGTGCTGGAACCGGGCTTTCCTGCCGGCACCACTACATCTGCTTTTCGGTGAAAATCGAGTTGCAATGCAGCGTTAAGTTCATGACACAATTTGTAATCCTTGTGGGCGCAAATAAGACCATACAGCAGAAAATCGTAGTCATTCTCATAATTAAGTTTTGAAATTTTCCTGCTCATGAGTGTTGGAACGGCTTCCAGGTTTCCAGCCTGCTTATTTTTCAGCAAGCGAAGTTAGCGGATGCATATCAATAAAATACAAGTTGCGCCTGAAAAATATGAACACAGGCATTGTTAATGCTCTGGCATACCATTGAATGTTGGTATATGCCTTCGTTTTAGGCTCTTTAAAAAAGTAAATTGTAATATTGCACCGAAACCCAATTAATTTAACATCAGGATTCATTAAATGGAAATTAACATCTTATCAGATGAGTATTTTATGCGAATTGCCCTGGCAGAGGCACAGAAAGCCTTTGATGCCGATGAGATTCCTGTAGGAGCAGTTATTGTTTGCAAAGGTCAGATTATAGCAAAGGCCCATAACATGACTGAAAAACTGAACGATGTAACAGCACATGCTGAAATGATGGCTTTTACCTCAGCGAGTAATTTCCTAAACTCAAAATATTTACCGGATTGTACACTTTATGTGACACTGGAGCCCTGCATTATGTGTGCCGGTGCTGCTTTCTGGTCCCAGATCGGAACCCTGGTCTATGGAGCCGCCGATGATAAAAGGGGATACTTAAATATTTCATCAGCAATAACGCACCCTAAAACTGTAGTTAAAGGAGGCGTTATGGCTGCTGAATGCGGAGAAATACTGATTGATTTTTTCAGAAAAAGAAGGGGCTGAACATCACACATTGATGGCTGCCAGCATCTCTATTGTTAACGGCTTATTAAGAAATTTCCTTACCAACCTGTTTTTGTTGGCACGATTCAAATCCTTGAAGCTGTCAGAGGAAGATAACATAACTACTTTACAACGTTTCTGAATAGACTCATCGAGTTTTTCGAATTCAGTTAAAAACTGAAATCCATCCATCCCCGGCATAATGATATCCAGAAAAATCACTTCCGGCAATTCTTCAGGCGAAGCCGATCTAAGAAAATCAAGCGTTGCTGAACCGGATTCGAAAGAGTTTATTTTCTTTGCGAACCCCGATGCGGTCATAATCTGGCCATTCACCATGTTATCCATAGGATTGTCATCCACCAGCATCACTATCGAATATTTTACTGCAGTTGTTACCATCTCACACAATCAATTTATTTTGTATTCTGAATAAGCCTTGTTAATTTTCTCAGTAAATCGGGATCGATTTTATTTGGAATTTCTACAGTAAAACAAGTGTCTTCGTTTTCTGCTGATGTAGCTGAAATTTTACCTTTCAGTTTACGTACAATTTCCTTTGTGATATACAACCCCAGTCCCGACCCGTCAGATTTTACTCCCGGGGAACGGAAGAACATGTCAAATACTTTCGACAGGTTTTCTTTACTGATGCCTATTCCATTATCCTTGAAAGTCATTATTGCTTTTTCACTTCCAACTTCAATATGAATATTCAAAACAGGATGCAATTCATGCGCATGCTGGTATTTGATAGCATTTGAAATAATGTTGTTGAAAATCACCATCAGCTGACGATGATCACTGTAAAAAGGTAAATAACTTTCAATAGTAGTTTTCACCGACAATTTATGAGCTCTTTCCAAACCACGAAGGTTGGTGATTGATTCATTTACTATTGCCTTGAAATCTATTTCGGAAATCTGCACCTTGAACCTGGTGCTCCTGGTAATATCAACCATAAGTTATTGATGTATTTCGGCAACTTTCGCCGTTGTTGTTTTATGTATAAAGTTTTCATTAACCTCCATGCAATAAGCATACATTCCAATGTAGCCTGCTTCAGGAAATGGTACGATAGAAAAATGAATAATATAATTTTTCATTTCAACAGTAACATCCATTGGGCGGTGACTTAATGCGGTGTGGAATAATTCGGGATAACGGCTCACCACATCTGCAGGGATTCGTTCATTAATTCTGCACTGCCAGTGCTTCATCAATGGTAAGGAAGGAACATTTGCATAAACCAGTCTGTTGTCGAGGTCAAACCTGAACACTGGGAATAAATTTTCGTCGGTCGCGTGATTTTTTTCTTGATTCATCTTCTTGAGCTGTTTATAGTCTGAATGATAAAAACGGTTGCACTTTAATTAAGATACCTGACTGAAGGCAATGTCCTGACTAATGCATGATTCAGGGTGTTATTGCTTCAAAATAGATATCCGGAAATGTAACCGTATTTGAAAATCAATCAATTGTGATAAAAAAAATCTTAACTGACTGAAAAGCACTTGTAAGGTCTGAGTGGTTTTTGTCCCAAATCCCTGACTCGTCTGCAGAATCCAGAAATAAACCTGAATGCTAACAAAACACTTCGCTGGTTGTTCCAATCACGATGAGAGTTCTGCATTGTGTATCTTTGCAGAAATTAAAAAACAACCCGATAAATTAAATAGAAAATGCCTTATCCAGAACAACTTTGCGCTCCAATGCGCGCTGATTTAACCTCAGCAGGATTTGAAGAACTTACCACTCCGGAGGCTGTTGATCAGTCGATTCCAGGAAGTGAAGGGTCTCTTCTCTTAGTAATAAATTCCGTTTGCGGCTGTGCAGCAGGTACTGCCAGACCGGGAGTGAAATTGTCACTTCAGAAAAGTGATAAAAAACCTTCAAAAATGGTAACCGTTTTTGCAGGTCAAGATACCGAAGCTACTAATCAGGCCAGGAAGTACACTCTTCCCTTCCCTCCATCTTCACCAAGCATTGCCTTGTTCAAAGACGGAAAATTGGTACATTTTGTAGAACGCCACCACATCGAAGGTCGCTCAGCTGAAATGATAGCTGAGAACCTGATGTCAGCTTACGAAGAGTTTTGCTGATTCTTGTAACAACATTAACTGAAAAGGCCCGGATCGTTAGATTCAGGCCTTTTTTAGTTTTGCGATCATTTTGTCAGACTCCGCAGGACAGTTATACTGAACCAGAGTGCTTTCAATCAGATCATGTACTTTTTTCTTCAATGAATCCAGATCGTTATCAGTCATTCCTTTAGTCTGCACCGGTTCGTGAATATAAACCCTTGAAACCCCCGGGGTGCCACCTGTATTTCGCATAGCACCATCCGGCAACAGCCGCCAGTTATCTAAAAACACGACAGGAACGATTGGAACCTGCTTTTCGATAGCAAGCTTAAAAGCACCGTTTTTGAGCCTTCCCAGCCTGGGTGCACATGCCGGAATTGTGGCTTCGGGGAAAATCGCAATACTTACCTCCTTATCCAGAGCGGAGCCTTCCCTTATAAAAGCCCGATGAGAGGCGATAATTCGTCCACGATCAACCAGAATATTCATTTTATCGAAGAATACGTTGAAAAAGGGAACTTTTTTCAATTCCGCTTTTCCCATGAAATGGAAATAGTCAGGTACCACAATGTAAGTCAGTATGATGTCTAGAAAAGAGGTGTGGTTCGGACAAATGATATAAGGTTTTGAAGTTTCGAGCTTCGGCGCATTAATGACTTTGCATCGGATCCCTACGTTGTTAATGAGCATTTTCGCCCATACCCTTTTAAGCCAGAACACTTTAGGAAACCATTTTTCCTTCCGTAAGAGCAAATAAAAGATTGGATAAAGAACCAGAAAAGTGAGTATACCATTCAAAAAAAATAAGATTCTCCAGATTTTACGAAGCAACAGCTTGAAAAATTTCATCCGGCAAAATTAGGCATTTTTTGTAATTTCGGCCACATGGAAACAGTGGTAAGCGGAATCAGGTCGACAGGCAATTTACACCTCGGGAATTATTTCGGGGCAATGCAAAATTTTTTGAAGATGCAGCACGACTATCGCTGCTTTTTTTTTATTGCTGATTACCACTCATTAACTACCCACCCGACGCCCGGAGATCTTAAGAAATCGGTGCGACAAGTGCTTGCCGAATACCTTGCTTGCGGAATCGATACCGAAGTTAGTACCATATATGTACAAAGTGATCTGGCTGAGACTGCGGAGTTGTACCTCCTTCTTAATATGAATGCTTATGTAGGGGAACTTGAGCGGTGTACTTCCTTTAAGGATAAGATCAGAAGTCAGCCGGATAATATCAATGCCGGATTGCTTACCTATCCTACACTCATGGCAGCGGATATCCTTATTCATAAAGCAGTGAAAGTGCCTGTAGGTAAGGATCAGGAACAACACCTGGAGATGGCAAGAACATTTGCCAACAGGTTCAACAGGCTTTATAATACTGAGACTTTCCCGGAACCATATGCTTTTAACTATGGAAATTCACTGGTGAAAGTTCCGGGACTGGATGGTTCCGGAAAGATGGGTAAATCGGAAGGTGAAGGCAATGCTATTTTCCTTGCGGATTCACCGGATGTGATTCGCAAAAAAGTGATGCGCGCTGTTTCTGATTCGGGTCCTACTGAACCCAATCAGCCAAAAGCAGAAGCGGTCGCGAATTTATTCACCCTGCTCAGTTTGGTTTCTAAACCTGATACAATTCAGTATTTTGAAGATCAGTACAACAATTGCACTATTCGTTACGGTGATCTTAAAAAACAACTTGCCGAAGATGTGATACTTTTCACAGCTCCCATTTATGAGCAAATTCAATCATATGTCAACGACGATGTACTGCTTAACAAAGTGATGGATATCGGAAAAGAGAAGGCGATTGAAAGTGGTGGAAAAACTATCAGGGAGGTTCGCAAAATCATCGGATTCAGGTGAAATTGGTCATTTGTAATTGTAATGTCCAGACGCACATCTTCTGGAAATTTGAAATAACATAATGAGGGATTTGTTTTACACTTATCTATCATTTATCATCTATCATCTATCATCCTTTTTATAAGCGGGAATCAATAACTTTGCACCCCGAATAAACCCCATGGGTCAGAGTATCTCCATACACAACTCCCCTTCAATGGCATCCAGAATCACTGATTATGCACAGCTTACAAAAATGCGGCTGGCGTTATTGGTAGTTTTTTCTGCAGCCATGTCTTTTTTAATGGGAGCTGACGGCGACATTGACTGGATGAAATTAGGCCTGCTAGTTTTAGGAGGTTTCCTGGTAACAGGATCAGCAAATGCATTCAACCAGGTTATTGAAAAGGACCTTGACAAACTGATGGATCGGACTTCTTCTCGCCCATTACCGGATGCAAGGATGAAACCGATGGAGGCAATCTGGATTGCTGCTTCTTCAGGAATTGCAGGACTTTTTATTCTCACTTATTTTATGAATGTGGCCAGTGGAATTCTGGGACTCGTGGCACTACTCAGTTATACAGTAATGTACACTCCGTTAAAAAGGATGACTCCTTTCGCTGTTTTCGTAGGAGCTTTTCCGGGAGCAATACCTACTCTGCTTGGCTATGTGGCCGCGACTAATAATTTCGGAACTGAAGCATGGATTTTATTTGCCATTCAATTCATCTGGCAGTTCCCTCATTTCTGGGCTATAGCGTGGGTGATGGATGATGACTATAAAAAGGCGGGATTTGAATTGCTTCCGTCGAAAGGTGGGCGCGACAGAGCTTCTGCCTTTCAGGCTTTTGTATATGCCTTCAGCTTGATTCCGGTAGGACTTACTCCCTGGTTTTTCAAAATTGCAGGTCCTGTATCAATGGTTGTGATAGTAATTGCAGGCATTTACTTCACACTTCAGGCCTGGAGACTTTATAAAGAATGTACAGTAGAACGAGCCAGGCAACTGATGTTTGGGTCGTTTATATATTTACCAGTGGTACAAATTGCACTGGTGCTTGATCAAATCTAAATCCCTCATGGTAACCACATCCCCAACTTCCCAACAAGAAACCTACACCAAAATACCAACTCTGAAACTGCTGCTTTGGCTGGCAATGGTGAGTATGGTGATGATGTTTGCCGGCCTGACCAGCGGTTATATTGTTAGACAAGCTGAAAGCAATTGGCAGGTTTTTGAGTTGCCATCTATCTTTTATGTGTCCACAGCACTATTATTGCTCAGCAGTATCAGCATTCAATTCGCTTTTATGGGTGTTAAGAAAAACAACTTTCCGCAATTGCGAATCGGGCTTTTGGTAACACTCGGACTTGGACTTGGGTTCGCTTTTACGCAGTTCATGTCATGGTCTGCTCTGGTTCAAAATGGCATCTTTTTTACCGGAAACCCTTCAGGTTCATTCTTGTATGTACTCACCGGTTTACACCTGGCTCACCTTGTCGGTGGAATAATATTCCTGATGTACGTTTCAACCCGCTCTATTCAGGGCAAATACACTTCCGGCAATTATTTGCCTGTTGAGTTATGCACAATTTTCTGGCACTTCCTGGACGGATTGTGGTTGTATCTCTTTATTTTCCTACTAATGACCCGTTAATCAGACACCTTATTTAGAATAATTCCAGTTAATAATTTTTTGCATCCGCAATAAAAAAACTATTTATTTTGCACCCTGAAAGGAGTGCTCTTTCAAACAACACTGAAACACAAATTACAAAGCGATATCATGGCCGAGGCAACAACTGAAAATAAGCCCACAAAGAGTGTATGGGGTGGCGGAATGTCCCCTTTTAACGTTAGCTGGGGAAAAATGTATATGTGGTTTTTCCTCGTATCCGATGCCTTTACCTTTTCTTCATTACTTATTGCTTATGGCACAATGCGCCATCGTTTCACCGAAATCTGGCCTAAAGCGAATGATGTATTTACCCACTTCCCTTTCCTTGACGGGCATATTCCCCTTGCTTATGTGGGTTTGATGACATTCATCCTGATCATGAGTTCGGTTACCATGGTACTTGCTGTAGATGCAGGACACAAGCGTAACAACAAAGCTGTTGCTAAATGGATGCTCCTCACAATCATTGGAGGATTTATGTTCCTTGGCTCACAGGCCTGGGAGTGGTACCATTTCATCCACGGTACTGATCATGGTGCTTATGTGATGCCTGATACTAGAGTAGCACGTTTTGCAACCGATCATCACACTCATGAGCTGGACATGAACACACTTGTTTTTCCTGACGGAACAACAGTGACCGGAGCAGAAGCGGAAGCAGTTAAAGCGAAGTCTCAATTATTTCACGGTGCAAACCTTACCAGGAACGAATATGGTCATCCTTTGTTTGGTGACTTCTTCTTCTTCATCACAGGTTTCCACGGATTTCACGTATTCTCAGGCGTTATGATAAACATTATCATATTCATCAACGTACTGAATGGTGTTTACGCGCGAAGAGGCCATTACGAACAGATTGAAAAAACCGGTCTGTACTGGCACTTTGTAGATCTTGTATGGGTATTCGTATTTACCTTCTTCTATTTAGTTTAAAAATAATTCGATTTACAAAATGGCCGACCACAAACACGGGGATCAACACGACGACAAGAAGCACGGATACTATACTGGTGATATCCACAATCAGTTTGTGGAAGAGCATGTGGATCCAAAATCAGTAAAATCTATCTGGAAAACCTTTTGGATATTACTTGTGATCACTCTTTTTGAAGTAGGTATCGCCTTCACTTCAATTCCGCATGATATCCTGATTGTTATTTTCATTGTTCTCACAATCGTGAAGGCATATTATATCGTAGCTTTCTTCATGCACCTTAAGCATGAAAACAGTCCGTTAAGATATTCCATCATTCTTCCTTTTGTTCTGATCCTCTATCTCATAGTTATGGCGATTGCTGAAGGCAATTACCTGAACTTAGTAGGTTAGTTTTTGTTAAGGATTTAATGAGTCCTGCAAAGTTTTCATCCAAAATTTTAATCCTGCTTGGAATATTAATTATTCCTTCTGTTGGCTACCTGCTGGTTTCAAGTGGAAAAAATAATTTTCAAAAACTTGATGTGTTCGGTCCGAAAGAACCGGTGGCAGATCATCCCGGTGATACTATTTATCACACCATAGCTCCTTTCAGTCTCATTGCTCAGGACAACTCTCCTTTCAGCGATAAAAACCTGGAAGGTAAAATTTATGTGACGGATTTTTTTTACGCAACCTGCCAGACGATTTGTCCGAAAATGTCAATGCAGCTAAAACGCGTTCAGGAGGCATATAAGGACGACCCTGAAATTCTACTTGTATCGCATACCGTAAACCCTGAAAAAGATACTGTGAAAGCCTTAGCGGCATATGCTAAAGAGTATGGCGCCATTTCGGGCAAGTGGTTTTTTCTCACTGGTCCCAAAGAGGAACTATACAACCTGGCACGCAACAGTTACTTCCTTGCAACCTTTCCCGGCAACGGAGGCCCTGATGATTTTATTCATTCTGAAAAAATAGTCCTTGTCGACAAAGACAAACGCATACGCGGTTATTACGACGGCACCGATTACGAAAGTGTGAATAACCTGATTGATGAAATCAAAGTGTTGAAGTGGGAATACGCTGATCGTTGATTTTAGTGGGTAATAGTTGGCTGTAGGTGGTAATCTAGTACAGTCATGGAAGGGGTCAGGGGAAGGGTCAGAGAAAAGGTCAGGGAAAGGGTCAGGGAAAAGTCATTGGTCATTAGCCAATAGTCGGCAGTCTGCAGTCGCCAGTCGGCAATAATTACAAAAACTCAACTCGTAACTCGCCACTCGTAACTCGCAACTTATTTGAAGATGAATAACGAAAAAAGCATACTCAAAGGAATTTTCATTTTATCAGGTGTGGTATTTCTTGCTGTGGTGGCGTTGAGTATGGCTCCGAAGGCTGATCATGTTCCTGACTTTGTGCAATGGTTGCCGAGGTTAAATGCATTTTTGAATGGGTGCTGTTCAATATTATTGATTGCTTCCTATTATCAGATCCGAAAGAAAAACATTCAGACACATAAGAAACTTAACCTGATCACATTTTTGCTTTCAAGTATTTTCCTGTTATCCTATGTGACTTTTCATGCTTTTGGTATAGAAACGAAATTCCCTGTTGAAAATCCAATGCGACCCTATTACCTGCTGATCCTGGTTTCGCATATCATTCTGGCTGCTGTAGTCCTCCCACTCGTGCTTTTATCCTTTTATTACGGACTCACCAATAAAATCAAAACTCACCGCCGCCTGACCCGGTGGTCCTTCCCTATTTGGCTCTATGTAACCGTTACCGGGGTGGTCGTATATCTCATGATATCACCGTATTACGAATTTTAGTACTTTTTTGTACCTTTGCGTTTACGGATTGAGTCGGCAGTCGGCAGTCGGCAGTCGGCAGTTGCCAGTCGGCAGTCAGCAGTCAGCAGTTGCCAGTAACCAGTAATTGATACCAGCCAACAGAAAAAATCAAATAATCACCGAGGAACCACTGCCAACTGGCAACTGCCTACTGGCGACTGTTTAACAGGAATAAAATGAAAAAACTAAAGTATATACTTCCCCTACTTTTCATTCTCACCACAACCACTCCCTCGTTCAGTCAGTGTTCGATGTGTAAGGCAATTGCTGATTCGGGTTCTAAAGATGAGGCGACTCGTGTAGGTCGTGGATTGAACAATGGAATTCTGTATTTGCTTGCTATGCCATATATAATTGGCGGAGTTGCATTTTTTATCTGGAGAAAAAATCGTCGTAAGAATTCCCCTACCACATAATTGAAATTGAAAATTATATTTCAGAAGCAGTAAAATGTTATTTAATACCTTATCCAAAGAAGAACTTAAAGCAAAGCTGGCCGCGGAAACATTTCGCCGGACCACACTTTCGTTTTATCGTTATGTGCTTATTGCTGACACTGAAGGTTTCCGTAATCAGTTGTATGCTGATTTCGAAAACATAGAAGTGTTGGGCCGTACTTATGTATCTGCGGAAGGTATCAATTCACAAATCAGTGTTCCCGAACATAAATTCGAAGCTTTCAAAAATCTCATTCAATCAAATGAATTGTTGAAAGATGTTCCATTTAAGATTGCTGTGGAAGATGACGGAAAATCTTTTTACAAGCTGATTGTACGTCTTCGTAACAAAGTAGTAGCCGACGGACTTGAAGATGACACATTCGATGTTACCAATGTTGGCAAACATCTTTCTGCTCGCGAATTCAACGAGGCAATGGAAAACCCTGATACCATTGTGATCGATATGCGCAATCATTACGAGAGCGAGATTGGTCATTTTGAAAATGCACTTCTTCCAGATACAGATACTTTCCGCGATACATTACCTGTTTCTCTTGAGCAGGTAAAAGATCAAAAAGACAAAAAAATTCTGCTCTATTGCACAGGAGGAATCCGCTGTGAAAAAGCCAGTGCCTATTTCAAGCATCATGGATTTAATGATGTGAATCAACTACTCGGTGGAATCATCGACTACCATCGTCAGGTAAAAGCGGAAGGATTGCCTTCAAAGTTTATCGGTAAGAATTTCGTGTTCGACGATCGTCTCGGTGAACGCATCAGCGATGAAGTAATTTCCAAATGCCATCAGTGCGGTGCTACTTCTGACAATCACACCAACTGCGCCAACGACGATTGCCATCTTCTTTTCATACAATGCGAAGCTTGCGCAGAAAAAAACAAGGGTTGCTGCAGTACTGAGTGTATTGATTTTATCGCATTGCCACTTGAAGAGCAAATTCGCTTACGCAGAGGATTTGCGAAGCATGATGCGCATTCGGTTTACAGGAAGAGCAGAGTGAGGCCGAGGTTGAACGAGCGGCAGTAAATAGTCGGCAGTTGGCAGTCGCCAGTCTGCAGTCTGCAGTCTGCAGTAATTTTTATTTTTTAAGCCATTTTTCATTAAATATTTTGAGTTATACATTTTCCGGTTCTTCTTTCAATTTAAAACAATTTTCAAACAAAAAAACGAAAATAGCCTGCTTCAAAAAACTCATTTTTTATTAAATATTTTGAGTTAAACATTTTCCGGTTCCCTTATCAATTTAAAAAAGTTTTCAAACACAAAACGAAAACAACCTGCTTATAAAATCAACACTCTATTTACCCATGTCTATCACATAGGCCACTCCCAACTGCACATTCAAAACAAACAAATAATTTGCGTTTTTATAATTAGACTTAAATGGCTCACGTTCGACGTGAATGTTTTTCAGCCATGATGGTGTAACGAATACGTCAAAGTTCAAAGGCAACTTAAAAATTTTCTGAAATTGCAAATTAGAAGCAATTCCCACTCCAAGATATTTTGAATAATAATCCTGGATCCAATTTGAAACCGCACCTCTCTGAGTCATGTGTATATTTTCATGGGTTATTGATATTCCCGTCTTAAATTTCAGTTTTTCTGCTATGGGCAACACATAAAGTCCGGTAGCATTAAAAAAAGTTCTTGTATAGCTTCTTTCTTTACCATCCTTTATGACAGTGTTACTTTTGTTAAAATCCACTGAAAACAACACCTCCACTTTTTCAGAAAAATCATTGATACCAACAAATACAGCAGCTCCGGTTTCGTATTCAGATTGCTCCAATGATGAAAAGGCTGTGTTGCACTTCAAACCTATTGTCTGAGCGGCAATAGGAAGAAACAAAACTAATGAAAGTAAAAATGAGAGTAAGTACTTCATTTCAAAATAACGTTCCTCTGTGAATTTTAGTCTAAAAAGCCGGCGAATATAGCTGCAAAATCCAAAATTACCAGGCAAAGCAGCGGGATTCCTATCCAACGAATCAGTTTACGTTGTTTTTCAATTGATGCTACTAATTCCTGGTACAGGGCGAATTGTCGATATTTAATATCTGTTGGTATTTTAAAAGTCATTGCTTCGATTTGATTCCAATTAAAAAAATACTTAGCCAATGAAACACTGAAGTCTTGCAAATTACCATCTTTTTCAATTTTCTCAATCATCGAATTCAATCTAATACTTGCAAATGCATAACGAAGGAGTATTAACCAAAAAATAAGGAAATTGATTCCAGTCAGAAGAATAAATATGGACTCAATGTTTTCCCAGGAGTTTTTCATAGAAATAAAAAATAACTGCTTTTAAATTAATTTTCTCACTTCAGTCATGCCTTTTGATCAGCAAGAAAAACCTCAGCCACCTGATCAATTGTATTTTCAATCGGGGTAAAATTAAAAGCAAGCATCTTTTTGATCTTCTCTCCTGAATAATAGAATTTCCCTGCAGCTGATCTCGCCGTTTCCTTTGTGATAACGGGTTTCGATCCCGTGAATTTCCATTTTAAAAACTCCACTTTCCATGCGAAGCTTGATAATAACGGTCCGGCATAAATGCCTGGTCTGGACTTGCCTAATTTATCAGCAATACGATCCATCACATCCCGAAAAGGTTTGTTTTCGCCAACCAAAACAAAGCGTTCATTCATGACAGTGCTTTCCATCAAGGCGATCATTGCAAGTGAAACATCCTTCACATCCACAAAGCCCGTTACACCTGCTGTATAAAACTTCAAACCTTTTGCCACCTGGCGGAATAGCATAGAGCTATCGGTCTTCCAGTTCCCCGGACCGATAATCACACCCGGATTCACAATTACTGCATTAAGTCCTTCAGCTATTCCACGCCAGACTTCCCTTTCCGCACCATACTTACTTACAGCATAAAAAGAATTTAATTTGGAAGTCTTCCAGGATGCAGTTTCATCGATAGTGCTTTCAGTTCCGGTCCTACCCAGAGCCGCAATGGAACTTACAAAACACAACTTGGTAATTTTTTTATCCAGGCAGGCATTCACCACATTAGCCGTTCCCTCTACATTCACATTGTGCATAATGTCACGGTCGGAAGGCTGAAAGGAAACCCTGGCGGCACAATGGTATACTTGAGTTACATTTTCCAGAGCAGCTTCGAGCGAAAAAATATCAGTTACATCACCGTTGACCCATTCTACTTTCTGAAGCAATTCAGGATGTGACGAAAAATAATAATCCACACAATTCATCCTGCTCTTTTCCCTTCGCATCGCCCGCACTTTATACCCTTTTGAAACCAAATCGAAAAGTAACCTGGAACCGAGGAGACCGGTGGAGCCTGTAAGTAATATCATAACCACGAAAATAGGAAAAAAGCCGGAGTTGACAGTTGATTCCATCTCAGATTAGTGTTTGGTCTTCGTTGGAACATTTCGTTTTAGTCGGCAGTTGCCAGTAGGCAGTAGGCAGTGGTTACTGATAAACTATGTTAATTGCTTTCCTCATTGAATTTTCGATTTAGTCGGCAGTAGGCAGTTGCCAGTCGGCAGTGGGTTCTGATTAAGTATCAAGATTGGTTTCCAAATGGATGTTCAGTTTTAGTCGACAGTTGCCAGTAGGCAGTCGGCAGTGGTTTTTGATCAATTAGGAAGATTTGTTTCCAATCGAAAAACAACACTTGATTTATCTTAATACCTTGTATGTCCGATTTTCATCTACTGCCGACTGCCGACTGCCGACTGCCGACTGGCAACTGGCAACTGTACTTGCACCTTTCCCCGAATCACCTATCTTTGCCAAAAAGCATAAAAATGAACTTTATTGAAGAACTGCGCTGGAAAGGCATGATACACGATATGATGCCGGGGACTGAGGAATTACTTTCCAAAGGCATGGTTTCAGGGTATATAGGCTTTGACCCTACTGCGGACTCTTTACACATCGGCAACCTGGTGCAGATCATCTTACTGATGAACTTTCAGAAAGCTGGCCATAAACCTATTGCCTTAGTTGGTGGTGCTACGGGTATGGTTGGCGATCCGTCCGGGAAATCGGAAGAACGTAACCTTCTTGACGAAGCGACTTTGAACCACAATGTGGCATGTGTTAAAAAACAATTGGAAAAATTCCTTGATTTTGATTGCGGTGCCAATAGTGCTGAATTGGTAAATAACTACGACTGGTTTAAGAACATGTCGTTTCTCGAATTTATACGTGATACCGGAAAGCATATTTCAGTGAATTACATGATGGCAAAGGATTCGGTGAAGAAGCGCCTCGAAACAGGACTTTCTTTCACAGAATTTACTTACCAGCTTGTACAGGGTTATGATTTCTTTCATCTCTACAAAAACAAAAACTGCCGCATTCAAATGGGTGGTTCCGATCAGTGGGGAAATATTGTGACCGGCACCGAACTTATTCGCCGTAAGGAAGGTGGTGAAGCATTTGCTCTTACCTCTCCACTCATTACAAAAAGCGACGGAAGTAAATTTGGCAAAACTGAAAAAGGGAATGTCTGGCTTGATGCGAAAAAAACTTCACCTTACCAATTTTTCCAGTTCTGGATGAACAGCAGTGATGAAGATGCGAAACGATTCATCCGCATTTTTACCTTTCTTCCAAAAGAAGAAATTACTGCTCTTGAATCGGAACACGAGAAAACTCCTGAAGCACGCATCCTGCAAAATGCATTGGCAAAAGATATAACGGTACGCGTACATTCTGAATCTGACTACAACAATTCCGTGGAAGCCAGCCAGATCTTATTTGGTTCGGACGCTGCTGAAAAACTGAAAACCCTCAATGAGAAACTCCTGCTTGAAATTATGGACGGCGTGCCTCAAATGAATATCAGCAGAGCAGAACTGGAGGCTGGAGTAAACGTAGTTGAATTGTTATCCGATAAAACAAGCATCCTGCCATCCCGAGGCGAAGCACGTAAAATGGTGACCGCCGGCGGAGTAAGTTTGAATAAATTAAAGCTGACGGATGTCGCACAAAATATTACTTCTTCCAACCTTTTGCAGGGAAAATATTTGTTGGTGCAAAAGGGTAAAAAGAATTACTATCTGGTGATTGTGGAATAAAAAAATGTCAGGGAAATGGTCAGGGATAGTCAGGAAAAAATTAGCCCAATGATCCGATTTTCATTCGCTGGTAATAATTACAACTGATCAACCATTTCTACTACTATAAAGTTTTCTGATCAGTACTTTCAAAAATTCTCTTTCAATGACAAGAGCAGCAAGTTGTGCAAAAAATTCGCTGCCTGAAAGATTCTCCGATAGTTGCTTCACTTTTCGTTCTTCTACATCAATTCTATATAGCAAGGCCATAAAGGACCCAGGGTTTTTCTGGTAAAGTCCCTTAAGCGAAGGAAGCGCCTGTTCAAGCAATTCCTTGTAAGCGGTTTCCGGGTTTCCGCTGAATTTTATTTCAATACCAGCCATTCCAAAATCCTTTATCACCTGGGCAGCGGTGCTTCGCACTACTTCCAGATCGTGACGGTATTTTTCAGGGACAATATTTTCCATATGATCTAAAAAAGTCAGGTGTGGTCAGGGAAAAGTCAGGTATAGTCAGGGTAAAGTCATTTATAATCATTTTACAATTAAAGTTCCTTTAAATGACCCCAGAATTAGAAACTTCATGCTTTTCTCCCTGCTGTAATTTCAATTTTGATGAAAATTACTGTTGTGAAATTAATTTTTATTTCATTTTCCTGAAGTTACACTTCTGGGCTTGCAAATGACAATTTTCCTGACCATTTCAATGACTTTTTTAATGACCATTTCCCTGACTTTTCGTTACAATGCTTTCGCATTAAAATCAATTATCAACCTTTCCACAGGTCGGTTATTTACAAGATGTTCGTTGACTATTTCTTCCACATCGGAAAATTGAACGTTACCATAAAATGTTCCTTCCGGGTATACGACAAGAGACGGTCCGAAATCACATGCATCGAGGCATCCTGTTTTTTGTGCCCTGATGGATGTATTCAAGCCTTTGTCCTTGATTGATTTCTTGAATAGTTTTACTAATTCCAGTCCGTGGGCTTCACCGCAACTCTTGCGCTCTCCCGGAGCACGCTGATTGGTACAAATAAATATGTGTTTCTCAAATTTCATTTCATGTAGTATAAGACACAAAGTTACAAAGCAGAGGCGGTGATTTTGTTTTTTAAGTAATTCCCATACTAAAGTTTTCAACACCAATGCAATGCATCACGATCAGTAGTACATTTGCCCTTAGAAAATCATAAAACTATTCGCTGCTACGGTTTCTAAAGGTTTTTACGGTGGAAAAGGAAGTTAAAAATATCTTAATAGCAGGTGGCAGTGGCCTTATCGGGAAACGTATTGCCGCGTTGCTTGAAAGTAAAAGCTTCAATGTATATCATTTGACCAGGAATCCCGATTTGAAAGGGAATTATTTTTTTTGGGATCCTGAAAAAAAGCAGATTGATAAAAATGCGATTGAGAATGCAGATGTAATTGTCAACCTGGCCGGAACATCGCTTGCCAATCAAAGGTGGACTGCGATGCGGAAACGCCAGATTGTAAACAGCAGAATGTTCTCCACCAATTTCCTTTTCGAATCGCTTCAGAGTATTCCCAATCACGTCAAGCTGGTTATTAACGCCTCTGCAATTGGTATTTATGGCAATAGCGGGGTTTTGTTTATGAATGAAAATAGTCCGGTTGCGAATGATTTTTTAGGTAAAACCTGTCAGCGATGGGAACAAGCATCTCATCAATTTGAGAAAATCAACATCCGCACAGTGATTTTTCGCATGGGACAAGTGCTGTCGGAAGAAGGTGGCATGCTGCCTGAATTGATCAAATCACTTCGCTATGGTATAATGCCAGTTTTTGCAAGCGGGAACCAATATCAAAGCTGGATTCATATTGACGATGTTTGCAAAATGATTTCAAAAGCAATTGTCGATGATTCCATTTCCGGAGTTTATAATGCAGTTGCACCAGGGCCGCTAAGCAATCGCAACTTCATGTTATTGCTGACACAAATTTTAGATAAAAAGTATTTCGAAATTCGGATACCTGCCATTTTCATGAAATTGATGCTGGGAGAAATGTCAATCGTGGTCATCAATGGAACCCGTGCCTCGTGCAAAAAAATTGAAGCTGCAGGATTTGTTTTTAAATATCCACAAGCTGATATGGCATTACGGAACCTTTTGCAAATATAACATCAGAAAAATTACACTTCACGAACCATCAGTTTCTCAGCAAAACCTTTGAGAATTGATTTTTTTTCGTCAGATACATTGATTGCATTCAGATGATTGAGTGCTTCAATAAAATATTTATCCATTTCAGCTTCAGCAAGTGCTTTCACGTTCAGCTTTTGATATAGTGATGTGATAGCCTCTATTTTTTCTGATTGCGAATCTGAAGTTGACAGCCATTTTTTCAACATCAATGCATCATCTCCTGCAGCGAGTTCAAAACATTTTAAAAGCAGGAACGTTTTTTTATTTGCGACTATATCTCCGCCTTTCAATTTTCCAAATTTGAGATCATCTCCAAAAACATCCAGAATATCATCCTTCAACTGAAAAGCAACACCAATGTCTTTTCCAAATTCATAAATGTGATTTGCATCTTCCTGTGAAGCACCAGCAATCAGAGCACCTGTTTTTAGACTTGCACCAAGCAGCACAGCGGTTTTATTGGTGATCATGTGAATATATTCTTCAATGGACACATTCTGCATCTTCTCAAAATCCATATCGAGCTGCTGTCCTTCGCAAACTTCAATAGCTGTTTTATGAAAAAGCTCCATCACCTGGCGCACTTTGGAATCTTCTACCTGCATCATCAGCTGACAAGCTTTCACAAACATGGTGTCACCTGAAAGAATAGCAACATTCACATTCCATTTTTCATGAACGGTAGGTTTGGATCGGCGCAAAGGAGCGTTATCCATAATATCATCATGAAGGAGCGTGAAGTTGTGAAAAACTTCAATGCCAAGTGCAGGCATAAGCGCCTTGTTCAAATCTCCACTGAACAGTTCACATCCGCAAAGCACCAGTACAGGACGCATGCGTTTCGCATCAAGCGAAAGCATGTACGTAATTGGTTTGTATAAATCTTCTGGTGTGGTATTTAAAGCAAGCTGATTGATTTCCGCATCAACCAATTGCTTTAATTCAGAAATGGCATGCATTCGAAAATCAGGATTTAACCAGGTTTTTTGAATCAATCAATTTTTGAATTCCTTCGAGTAAAGGAGTCAACGGACGATTCAAAAGTTGTTTCATTTTGGAGTTGTCCGGACAACGACGGGTCATATCACCTTCCTTTAAAGCGGCAACGTGCACTATTTTTGATTTGGAACCTGTTACTTCAATAACACTATGAGCAAGTTGCAGAATGGAAATTTCATCATCAGTTCCGATATTCACCACATCGTTGATCATTTTATTATTGTAGAAAGCACTCAGGCAGGAATCTACATTGTCGTCGATATAACAGAACGTACGGGTCTGTGATCCATCACCGTAAATACTGATTTCTTTGTTGTGTAAAGCCGCGTATAAAAATTTCGACATTACGAAATCCTTACTCTGCTTTGGACCGTAAGTATTGAAAAAACGGAAAATAGTAAAATCAAGATCGAATTCCTGTTTGTAAGCTCTCAGGTAGGCTTCTCCAACGTTCTTTACGATAGCATAAGGCAACCGTGAATTGAGTGGAGTAGTATGTTCATTTTGCGGAAATTCAACAGGTTCTCCATACACTTCAGAAGAGGAAGAGAAATAAACTCTTTTCACACCTGTGTTTTTCGAAAGGTTCAATATATTTTTAATACCGGTGATATCGTTCAACACCATCACAGGATATTCCAGGGTACGCTTCACTCCTACCAACGCTGCAAAATGGAAAACGAAATCGAAGCGGTAAGAATTCAGCACACTACTGATATCCGTAAAATCATTCACATCAGCTTTAATAAACTTAATGTTGTTGTGCGGCGATACCGGAAGTTTCTCCAATGCTCCTGTATGCAGGTTATCGACAATCACCACAAAATTATCCGGATCAAGAGCAAGCTTTGCTGCAATCCCACTTCCAATAAATCCTGCTCCTCCTGTTACTAAAATTCGTTGTTTCATAATGTTAATCGTGTAGGTTTAACAAATATTCACCGTATCCACTCTTTCGAAGCGGTTCTGCAATTTTAATTAAATTTTCGTGGCTTATGTATCCTTTGCGAAAAGCAATTTCTTCAATACATCCAATCTTTAATCCCTGTCGCTCTTCAATAACCTGAACAAACTGACTTGCCTGTAGCAGTGAATTGAATGTACCTGTATCAAGCCAGGCTGTTCCGCGTCCTAATATGCCAACACTGAGCTGTCCTCTTTTGAGATATTCTTTATTTACATCCGTAATTTCATATTCTCCGCGTGCACTCGGCTTTAAATTTTTTGCAATCTCAACCACACTATTATCATAAAAGTACAGTCCGGGAACCGCATAATTTGATTTTGGATTAGACGGCTTTTCTTCAATGGAAATAGCTTTGCCGTTAGCGTCAAAAGCTACCACTCCATAACGCTCGGGATCCGAAACATGATACGCGAAAACTACTCCACCATTTGGTTTGTTGTTTTCGACCAGGAGATCCTGTAAACCTGTACCAAAAAAGATATTATCGCCAAGAATTAACGCAACGCTTTCGTTACCAATAAATTTTTCTCCGATTACAAAAGCCTGAGCGAGACCGTTCGGAACTTGCTGTTCCGCATATTCGAAGCTACAACCCAGTTGCGCACCATCGCCAAGCAATTTTTTAAAATGCGGAAGATCATGCGGGGTACTGATTATCAGAATTTCACGAATGCCTGCCATCATCAAAACCGACAATGGGTAATAAATCATAGGCTTATCATACACCGGCATTAACTGTTTGCTAATTGCCAATGTGAGTGGATGCAACCGGGTTCCGGAGCCTCCTGCGAGAATAATTCCTTTCACTTATGTGTAAAGTTTAGTGTATCCTTTTTCAGGTTAAAGTTTGAACCGCACCTGTGTGGTCAGTAATGGGACCTTGACAGTTTAATGTAAAGGGCTTGTTGAGACCGTAAAGTTACCAAAAAAGAGATGTTTACGAAAGTTATATTATAATATTGATTTGCAATTATTTAAGATAATAAATACGAGCTTTTAAGAATTATGGGAAAGGTAATGGGAGTTGGGTGTAATTTTGTAGCCAAACATGCCTGAAAATTCACTTATATATCTTGATTTTAATGCTACTACTCCGGTAGATCCACTGGTGTTAGAGGCAATGATGCCTTATTTTTCAGAAAATTTTGCAAATGCGGCCAGCCGGACTCATTTAGCGGGAAGAGCAATTGCAGAAGTCGTGGAAGAATCCAGAAAAAGTATATCCGAATTTATTGGCAGTGAACCCGGTGAAGTAGTATTTACGAGTGGTTCCACTGAATCCATCAACCTGGCTATCAAGGGAGTTGCAGCAGCTTATATTTCAAAAGGAAAGCACCTGATCACCTGGGCAACAGAGCATAAGGCAGTTCTTGATGTGTGTGGCAAGTTGAAGGAAAGTGGTTATGAAATAACAATTTTGCCGGTGAACCGGGATGGACTACCCGATCCTGAATTATACCGCAGTGCATTGAGAAAGGACACCATTCTCACAGTAATGATGCTTGCTAATAATGAAACGGGAGTTATTCAGCCGGTGCAGGAGTTTGCAAAAATTGCCAGGGAAAATAACTGCCTCTTTTTCTGTGATGCCACACAGGCATCCGGAAAAATGCTTGTCAATGTGAATGACCTCGGTGTGGATCTTTTATGCTTATCGGCTCATAAAATGTATGGCCCGAAAGGCACCGGAGCATTATTTATTCGCCGAAAAAATCCCAGGGTGCATCTCATTCCACTTATCGATGGCGGTGGTCATGAAAACGGAATGCGTTCAGGAACATTGAACGTACCCGGAATTATTGGTTTGGCAAAGGCAGCTGAACTTGCTACTCAAAGATATTGGGAAGACACCACCAGGATCTCAGTTTTACGCACCACACTGGAACAATTGCTGACAACTAACGGTACAGGATATGTGAATGGAAGTGTGAAAACACGTTTACCGAATACCACAAACATTTTCTTCCCAGGGCTAAAAGCTGAAACACTGCTCACAAAAATTCCAAATCTTGCAGTTGCAACAGGATCAGCCTGCACTTCAGCACTCCCCGAACCTTCGCATGTGCTGAAAGCCATGGGCCTCCGGGATGAAGAAGCCTATGGAGCCATCCGGTTCAGCCTGGGCAGACAAACCACCGAATCAGAAATTATGAACGCAGTACAGCTGATACTCCGTCAATTAAAAAAATAAAATTATTTATTCTTACCTTTCAGGGATACAATCAAACTATGTCACAACCAGAAAAAAAACTTTTCCTTCTCGATGCAATGGCACTTATTTATAGGGCTTATTTTGCATTCAGCAAAAATCCGCGTGTCACTTCTTCAGGATTGAACACCTCAGCTATGTTTGGATTTACAAACACCTTGCTTGAAGTACTCAACAAAGAAAAACCCACACACATAGCGGTAGCTTTTGATACACAGGCTCCGACCGCGAGACACACTGATTTTGCCGAATACAAAGCACATCGGGATGCAATTCCGGAAGATCTCGCAATATCAATTCCGTGGGTACAAAAAATTCTGGAAGCTTTTAACATTCCGGTGATTACCAAAGATGGTTTTGAAGCTGACGACATTATCGGAACACTTGCAAAAGAAGCTGAAAGGAGAGGATTTATCACATATATGATGACTCCTGATAAGGATTTCGGTCAGCTGGTTACTGAAAATATTAAGATGTATAAGCCTGCCACTTTTGGAGGAGGCGCTGAAATATTGGGTGTTGCTGAAGTACTCAAGAAATTTGAAATCAAGAATGTTAGCCAGGTGACTGACATACTCGGATTATGGGGAGATGCGGCAGATAACATTCCCGGAATTCCCGGAGTTGGTGAAAAAACAGCGAAACAATTGATTGCTGATTATGGCACTGTAGAAAATATTATCGCTCACGCGGATGAATTGAAAGGAAAGCTGTCAGAGAAAGTTAAAGAGAATGCTCACCTCGCAATTTTATCAAAACAACTGGCTACAATTATCACCGACGTACCTGTTCCATTTGATGAGAAGGCACTTGAACTCGAAGCTCCTGATAAAGAAAAACTGAGAACTGTTTTCAATGAATTGGAATTCCGCTCACTTGCAAAGCGTATTCTTGAAGAGGATATAACTTCAGCTCCTGCACCTGCTCCAAAGCAACGTGATTTATTCAATACAGGTGAATCTCTTGTTGAAGTTGTTGAAGAGGAAGAAACTGAATCGGTGGAACTGAATACCATCCACACAGTAACACATAATTACATATTAGTAGATACCGCTGAAAAAAGAAAAGCACTTATAGCTAAACTTTCTGCATCTGACTCTTTTTGTTTTGACACAGAGACTACAGGCATTGATGCAAACGCTGCAGAACTGGTTGGAATGTCGTTTTCATTGAATGCACATGAAGCCTGGTATGTTCCTGTTCCGGCAGTGTATGATGAAGCCAGGGAACTGGTTCAGGAATTCAAACCTGTTTTTGAAGATTCTAAAAAAGAAAAAACAGGTCAAAATATCAAGTATGATATGATGATACTGAAATGGTACGATGTGAATGTAAACAGTCCGCTTTTTGATACCATGATTGCGCATTACCTCATCGAACCCGACATGCGTCACAATATGAATGTGCTGAGTGAAATCTATCTGAATTACGAACCAGTTAAAATCGAATCCCTTATCGGGGAAAAGAAATCGACGCAGATTTCGATGCGTGAAGTAGAAGTGGATATCATCAGTGAGTACGCAGCGGAAGATGCGGACATTACGGGGCAGCTGAAAAAAGTTTTTGAACCGATGCTGAAAGCAAATCAGCTGACAAAATTATTTCAGGAAGTTGAAATGCCACTAATTCCGGTCCTTGCCGGAATGGAAACTGAAGGAGTAGCAATTGACCCTGATGCACTGAATGAGTTTTCAAAACTGCTTGAAAAAGAAGTGGAAGAAGTAGAAGCAAAAATTTATGAGGCAGCAGGAATGAAATTCAATATTGCTTCACCAAAGCAACTGGGTGAAGTATTCTTCGATGTGCTGAAAATTGATCCCAAGGCTAAAAAAACTAAAACAGGTCAATATGCTACCGGTGAAGATATACTTTCAAGATTATCCGACAAACATCCTGCGGTGCAACTAGTACTTGAATTCAGAGGTTTGGTTAAATTAAAAAACACTTACGTGGATACGTTACCTTCAATGGTAAATTCCAGGACTGGTCGTATTCATACTTCATACCAACAGGCAGTTGCAGCAACCGGCAGGTTAAGTTCCAACAATCCAAACCTTCAGAATATTCCAATTCGTACTGAGCGAGGAAAGGAAGTGAGAAAGGCTTTTGTTCCCAGAAATAAAAATTACACTTTACTCTCCGCTGATTATTCGCAAATCGAACTCCGGATTATTGCTGAATTCAGCAAGGATGAAAGTATGCTGGAAGCCTTCCGTAAAGGCATCGACATTCACACTACAACCGCATCAAAAGTTTACGGTGTATCACTCGACCTTGTTACTTCCGACATGCGTCGCAATGCCAAGATGGTGAATTTTGGAATTATTTACGGCATCAGCGCTTTCGGTTTGTCGCAACGGTTAAATATTCCCCGCAAGGAGGCTGCTTCCATTATTGATAATTATTTCAAAGAATTTCCAACAATCAAATCATACATGGACGGAAGCATTGAGTTTGCCCGTCAGCACGGTTATGTGGAAACGATTCTTGGAAGAAGAAGATATTTGCGTGATATCAATTCAGCGAACGCGGTAGTACGAGGTTTTGCGGAACGAAATGCAATCAACGCTCCTATCCAGGGAAGTGCGGCCGATATGATCAAAGTGGCTATGATCAATATCCACAACGAAATGGCACGACTGAAAATGAAATCAAAAATGATTTTACAGGTACATGATGAACTTGTTTTTGATGTGCACCTTGATGAAGTGGAAATGTTAAAACCTATTGTCAAAGACAAAATGACAAACGCGATTAAAATGAACGTTCCTATTGAAGTGGAAATGGGAACGGGGATTAATTGGCTGGAGGCCCATTAGAAATGATAGATGATAAATGATAAATGATTTATCATCTAAACATTGAAATCAGTTTTCAATTCAGGATTAAAATCGGAATCCGTATATCCGTAAAAATTTGTAATTAGTAGCCTTTATTAAAAGGGCATCAATCTAATTTAAGTACAGCCATGAAGGCCTCTTGCGGGATTTCGACACTACCGACCTGGCGCATACGTTTTTTACCTTCCTTCTGTTTCTCGAGGAGTTTACGCTTACGCGAGATGTCACCACCGTAACATTTTGCAGTTACATCTTTACGAAGCGCTTTCACTGTTTCGCGTGCAATAATTTTCGCACCGATCGCAGCCTGGATGATAATTTCAAATTGCTGACGTGTGATCAGCTCTTTTAATTTCTCACAGATTTTTTTACCAAAAGTAAACGAGTGATCACGGTGAATAAGTGCAGAAAGTGCATCTACAGGTTCTCCGTTCAAACGAATATCCAAACGCACCAGGTCACTGGCACGATATCCGATCATATGATAATCGAACGAAGCATATCCTTTTGAAATGGATTTCAGTTTATCGTAAAAATCAAAAACGATTTCAGCAAGCGGCATATCAAAAACCAACTCCACGCGATCGGTGGTAAGGTAACTTTGATTAATAATGTTACCACGTTTGCCAATACATAGAGTCATCACAGCTCCTGTAAATTCAGCTTTTGTGATAATGGTTGCTTTAATATAAGGTTCTTCTATACGATCGAGATGTGTTGGATCAGGAAAATCACTCGGATTATTTACCTCAAGCTCTTCACCGTTGTTAAGATAAGCCTGGTAGGAAACGTTGGGAACCGTTGTGATTACGGTCATGTTGAATTCACGCTCCAAACGCTCCTGGATAATTTCCATATGAAGCATACCAAGGAATCCGCAACGGAATCCAAAGCCTAATGCTGCTGATGATTCAGGTTCAAAAACAAGTGATGCATCATTCAACTGAAGTTTTTCAATTGAAGTACGCAACTCTTCGTATTCATCGGTATCCACAGGATAAATTCCGGCAAATACCATTGGTTTTACATCTTCAAAACCCTGGATGTTTACTGCGCATGGGCGGTGAGTGTGAGTAAGTGTATCACCTACTTTTACTTCCCTTGCTTCCTTAATTCCTGAAATAATATATCCTACATCGCCGGCTTTAACAACTGGGCGAGGTGATTTTTCTAATTTTAAAATTCCAATTTCGTCAGCTTTGTATTCCATTCCGGTAGCTGCAAATTTCACCTGGTCGTTGGTATGTATTTCACCATCGAATACACGGAAATAAGCAATGATACCTCTGAATGAATTAAAAACAGAATCAAAAATCAACGCTTTGAGGGGAGCTTTCGGATCTCCTTTAGGGGCAGGAACACGTTCAATGATTGCCCTGAGGATTTCATAAACTCCAGCTCCTGTTTTTCCTGACGCAGCAAGAATCTCTTCACGATCGCAGCCCAATAAATCCACGATTTGATCTTTCACCACTTCAGGCTCTGCACTTGGAAGATCAATTTTATTCAGAATTGGAATAATGGTTAAATTATTTCCTAGCGCCAGGTATAAATTCGAAATAGTTTGCGCCTGGATTCCCTGAGCAGCATCAACAATCAGCAAGGCGCCTTCACAGGCGGCGATGGAACGTGAAACTTCGTAGGAAAAATCAACGTGGCCGGGAGTATCGATCAGGTTGAGGACATATTTTTCACCATTCAATTCATAATTCATCTGGATGGCATG
>Ga0190274_10000162_pt1 | contig 45478 bp, 83 predicted proteins | sample Popmic531T_FD_133002 | JGI IMG/M metagenome (GOLD analysis project Ga0190274, IMG submission 133002) | Populus adjacent soil microbial communities from riparian zone of Yellowstone River, Montana, USA - 531 T | ecosystem: Environmental > Terrestrial > Soil > Riparian zone | place: USA: Montana... | reverse complement strand
TTCCGTGTCGGCCGCAAACTGGGCCGCACCGTCTACATGAAGCCCCGGGGCGTTGACACCGTGGAAGCGTTCGTCGGGATCTTCGACCAACCGGAGATGGCCCGCTTCGCCTGCGCGGCGATGAACAAGGTGGTGTCCGAGGGCCTGTTTGACCCACCGGAGCCCGGCGACGGCACCTGGCAGCTCATCCGGTGAACCAGTACCTTTGGGCCGCGCTCACCGCCGCAGTGATCGGCGTGCTGCTGCTGGCCTTCGATGACAACCTGGGTGTCCTGTTCCTGATCATCGCTATGCCGCTCGCGCTGACCGGATGGTTCGCTGTCTAGCGATCCGGTCCCCACCGGTAACCGCACACACATCGGTGTAGCCAGTGTCCCAGCCGGGTGCGAAAGCAGCGGTGCCGCTGATCCCAGTGCCAGGCGCAGAGCCTCCACGAGTCCGGTGACGGTTGCGCAGGGCAGCCCATCGGCACCCCCGTGGGATCAGCTCGGAACGTGGCCCATGTTGCCGGCGCCTTCGGGCAACGTGCGGATCGTGCTGGTGACCATGAACAACATGGTCATGATGTACTCCCCGGCCTGGCCGGGTGTGGTGATCTCGTCGCACAACGCCCACCACCGCGACTCGTCCTGCATCCCCCGGGCCTGCACCATGCGCACCACCCACGCCTGCGCCGGTTGCAGCGTCGACAGGTCCCGTTGGGCTTCGCCGGTGGACGCATCGACCAGCAGCACCGCGTCGGGGTCCGGGATCCACACCGGCCCGTCGCCGAACATGTAGGACATGTAAACGTCGCAGAAATCGACCATCGCCCGCACCAGCCCGGCCGTGCCGTGTTTGGCGCCGAGACCCTGCAGGGTTTTACCCGCGTCGGCGAAGTTCTGCTCCAACGCTAACCGGAAAGCAACCTTGCTGATCGCGTCGGCGTCATCGACCCACGCCTCATCATCATCGGTCGGGTTGCTCAAAACGGGCCCTCGTTCTCGCCGGCATCAACCGGCTGGGTCCACTCGTCATCGACGGCCGGGTTGTCGGTGTCCCAGTACTGCTGGTGCGCCAGGTCCGCCAGCCGGCGCTGATCCCCGGCGATCGACACCAGCGACAACGCTGTGATGACACTGGGAAGATCCTGGTGGACTTTGCCTGTCGGTGACGCCAGCATCCTGTCGACCAGATCCTTCGCGGTTTCTAGGGGATCATCCATCGGTCAAACCTTCCGAGAGTGGGATTCACAATGGCTGTCAACAAAACCGGCCGTGTCCCCAAGCCTACGGCGCTCAAGTTGCTGCACGGGGAACGTCCAGGCCGTATCAACACCAACGAACCAATCCCCGAAGCGGGACTGCCAACCTGCCCGGAGCAGGCGTGCGACGACGTACGCGAAATCTGGGAGTACACGGTGCGACAGCTCGACAAGATGGGCTGCGTCTCACTGGCCGACCGTGACGCCTTGTACGTGTACTGCGAGGCGGTCAACCTGCACCGGCAGACTAGTGCGGCGATGAACGAGGTGCGGGCCAACTATTCCGGGCCGACCGCCGCGCGGGCGCAGTACGAGCTGGCGAAGATCCAACGTCCGGCCGGGGACACGATCAAGAACCTCGGCGCCCATTTCGGTCTGACCCCGTCGTCGCGTTCTTCCATCCAGGTGGGGGAGCGGCCCAACGACGCGATGGGCCCCGAGCGTTACCTGTCGGCATGATCGTCTGGGAATAGTGACGGGAAGTCGCGGCGTTTCAGTTTGGCCATGCGCCCGTCCTGATGGTGCCAGACGATGCCCTCGCAACCCTCCATTTCGTGGGCCGCGATCACGGCTGACCGGACCCCCTCGAACGTCAGTGTTGCGTTAGCTAGGGGTATGACCTCGGCGGTCTCATGCAGCAGCAGCCGGTGTCGATCGAGATGTTCGGGGTTGCCGTTGATCTTCGGCCCGACTAGCTCATATGTGCCGACGGGCCAGGGCTCGTCGTATCCGTCCGAGGTCTCGGCGTGGTACTTGGCGAAGGCTGACTGTTCGATCGGCTCCCAGCCCACCGTCTTGTTAGTCACCCCATCGAACTCGATGGACACGAAGTTCGGCGGCGGGTACTTGCCCGGCTTGACCTCGCGCCGTGCCCACCACCGTTGCCCGTCGAACATGGTGCAGGTGCCGTCGTACTTGCGGGTGGGTACACCCTCGCCGTCCATGACCCAGCCGCAGTCCGGGTGCACGGTGCGGGTGACGTAGCGCGGGTCGGTCTGGTCGCGTAGGAACAGCGTCGGGATCTTCTTCATCGGTGACCTGCCCACACCTGCTGCTCGTAGTACGCCTGGCTGCGCGGATCCTCGCCGATGCCATGCCGGCCGTTGCCGTCGTTGCGGTACGGATGCGGACGTGGCCGGTTGATCGGTGTGGGCGCCGGTGAGACCGGCTGCTGCGGCACCGACTGCGCTGCGGCCAGGTGGTTGATTGCCGCCATCGTGGTCTCCACCGCCGCGCTGAGGCTGCGCAGCGCTTGGGTCAGGTGTTCGCTTGCGTCCCCGCTGTGTTCCATCGCCGTACGTCTCCTACTCATCATGAGTTCTACTCGCGGTAGCGAGATGGTCGGGTATTTCGTGCCGTACACCACCGGCGACTGCACGCGGATCACCTGGGCCCGTCGTCGGCGCAGGCGCCTGATCGCTGCCCGTACCGCCAGACGGAACCGGCTGATCCCCACCGGCCTACCTATGTAGATCAGCTCCGGCATCATCGCGCGCTTATCACCTTTGTCATCGCAGGTCCAGGTCTGTGCAGGAACGTAACAGCAGGGGGTGTGCGATGCCCTCATTGCCACGCTGCGGTCACACCCACGATGGAGTGACCTGCACCGAACGGGGCACCCACCGTTGCCAAACCCGCGTCGACCACGTCGTCGGGTTTTACCGCGAGCTGCTAGTCCACACCAAAGGCCAGTGGGCCCGCCGGCCGTTCATCCTCGCCGACTGGCAGATCAACGACATCATGGCGCCCCTGTTCGGCACCGTGCGGTGGTCGGACGAGACGAAGCGCTACGTGCGGCAATATCGCATCGCCTGGATTGAGGTGGCTAGGAAGGCCGGGAAGTCAGAGCTACTAGCGGGCATAGCCCTGTACCTGCTGGTAGCTGACGGCGAAGAAGCCTCCGAGGTGTACGGCTGTGCCCGGGACCGGGAGCAGGCCCGCAAAGTTTTCGACGTCGCCAAGCGGATGGTGCAGCTAAACCCGATCCTGCAGAAACGGCTACGGATATTCCAGATGCCGCAGCGGATCGTGGACGACCGCTCGGCCAGCGCATATGAGATCATTTCGGCAGATAAGGCTGGGAACCTCGGCCACAATCCCAGCGGCATCATCATGGACGAAATCCTCACCCAACGCGACGCCGGACTGTGGACCGCCATGCGCACCGCGATGGGCGCCCGCGTCCAACCGCTCATGGTCGCCGCCACCACAGCCGGGGACGACCCCAACTCGTTCGGCAAAACCGAACACGACGAGATGGTTCGCATCTCCGAAGATCCTTCCCGGGCCCCGCACGTCTTCACCTACATCCGCAACCTGCCCGCCGACGCCGACCCGTGGGACGAAGCCAACTGGTACTACCCCAACCCCGGCCTCGGCGACTTCCTGTCGATCGAAGCGCTGCGGGAAGAAGCGCAAGAGGCCCGCAACGACCCGTCGAAAGAAAACAGCTTCCGGCAACTGCGCCTCAACCAGTGGGTCAGCCAGGCGGTGCGGTGGATGCCCATGCATTTGTGGGAGGAGAACACCGGCCCCGAGCTGTGGCCCACCCCCAACTGGGGACGTAAACACCTGGCCAAACGGGTCTGCTACGGCGGGCTGGACCTGGCGTCCAAGTTCGACCTGACCGCCTGGTGTCTCCTGTTCCCCGGCGACGAGGTTGACGATCCGCTGCACGTCATGTGGCGGTTCTGGATCCCCGAAACCGGCCTCGACAAACTCGACAAGCTCAACGGCGGCCGGTTCCGGCTGTGGGCGAAACAGGGCTGGCTGACGGTCACCGAAGGCTCCGTTCTGGACTACGACCGGGTCGTGACCGACATCGCCAAAGACGCGAAGGACTTCACCATCGCCACTGTCGACGCCGACGAATGGTCGATGTGGCCGATCATCACCCGCGTCGCTGATGCTTGCGGCTTGAACGTCGACAAGGGCGACATCACCGCCTACCGCAACACCTACGACCGTATGACAGGCGGCATGGATGACGTGATGGGCATGTGCCAGGAACGAAGGCTCATGCACCACGGCAACCCGATCGCCAAGTTCTGTTTCGACTCGGTGCAGATCAAACGGGCCCCGTACGACCCGGCGCTGCTGCGGCCGGTCAAACCCGATCGGGGTGCTGACCGCACCCGCATCGACGCGGTCCCCACCTTGGCGATGGCAGCCAACGGGCTACGCGCGGCACAGGCTAAGCCGGCGCGGGTCAGCCCGTACGAACGCAAGAACCTGATGGTCGTATAGGGAGGCCGCAATGATGACGGAAGAACTTCGGGTCAAGCAAATCTGTTACTGGCGGGCCATGACCAAAGAGCAAATTGAGGAAGCCCGCCAACTCATGGAAGTGGCCCATGCACTCCTCGCTGGCGTCGAACCGGAGGGGACGTTACCTGATGCCCTGGTCGATCACCGCGCATGGCCACAGCCCCGACGCCACCTGTGAAGGCTGGCTGCTGCACCGCATCACCGAACTGCTATCAGGTCAGGAAGCGGGGCTGCGGATGCTGCGGATCGAAACCGACCACTTCGGCGCTGTCGAGTTGGGGGATCCCACCGAGCCGCACACCGACAACGAAAACCGGGACCAGTGATGTGGTGGCGCCGGCTCCCCATCCGGCAGCGGGTACTGGTCAACATGAAAGACAGAGCCATCGCCGGCATCCTGCTACGGCAAGCCGGGGATTGGCTGGTGCTCGCCGATGCGGAACTTCACGAACCGGGAGCCCGACCCGCACCGATGGACGGCGAAATCTACATCGACCGGCCCCGCGTCGCCTTCATCCAAGTCGCCGCCCCGAAAGGCGGGTAGCCGATGTCTTTCGTCATCACGTCCGGTCAAGTCCAGGCCATCGAACAAGCCGCCAACGTCTGGTCCTGGTCCAACCCACCCCACTCGCTGATCCAACTGGCGCCGCAGTTGTTCGCCACGTACGAGGAGATTTACCGCAAGCAGCCGGCTGTGCGTACGGTCGTGGATTTCCTGGCCCGCAACATCGCCCAACTGGGGCTGGACGTCTACACCCGCAACGGTGAGGACCGGACCAAGGCGGTTGGGCATCCGCTGACGAAACTGCTTGAGCATCCGCTGCCGGTGCCCGGTGCGAAGTGGACGAAATACAGACTCATCAGTTGGACGATGCACGAGTTGGCGATCTTCGATGAGGCGTATTGGCTGAAGCTCACGTTCGGCCCCGGCCAGTACGGGCTGCTGCCGATCCCGCGCCGGTTCATGCAACCGATCGGCACCGACTGGGTAACCCCCACCGCCTACCGCTTCACCGGCAACAAAGGTCACCGCGACTTCGCCGCCGAAGAGATCGTCCACTTCCACGGCTACTCACCGAACGACACCCGGTCTGGTACGTCGCCGATCGAAACGCTGCGGCAGGTGTTGTCCGAAGACTTCGCTGCCAGTGCGTTCCGGGAGCAGTTGTGGCGCAATGGGGCCCGGGTCGCCGGATATATACAGCGTCCACTTGAGGCGGCCGACTGGTCCGACACCGCACGGGACCGTTTCAAAGCTGAGTGGCGTAACCAGTACACCGGCGACGGGCCCCAGTCCGGTGGCACGCCGATCCTCGAAGAGGGCATGTCGTTTGTGAACGCCGGGGTTTCTCCCCGCGACGCCCAGTACATCGAGGCCCGGCAGTTGACCCGCGACGAGTGCGCGATGGCGTACCACATCAACCCGATCATGTTGGGTTCCCAGCACGGCAACGCAACCCAAACGTCGGTGCCGGCGTTCCACCGCATCCTCTACCAGGATTCGCTGGGCCCGTGGCTGGTGCAGATCAGTCAGGACATCGAAGCCCAACTGCTCATCGACTTGGACCCGGGTGCGTTGGACGGCTCCAAGTATGTCGAGTTCAACCTCGCCGAGAAGCTGCGCGGTTCCTTCGAGGAGCAAGCCAAAGCGATGCAGGTTCTTGTGGGTGGCCCTGTCATGTCTCGCGCTGAGGGTCGGGCCCGGTTGAACCTCCCCCACAAGGAAGGCACCGACGACCTGATCGTGCCGATGAACGTCACCGAAGGCGGCCTTGCCTCACCGGCAGACACCGCACCGGATCACCCGTCCAACGAAGAGTCCAACAACCAACTGCCTTCCAAGGCCCGCACGTTTGAAGGAAAACCTGTTGATGTCGCGGCACCGACCATCGAGGAGATGCTGCTGTGAACTACAAAACCGCCCCAGCGGCATTGACCAAAGCCCCCAGCGGCGAAGGCGTGCAGGTCGATGCCGGCGAGTTTGAAGCCATCGTGTCGGTGTTCAACATCCGCGACTACGACAACGATGTGGTGCGTCCCGGCGCGTTCGCCAAGTCGATCAAACACTGGGAAAACTCTGTCAACACCATGCCGGTGCTGTGGCACCACCGGCTTGACGACCCGCGTTTCAACATCGGCACTGTCGTGGAGATGGCCGAGATCGAACCAGGTGACTCCCGCATCCCCGACTGGGCCAACGAGGACGTCAAAGCCAACGGCGGCCTGTGGATCAAAGCCCGTGTCGACACCGGCGACGAAGCATCCGAGATCGCACGCCACGCGCTGCGGGTGTTGAAAGCCCGCCGCACCACCCAGTTCTCCTACGGCTACGAGATCCCACCCGGTGGCGCCAGCAAAGGCACCGATTCCCGTGACGTGACAGAGATGGCGGTGTTCGAGGTGTCCACCACGCAGATCGGTTCCAACACGTCCACCGAACTGTTCGCCACCGCGAAGACGCCCACCCCTACCGAAGCATCACCAGAGACGGGCCAGGTCGGCGCCGCGCCGAAGCGCTGGCCTGGTGCGGTCAAGGCCCGCGCCGAGTGCGACCTGTTGGTCGCTGATTTGAACCACGACGAGACCGACTACTGGTCTCTCTGAGCAGATTGGAAGCCAAGCATGAGTCACGCACTCAAGGCGGCGATCGAAGATGCGGCAAAGGCAGCGTCCGCTATCGCCGACCGGGCCATCGCCGAGAACCGCGAACTGTCCGAAGGCGAGCAAGGCGAGTTCACCGCCAACATGCAGAAGGCGCTGGACTCGAAGCGGACCCTGATGGGGTTCGCCGAGCGCAAGAGTCAACTGCAGGATCTCTCCGCTGATCTGGGTACCCTCGACAACTCGATGGACAACATCGTGGAGGTTGCTGAACGCAACGGGCAGCTACTGAAGTCGGGCGGCACGAAGGAGCGCAAGAGCGTCGGGCAGCAGTTCGTGGAGTCCAAGGCATGGACAGACATGATCAAGTCCACGCCGGGTGGCAGGTTCTCCGAGCAGGCCCGTGTTCACAGTTCGCCGTTTGGGGTGAAGGCACTTCTTACCGGTGCCGACCACGCCGACAGCGCCGGCGCCCTGGTACAGCCGGACTACCGGGGGCTGCTCGACCCCTACTACCAGAAGCCTCTGACTATCCGGTCGCTGGTGACGTCTGGCAACACCACGTCGGACAGTATCGAGTTCGTCAGGTTGATCAACGAAAACAACGCCGCTGACATCGTGCCTGAAGCCACCGAAGACGCGGCCATCGGCGCCGGCCCTCCGGTTGTTACCACCGTCGCGGGCGGTTTGAAACCGCAGTCGTTCATGGAGTTTGAGCCCGATGTGGAGATCGTCCACACCGTGGCCCATTGGCTCGCTGCTACCAAACGCGCCCTGTCGGACGCCGCGCAGATCAAAACACTGATCGACAACTTCCTGCGCTACGGCCTGGAGGAGCAGCTTGAATGGCAAATGGTTTCCGGTACGGGCGGCGCCAACGCTTTCACCGGGATCCTCAACACCTCCGGTATCCAGACCGACACCGGCGCCGGCGCGACTGTCGCCTCCGTCGAAGCGGCACGTCGGGCCCGGCGGAAGGTGCAGATCGGTGGCCGTACCGTGCCCACCGCTTTCGCGTATAACCCGATCGACTGGGAGAAGATCGAACTTCTGCGCGACACGACCGGCCAGTTCTACGGCAACGGTCCATTTGCGATGGGACCGCAAACGCTGTGGGGTCTGCCGGTTGTCGAGTCGGAGTCGCTGCCGGCCGGTACCGCGATCTGCGCCGATTGGCGTCAGGCAGTGCTGTGGGACCGCGAGCAGGCGTCCATTCAGGTTTCAGATCAGCATGCCGATTTTTTCACGAGGAACCTCGTGGCGATCTTGGCCGAGCTCCGCGCGGCATTTACGGTGATTCGTCCCCCAGCGTTTTGCAAGATCACCCTGACGTGATTGGCACCGCTCCGGGTACGCGTTGCCCCGTCTGTCTGAACGAACCGTACGGACACAACTGCGGGCCACGCACCACGGAGACTGTCGCGCCTGTAAACCTGGCAACCGGAAGGACGAGTTACATGACTGAGCCCACCAAGAACGAAGCACCGGAACTGAAGGAATACAACGTCATCCTCAACGGCGTGCCGACAACAGTGCAGCTCACCGAAGAGGACTACGAGAAGCAAGGTTGGAAGAGTGCCGAGGCGCCCGGAGGCTACGCCACCAAAGAGCCCGCCGCGAAGTCGAAGCTCACCACCAGCTCGAAGAGTCACACCCCGCCGAACAAGGCCCGGACAGAGGAGAGCAAGTGACCAACTACGAGGACCCGGCGCAGCAGCAGGAGCAGGAGCGGCTTAAGCGCGAACGGCAGAAGCGCGACGAGCAGGCCCGTCAGGCGCGTCAGCGCCAGACCGGCACCGAGCCGGCCGCCGACGAAGAGGCAGCAGCCGAACCGACCACCCCCGAAGAGGGCACCACCAGCAGCGGGACAGGCACGACACCACCTGCCTGACCACAACGAACTGCAGGGCCCGTGCCGGACTTCAAGCCGGCACGGGTTCTGTGCAATTGAATCGAGGTGCAGGACATGATCGACATAGTTGACCTGGGGAACTACCTACACCTCGGTGACCTATCTACAGACGACGCGGCGATCCTTTCCGTCGAGTTGGGTAACGCGGTTGTCCGCGAATATTGCGGCTGGTGGATGTACCCGGCCACCACCGAAACCCTGACCCTGGACGGCGACGGCACCACACTGCTGCGGCTGCCCACCATGAAACTCAACGCCGTCAACAGCGTCACGTTGGACGGCGTGCTGCTCGACCCCACCTCCTACTCGTGGTCCGGCATGGGTCTCATCTACCACCAGTGGTGGACGTGCAGTACCCGCAACGTGGTTGTCGACTTCGACCACGGCTACGCCGAACGGCCAGGCGGGCCCGCGCTGGTGGCACTGGCCACCGCCGCCCGCGAATACCTCAACCCCGAACGGATCATCGAAGCAAGTTCCGGGACCGTGCGACGCCGATACGCCGACAGCGGCTCGTTCACCGAGCTGGAAACGCGGCTCTTGAATCCACATCGACTCCCGTAAGGAGAAACATCCATGAGCGATTACGTGGCGAAGGTGCCGCTGTACATCGGCCACATCCGGGCAGCACGGGCCGGCGACAAGGTCAGCGCCGAAGCTGTCGAAGAGTACGGGTGGCACGACTTGGTAACCAAAGGCGCCGGGCGTAGGGCTGCCGCCGACGAAGACGAGAAGCCCGCCCCACGTAAAACCACCCGCCGCAAGTAGCGATGTTCTAAACATAGAGACACGGGGGTGCGTCATGGCGTACGTGCGTGGCTTCATGTCAGCCGGCATACCCACCCCCACCCACCAGGTTGAGGTGCACAAGTACGCCGACGACACCGACGACCCGTGGGAGCCGGGACCGCCGTACGACCCGGCTTTCGTGCTGGTGAACGCGGTCATCGAACCGTTACCCGGCAGTGTGGAGAACGGCGCCGACACCCAAGCCATCAACCGTTTCCGTCTCATCGCCGACCCGTGCGTCATCGACCACAAGTACGTGATCGTGGATCCGGTGACCACATGGGCCTACGAGGTGGTGTGGGTGGCGCAGGTGGCCGACCCGATCCGGGGCATCGAAGCGTTCGCCGGCGGGTTCGGCCACGTCGAGGGGGAGCTGCAGCGCGTCGAAGGTCTGCCCGGTGCTCGTAAGGCCCGCGCCAAGAAAGAAGGTGAGGGTGTTGATATTCGATCCTGAGATCACCTTCGGTCGGGCCGCTCGCATCCACTGCCTGAAAACAGCGGACCTGATCTGCGACATCATCGCCTCAAGCCCAACCACACCACGGGGGGCGACCGGCGACCTTGCCAGGTCGTATTCAGCTAGACCGACACCCGAAGGCGCCGAGATCGTCAGCAACGTTTCCTACTGGCGCTACGTCGAATACGGCGTCGGTCGTGGCCCCGAGCAACCTCACGTCAGAACAGCCATCGAAGCTGTCCGCTGGTTGTACGCATGATCGCCGCGTCGTACGTCGACATCGAGAAGACATGCGTCGAATGGTTGAAAGCCGGACCTGTCGGCGCCATCACACAGTCGATCTTCCAGTCGATGCCCGGTTCTTCTCCGGTGCCGTCTGTGATCGGTTCCCGCGTCGGCGGTGGACCCATGCGCGGCTACGACATTCCCACCGACCGGGCCCGCATGTCGTTCTCCTGCTGGCAAACGTCGCGCACCGGCGCCTACACCCTGTCGGCGGCCCTGGTAACCGAAGTCGAAAACCTCGCCCAGTCCGGTGGGTACGTCGCGCCGACCGGGCTGCTGTATGTCGGCGAAGTCATTAACTGGATCTGGATGCCAGACCTAGCCAGCAACACACCCCGGTATGTGGTCGATGCGCTCATGGTGGCCGTCGCCGTATAAGAGAGGTAATCACTCATGGTCGATTTTCAAGCTGCGGCGGTGCGGTTCGGCAAGCCCGGCAAACTTTGGGCGGCCGGACTCACGGCTACAGAACCCGTCGATGAAAAAACCGCGTGGGGTGTCGGGTGGATCTGCCTCGGCTACACCACCGAAGGCTCCGTGATCAACTACGAGATCACGTTGGACAATGTCGAAGTTGCCGAAGAGTTGGATGTTTTCGCCCGGGTCACCACCGGCCGCGACGCCAGTGTCGAGATGGCGCTCGCTGAGATGACGCTCAAGAACCTCAACATTGTGTTCAACGGCGGCATCATCCCCGACGCCGCGCAGGACGGGGCGGCGTGGGAAGTCGAACCACCCGACATGGGCGACGAGTCCCGCATCATGCTGGGTTGGGACGCCTACCCCGACGCCGCCGACAACGACCTGCGCTTCATCTTCCGGCAATGCCTGCAGGGCGGGTCGGTGTCCATCGCCAACCGCAAGGGCACGGAACTGTCCACACTGCCCGCCAACTTCCAATTGGAGAAGCCGGCGACCGGCAAGAAACTCTTCAAGATCATGGGTGCGGGCGCCCTTAACCCGGTGCCGTAAACAAACAGGGGGATAGATGAAAGACTTCGATGAGCTTGTCCGGGGCCGCAAGCGGGAAGCGTTCAAACTTGGCGGGGAAACCTTCCACATCCGGTCGAAGCTGCACGCGCGACGATTCGCACGCATGATCCGCGCGGTCGAAAACATCGAAGGCGCCGAGGCTGCCATCGACGTCACCGTGGGTTTCATGGACAAAGTTCTACTGCCCGAAGACAGGGACAAGTTCCGGGCCCTGATGGCGGTAGAGGACGACGACGACGACAAAGCCGACGACGAGAAGGCCGTCACCTTGGAGCAGGTCAACGAACTTGTCGACTGGGTGATCGAGCATTACACGGGAAAACGACTCACGCCAGGCGAGTCATCGAGTCCTGGTGCCGAGTCCACCCAGACGCCGCACAACGTTGTCTCCTTCAAGGATCCACAAAAGAGCCAGGCGAGCTGAGACCCGATCAGGTTTACAGCCTGCTGTATGAGGCGATGGTGGCTGAGACACGCGCGGCCCGGCTGGATCTGTACGCCCGCACCAAGTTCACGAAAGATCGTCAACCCATCGAAGAGTCGCGGCAGCTCATCGAATCCGCATGTCATGTCCAGGAAAGCTGGCACGCCGTCGTTGAGCGCGCGGCGGGTCAGCTTTCTATGGGCGTCGAGTCAGGCGACATAGAGGTGGGGTGACCCCGTGCCCGACGAGAATGTCATCGAACATGCAGTAGTCAAGATTCATCCAGAGTTTGAAAACTGGAACCGGGCGCTGATCGAAGCCCGCAGGAAACTGGCGGCGCAGAAGTTCACCATCGACGTTGAGGTTGTCTCTAAAGGAATCAGCGGGCAAGAGCTGGCGGTAACTCACCGGCTTATGGCGTTGCGCAAGAAGGCTGACGCGGAGGCGCAGGCGGCGGGTCAACGGCAGGCCCGCGCCATGCGCATGAACGAGGAACGCACCAACGCCCTGGTTACAGCGAACAAGAAGCTGGCGACGAGCACACGGGACCTTGACAACCGAATCGAAAACGCCACGCGCAAATGGCAGCAGCACCACAAGATGCTGGATGTGGTGCGCTCGAAGCTGCTGCACACCGACGCTGTCTACCGGGAAGCGCTGCGGCGTCGGGGTACGTTCGGCAACGACATCATCAACGCGCGCAAAAACGAACTGGTTATCTGGGAGTCGGTCAACCGTGAGCTGAGTACCTTCGACAAGAAGCAGGAGAAGGTACACCGCGACTCGAAGAGGCTAGAGAAGAGTTACAAGGGTCTCTTCGATCGCATGGGTGATGCGAAGGGTTTCCGTTCTTCCGCCAGTGGCATGGGCGACTTCATCGACACAGGTGGCCGGGGCGTTCGACCAATGAACGCCCTCATGGGCGCTGTCGTCGCCATCAGCCCCGCCCTGCTGGCACTCGCGTCCTCCGCCGCCTACGCCTCCACGTCCCTGGTGGCGCTGGCACCGGCCGCGATGGGTGCGGTCACCGCGTTCGCCGCGCTCGGTGTCGCGTTCAAAGGTGTCATCGGCGCGTGGGGTCTGCTCGACCAGGCGCAGAAAGGTTCTGAGGCTGCACTAGCGGAACTGGAAGCCCGGCTCGGTCGCATGGCCCCGGCTGCCCGGACCTTCTTTGGCCAACTGCTGGCTCTCAAAAACGGGTTCGTCGGGTTCGCGCAGGAAGTTGAAGGCGCCACCCTGCCCGGGTTCTCCTCTGCCCTGGTGTCCATCACCGACAAGGGCAAGCAGGGGATCTCCACCCTTGACCTGTTCAAACAGTCGGTCATCGACATGGGCAAGGCGATCAGTGACTCCACCGCTCAAGCCGGCGCGTTCATCGGTTCTTCGATCTTCAAAGGCGCACTAGCCACCACTATCAAGAACAACCAGGTCGCATTCGAGGCGCTGAACCGCGCGGTTGTGGCGCTGCTGCAGCCGTTGACCCGTATCTTCGCCGGCGCTTCGCCGCTCGTGGTGCGGTTCATGACCTATATCGAGAAGCTGGCCAACACGTTCGCCGACTTCATCGCCGGATTCAGTGACACCGACATCGAGGGGTTCTTCGCGGGCGCTGGCGACGAGCTGGCGAAGTGGTGGACGATCGCCACTAACCTCGGTGAGATCCTGCTCAACATCCTCAAGGCAGCACTACCCAGTGGACAGACCCTTGTTGACCGGCTGGTGGCGCTGACCGAGACCATCAAGGACTGGACCAGCGCCGAGGGCAACGTCCAGAAGTTGAAAGGTTTCTTCGACTGGTTCGCGCGGCTGGACTTTGGCAAGATCGCCAAAGGTCTGGGCATGGTCGCGGCCGGTGTGGGTGGCCTCAAGTTCGCTATGGCGGCGGGCACTCTGTTCACCCCGGGCGGCCTGATCGGTCTCGGCGTCTCGGCCGCGCTGTTCACCATCGGTGCTGCGGCGTTCATGGCCTACACCAAGATCGAAGCGTTCCGGGATCTCGTCAACGAAACCGGCGCGGTACTGCTGCGCATGTGGCAAGTGATCTCCGAGAAAGTCAAACCCGCCCTCGACAAGGCGTTTGAAAACATCGGCAAGACGATCGAGGAGAACAAGCCCGCCTTCGACTCGATGCTGCACTTCTTCGAGGGTCTGGCCCCTGTTATCGGTGAGACCTTGGTCGTGGCGATCGGCTACGTGTCCAGCGAACTTTCCCGCATGATCGAGATACTGACGTTCAGCTACAAGGCTTGGCTGTCGTTCTCCGTCTCCGTGGCCAAAGTTCTACAGGTCGTCGTTGAATCCATCGGGTTCCTTGACGGGATCGTGCTGGGCTTCCTTAAGAACATCTCATCGAACGCCGCGAAGATTCTGCGGGCGAGCGGCAACGAACTGCTGGCCAGGGGATTCGAGGCCGTAGGTGGCTACCTCGAAAGTGGCGCGTCGAGTATCGACGACTCCGTTAAAACCGCGTCGGACTTCCTGCAAAGGTCGATCGACAACGGCGAGAAGCTGATCAAAGAAGCCGAGGCGGCAGCGGTACCGAAGGCACCCGCCCTGATCTCAGGCCCCGAAGCCGGCCGCTACCTACCGGAGCAGCGCAAGGTCAGGCCCGGTGCCGGTAAGCCTGCAGCGGGGCAGCTTGTCTTCGACCCGGCAGCGATCAAGGGCGCCAAGGATCAGATGGACCAGGCGCGGCAGGCGGTCACCCGCGCCGGGGATGCTGTGGTCGACGCGCAGAACAACATCAAACGCGGTCAGCGTGAACTGGTTACGGCGCAGCGCGAGTTGAACGAAGCCCGCGCCGAAGCAGCCAAACACCTGCGGGAACTGCGGGCCGAAGTGCAGGGGCTCGCCGCCGACGAAGAAGACGCACGGCTCAAATTCCTGTACGCGCAGGAGAAGCTGAAGTCTTTCGAGTACACCAACGCGGTTGACCCGCTGGTGCGTCGGGCTATGCGTAACGAAGCTGCGCAGGCAGAAGCGGACTTGAACAAAACCCTCGCCGACGGGAAAGAGAAACGTCAAGAACTCACCGACGCGGAGAAGCGGGGGATCGAGAACTCACCGGAGGTGCTGCGCGCGAAAGAGCGGTTGGTGCAGGTCACCGAAGATCAGGCCAAGAACTACCGGGAGCTGCGCCGGGCGCAGGACGATGCACGTACCGCAGCCAACGGTTTGACCACCGCGCAGAACGGGCTGAGTGTTGCGCAGCGCGGGGTGACCGCAGCGGTGGATGGTACGACGGGGGCGGTCGGTAACCTCGCCGCGAAGCTCAAGGCCCTGCCGGCGAAGAAGGAACTCAACCTCATCGTGCACCCGCGTGTTTTCGCGGAAGAAAACAAGATCGGCCAGAAGCAGCACTCCGTTGAGGGCTACATCTCGATCATCGACCTGCAGGCGATGAACAAGAAGCAGGTCAGGGCAACAGGTAAGACTGCGGTAGGCGGGCCGAAGCGCACCATCTCATCCGGTGGTGGCACGGGCGGACCGAAGGAATCCACCAGCAGCGGCAGGTATGCGTGGCCGCTGCCGGGACACCACAACGTCAGCTCGGGTTACGGCGTCAACCGGGGCCGGTACAGCCACGGCGGTATCGACTACCCAGCGCCGAGTGGAACACCGATTGTGTCTATCGGCGCGGGTCGTGTCATCCAGGCCGGTTGGTACGGCGGCGGCGGTAACACTGTCTCCATCGCCTACCCCGGCAACCTTGTTGCCCGCTACATGCACATGAGCCGGATCCTCGCCAGCCTCAACAGCCTGGTCGCACCGGGCCAGCAGATCGGTCTGGTCGGTTCCACCGGCGACAGCTCTGGCCCGCACCTCCACTTCCAGACCGAGGTGGGTGGACAGAAAGTCAACCCGGCTGGTGTCATCGGCGGAGCTGCGGACACTGGGGCGATACCCGGCGCGGTCACACCCGGTGGCGTGACGGCGGTGCCGGTGCTGTCGGACGCGGCGTCACGTCTGGTGGCCACCGTCTCGGCGAACCAGTACGCCCGGCAGGTGTCCACACAGTTGGCCAACACGATGGGCGCAAAACTACCGGTACCTGAGTTGAGCCGGACGTTCGTGCTGCCGACCGGGGTGTTCGACAACGGCGGCACCCTGGCGCCCGGACCTAACTTGGTGCTCAACCGCACCGGACGCGCCGAGCGGCTGAGCAACACGACGGACGGTCACACCATCCGGCTGGACAAACGCGACATCCAACTGTTGGCTTCGATGCTGGCGGTGGCCAGCGCGCAACGGCCTATCGAAATGGACGGCACCGAAGTCACCAAGAAACTCAACAGCCAGCAGTACGTCCCGCTAGGGGTGTGACATGGCGATGATCAAAGTGCCGGCCGAGTTGAAGTTGGTCGACGAAACCACCGGCGAAACGATCATCATACGGCCGGCGAAACCCGGCCACCTGTCACCCGTGTTGTGCCGCGAATGGGATCTCGGCTCCCCGTCAGTGCGCGAAGTCGTCAACGACCTCGTCGGCGCTGACGGGGTGGCCGATCACACCTACTTCACCGGACCCCGCACCGTAACCCTGGACCTGCAGATTTTCGGCACACCCCTGGAAACCCCGTACTCCTACCTGGAACGGCTGACGGCGATGGCGCATCCCACACGCCGGCCGTGGCTGTACCTCACCCGCGACGGCGGCGAATCGTGGCGCATCCAGCTACGCGGCAACGAGTTCTCCATCTCCTACGGGCCGATGGCGGCGGTGAAGCTGGACGTGCAGCTCAGTTTCACCGCACCCACCGGAATGCTCGAATCACCGCAGCGCAGCGCCACCACCGTCGCCGAAGCCGGCAGTGCCACCGGGCAGACCTGGCCCGAAACCTACGGCCCCGTAGGTGTAGAGGCGTACGGCGAAAACTACGGCAACATGTCCGGCAACACCGCAGCGTTCACCGTCACCGTCGAATCGTCGGTGCCTGTTGAGCCGGTGCTGCGGTTCTACGGCCCCACCACCGGACCCGTCGCGTCCCTTGGCACCGGCGAGAAGTTCGCTTTCAAGTCCACCTATTCGATCCTGCCCAGCCAGTACGTCGAAGTGGACATGCGGGCCGGCAGTGTGCTGCTCAACGGCGACGTCGGCGCCACCGTCTTCAACCAAGTCGACTGGACACAATCCACCTTCTGGCGACTGCCGCCCGGGACCAGCACCGTCGGACTCACCGGCGACGGGGGAACGCTTTACGTCTACTGGCGCGACCGGCGCATCACCGCCTGAGGGAGAAACAGTGACCAACGTTGTCCAGTCGTTGAGCGGCCTGCCCTACGTCCAATCCGCATACGGCGCCGACCCGCCGATCCAATACTCAGCCGACTACATGCGCCGGTTCATCGGCATCGTGTTCCCCAACTCCGGGGTGGTCGACACAACCCACCTGCAGATGCAGGCCCACGCGCCGGCTGACTGGTCGTTCAACCTGAGTGCTGGTGCCGGCATCATCCCCGGAATTACCAGCGCCGAGAAATACATGTACTACAACAACACCACCATCAACGTTCCGCTGACCGGCATCGCCACCAGCCCGGCGTCGACACGCACCCACCGCGTCTACCTCGCCGTCTTCGACAAAAACTACAACGGGGCGTCGACGTCCGAAGCGAAGATCGTTGTCATCGAAGACACAGGCGGCGTGATGAACCCGCCAGCCAACGCGGTCGGCTACCTGCTGCTCGGAACCATCAGCATCAGCCCATCACAACCCAGCATCCAGACGTCGCACATCAGCAACACCGTCGCCATAGCCGGGCCCCAAGCGACGTGGAACAACCTGACCCTCAACTCTGCCGGCGGGGTGGTCGACGGCAGCGGCGGATCCCACCTGGCGCAGTGGCGCAAAACCGGCAACACCGTACGGCTACGCGGCTCGTGCGCCAAGTCCGGCGCCGCAATCTTCCCCGACGGCGCGACAACGCTGGTGACATCGGCGGCGATGCCGGCCACGATCAAACCGTCAGGCAGCCGGACTGAATACCACCCCGTCGGCGTGCAGTACAGCGCAGTCGGCGACGTCAACACCGCCCGCGTGGTGATCAGCGAAAACGGTATCGGAGTGCAGATCCCCACCGCCGTCAACGCCGACACCGTGTGGCTTGACGGCATCATCTACGACATTTAACGGGGGCCCGATGCCACCGCCTGTGCGCCCGCCGACGCACCTGCTGCACATCGGCCCGTGGGCTGCGGGGGTCGCCTGGCGGGCTGTACCCAACAAAGGGCTGCTGCCTACCGTCAAATACCCGGCGCAACCGCTGCTGGCCATACCTGACACCACGTCGATGACATTCACCTTGAGCCGCGACGACGTGTCAGAGGCGACCGTCGAGTTCTACTCCGGTCGGGGTTCGGCCATCATCGTAGAAGAAATGATCACCGATCTGTGGTGGAGAAGGCGCAACCACGCCACCGGGGTCACCGAAAACATCGGCCGCTTCCAAGCCCGCGATGTGCAGGTCAACCGCGAAGGTGACCAGATACGCACCAGCGTCCAATGGCAGAACTATCGGGGCGTCCTCGAAGACCGAATGATCTACGCAACCGACAAGGACCCCGGCAGCACACCGCCTGGTATTCCCTACCCGGCTGGCACGCCGGTGACCACCATTCTGCGTGACATCCTGCCCGTCAACTCTTTGGTTGACCTGTCGGCGCTCAACGCCACCAACCTCGGCACCGTCGCACCCGGCCTGGCTTTGGGTATGGCGATGGGCGACAAGATCGGCGAAGTGATCAGCCGGCTGCGCACCGGATCCACCTTGTGGGACTGGGATGTGGAACTGGTTGGCGACGCGGCGGTACTCACCCTGTATCCCGGGGGCCGACGCTCAAACCACGGCGTCATCCTCGTGGATAAAGGTTCCGGCTACTCGCCGATGAAGTCGTGGGACAGGAGAACCAATGGCGAGGATTTCGCCAGCTCGGTAATCGCCACCGGGCAGACCGGCAGCAAGCTCGCGCAGATTGAATGGGCCGAGATCCCGCAAGGTCAACGCGACTACCGCCACGACGACCGCACCCTCGCGTCGATGGACTGGATCGAACGGGCGGCGAAAGAGGAGCTGGCCCGCCGCAGCAAGGTCACCGCCTCGTGGCAGGTGGAACTGATGCCCGGTTTCTGGCAGGGCAGGACGCACATCGATCTCGGGGATTATGTGCGGCTGATCGTGACCCTCGGCGACGAAACCCTCGATGAAGAGGTGCAGGTCGAAACCATCAGCGTTGAGGTTCCCGCGACCGGCATCGAGAAAGTCAGTCTCACCTTGGGGCTGCCGCGTCCGAATCCTGACCCGCGCAGCAAACGATCGACCACCGGAAAGATAATCAACAAGATCGTCAACCGACTGAAGTAGAGGGAAACATGAGCCTACCCGAGCAACGCGGCCATCACCGAGACATAGATGACGGATCCGATGAGTCTCGGGTCTGGGGAATCACCGGCGCTGTCGTCGGTTTCATCATGGTTCTGCTGCTGATCTGGATTGGCGTGGCGCTGACGAACATCAACGACGAGACAACCAAGTTGAACCAGCGCGTGGAGGACTGCACCAAGGTCGACGGGGACTGCTACCAGTCGAACCGCGATCAGCTCAAAGCCGAGCAGGCTATGGCCGCACGGGTGAACGTGGTCTCGGCGTGGTGTCTGCGCAACTCCGCCGCCAACGCTTCGCCGGCCGACATCAGCAATTGCGTGACACGCGAGTTGGAGAAGTTCGCGGACCCGCCAGTCGTTCCGTGACGCAAGGCAGGGGCCCCCGGATCATGAGGTGGATCAGGAGGACGGGGGCCCCTACCGTGTCATCGTACCTCTAGCGGATTACCGTAAGACTCTGTCAATTGCAGTGATCAGCCAAAAGGCCACGACGATCCGGCGCATGTCGTTAGGTCAACCCCATGACGGAGCAGGAATGCATGGACGAGTTCTGGGATGCGGTCGCGTGGGCCTACCGCAACTCTTGCCAGCGTCGGCGCGCTGAAAGCCAAGCGTCGCCCCACTCCGACATTTCCCAAACGGGCACGACGCGGATCCGAACCGAAGGATCACGACCGACCGTGGACTGAGGGAAGAACTGGACCATCCCGATGATCTTCTTGAGGATGATACTGCGCTCCTCGGCAGCGAAGTTTTCCCATTCCTTGGCCAGCTTCGTGAACATCGGGATGAAGTCCGTATGTCCATTCGCGCTCTGCTCGGCGGCCTTGGCCCTGGCCAGTTCCACCCGTAGCTCCTGCTCCTCGACGTCGAGTTTAGCCACGCGCTGTTTCATTTCCTGGCGGGTGCAGTCCCCTTGCTGGTACATATCGCGGGCCCGGAACTTTTCCCCGGCAATACCCCCCAGCTTGGTCATGATGCCATCCACCGGGCCGGGCTGTCGTTGAGCATCCGCCAGTTCCCGGGCTTTCTTCGTGACCTTCTCCGCGTCACCGGCCCCGGCTCTTTCCTCCACCCATCGTCGTACCTCGGCCTCAGCAATCGCGTTAGTCATACTGTTGGCCTTGCCGGGGTGGTAGGTCTGGCTAAAGTTGCACACCCAGTGGTGCGCACCATTGCGACCCATGTACTTGGTGTTGGCTCGTCGGCCACAGGTCCCGCAGAATATCAATCCCGAAAGCGCGTGGGTCCCGGTGCGCAGCCGCGACGGAAGTCCAGCCTGGGCTTCCCGCCTGGCCCGGTACTGCTGCCAAAGCCCCTCTGAGATGATGGGTTGGTGATCTCCTTGCCGCCAGATGTCGTATGCCGCGATGGTGTTCGCCGGGTCATTGCCCGGGTCGCTGCGTTCCCGGATGTAGCCGGCAGCAAAGCCGGTGTCCAACGTTCGACATAAGGCTTGCGGTGTCCACTTGGCGCCCGTGGTGGTGACAATGTCGGCGGTATTCCACTGACGTGCCAGACTCTTGAATCCCACACCGCTGACGTACTGCTCGTAGGTCTGTCTGACAGTTTCCGCCTCGACCTTGTCGATGACGTACCGGCGATTTATGTAGGCGTATCCGATGCGGTCACGGCCGGAATGCGGTAGGCCACTGGTTTTGCGGTGTTGTTGAGTGCCCTTCCAGTTCTCGCCGATCAGCTTTGACTGCAATTCCGCGACCCCCAACAGCACGGTTCGGATGAAGTTACCGGCCGGCGTCTTGGTGTTGAATGCCTCGGTGGATGAGACGACCTGCCCGCCGGCCTTATCGACCATGTCGCACATTTGCAGCGACTCTAGGGTGTTGCGGCCCCACCGGTCCCACTTGTGGACGGCCACTGTTCTGTACTTCCCGTCGGTGATCTCTTTTACGACGGTGTGGATCTTCCGACCGTCTAGAGTCTTTCCGGTTTTCAGGTCGAAGTAGATGCCGACGATGCGCCGGTTATTGCGGTGACATTCTTCAAGGATGCTGGCGAACTGAATCATCGGGGAGATGATCCGGTCCCGGCCACCCGCCGCCGATACGCGCAGGTAGATCACGCACGGCTCGCAGTCGCAGGGGTAAGCGTGCCAGTGGGCCGGAAGATCCGGTAACTCGATCTTCGCCTTGGGTCTCAGTGTGCGGCGCGGGCGCCGAATTACGGCGTCATCTTCGTGTGGGGTCATGGGTGCAGATTACCACCCACGGCATTAGTCGCCAACGGCAAAGTGCACCCGCCTATTTCCCCAGGCCAGAGGCCCTGTCCCTCCCTGTGGTATCACGTTAAGTAACCGGCTTCTTACTTACGGTGGTGGTCGCATGGGCCCGTGCCACGAGTGCGAATCGCGCGAGATCGCCATGAGGTTCGACCTGATGCTTTACGGCCAACCAGTTACGCGCGAGATGTGTGAAGGGTGCTCGTGGCGGCTCTCACACAATCTCCCCAAAGACACGTCGTACCCAGCCCACATCCGATCCATCTATTCCTATTTGGTGGAGGAAACCACATGGCCGGTTGGCGGGTAGCGGCAAGCCTCAATCAACTACTGGAAGAGATCAACGCGTCGGCACCGGGCCGGAGTAAAGCCTCCGATGGGTCGATCGGCGACCGGGCGCACCAGAGCACCGGGTCGGGGTCGGATCACAACCCGCACTGCTGCGGCTCGGTCGTCACCGCGCGCGATTTCACCCACGACCCGGACGGTGGCTTCGACGCCCATGTCTATGCGGACTGGCAGCGCCGCCGCTGCAAGGGCGAAATCTTGGTCGACGGCCAGCGCGAGACGCGGGTCAAATACATCATCAGCAATGGGCGCATCGCCAGCCCATCCAGCAATTGGGCGTGGTCAGGCTATTACGGATTCAACCGCCATGACAAGCATGTGCATATCAGCGTCGACTGTACCCGCCAGGGCGGGGCGATGGATTCCACAAAATCGTGGGGATGGGCAGGAGGCGATGACGTGAGCGCTCAAGAAGTATGGGCATGGGACGTTGACCCCAGCGGCGGGAAGCATTCAGCATCCGGCGCGACCTGGACAACATTTGAACGCACCGGGTATTTGGCCAACGACTGGGCGCCGCAAACCAGCACCGCTCTCAAGTCAATGGCCATCAACATCAACGACATCGAACAGGCGTTGATGAACACCCGGGCGAAAGTCGGCACCCTGCAAACGTCGATGACCGAAGTGAAAGCCAGCGTCGGCACCCAGAACGAAAAGCTGAACAGGGTGAAAGCCGACATGGCCGAAGTGATCAGCTCAATCACCGGACAGGAAAAAGCGATCACCGAGATGCGGTGGTTGCTGATCCTGCTGCTTATCCTCGCGGTCGCTGGTGGTGTCGGCGCCCTCACCTGGGCTGGTCTGAGCTGATGACCGCCACCCATCAGCCCGTCGAATATGATTTGAAGATTTTCTGCGGCGCGACGTGGCGCACGGAACTGTCTTACGCCAACGGCCCCGGCTCGCCAACCCCGGGGCCTATCGACATGGCCGGCTGGACCGCGAAGATGCAGGTCCGCGCAACCCGGGGCAATGGCGTGACCGAGGCGGCGCCGTACGGGACGCTGATGATTGAGTTGACCACCAGCAACGGCGGCATCGTGCTGAATGCCGATTCGACTCCTGGCCGGATCCGGCTGCAAATGCCGGCGTCGGACACCACGCAGATCATCGTGTCCCCGGCGCGTTACGACCTGGAGCTGACGACCAACACCGGCGACGTTATCCGGCTGATGATGGGCGAAGCGTTGATCTCCGAGCAGGTGACGCTGTGACTGATGTCGACGTTGAGATCATCCACCAGCCGCCGCCGGAGTTGACTGTTCACGCCGCCGGACCTCCGGGGCCAGCGGGGCCGATAGGACCTACGGGGCCGCAAGGTCCGATAGGTCCATCGGGTGGGCCGGAAGGACCGCAAGGTTCCACGGGGCCGCAAGGACCGGAAGGACCGCAAGGGCCGCAAGGCGACCCCGGCATTGTCGCTACGGACCTCGCTGTCGATGATGTCATTACCTGGGCCGGCGACACTAACATCTACCGTGGCGCGGCCAACCAGTTGAAGACCGACGATTCGCTGGCCGTTGTCGGTGATGTCATTGCGTCGAGGTTCGTCACCACCAGCGCAGGCACGCCGGTCGGGATTCTGAAAAACTCCGGTTCTTACTGGGCCTTCCGCAACATGGCCGATACCACCTACGAGTCGATCGACGTACTGCACGCTCTTGTCAATGGGCAGTTGAACGTCACCAGTAGCAGTACCACCTCCACCACCTCCACCATCAAGGCCACGGCATCGCAGACCGCAGACCTGACCCGATGGCAAACTTCGGCGGGCGGGACGCCTACCGCGATCACGGCGTCCGGCGCGATCACCACATCGGAGAATGTCAAGATCGGGTGGGAGACCGACACTCTCGATGCCACGTCGCGGCTCAATGTCACTGGTAGCACACATACCAACCTGTCCGACGCCAACCCCAACCACTCGTGGCAGAATGTGCTCGCAGGTAAGACCACCGCCAACCCGAGCACGGGCACCCTGAAAATCAGGATGCCCAAAACGTGGACCGGCGAAATGATGGTCGTCAAGATCAAGGGCTACGACTATCAGCCTTCCAACGGGGAATGGGAAGTGACGATCGGCGGGTACTCCTACACGGGTACCCCAGCGTGGGTCAACACGTCCTACACGGTTACGGGTCGACCGCCGTTCACCAGCGTTCGTCTCGGGCACGACGGCACCGGTTTGTGCATCCTCCTGGGAACGACCACAACAACATGGACCTACACGTCGTTCGTCGTTTCAGAGGTGTTCGCGCCGTTCGTGGGGTGGGGCTCGGGCTGGAGCTACACCTGGCTCTCCTCAGAAGCAGGCATCACCAACCTGGTCAATGCGACAGAGGCTGGCGGCCCGTTCAGCAGATACGAGGGAGCAGGGGGCGCGGCGCTTGGCGTCGGCTGGACCCGGTTGGGTTTCGGGAACTTCATCGTGCACAGCGGCCAGTTCTCCTACGGCGTGCTGTCGGGCGGGTCGGAGTTCACCTGTGTCGTCCCGGGCCACTACAGGGTTGACGCCTACGCGCGGATGACGACCGGAGCGGCGGGGGAACGGGGAATGACGATTGCAAATACCACGTCATCGCCGACTCTGATGATCGCCTCCACTAACGCGACCGTAAACGCCGGTCCCGTGTCATACACCATCGGCGGGACCTGGAACTTCGCGGCGGGCAACAAGTTCGGCGTGTTTTGCTACACGGCAGTGGCAGTGACCACCGACGCCCTTTTGGGGCCGCCCTTCATGACGCTTCGCCGGCTGGGCCCGTGACGGGAGGCACCGTGCACGTTGAACTGGAAGCGGCGTATCAGCGGGCGATCGCCGAGCTGGCCGGCAGGGTCACCGTTGCCGAAGCGGTCAACCGGCAACTGGCGGACACCGTCGGGAAGCTGCGCCACGAGATCGCCCGGCTCGAAGCTGAGGTGTGGGGCGAAGTGACCACGACACCATAAGCACGGTTATGGTGCGGACGCTTCGTTGCGGTAGACTTGGCCAGTGCTTCCTGTGAGGGGAAGATCGGAAGGGGCGGTACCCAGTGATGGGTACCGCCCCTTTCTTTTGCATTCCCGATCGGGACCAGCGGCGGGAATGCGTCCAACCCCCTTGGACAGGCAGCCTCACGACTGCCGTCCGTTCCCCTATTTGTGGCGGAACCTTGCCCCCGAGTTCGCTCGGGTGGGTGGCGGGGAAGCCGGCGTGTCAATGAACGTCCCCACGGCAATGACGCCACCCGCGCGTCCCCGCCACTTGGGATGAGTATGCACACACCGTCGCCGCTCGCGCACGGGCAGTCACGAACGGGGTACAGACCTTCCTTCCAGCATGGAGACCCTTTGCTGCAACGCCGCGAAGGCTCTGCGCCGGTACTCCATAGCGAGCGCCAGGAAGATGATCGCGGCGTCCTGGATCAGGTCAATCAGAATTTGTGGGTTCATGACGGGGCAGCATAAGGCCCAACGACTTCGTCACCGAAGGCCGCGTCTTCGCGTACTGGACATCCGGGCACGGGTGCCGCAGCCCGCACCGGCACCAGCGGGAAAACCAGAAACGGCGGCGGTGTTCCATCGCGGCACCCCTTCCCTCTACTTGGCGGCGGCGGGGGCGCGGAAGCCTGAGCATTCCCAGTGGATTTCGAGTGCGACCGCCTCGTACCACTCGCCTTTGAGCGCGACCCGCTGCTGCTCTTTGTCGACGCCGGGCCCCAGCGGCAGGTAGACGGTGTCCTGGCCGGGATCCAAGGTCAGCCCGCAGGCGGGGCAGTAGCCGAACCCTTTCGCTTTGCGCATCTTGGGCCGGAACACGACCCCTTGGCGCAGGCAGTGACGTATCCGTGGCACCGGAACCCCCGTGTGGTTGTGCTTGTGCCCTGCCCAACGGCGCCGGGCCCCGCGCGGTGGTGGGGAATGTGACCCGCAGTTCACCCCAACAGGGCGTCACCTGAGGGGATGACTAGGTACGCCAAAAGGGTGGTGCAAGTGTCGGGTTCTGGCACGTTCTGTCTGGTTGTACCAAGAGCATCTAGCCGAAGGTTTCAAAGTCCGTCCGAGCGGCCCCCGGATATGCGTACATTTCTGGTCGTAAGCCATGAACCAGCAAGATCCACTATCTGCCTGGCTCTACTGGGCTTATACCACATTGCGCACATTGGGGGAAAGATGGCGTCCATTCGTGAAAGTGCCGCATCTTTGCAGGTAAGCCCTGAGTCGGTGTATAGGCACATCGCAGCCGGCCGACTTGAAGCCACCCGCAAACCCGGCGTCCGAGGCATGATCGTCTCCGACGAAAGCCTCGCCGCACTGCAGAACGGCTACGAGCGCAACGCCGGCACCGGACTGCTGTCCACCGGCCAAGTCGCCCGCCAACTCGGCGTCTCCGCCGAAACCGTCCGGCAACTCATCCGCGACGGGAAACTCAAAGCCAACAAATACGGCGACCACAACTCGCCGCTGCGCATCCCCGTCGAATCACTGGAAGAGTTCAAAAACGGCACCATGTACGCCGCGACCGAGGTTGTCGCGTGAGCATCGTGCGCAAAAACCACGGCACCGGCCACAGCTACTACATCGACGGCAAGAAAGTCGACGGCGTCACCACCCTGCTGTCCGAAGGCACCCCATCCGGCGGGCTCGTGCCGTGGGCGGCGGCGTGCGTCGCCGAACGGGTAGCCGACATGGCTATCGAAGAACTCGACCAGCTCTACGACCTGGGCCGCGACGCCATGATCGCCGACCTGAAACGCACCTACATCACCAAACGGCAAAAACTCGCCGTGCGGGGCACCAAAGTCCACGCACTCGCCGAAAAACTGATACGCGGGGAACCCGTCGCCGTCGAAGACGAAGACGAAGTGCTGTACGGACACGCCCTGTCCGCCGTCAAATTCATGGACGACTGGCGGGTAACCCCGCTGCTGTCGGAACAGCCCATCGGCAGCCGGGCATGGGCATACGGCGGCACCTTCGACCTCATCGGTGACATCTCTGGCCTTGTCGGGGCCCCGCGCCGGGCACTCATCGACTACAAAACAGGACTGCGCAAACCCCACTGGCGCACCGCACTGCAACTCGCCGCCTACCGCTGGGCCGACTGCTACGTCGCCGGCGACGGCACCGAAATCCCCATGTCCGAAGTCGGCATCGAAGACACCTACGTCGTGCAGCTACGCGACGACGGCTACGACTGCTACCCCGTAGACACCGGACCCAACGTGTACGCCGCGTTCCTGCACGTCGCCTACGTCGCCCGGGAAACCCGCACCGCCGACGCCTGGATCGGCGAACCCACCGTCATCGAAAAGGCGGCAGCGGCATGAGCCGCCCGCCCGTCGAACCATCCGCCGAAATGCGCGTCGCGGCGCACGCGATGCGGGAAATGTACCTAGCCCTACTGGAGCAAGGCTTCACCGAACATCAGGTGTACCGCATCATCGCCGCCGTCCTGCGCGACCAGCAACAGGAGGGCCAGGCATGAGCGAGCTAGCCATCAACCGCACCGACGTCGGTGACCTGATCTCGTGGGCGCAAGCAGCACGGGAAGTCCACACCGTAGCCACCATGATCGCCAAAACGGAGTTTGTACCCAAAGCCCTGCAAGGCCGGCCCGATGCGATCTCCGCCGCGATCCTCACCAGCCGCGAAATCGGCATCTCCCCGATGGTGGGGCTCGCCGCGATCGACGTCATCGAAGGCAAACCCGCGTTGAATGCCCTCGCCCTGCGCGGGCTGGTGCAATCCCACGGCCACGAAATCGAAACCGTCGAACAGTCCGACACCCGCGTCACCGTACGGGGCCGGCGCAAAGGGTCCGAACACTGGGAAACCTCAACGTGGACGATGGCCCGCGCCGAGAAGGCGGGCTTGGCGGGTAGGCCGGCGTACAAGCGGATGGCGCAACAAATGTTCACCGCCCGCGCGACGTCGGAGGTGTGCCGGCTTGTCGGCGCCGACGCGATCCTCGGCTTGGCCTACTCCCAAGAGGAGCTGCGCGACGGCGAAGAGGGCGACGAGGTTACGGCACCACCGACGAGGGCGAAGCGGGTACTGCAACGGGCCCCGGCGCCACCGCCGCCACCTTTAGAGCCGTACCGACCGGCCGCGATATCGGCACCCACACCGGAACCGCTACCGGAACCGGAACCCACACCCAGACCGGAACCGGGGGAGATGGAGGCCGAAGATGCCGGATGACCTGCGCACCCAGCGCGACGGCAACCGGGCCGCCGCCGTCCGACGCTACCTCGCCGCCGTGCGGCAAACCGCAGAGCTGGCCGACGAAGACAACCTCATTGTCGACTACCAAGCCGCGATGCTGGCCGTGCTGGAGTTCCACCACCAGCACCTCGCTCACCTCGCCGGCGCCGTCGATCATGAACTGGCCAACCTGCGCTACCGCGCCCAACACGAATGACCGCCGACGACGAGGCGGTGATCCGGGCGTGGCTGCGGACCCGCTGCACCGAATCATCCGACTGGCTATCGACACGGCCGCCCGGTACCCGCCGCTACACCGAAACCCAGGCCGCATACCTGGCAGCGCAGGCGTATGTAGCCGGCCGCCGCCACACGTACGAAGAACTCACCGAGGAGAAACACACCTGGGCTATGCGTACCCGTCCCGCTCTGACCTATGAGCAGCGGGTAGCGCAACGCCTCGCCGACATGAACACCCCGCCCCGGCTGTACCTGGGCGGGGCGGTGGACTGGGAGACAGGAGAGGTCATATGAGAGACACATGGACCCCGATCGACCTTCGTCCGTACCTGCCGAAACGGACGACGGCATGAGTGACGAGGCGCCGGACTACGACATCTGGAAGGACTTCGACAAGATGGAGCAAGGCGCTGACGGCCCGCAGGAGCATGGTGATGGATCGTGGAAGCTGGTTGACCTACGTCCATTCCTGGATGGCACCTATGTCCCAGTCAAGCCCGACATGGGGCTGACTGGGGGCGATGGAACGTCACTGCTCTACGCCGGTAAGGAACACGCCATCATCGGCGAAATGGAGGCCGGCAAGTCGTGGTTCTGCCTGGCCTGCGTCAGGACCGAATTGCTCAAGGGTCATCACGTTCTGTATCTGCACTTCGAGGAGTCTAACCCGAGTGAAACAGTGACCAGACTGATGAACATGGATACGCCCGAGGGACTCATCACCAAGTATTTCCACTTCCTGGCTCCCGAAACTCCGGCCGATTCCAGCACCCTGCTGCCGTTGTTGAATATGAATCCCTCATTGGTCATCCTGGATGGAGTCAATGAGGCGATGAGTCTGCACGGCTGGAACATCCGAGAAGAGGATGGGGCGGCGAACTTCCGGCGGCGACTGGTCAAGCCATTCACGGCTGTCGGTGCCGCAATTCTACAGGCGGACCACGTTGTCAAGGACCGCGAGCAGCGGGGGCGCACCGCGATCGGTTCGATCCACAAGGTCAACGCGGTCACCGGTGCCGTGCTGCTGCTGGAGAACGCAGACCCGTTCGGGCGCGGCGCCCGGGGTCGCTCGCACCTGTCGGTGCTCAAGGACCGACCAGGGCACCTGCGCCAACACGGTCGCAAGGACCGCAGCAACCCCGGCAGGACGTACATGGGCGAGTTCGTGGTCGATGACACCAAGCTTGATCACTGCCAGTGGACGGAGGTGGCGCTGTACCCGCCCAGGCCCGACGTCGATCCGTGGGGTGCCGGACGCACGATGCCCGAGGTTGTGCTCGCGGCGATCGCGGCGCTCAACAGTCGCGGTGAGGTGGCCAACGTGACGAGCACCTACACCGAGGCCAAGATCAGGAAGGGGGCGGTTGATCTAGCTCTGGATCAGCTGCTGGAGACGAAGCAGATCACCGAAAAGCGCGGCAAGCACGGTGCGAGAGTGTTTCACATACCATCCGAAATTCCTTTAACTTGATCTTCCCCCGTGGGGCTGCCGCCGCCACCCCTCCCGGCCCCCCCCCTTTATAAAGGGGGGGGGCCAGGAGGGGGGCTGAGCGCCCACGGAAAAGCAGACCATTTTGAGCCCGGGGAGGCGAATAGCCCACCCGCCTGCAAACCGGGGCATACCGGGACATAGCGCCGAATACCAAGATCCAAGGGCGCACCGACGAAGAAGATCAACAAAGAACGGGGGATGGCACATGACCGCGTGGATCGGCAAGCCCTGCGCCGGATGCGCCGGGACCAAGGGACCGAAGCAGGCCAGTCGGAAGTTTTGCTTCCGGTGCGCCCTTGCCCGTGCCAAGGCGGCGCGTGACGCATCGCACCGGACCCGGGTGGCTCGGGTGTACGGGCTGGGCCGCGAGGGATACGACCGGCTGTACGAGGCCCAGGACCGGCGCTGCGCGATCTGCCGCCGTGCCACCGGCGCCACCCGACGCCTGTCGGTGGACCACGACCACGCCACGGGGGCGGTACGGGGCCTGCTGTGTCGGCCCTGCAACGACATGGTTGGCCACGGCCGTGACGACCCGGCGTTCTTCGACCGCGCCGCTCTCTACCTGGAGCACCCGCCGGCTAGGGCGCTGCTCGCCGATGTGGACGCGCCGTGACCAGGCAACGGCCGAAGAAAGGCTTCGCCCGCGAGCAGCTCGCCCTGTTCCCGGAGCCCGCGCCGGAGCGGCTGGCCCTGCCGACCGGGGTGAAGCCCGACGACAAGCCGGTCAGCTACGTGCACTACCGGCCGAAACTGCCCCGGTTCTGCGACGACTGCCAGCGGGAATGCCAGTTGCGGGGTTGGCTGCACGCGCCCCGGATGCGCACCGTGCGGTGGAAACGCACCGACCAGGGGTTCGTGACGCTGCTGTGCCACGACCACAAAGAGGCCAGACTCGTTGGCGCCCTGAGAGCCAACGTAAGGGGACAGAAACATGATTAGGTCATGTGCCCTAGGAGATGGGTGCTACTCGCGGCAGCGGGCAAATGAGGGGCCTTTAAGGGCATATGTAGGTGAGACGCCGGGGCTGTGCGATCCGTGTACCGAGATGATCCGGGCTGACGTGCGGGCCCTGCCCCGCGACTACGTTGACCTGTCCATCCTAGCCCGCACCCGCGCCGGGCGACGCCGCGCACAAACGGCCGGGATCCGACCCGCCGACGTATTGTCATTTGTTCCTCTCGATGAGATTTGTGAAAGCGCGTGCCGTTCCATCTACTGGGCCCTGACCTGCTGGGAACAGGTGGTACGCGACCGCGCGGAATTGTCCGACGTCGATTACACACAGGTGCGGCCAGGGTGGGCGGTTGATTCATGTGTGCGCTTTATCGCCAACCGTTTGGACCTGCTCGCGGCGACCCCTTTGACGCACGGTTTCTTCGACGGACCTGATGAGGCGATTGTGCAACGCGATGGGGCCGATGCGATTGAACAGTTGCGGCGCTGCCACCGCCGCGCTATGGCGATCCTTGACTTGACCGACCCGGTGACCCACATGCCGGGTCCGTGTCCGCAGTGCGGGGACGCTGCGCTGCGGCGACGGGCTGAGGAGGAGTGGGTGTACTGCCACGCCTGCCGGCACCGGCTGCCGCACGGCGACTACCCGAAGATCATCCTCGCGCAGCTCGGAGTTGACACGTTCGCGTGACCCCGCCCGGTTGGCGCCGGGGTGGTTGGGGGCGCTGCTAGCGTTTCGGCGTGGATGTTGAGGTGGAACCCCACAGCGCTACCGACGTGTTCGCGCGAGGCACCATCGCCGGCGCGATCGACCTGGCGGAACGGGCTGGGGCCCGACACTTCAAGCTGTGGTCGTGGTCGTCTTCTGCTGACGTTGATCGGTGGCACGTTGAGGTGACATGGACCCGCAACAAGATCATCGAGGTGTCGGGGTTGTCCACTCCTGTTGACGCCGCCACCGCCATCGCCGTGCGGATGCTGCTGCACGCCGTATGCCGCTGCGGCTACCCCACCACCATCCACGACATGGAGCCCTGCCGCTGTACCTGGCGCCTGACCGGCAGCAGGTGGAAACCCTCATGCAAACCGCGCAAGAAGAGACGGGATCTCGTGCTGTGGAAAGAGTGAGGGGATGAACGAGCATCATTACCACGTCTACGTCCAGATCGAAGGACGCAAGTACCGGGGCGGGTGTGCGGAAAACTGGGCAGCCGCAACCCACATGCTCACCGAGTCCGGATGCCCGACGATGCCCGACCATCCACCGTTAGGGACAAGATCCGACAAGATCCAAGAATGGCAGGCCGGACACGACGAGCAGGGACTACCCACCGCCGGCGTGTCACAAGTCCCCGGCACTTATAGCCAGTGCGGTTACAACGGGCCCAGGGCGGAGCGGTGAGCGACGAATGAAAGCGAACACCAAACAATTCTGGCTGGCCGTAGCGGTCGCCTTCCCGGTGATGCTCTTGACTAGCTGGCTGGCCGGCCAGACGTGGAACATGCGCGACGACGGCTTCCTGGCTGCCTTGGCTCACTGGCTCGGGTACTCATACGTCATGATCATGGCTTTCCTGGCGACGGTGACCGCCGCCTTCCGACTAGCTCAAGGGATCATCACCGAAGAGAAGATCCACCAGTGAGGCGGGGACTGGCGACCGGGCTGCTGGCGGCAGAGACGATCAGTTACCTCGCGGCCGTCGCGCTGGGGTACCTGCTCGCCGTCTACCGTTCCTGGTTCACCGCGACCATGATCGTTGTCCTGCTCGTTGTCGTTGTCTACGGCAGTTGGCAACGCACTAAACAGATTGACCGTCTCATCGATGACGTGAACCAAGCCCGCGACGTCGCCGGCAGGGAACAACACGCGCAAGGGCGAGCGCTGCGGACGCTGCGAGCCGATTCGCCCACGTTCGCCGACCGTTTCACCGAATCGTTGCAGGAGGCACGGCGGGACTGGCAGGACATGGACCCACGTAAACGGACCATCGCCGCCCGGCTGCTCACCATCACCGCCAGGGACCGGCATGGGAATCGCTGACGTCGCCATCATCGGTGCACTGGTCGCGTTCGCCGGCATGGCCGGGGCAGTGGTGTACCTCGCCGTAGGGCAGTACCGGCTGCGGGAAGACTTCACCATCCTGGTTGACGTCATCGGCAGCATGAGAGCAAGCAACGACGAATGGCACCGCAAGCTAGGGGAGCGCCAATGACCAACCCTCTCGCCCCCGACGACGCGCACCGCTTCGCTCTCATCGCCGAAGAGGTAGACGAACAGATCGGCAAGATCCTGCTGAACAACGACCTGTTGTGGGATGAGAAGACGGGCGCGGTCACACCGCGAGGGGAGCGGCACTTGCGGCTGCTACTTGCGCAGCTAACTGTGCGGCTGCGGGGATACCTGCGCGAACAACGAGGAGAACTGGGATGACAACTGAACACCAGTCGAACACCGTCATACACATCGGTGATGCCTATGTGCGTATCAACGCCTACTACGGGCGCAGCGCCACCCGCCCCGACCCTGGCGCCATCTTCTTGTATGTCGGATTCAACGAAGACGAGGCAGAAGGTGTGGAACTAACCCCGGCCCTGGCCCGGCTGATTGGCAGGCATCTGGAGAACGCTATTGCGGTTGCCGAAGGGTGGATTAAAAAATGAGACAACGCTACGACGACATGGTCGAAGAGTTGTGCGTACAGGTGGAGCAGACCCTCGACTCCGACCCGGCGTTGTCTGATGACGACGGCTACCTGACACCGGCCGGGGAGCGGTACCTCGATGATGTGCGTGCGGCGATAGGCGAGGCGTTCCGGGGGTTCCGTCGCCGTGATTGACCACAACGGGGCATGGCTGCCCACTATGACTATCGGCCTGCCCCTTGCCATACTCCTGATGCTTGCCGGCGTAATCGCCGTCGTCGCGTGCTTCATCACGGCCGATGACCTGGCGGATGTGGGAGTGATTATCGGCATCGGCACCCTGATATTCGCGGCCTTCATGGGGTTCGGATACTGGCCTTTCATGGGTGACTACCACCGACTGCAACCTGCTACCGGGACCGTGAAGGTGGTGGACACGCGCTTCCTGGCCGCGTCCTCGTATGTCGTTGTCACCTACGACACGGGGCTGATGGTCCGCTGCGATGACAGTCGGTGCGCCACCGTGCGGGAAGGGGAAACGCTCAAGCTGTTGTGCACGAAAGAGCATCAGTTCGGATCCCCGTACGCTGCTGACGGGTGGGCTTGCCGGTGGGGGGATGAGCGGAAGTCATGACCGATGACTTCGAGCCAAAGCTGCTCGACTTCGATGACCTGTCCGAGCGTGCTCAGCAGCGTGCTGTCAGGCAGGTCGCCGTTGATCTCGACCTCGACGGAATCGTGCTCAATGAGGCAACCGAACGTTGCGCCCGGAATTGGATCGAGCGATACGGGCCGATGTTCTATGCGGACGGCGAGTTCTATGGCACGGGGGAGCCGTGACCGACCGTTGGCCGTGGCGCGGGGATTCGATGCCGGCCAAGCTGCGCCGGATCGCTGAAATGTACCGCGCCGTTGCGCTCATGGCCGACCCGGAAATCACAGCGCAGGTTGACCGTTGGATGGTGCGATGCGGTGAGGCGTGGATAGCCCCACATCCCCAGGCGTACGCCGAAGACGAACTGATCACCCGCACGCAAGCGGCGGAACTACTCTGCATAAAGGTCAACAGCGTGACACAGGTCGTCAAGCGGCGGGGGCTGACGGTTTACACGCAATGGGGAAAAGGGCCGTGGTACCGCGCGGGTGACATATACGAACTCATATCACATACCCGTGGCAGAAATGCGAAGTGACAGTTACCATCCGAACCAATAGGAGAAGTGTGCCAAACGACCGGCGACATGCAGGTCTGCGCATCGAATGCGAAATATGCGCTGGCCCATGTGTCATCGATGACGAAGGCGGCGCGCTATGCCCAACCAACCCCGCCGCCGATGCACCACCCCCGGATGCGGCGGCATGGCCGGCGACAACAAACAACGCGGCAAATGCGCCACCTGCCGGCAGCGGGCCCCCACCTCCGACGCGCAAGGCTACGACCGGCACTGGGCCAAACGGATCCGGCTACCGTTCCTGACCGCCCACCCGACCTGCGCGCTGTGCGGTCGCCTCGCCGCCCACCCCGACCACTGGCCCACCTCCCGCCGCCAGCTCCTCGCTCAACGAGTCCCCGACCCCGACGCCTGGTATCGGATGCGCCCACTGTGCGGGTCCTGCCACGGGAAGCAGACAGGGATACTGCAACCCGGGGCGTGGTCACTGCGGTGATGTCTTCCCGGGCGGCAGGACATCCAACGCCCAATCGGTGATCTCACGCCACGGTCCAACCAGCGCCCACATCGCCGCCCGCGCGGCGTCATACGTGGCAAACGTCGCCCCCGGGATGTCGATGGCATTGCGCGCGTCCTGATAGTCCCACGCCACCAGACCCCAGCTCGCCGACCCCGACCGACGGAAATGCGGCGAGCGACAATCCGGGTCAGGTGCCGGGAGCCTGCCCTGACCGGGGGCCGCCACGTAGCCGATACCAGCCGGCGACCGCCCACCGCACGTCTTACAAACAAACCGGGCCATCACTTACACCGCCTTCAAGTGAGGCCGGGCTGACGGGTCAGTGTTGCGGTAATACATCCGGTCGTTGTCCGCCATGCTCGTCAACACCTTGATCACCGCCTCCATTTGAAACGTCAACCGATCCAACGCCGCCTGATTAGCACGGGAACTCATGTACATGCGTTCCATCGACTCCGCCTGCGCTGCCAGTATTTGCACTAATCCATGCATCGCAAAATCCTCCTGATCGTTTCCTTCTGCATCGGACGACGCAGATTCCAACACTCAATCGTTTCCGGCAACCAAAACTGGTGCCGGTCAGCCCCAACAAAATCCGGCGACGGACGTTTACGATCCACCCCGAAATCCCGCCACGTCGTATAGGTCACCCCCGCCGCCTTCGCCGCCTCCCGGCCCGACAGCAACGGCCGCAGCGCACCCGCCGCGCCACACTCCCGACACCGATCCGTACGAGGTGGCCACGGCACCGCCGAATCGGACGCCCAGCACTCCGCCCCCGAAGGTTCCCGGTGCGGCAGCACCAGCGCCAGCCCGCTCACCGCGCGATCCGTTCCAACGGACCCGACACCTTCGATGACAGCCGGCGGTACGTCTGGGCTAGAAACATGCGGGACTCGGCCAGCATCGGATGCCCCGCCCACACCGCGTACTCACGGATCGCCCGCCTGACCAGACCTGCCCAGTCATCGGCGCGCAACAGGTCGGCACACGCCTCGCACGCCGACCACCCGCCATCGCTGCCCGCTGGTATCCCCGCCACCTTGAAACTGTCCGCCGGCAGCACCCAGGTTGGATGCGGCGCGGTGCAGAAATCGCAACGGTAGTCCGTACGAATCTCCGACGGCACCACCGGCACCACCACATGCCCGTCGCTGATCATGTGCATATAGCCTGCGCCGTCAGCGTGGTCCAGGATCCTGGCGCACACCGCACACGCCCGGATCGGAACGTTGCTGCTCATGGTCCGTCGTGCTTTCTAAGGATGCGCTGATCCTCATCATCGGAGATATGGGCGAGGTACCTGGCGCCCCGTAGCTTCGCCTGCACCGCTTCCCACATCGCACGGCGCTCCGCCCGACATGGCTCGCCATCACCCGAGCCAACGATCCCGATGTCGGTGCCGTCGATGATGATCTCTTCGATACTGTCAACCCACGGCAGCGCGGGCGCGTTCTCCCTAGTCATCCGTCGCTCACTCATCGCGTGCGTCACGTCCCGTCGTTCTCGCGTCGGGCTATTGGAATGAGCGCGTCAGAGGGCAAGATCACGGGTTCGGCTAGGGATTGCGCGGAGTACAGAACCACCTGCCCCGGCGCTGCCATGCCATCAGCCCAGCCGCCGTTGACGGAGTCAACAGTTACGTACTCGAATTGCACGATCTGAGAATTGGCTTCGCCTACATCAAACCCCTCTAGGTCGACGACATCCCCTTTAACTAGATTGAAGGCTCGTTTCGTCTCCTGCCGGTTGTGGCTCATCTCAGTACCGCCTTCCGCTCATCTCGGCCATCAGTTCGTAGTCAGGCTCAGGCTGGTAGAAGAACGCGCCGCACCCGTCGCAGGAAACCTTGTCGCGCGTCTCGGTAACCCCGGCGTGGTAACCGTTCTCCTCGTCCCATGCATCGCAGTCTTCGTGGTACACCTCCCCGGTGTAACGCCCCATCGTCGGATCGGCCGGCTCATACGCCCAGCCTTTCGTGCTGCCTTCGTTACTCATCGCTCCTCCTGCCTGATCTCGCCGTGCTTCATCCAGTCCCGCCACGCCTGTGATATGGGCGGCCCCCAGTGCCCCTGTTCGTTGCAGCGCTCCACCGCTTCGCTGTACGCGACACTGAACGGGTAGCTATCCGGTCGCTCGGAACGGTCGGACCTGGATACGTCCCGGGCGTCCTGCCAACCGTCCCGGTAGCCATCGACGTAGGCAGTAGCCTGCTTCTCGGCGTTCTTGTCAGACATTGGTTTCCCCTCTCTGGTTTGTGTGGTCCCGAACCTGAACCCATTCAAAGATGTCGCTGGCCTCGCCTCCGCACTCCTCTCCGTTCTCACACACCAGATGAACCGTGTCCTCCGGGCCACTAGGGATGAAAGTCTCGCCGCACCAGCCGCACCTGGCCTCCCAACCCATATGTGTCATGGCTACTGCTCTCGTGTCAGGCATCGCTCTCACCCTCCCTCGTGTCGGATCTTGAACAACCGGATCTCTGACAGATCCGCCGCCACCGCAATCTCCGCCCGGGGGATCGGCGTCAGCAACGCCTCACGGATCAACGCATCCCGCCGGCCCCGATGTTCGTCAGCCTCCGCCAGCGCTTCGTTGTACGCCTTGCTCGCCTCCGCGATCAGCGTCAGTAGCTCCCGGTTCTGCTCCTCAAGCGCCGCCCGCCGCGCCGCCCGATCCGCTTTCTCGTTCATGCGTTGCACCTGCAACTGCCGCCCTATGTTCATTGCTTGTCCCTTCCCTTGTGGACTCATTGACTATACCGAGTGATTGTTGGTGGCCGCGTCGGCCAAACGGTCGGTCATGCCGCACGCTCCTGCTGCGCCCGCTCCACACTGGCCCGCAGCGCCGACATGAGATCCAACACGTTGCTCTCCGTCGGCATGGCCGGCACCGGAGACTGGCCCGCCATCTTCGCATCGATCACCGCTTGCAGCGCGTGGCGGTAGCCATCCTCATACCCGTCCGGGACAAACGCCTCGGCCGCCAGGCTTTCCACCAGCATCTTCGCCATCGCCAGCTCGGCAGGCTCCGACCCCGGCAGCTTCGACAGAATCGGCATAGCGGCGTGCCGCACCTCATCGGCCCACCGCAACGTCGTCAGGGCCAGCACTGTGCCGCCGCAACCGTCAGGCCGAACATGCAGCAGGCCGACCTGTTCACGTTGCCGCAAAGCCACCTTCACCACACCCGCGCGGCCCGTGTCCGTCAACGCATCCCGCAGCAGCGCATACGCCTTACTGTGCGTCTTATCCTGCGGCGCCAGGAAGTACGTACGTTCATGCATGATCGGATCCACCGATGCCAGCGGTACAAACTCCTGCACCGCTATCGTCCGCATCGACTCCAAAGCCACACCAGCAAGATCCTCCTTGCTTAGCGGCAGGATCCGGTCGCCCATGTCGACGCCCTTGCCGATGTCAGCGAAAGCCACCTCCGTGTCGCACCCGGAGCACACCCGCTTCTGCTTCACCAGCGCGACACCGCCGTCGTCGTGAACGTGGATCTGCTTGAAGCTCACGTCGTTGTCCTGAGTCGCCGCGTACACGCTCACGCCGACACTGACCAGACCGAAACTAACCGAGCCCTTCCACATCGACCGGCTAGCGACCGGCGCTACCTTCTCAGACATCGCCATCACCGCTTGCGTCGTGCGCGGCCTTGCTTGTCTCCAGGTACCAACGGCCGATCCTGTTGCCGTTGCCGTCCCTCAGGTCTCCGTTCATCCAACCCTGTTCGATCATCCCGGCCGTGAAACCCAGCAGCCGGCACATCTCCTTCGTCGTGTCGTCCGTCAAGATCGCATCGCTACTGTCTACGAACATTCGGAAGTACATCTCTCTGCCTCTCGTTTGTGTTTGTGTACGCTCCTCGGGGTAGGGGAGACCTGGCATCTAAGCCATGTCAGGTCTCCCCGCCTACCCCGTCAGGCGATCGTCGCCAGAACCTTGTTCAACGTGGCGACCGTGCCACGGTCCAGCTTGTCGACGCCGCCCGTAATGGCCCGCGTCATGTTGCGCTCAGGTCGGTGCGCGTTCTTCACCGTCGACATGTGGTGAGTGAACGTGTTCACCGCTTGCAGCACGCCCCACGCGGTACCCCGCCACGGCGCGACACGCGGGTCGGCGTTCCACAGTTGCGTCAGGTTCTCCCGCTCATTGAGCGCGATCGTCCGCGCGGCGCCCGTCTTCTCTGCACCCTTCACCTCAAGCGGCGCGTGGGCGTTGAGGAAGTAGGACCACGCCTTGTCGCTGACGTCGATCCGGCACAACTTCGCACACTCCGCCGCGTAGTCCTCGGCAATGGTGTGGATCATGGCCAGCGCGTGTCGTGCCTCGGCGATGCGCAGACCGCTATAGCGGGAGTGCTTGATCTTGACCTGTTGACCTTCCTCGCCCAGACCCGCCGCCATCGTGTTGTCACACACCACCCGCGTAACCACCCGCTTGAACGTGGTGGCCAGACTGCCATCGTGTGACGTACAAGCCAGGAGATTCGGCCGGAAGACTTCACCCTCCGGTGTGGTGATCGACTCCGGCACCTCAACCGACACCCAAGCCTGAGCACCATTGCGCAACAGACCCGCCGACCCGATCTGCAAGCTGTCGTCGAGAATGTTGCCGACCTGAGTAAGCAGCCAATCGCGGTACTGGTGCACCTCGTAGCCATCGGTGAAGATCCCGAGCACCGCGCCCGTGTCCGACCGGACAATTGCCTGACGTCCCTCCACCACCGTGGGCAGGGACATCCCGTCCGGCGACCCGACATACACCGGGGCCGACAACGCATCCCAAGCGAACAGGGATTCGACCTCCCCGAGCGGCACCGCGCCAGGGAAATGGTTACTGCTACCGAGACGCTGGTGCCAGGCGTTGCCCAGCCGATCGGTGAACCCGATGCGGGTATTCGTGTTAAGCCATTCCATCGTTTCGCGTGACATTTGAATCTCCCTTACGTGAGGGGTAAGTTACTTCGTTTCCTTGCTGCTAGTTCAACTATACCGGCCGACCGTTGGACCCGATGTCGGCCAATCGGCTAACCTTCCAACGCGCTGGTGATCACCTCAATCACCGTGTCGCGCGCGCCCGGGTAAAGGTGCGCGTACGTCAACGGCTGCTCCTCCATCACCTTGCGTCGCATCTTCCCGTCGGCGTGATTCAGTAACAGCCGGATCAGGCTCTCCTGACGGAAATGCCCTAGCGTTCCGACCCGATCAATTAGCGGACTGTCGGACATCACGCACCGCCTTTCCTTGTGAGGGGTAGTTGATTCAGTAACCGATTGCTTCGTTCATCGCCGCGTGCCATGCCTCGTCGCTATCGAAAACCGCCTTGCAACCTGACCGGCACCGGGACTGGCCCGGGCGCAAACCTTCCTGCTCGGGGTAGTACCGCTTGACGGAGTAGCCCACGGCCGAGCCGTGCGTGCACCGACCCGCGCGGTGTGCCGCCGCGACAGCGCGGCCGACCTGATCCATTTCCCACTGCTCGATATCGGCGTCGTTGTACATTAGCTGCACACCTCCGTTACGTTAAGGACCACGTTGCCGGCACCGGTCCACACTCCGTAATCGACACGCTCCCCGACACGGGGTACGTACGCGGGGAACCAGTGTTCGTCGCGCGTTACTGTGATCCCGGCATAAGGGCCGTCGGTTATGTTGCGGGTGACGCGATAGAGCCGCATGATGTACCTCCCGTATAGGTATCGGATTGTCATGCCCGGGGCCCGAGCATGGGGGTCTCGTCATATGTAGCTATGGCGATACGTAATCACCTAGCGTTGTGTGTGTTGCCCCGTGCCCGCGTGAGACTTACTTTCCAGTCGCCGTCATGATGGTCCCGCGATCCCACGAACCGTTACGTGCGATCAACCGTTCACCGCGCTTGCCGTCCGTTTCACCGCGCCACTCTTGCGACGAGAAGCGGACCTTGTGAATCTCGGGCGCCCACTGGCGTCGGACCGGCACCGGACCTGCCGGCATCGTCAACGTACGCACCGCGTCCCGGACGGAGCCGTACTTATGTACCGTGAACGTCGCACCATTAGATAGCGTGACCAGGCTGAACGCACCGTTACGGCGGACATCCGTCACCGTATGCGCGCCCAGTGTCGTGCCCTTGCGCAGACTCTTCCCGAGCATCGGGTATCTCCCTTTATGTGAGGCTATGGCGATACGTAATCGCCTAGCGTTATCGGTATTCTCGCTCTCTCTCTATCGTCAACTATACTCGATCTGTCGCGGGGTATCTGTCGGCCGATCGGGTAACTCTCCGGCCTTTCCCCTTGCTTTCTCGCTCTCTCCCTTACATCTATAACTATACTCGGGTACAGGTCAGCCCGCGTCGGCCAACCGGCTAGATGACAATGACCGGATGGCCCCTTGCACTTGACAGACAGGGGTGTCCGAAATGCCCCAGTAGGGGCATATCGCGGGAGGCGCAAGCGCCCGAGGCAGCTGATGGCGGATTTTCCGCCATTCAAGCTCCGGTATTTGCACTGCTCAATGCGCGTTCCGCGCTTTGCGTTCGAGATGGGGAATGACGCGGGTCAATTCACCGCTCATTCCATTCTATCCCATTCTTGGCACTTGCAAAAGAGGATGGCGACCTTGGTATCACAGTGATACCATCGGGTCATGGCGATGACACTCAGACTTGACGAGACCATGACCGCATCCCTGGCGACGCTGGCCTTGACGCGCAGGTGCTCCACGCACTCGCTGATCGAGGACGCGATTCAGGAGTACCTGCAACGCCAGGGCACCCAGGACCGCATCGACGCGGCGATCGGCTACGTCAACACCCGCTACCGCGCTGTCCTCGATGAGCTGGCGGGCCAGTGACCACTTTCCTGGACATGTCCGCGCTCATGCACATCGCCTCCAACGTGCTGGGGCCCCGTGGTGTAGTCATCCGTGACGCCGGCCTGCTGGCCTCCGCGCTGGCCCGGCCGATGGCTAGCTACGCCGACGAGGATGCCTACCCGTCGCTGATCGACAAGGCGGCGGCCCTGCTGCACTCACTGGTGTGCAATCACGGTCTGATTGACGGCAACAAGCGGCTGGGCTGGGCCGCGACGGTGGTCTTCTGCGACATCAACGGCCTACGCCTGGATCTGTCCGATGATGCCGTGTTGGATCTAGTGATCGGGGTAGCTGAGGGCAAGTATGACCTGGACGAAATCGTGTGGCGCCTGAGCAAGTAGGGGAGGGGTCATGCCGCTCAAGAAGGGCAGCAGCAGCAAGGTTGTGAGCGACAACATCCGCACCGAGATGGCTCACGGCAAGGGCAAGAAGCAGGCCGTGGCGATCGCTTTGGACAAGGCCGGCAAGTCCAAGAAGACGAGCAAGGGCAAAGGTAAGAGCGGGCGGCGGGGGAAGTGATCAACTGCACCTACTGCGGCACCCGGGAAGCGACCTTGCAGGTTGATCTGATCTTGACTGGTCGGAAAGCCTGCCGCCTGCTCTGTGGGTGGTGCGCAAGAGACATGCTCCGAATGCTGGGCCGCGACAAAAGCCAGCCATCCTACTTCGAGGCCATGCACTTCCTAGAGGATGAGCAGGTGGTGACGTAAGAGCGGGCGCCGGGGCTGCTAGCGGCGGCGTTCCAGCTCCGCCAGGCGGACATACAGTTCTGTGATCTTGTGATCCCGTTGCGGGTCACCGAATGCCCGGCGCCGGGCCTCGACGCCGTCCACGGCTATCGGCAACACCCATGCGAGCGTGAAGCCACCGAGCATCCCCAGCCACCAGACCTGCCCCGAGACGGCATTGGCGATCATCAGAACGCCGATCACCAGGATGAGTGAGGCTGTCCAGATCCGCCAGTTGATCATCGTTGAGCCTTCCGTTCGTGAGGGGATCTCATGACATCGCCTTACCAGTCGCCGCCACCTGACCCGCTGGATGTCGCCAACAAGATCTGGGCTGATGTGGCCGACGACCCGTTCGACCCGTCGGACAAGGAGCGGCTGCGGGTGATGGTAGCGGTGGCGGAGTTGTCGAAGGCCCGCGACCTGCGCCGGCTCGCCGACGACACCGACAAACCACGCTAGAGCGTCACGTCGTACATCTCTCCACTTGCCAGCAGATCCCGGTAGTGCCACGACAGGCGCCAGATGTCTTCGCCTTCTCTGTCGATGATGTCTTTGGCCTCTTCGGTGAGCTGCAACCACTGCCGCCTGCCGGTCCCCTGCCGCAGTGGACGCATGTAACGCTCCGGTACGTCCGGGCACGGCTCTAAGAAACCTTCCGCGATCAGCCGCCGCATCGTTTGGGCGAAGTTGCCAGAGGGCACCCCCAGACGGATAGCCACCTCATTGGCGTACAACGGGCGCGGTTCCAGCGCGCAGAACACGGCCAGGATGTGCCGGCCGTATGTGGAACGTTCCAGAATCGTTGGATCAAGCATGGCGCCATCATGGCTGGGCAGTTGCCTGGCCGGAGGCGGTTTCACCGACTAGATCATCGGGAGTTGTCTTGTTCAGATTCTCAGCGGCAGCGCGGACGCTTGGTCTGCTCTCCGCTACTGCGATCGCTGCCGCAACGCTCAACGTGATCCCGGCAGCTAATGCGGCACCTGTGACGCCAGCCGGCGCCAGCAGCATCCGGACCACCGGGGACGACGATCGCGGACGTGACCGTGACCGTGACAGGGATCGTGACCGTGACCGTCGCCCCACCGCGACGCCTACTGTCACCTTCGAGCAGGACTGCCCGGCGCGTGCCCGGGTCTGCCTGATCCGTGTGCTGATCGAACTGCGCGGCGACTCGTGGGTGTGCCGCCCCGGTATCCGGTCTGACCGTGACCGGGACCGTGGCCGCGACCGTGACGACGCCGTTGTGGGCCGCAGCATCGAGTCCCTGCTCGGTGGCGACGACGACGCCGCCCCGCGTGCGCGGACAACCCGGCTCCGCCTGGGCTGCGTGCGGCGCTAAGCGATGCTGCGAAGGCTCGCGTTTGTATCGGTGACGGTGGGCGCCGCGCTGGTGCTGATGGCTGGCACCGCGCTGGCGGTACTCACCTTCCAGGTCGGGGGCACCACCACCCGGCAGTATTTGCGCACCAACGACCAGCCGTGGACGGTGCCTGTTGTCAACTCGTGGCAGCAGGTGCCGGGCTCTGGTATCTCGTTTCCGGTAGGCGGCGGTACACGACGGCTGGTGGTGGCTTCTTTCTCCGCTGAGTCTTTGTGCACTGGCCCCGGCTGGTGTTCGGTGCGGATCCTGGTTTCGGGGCCCGGTGGGGTGCGGGAGCTGGCGCCGCAGTCGGGCATCGACTACGCCTATGACACGGACGGGGATTCGTGGGAGCAGCATGAGGTGACCCGCTCCAGTGACGGCTACCTACGTTCCGGTAACTACCGGCTGTGGGTCGAAGCCCAACGGGTGAACTCGTCGTTCTTCCGTCTCGACGATTCGCATTTGCGCGTTGAACTAGTAGCGCCGTAACCCGCCAGGGTTCCCCGAACCTAGACAGGGTTGCGTGCGTTGGGGGCTCCCGCCTTGCATGGGAAGCAGCGGAGCCCCGGGTGGGGTGCCGGTTTAAGGAGAGCGCTGGGGGCGTCATCCTCCCCAGTGTCCCGGTCGGAACCGGTACCTCACCCACAACGTTCACGGGGGTGAGCAGTGCTACAGACTGAGCCGATGCTCTTGGCTTACGCCGACCCGCCCTACCTGGGCTGCGGGAAGCGCTACCGAGACAACCACGAGGATGCTTTGATCTGGGATGACCCCGCCACGCACCGGGCGCTGATCGCTGAACTGGTGGACGAATACCCCGACGGCTGGGCCATGTCGTTGTCGTCGGTGAGCCTGCGCACGATCCTGCCGATGTGCCCTGCTGATGTGCGGGTAGCTGCTTGGGTGAAACCGTTCGCGGCGTTCAAGCGTAACGTGCGCAACGCCTACACCTGGGAGCCGGTGATCCTGCGCGGCGGCCGGGTGTCCTCAAAGACGGGGGCCCCGGTCACCCGCGATCACCTGGCCGAATCGATCCAGTTGCGCAAAGGGCTCACCGGTGCGAAGCCGGCCAGGTTCAACCGCTGGATCCTGCACATGCTGGGCTACCTCCCTGGTGATGTTCTTGTTGACCTGTTCCCCGGCACCGGCAGCATGGGCGAAGCGGTGGCAGCGGAGAGCCAGACGCTCGCCGCCGCTATGAACGGGGCTGACGCGGCGTGAGCTGCGACTCTGACCCCAGTTTCCGTGTCGGCCGCAAACTGGGCCGCACCGTCTACATGAAGCCCCGGGGCGTTGACACCGTGGAAGCGTTCGTCGGGATCTTCGACCAACCGGAGATGGCCCGCTTCGCCTGCGCGGCGATG
>Ga0190274_10000161_pt1 | contig 45558 bp, 35 predicted proteins | sample Popmic531T_FD_133002 | JGI IMG/M metagenome (GOLD analysis project Ga0190274, IMG submission 133002) | Populus adjacent soil microbial communities from riparian zone of Yellowstone River, Montana, USA - 531 T | ecosystem: Environmental > Terrestrial > Soil > Riparian zone | place: USA: Montana... | reverse complement strand
TGCTGCCGGCCCTGCTGCGGGCCCTCGCGCCGCGCCTGCTGCGCGAGCCACTGCGCCCCCGCCGGCGCCGGCCGGCGCCGGGACCGCCGCTGGGCGACCGGCTGGTCGCTTTCGTGATGCGCCGCGCCGCGCCGATCGCCCTCGCCGCCGGCGCCCTGATGCTGGCGATCGCGCTGCCCGCCGCGGAGCTGGAACTGACCGGCGGCAGCGGCGAATTCGCCCGCCGCGCCGAACTGCACGGCTCCGCCGCGCCACTGCCGGCGCCCTACGAAGTGCTGGTCGACAGCGGCCGCGCCGGGGCCGCCTGGGGGCCTGGCGAGGCCGCCGCCGAACGGCACCTGCTGCACGACCTCGCCGGCAGCGGCGCGATCGAAGCCGTGCAGGCGCCGGTGGCGGCCGGCTCGCGCCGCAGGGCGATGCGGCTGGGCCTGCTCGACCCGAGCAGGCGCTTCGCCCGGATCCGCGTCAGCGGCGCCGAGCGCAGCGGCTCGCCCGGGGCGGAAGCACTGGTCGAGCGGCTGCGCTCGGACTACGTTCCGCACGCCGGCTTCGGCGGCTCGCGCGTCTGGGTCGGCGGGCCCTCCGCCGCCGACTACGACTTCGTCGCCACCGTGAAGCGGAGCGTTCCCATCCTCATCCTCGCGATCGTCGTCGTCATGTACGCGCTGCTCGCCCTGCTGCTGCGCTCGCCGGTACTGCCCCTGAAGGCGATTGCGATGAGCGCGATCTCGGTGGCGGCCGCCTGCGGCGTCCTGGTCGCGGTCTTTCAGCTTGGCTGGGCGGGGCCGCTAAGCCCCGCCCAGCCCGAACGCATCGTGGCCTGGGTGCCGGTTCTGCTCTTCGCCGCGCTCTTCGGGATCTCGACCGACTACGAGATCTTCATGGTCACGCGCATGCGCGAGGAGTGGCTGCGCAGCGGCGACAACGAGCGGGCCGTGAGGACCGGGCTGCGCCTCGTCGGCGGCATGATCACCGCTTCCGCGCTGGTGATGCTGGTCATCTTCGGCGGCTTCACGGCGAGCCGGGTCCCCGCCCTGCAGCAGTTCGGGATCGGGCTCGTCGCCGGTGTGTTCCTCGACGCAACCGTCGTCCGCCTCCTCCTCGTCCCCTCGCTGATGAAGCTGATGGGACGGTGGAACTGGTCCTTCCCGGCGCCGCGCTGGCTCACCCTCCCCGGACGAGCGGCGCGTTGGCCGGGCGGGCGGTAGGCCGGGTCGCCGACGATGGAGAGCGCGCCTCAGAGCCGGTCGAACCCGCTCCCATGGGTCCTCGCCGGCGCCGACGGCGAGGACCTTCGGGCCCGCGCGAGAGCGCTCCGCGATCGGGTTGCGGCGACGCCGCCGCAGGGGCTCGCCGGGCTCGCCGCCGCGACGGCGGCGGAGGCCGCGCCACTGAGGCAGCGCGCGGTCTCCTTCGCCGGCGACGGCGCCGGGGCTCTGCGCGAGCTCGACGACCTGGCGCGCGACTCGCCCGGCTCGGCCACGGTCCGCGGCGAGGCCCTGCCGGACGCGCGCGTCGCCTTCGTCTTCCCGCCGCTGCGCTGCGAGTACAGGGGCATGACCCTGGGTCTGGGCGACCGCCACCCGGTCTTCGCCGAGCGAATGGCCGCCTGCGAGGAGGCCCTCGGGCCGCTCGTCGGCTGGTCGCTCGCGGACGTCCTGCGCGGTCGCGACGGCACACCGCCCTTCGAGCGCCTCGACGTCAGCCAGCCCGTGCTCTTCGCCGTCTGCTCCGCCCTGGCCGAGCTCTGGGGCGCGTTCGGTGTGCGCCCCGGCGCCGTGCTCGGGCACAGCGTCGGCGAGATCGCGGCGGCAGCGGCCTGCGGCGCCCTCCGCCTCGGCGACGCGGCCCGGGTCGCCGCCACCTGGGGGCGCTCCTCGATGCGGTTGGAAGGGACGGGCGCGATGGCGTCGCTGCCGATCCCGGCCGCCGAGGCGGAACAGCGGCTCGAGCGGTGGTCGGGCCGGCTGGCGATCTCGGGCCGCAACGCGCCGAGCTGGACCGCGGTCTCGGGCGAGGCCGAGGCGGTTGAGGAGCTCCTGGCCGAGATGGCGGGCGAAGGGCTCGCCGGCCGCTCGATGGGCATCGACGCCCCGGGGCACTCGGCCTGGGTGGCGCCGATCGACGCCTGGTTCCGCGAGGAGCTGGCGACGATCTCGCCCTGCCCCGCGACGATCGAGTTCTACTCCGCGGTCGAGGGCGGACCGGTCGACCCGAGCGGGCTGGACGCCGCCTACTGGAGCCGCAACCTGCGCCAGCCGGTGCTGTTCGAGGCGGCGCTGCGCTCCCTGCGCGAGGCCGGCTGCACCGCCTTCGTCGAGATCGGCCCCAGGCCGATCCTGACCGGCGCGATCGAAGAGACCCTCGCCGGCGAACCGGAGGCGGCCGCGATCGGCAGCTGGGAGCAGGGCGAGGCGAGCCAGTTCCATCTGCAGCTGGCGGAGGCGCACGTGCGCGGCGTCGAGGTGGACTGGCGGCCGCTCTGTCGCGAGCCCAAGGGAGTGGCCCTCGGGAGCGCCTCGGGGACACCGGTCGCAACGCTGCGCGAGCGGCTGCTCGCAGCGGCGCCGGCCGCCCGCGCGCGGCTGGCCCTGGAGGCGGTGCGACACGAGCTTGCCGCGGTTCTTGGCGAAGACACCGTCGAGGGCACCGGGGAGAAGTCGTTCCGCGACCTCGGGCTCGACTCGCGCGGGGCGCTCACCCTGCGCAACGGCCTCAACCGCGTCTCCGGCCTGACCCTCAGCGCCACGCTGGCCTTCGACTACCCGACCCCGCGCGCCGTGGCGGCAAAGATCCGCCTCGATCTCGAAGGCGGCGGCGAGGCGACCGCCGCGAAGCCGCCATCCGACGCTGCCGAGGAGCGGGCGCTGCGCGACATCGACGGCCTCGACCTCGCCGACCTGGTCGAGCGCGGGCTCGCCGCTGCGGAGGCGGAGTCGACGGCGCGGGGCTGAGGCCGACCGCGGGCCGCGCCGCGCGGCCGGCTCAGGCGGAGACGGCGGAACGCGGCCGCTCGGCGCTCGGCACCGGCGAGGGGTCCGTGGGCCCGGCGGGCTCGCCGCCGTCGCCGCCCGCGGCCACCATCTCCGCGCCGACGAAGGCGGCGACCGCTTGCGGCGTCGGGTGATCGAAGCCGAGCGTGGTCGGCAGGCGCAAGCCGGTGGCCTGGCAGAGCCGGTTGTAGAGCTCGACCGCGGCGAGCGAGTCGAAGCCGAGGTCCTTGAATTCGGTCTCCGGATCGATCTCCTCGGCCGAGTCGTAGCCGAGCACGGCGGCGACTTCGGCGCGTATGGCCTCCAGCACGAAGTCGGCCCAATCGTCCTCCGGCAGGCTGGCGAGGCGGCGCGCCAGCGAGCGCCCGCCGGTGCGCTCGCGGCGCGTCGGGGCACGCACGAGGTCGCGCAGCGGCGGCGGCAGAAGACCCGAACCGGCGAAGGCCCGCAGGCGGGCGACATCGAGGCGCACCGGCACCAGCAGCGGCTCGTCTAGAGCGCGGGCGACGTCGAGCAGCCGCAGGCCCTCCTCAGTGGAGAGCGGCACGATGCCGAGGCGGGCGAGGCGGGCCAGGTCCGCCTCGCCGAGCCCGCCGCCCATGCCGGCGCCCTCCTGGGCCCAGAGGCCCCAGGCGAGCGCCTGCCCCGGCAGGCCCTGCGCGCGCCGGGATTGAGCGAGCGCATCGAGGAAGGAGTTTGCGGCCGCGTAGTTGCCCTGCCCGGGGTTACCCATCGTCGCCGCCCCCGAGGAGAAGAGCACGAACTGCGCCAGGTCAAGGCGCTCGGTCAGCTCATGCAGGGCCGTCGCGGCGTCGGCCTTGGGCCGCATCACCCGCTCGACCCGCGCGCCGTCGAGCGCCTCGATCACGCCGTCGTCAAGCGTCCCGGCGGCGTGGATGACGCCAGTCAGGGGGTGCTCTGGCCCGATCGAGCCGATCAGCTCCTCCAGCTGCGCCCGCTCGGCCACGTCGCAGGCGGCGATCCGCGCCTCGCAGCCGAGCTCGGCAAGGTCCGCCCGCAGCTGCTCGGCCGCGGGCGCCTCCGGGCCGCCGCGGCTGGCCAGCACCAGGCGGCGCACCCCTTCCGTGGAGGCGAGGTGACGGGCCACCGCCGCGCCGAGGGCGCCGGTACCGCCGGTGATCAGGACCGTGCCCTCGGGATCGAGCCGGCGGGGGATCGTCAGCACCACCTTGCCGATGTTGCGCCCGTCCCTCAGGTAACGAAAGGCGTCGACCGCGCGGCGCACGTCCCAGGTCAGGATCGGGAGAAGCCGCAGGGACCCCGCGGCGAAAAGCTCGACGAGCTCGCCGAGGATCTCCCCTATGCGGTCGAGGCCGGCCTCGGCGACGTCGAAGGCCTGGTACTCGACGCCCGCGTGGCCGGCCGCCACCGTGTCGGCCTCGCGGATGTCGGCCTTGCCCATCTCGACGAAGCGGCCGCCGCGCGGCAGCAGGTCGAGGGAGGCGTCGATGAAGTCGCCGGCGAGCGCGTTCAGGATCACGTCCACCCCCTCGTCGCCGGTGGCGGCAAGGAACTTCTCGCGAAAGCCCAGGTCGCGCGAGGAGGCGAGGTGCTCGTCGTCGATCCCCAGCTCGCGCAGCGCCGGCCACTTACGCGGGCTCGCGGTCGCGAAAACCTCGGCGCCGAGGTGGCGAGCGAGCTGCACCGCCGCCATCCCAACCCCGCCGGCTCCAGCGTGGACGAGCACGCGCTCGCCGGGCTGTAGGGCGGCGAGGTCGACCAGGCCGCGGTAAGCGGTGAGGAAGGCCAGCGGCATCGAGGCGCCCTCGGCGAAGGACCAGCCCCGCGGCAGCGGGACCAGGGTGCGACGGTCGGCGATCGCGACCGAGCCGAAGGCGTTGGCGAGCGAGCCCATCACCCGGTCGCCGACCGCGAGATCCTCGACCCCCGGTCCGACGGCGGCGACCACGCCGGCCGCCTCGCTGCCGATCAGGGCTTCGCCGGCGTAGTTGTCGAGAGCCAGCAGGACGTCGCGGAAGTTGAGGCCGGCGGCGCGCACGGAGAGCCGCACCTGGCCGCTTTCGAGCCGCTCTTCCGCTTGCGGCGCGGGCGACAGCGCCAGGTCCTCGAGCGTGCCCCCGCCGGCAGGGGCCAGGCACCAGGCGGACTCGCCGGCGGGGGGCTCCAGCCGCGAGCCGCGCCCAACCGCGGCCAGCCGCGGCGCCAGGACCGCCTCGCCGCGCAGCGCCAGCTGGGGCTCGCCGAGGGCCATCAACGCTCCCCAATCGACCTCCTCGTCGCTCGCGGCCGGGTCGAGGTCGACCAACACGAAGCGGCCCGGGTGCTCGGATTGGGCGCTGCGGACGAGGCCGAGGACCGCCGCCAAGGCGGGGTCGGGCGGCTCGCCGGGCCGCGCCATGACCGCGCCGCGGGTGATGAAGGCGAGCCGGCCATCCGCCAGCCACTCCTCGGCCAGCCAGCCCTGCAGGATCTCCAGGGCGCGCCGCGTCGCGGCGTGCGCGGCCTCCGCGTCGCCCTCTCCCCCCTCCCGGCCGGCGACCTCGGCGAGCACGAGGTCGGGCAGCGGCTCGCCCCCCTCGGCCGTCTCCGCCAGGGCGTGCGGGTCGCTGTAGCGGCGCTCGGCACCGGAAGGGTCCCCGTCGCCGAGCGCCGCGCAGCGATGGGTCCGTTCGCGCCCCTCAGGCAGCCGCTGCGGCACCCACCGCACCTCGTAGAGGGAGTCGTACAGCGCCCCGTTGGCGCCCTGCAGCGCGCCGGCGTCGATCGGGCGCGCCACCAGTCCCCCAATCTCGATCGCCGCCTCGCCGCCGGGACCGGCGGCGGCGAGCTGCAGCGTCCCGTCCTCACCGCGGGTCAGGCGACAGCGCAGCGAGGCCGCCCCGGCCTCGTGCAGCCGCACCCCGCGCACCGAGAAGGGAACGATCAGCTTGCCCTCCTCACTCGCCAGCGCCGCCCGCAGGGCGAGGTGCAGGGCGGAGTCGAGCAGCGCCGGGTGGGCAGTGAAGTCCTTTGCGCCGCGGGCCTGGTCGTCATCGAGGGCGACTTCGCCGAAGAGCTCCTCGCCCCGCTGCCAGGCGGCCTGCAGTCCCTGGAAGGCGGGCCCGTAGTCGTAGCCGGCCTCGGCGAGACGGTCGTAGAGGAACTCGATGTCCAGCGGCTCGGCCCCCTCCGGCGGCCAGCTGTCCGCGGCGAGCGGCTCCACGGTCCCGGCGGTCCCGGGCGCGACCAGCATGCCACTGGCGTGGCGGGTCCAGGGCGCGTCGCCGTCCTCGGCGAGGCGCTGCGCGCGCGAGTAGATCGCGACCGCGCGGCGGCCGTCCTCATCGGGCTCCTCGACGGTCACCTGAAGCTGCACCGGAGCATCCTCGGCGAGCAGCAGCGGCCCCTCGAAGGCGAGCTGCTCGATCGCCCCGGCGCCGACCTGGCGCCCGGCGCAGATCGCCATCTCGATCAAGGCCGTGCCGGGCAGCAGTACAGTGCCCAGCACCGCGTGATCGGAGAGCCACGGCTGCTGCTCGAGCGAGACGCGGCCGGTGAAGATCCAGCCGCGGTCGCCCGCCGCCCGCAGCGCCGCGCCGAGCAGGCGGTGCCCGGTCGGTGCCTGGCCGAGCAGGGCGACGTCGCCGATCCCCTCGCGGTTCTCGAGCCAGTAGCTCTGTCGCTGGAAGGCGTAGGTGGGCAGCGCCACGGCGCGGCCACCGCCACGACCCTTGAAGAAGAGCTCCAGATCGAGCTCGACGCCCTGGCAATGGGCGGCGGCCAGGAACCCGATCAGCGTCTCCACCTCGGGGCGGCGGGCGCGCAGCACCGGTATCGCCAGCGCCTGCCCGGCGCTGTCTTCCTCGGCGAGGCGCAGCCGCGCCATCGCGGCGAGGGTGCCGTCCGGGCCGAGCTCGAGGAAGCGCGAGACCCCGGCCGCCGCCAGTGCCGTGACGCCGTCCGCGAAGCGCACCGCTTCGCGGACGTGCCTGACCCAGTGGCCGGGCTCGGCCAGCTCCGCGCCGGCCTCCTCGCCGGAGAGGTTGGAGACGACCGGTATTCGTGGCGGCGCGAACTCGAGGCCCGCCGCGACCTCGCCGAACTCCTCGAGCATCGGCTCCATCAGCGGCGAGTGGAAGGCGTGGCTGACGCGCAAGCGGGTCGATTTGCGATCGCACTCGCGCCAGATCTCCTCGAGATGGGCGATCGCCGCAGCCTCGCCGGAGGCTACCGTCGCCCGCGGCCCGTTGACGGCCGCGATCTCCACCGCGCCGCCGAGGTCGCCCAGGGTCGCGGCCAGCTCCTCCTCGGAGGCTTCGACCGCCAGCATCGCTCCCCCCTTGGGCAGCGCGCCCATCAACCGCCCGCGCGCCGCCACCAGCATCGCGGCGTCGGTCAGGGAGAACACGCCGGCGGCGTGGGCGGCAGCGATCTCCCCGATCGAGTGGCCGATCAGCAGGTCGGCTTCGACACCAAGCGACTCGATCAGCCTGAAGAGGGCAATCTCGAGCGCGAACAGGGCCGGCTGGGCGAACTCGGTCGCATCCAGCAGCGCCGCCTCTGGCGTTCCCTCGGCGGCGAACATGATCTCCTTCAGCGGTCGTTGCAGGTGGGGGTCGAGCTCGGCGCAGGCGACATCGAGGGCGGCGGCGAAGGCAGGGAAGGCCGCGTAGAGCTCGCGGCCCATGCCGGCGCGCTGGGCGCCCTGGCCGCTGAAGAGAAATGCCGTCTTCCCCTCGTCGACCTCGCCGCGCACGAGGCTCGCGCCCGATCCCCCGGCGCGGAGCAGGTCGAGGCCCTGCAGCAGTCCGTCACGGTCGGCGGCGAGCACGACGGCGCGCTGCTCGAAGTGGGTCCGCGTCTCGGCCAGGGAACGGGCAAGGTCGAGCAGGTCCAGCTCGGGCTGCTCCAACAGCTGGGAGTGGAGTCGCTGGGCCTGCCCCCGCAGCGCCTCCTCGCTCTTGGCCGAGACCGGGAAGGGCAGCGTCGCGGGCGGCGCCAGGATCTCGCTCGGGCCCGCGGCCGGCTCGGCCGCGGGGAAGCCAGGGCCGGGCGACGGCGCCTCCTCGACGATCACGTGGGAGTTGGTGCCGCTGATTCCGAACGAGGAGATTCCCGCCCGGCGTGGGCGCTCTCCGGCCGGCCACGGCCTCGGCGCGGTCAGCAGCTCCACCTCGCCAGTGGACCAATCGACCTGCGGAGTGGGCCGGTCCACGTGCAGGGTCCTCGGCAGCGTCTCCTCGCGCATCGCCAGCACCATCTTGATCAGGCCGCCGACGCCCGCCGCGGCAACCGTGTGGCCGATGTTCGACTTGAGGGAGCCCAGGTACAGCGGCCCGTCGCGGCGCTCCTGACCGTAGGTTGCGAGCAGCGCCTGAGCCTCGATCGGGTCGCCGAGCACGGTGCCCGTTCCGTGCGCCTCGACCACGTCGACGTCACCGGGCTCCAGGCCAGAGTTGGCCAGGGCCTGGCGGATCACCCGTTCCTGGGCGGGACCGTTGGGCGAGCTGAGGCCATTGCTGGCGCCGTCCTGGTTGGTCGCCGAGCCGCGGATCACGGCCAGCACGGCGTGGCCGTTGCGCTCGGCGTCGGAGAGCCGCTCCAGGGCCAGCAGGCCCACCCCCTCCGACCAGCCGACGCCGTCGGCGCTGGCGGCGAAGGATTTGCAGCGGCCATCCGGGGAGAGGCCGCGCTGGCGGGAGAAGGAGAAGAAGACCGTGGGGGTGGCGAACACCGTCGCCCCGCCGGCCAGGGCCAGCGAGCATTCACCCTGGCGCAGCGCCTGGCAGGCGAGGTGCAGGGCGACCAGCGAGGACGAGCAGGCCGTATCGATCGACATCGTCGGGCCCTCGAGACCGAGCGTGTAAGAGATGCGGCCGGAGGCGACGCTCGTCGTCGTCCCGGTCAGCAGGTGGCCCTCCAGCTCCTCCGGCGCCTCGATGTAGAGGCCGTAGTCGGTCGCCGCGATGCCGGCGAAGACGCCAGTGCGGCTGCCCTTCAGCGTCGCGGGGTCGATGCCGGCGTTCTCGATCGCCTCCCAGGCGCCTTCGAGCAGGACCCGCTGCTGCGGATCCATCGCCAGCGCCTCGCGCGGGCCGATCGAGAAGAACGAGGCGTCGAACTGATCGGCGTCGTGCAGGAAGCCCGCTTCGTGGGCGTAGGTGGTCCGGGGGTGATCGGGGTCGGGATGAAAGAGGTCCTCCTCCTCGCCCCAGCCGCGGTTGGAGGGGAACTCCGAGATCGCGTCGACCCCGCCAGCGACCAGTTTCCACAGATCGTCGGGGGTGCGCACGCCGCCGGGGTAGCGGCAGCTCATGCCGATGATCGCCACCGGCTCGCTCTGTCGCGCGCGCAGCCGCTCGTTCTCCAAGCGCAGCCGCTCGGAGGCCTTCAGCGACTCGCGCAGAGCCTCGGCAACCTGTCCCGCGTCCGTTTTCTCGCCCGTAGCCATCCGCCTCACCCTCGTCCGTAGTTGGTCGAGTGCATTCAAGCCGGCGCTCCCGTACGCCCGCAAGTTTCACTGTCACATCACCGAGGGTGCGTTTTCAGGAGGCGTGCGCCCGCCACCAAGCCGCGATCGATTAACCGTGTGTTCGCCTGGGCTTGCCGCAGCGGCGCTGGCCGCCGCGGCGGAGGCGGCCGGCGTGCCCGGCCCGCCGGCATCGGTGCCGCCGGCGCCGCGCTCGGGGCGAGCCGGGCGCCGCGGTGGCGGGCGGCGCCAGGGCAGGCAGCGCGCCCCGCAGCGGGCGGCACGCTTCGCCGGAGCAGCCGGCGGAGGCGGCTTCGTTCTGAGCTGCGATGCCACCGTTCACGCGCGCGTCGTAGACGTCGACGAATTCGTCCCGGTCCTGGCCGACCAGCGACGCCGCGGTGAAGATGAAGGCGTCGTTGCCGCTCGCGGAAGCGTCGCCGAAAAACGCCGGACCGACCTCTCCGGCGCCGGAGAGGAGATAGAGGCAGCCGCCGTTGGCGGTCGCGCTCCGGCACGAGCCCGAGCCTGGTGCCTCCCACTCGTAGACGTCCTGGCAGGCAGGGAATTCCTGCGTGAAGGCGCCCAAGCCCGGACAGCCCTGATCGCCGTTGTGGTCGGCTTCGACCAGCGGGTCGACCGACTCGAAGAAGACGCGATCGCCGCCGGCCGAGAGGTTGCGGGTGAGGGCCTCCGCTGGCCACGAGCGGTATTTCGCCGGCGGAGAGATCGTGCCCAGGGTCGGCGCGGCAATAGGCGCCGCGCCGCTCGGGTCGCACGACACGCAGAGCAGCTCCGAGTCCCCGGCTCTGTAGCGGTAGAGCTCCGGGACGCCTTCGCTGGCGTATTCGGTGAGCTGGCGACGCGAGCGGAAGAGCAGCGTGCGCCCGTCGGTGGAGACGCGGGCGGTCTGCTGGAAAGCGGTCTCGCTGAACACACCGGTTGGCGTTGCCGCCCAGTTGGCGGCGTCGCTCGTGGCGGCGTCGCCTTCGATTTCGAGCCGGGCGATGAAGCCGACTGTGCCGGCGTGGAAGACGTAGAGGTTGCAGCTGCCGCTGCCGGATCCCAGAGTGCCCCTGCAGGTTCCCGGCTGAGCCGTTTCGCCACGAGCGTTGGGCGAGCTCGCCAGCACGCCGTTGGCGGCGAAGTAAACGTAGGACCCATCGCCGGCGATCCCGAGCACACCCTTCACTTCGGCGCCGTTGGGATCGCCCGGGTCGGCGGTGAGGTCGGTGAGCCCGCCGCTTTCGGCGTCATAGCGATAGAGGTCGCTGCCGGGGCTGGCGGCCTTGCGGGTCGACCAGTAGAGATGGAGGCCGTCGAGGGCCAGCCCGGTGGCGCCGGCGATCCCCGAGATCAGTTCAGGCTGGGCATCGCCGAGTTCGAGGTCGAGGCGGCCGATCTTGCCGCCGATCTGCGACGCCCAGTAGACGTGCTCACCGTCGATCGCGATGCCGCGCAATTCGTCGCCGGCGCCGATGAATCGGAATATTTCATGTGTGCCGTCGATGTTGGAACGGCTGACGTAGCCGCTCGGTTCGTTCTCCGTCCAGTAGATGTGCGAGCCGTCGACGGCGACGCCCTCGGGGAATTCCGCGCTGCCCAGGGGGTGGAAGCTCGGTTCGACTTCACTGCCGTCGACGTTGGCGCGGGCGATCGAGTGGTTGCCGTCGTCGGCCCAGTAGAGCTTGCCGCCGTTGACCGCGATTCCCTGCGGCCTGCCGGCGCTGTCGATGAAGTTCGGCTCGGGCGCACCGCCGCCGTCGAGCCTGTCACGCCCGATCGCGCCGCCGGGGGTCGTCCAGTAGATGTATTCGCCGTCCACGGCCACCCAACGAGGGTGGTTCAGGCCGGCGATGAAGTCTTCCTCGAGCCCACTGCCGTCGAGGCTGGCTCGGGCGATCGACCCCCGGGCCGCGTTCGCCCAGTAGAGATGGGCGCCGTCCACGGCCACGCCCGTGGCCGAAGCGGGGATGAAGCTCGCTTCGACGCCACCGCCATCGATGGCGGCGCGGCCGATCGCCGGCGGGGGCGAGTCGGGGCCCGTGTTGGCGTCGTCGGTGAGCGCCGCCGCCGAGGTGAAGAACGCCGTGCGGCCGTCGACGCTCGCGCCCATGAAGGCGGCGGGGTCGGGAGAGCCGGGGACCGGACCAGCCGTCTTCTGCGACGCCGATACGTCAACCGTGCAGGCGAGAACGGCACTGGTGCAGTCGCCGCCACCGTCGAGCGGACTCTGCGGTGTGGCGGGATTGCGGCGCAGGTAGAGCTCTCCCGTTCCCGCGGCTGTGAAATAAACCGCGGCACCGCTCGCAGAGACCACGTGCTGGTCCTGCGTGTTGTAGTCACGGGCGGCGCCGCCCGCGGCCAGGGTTCTCACCGTAGTCCCCAGGATCCAGTCGTAGGGGCCGCCGATGGCGCCTTCCGGCGGCGCGGCGCCGTCGTTGAGGACCCCGATCAGGCGGACCTGTCCGGTGCCGCGGTCCCAGGCGAAAAGGTTTGGGCCACCGACGATCGCCGGGCCGGACCCCGGCAGCGCCGCGGTGGCTTCGAAGACGACCATCGAGTCATCCTCGGAGGCCCCGACGAATTGGGGTTCCAGATGGGCCGTGCTCGGAACGAGAGTACTCAGAGCGCCATCGGCCGCGGAGCGGGACAAGAGCGCCGTTGGGGGCTTTTTGCCAGGCCCATTCACCTGCAGGAAGGCTTCGGAGAGGTCCGGCGTCAGGCCGATCACTTCCGCGTTGCCCCCGTCCCCCAGCGAGGGGAGCAGGACCGCGCTCGACCACCCACTCGCGGTCCGGGTGGCGATGCTGGGGGTGAATTCTTTCAGGGCGCTGCTGCTCGCGTTGCTCAGGAAGGTCACCGCATCTCCCCCAAGCGCCGCCTTGGCGTAGGGCACCGTGCCGGTGGCGTCGTCACCGCTCTTGTCGAGCGGCGTCGCCTGCTCGAAGGCGCGGCAGTCGGGGAGTCCTTCGCTGCCCTGCTGGGCACGAAGCGCCTCGTTCCCGCAGGCGGCGCCGGGCGCCGCGCCCGGGATCGACGCGCCGAGCGCCAGCGCCAGCCCGGCAAGTGAAATGAGGCGCCTCACGTCATGGCTGTCGAAGGACATTGCACGGGAAAGCGATTCTTCCCAGCCGCCGAAGGCCGATCAAATTCGACCCCCGGCGCTCGCCCACTACCTGGCGCCGGCGAGCTCCGGGGCGCCGAAGCGCGCCCGCCAGCGCTCGACGTCCGCCGCCTCGACCCGCTGGAAGAGCGCCGGAGGTGGGCTGAACCGGTGCCCGCCGCCAAGCGACTCGATCTCGAAGCGGGCCGGCCAGGCTCGCGCCCGCGCCGCCACGTCAAGCGCGTCGAGCAGCCGCTCGACGGTGAAGGGCATCAGCGGGGCGCTCAGCCGGGCCAGGAGGGAGATGAGATTGAGGCAGACGCGCGCGGTCAGGGCCGCGTCGTCACGGTCGGCCTCGAGCGAGTCCCAGGGCCGCTTGCGCTCGAGGTAGTCACCGCCAAGGACCCAGGCGGCGCGCAGCTCGGCGACCACCTGGCGGAACTCGAGCGCCGCGATTCGCGCCGAGATCGCCTCGATGCTGGCGTCCACGCGCGCGACCAGTAGCTCCTCCTCGCACCCCGCGGCGCCCCCGCTCGGCACCGCGGGGCCGAAGTGCCGCGTGGCAAAGCCAAGCGCGCGGTCGACGAAGCCGGCGATGGTCTCGACCAGATCCGCGTTCACCGTGCCGGCGAGCGCCTCCCAGGAGAAGCTCTCCTCCCCTCCTTCCGGGGCGCTGGCCAACAGTCCGTAGCGCCAGCAATCGGCGGCGAGCAGCTCGATGGCGCGGTCCATGAAGACGCCGTCTCCAGCGGTCGCCGGAGACCGGCCGCCGTAGTAGGTGAGGGGGTCGAACGCCTTGATCACGTCGGCGAGCTTCCAAGCCTCCCGTGAGCCGATCAGGGTACAAGGAAAGCACACCGTGTGAAATGGGACATCGTCGCTGGTCATGAACTGCACGTAGCGAACGTCATCGCTGGCGCGCCACCAGCGACGCCAAGCTCCCGGCTCGCCGCGCGCCTCGGCCCACTCGCGCGTCGCCCCGATGTAAGCGATCGGGGCGTTGAATCGCACGTGGTAGACAACCCCCTCGAAGCCGGTCCGGTCGACCGGTATTCCCCAGGTCAGGTCGCGGGTGATGCTCCAGTCCTTCAGTCCCCGGTCCAGCCAGCCCAGGCAGATCGAGCGCGTGGGCCAGTCTGGGCTCGCCTCGAGCCAGGCGCGCAGCTCTCCCGCCAACCGCGACTGCAGGAGTAAGAGCTGTCCCGTCGGGCGCGCGTCGATGTATCCCTCCTGCTCGAGCCGCCGGGCGAAGTACTGGGTCTGCTCCGCGCTGCGCGGTGAGGAGCCGCGCCCGAAGACGTCGAAGGAGAGGCCGAGCTTCGCCGCCAACCGCGCCGCCGCGGCCGGCTCGGACTCCGCGCCGTGTTCGCCGCTGGCGCAGACGAAGAGCACCTCCTCGCCACGGGCGCGCAGGAAACGGCAGTACACATCGGCGGGGAGCAGCGAGCCGGCGAGGGTGCCGAGGCGCCCGACTCCGTCGGCGTTAACCAGCGCGCCGGTGACTAGGTGACGCGGCATCGCGCCGGGCTCGAGTTCTCCCGACGTCGGGACATAGTGGACAGTCGCTCTGTCTGTCGCACTGTCACCTTTCCCAACACTGTCATGGGCGCGATTCTGACAGGCAAGATTTCCAGTGAGTGTGTCTATGTGACACATCCCGGCGAGAAAATGTGTCACTTCGCGCAGGCAGCGACACCGTCCAACGCCGTCCTTGACTTGTCCCACCGGCTGACAGAAGTCTTGTCGCCGATGGCAGCCAGGAGGAACAGTCGTTGAGCCTCTGGGATACCTTGATGTCCCCGAGCACCCTCCGCCGGGACGCGTGGCAGTGGAACGGCGTCGAGTTCCGCCGACGCACCTACAGCGACGGGGTGGCGGCAGCGCGTCACGCCGCCGCCGGACTGCGCAAGCGCGGCGTCGGCCCGGGCAGCGTGGTCGCGGTGGTGATCACCAACGGCCCCGACGCCCTCCCCTGCGTGGGCGGCGCCTGGTTCGCCGGCGCCAAGGTCGCCTCGCTACCGATCATCTCGCGCGGGATGACCGCCGCCGGCTATACGGCTCAGCTGCGCGGTCTCTGTCGGCTCCTGCAGGCCGAGTGCCTGGTCGTCGAAGACAGGTTCCTGGGGTTCATTTCGGCAGACGCCGACCTCGGCGCCGAGGTGCTCGGCTGCCGCGGCCTGATCGAAACGCCGGGCATGGCCGATATCGCGCCGCCGCCACCGGACGAGACGATGTTCATCCAGTTCTCCTCGGGCACCACCAGCGAACCGCGCGGCGTCGAGCTGACGGCCAGGGCGATCGACGCCCAACTCGCGGCACTCTCCTCCGAAGCGGCGATCGACCCCGAGCGCGACGTCGGCTACACCTGGCTCCCGATGTCACACGACATGGGGTTCTTCGGCTGCACCCTGCTTGCCTGGCACAGCGGCATCCCCGGGGTGATGGCGACCCCCGAGCGCTTCCTCGGCGCCCCCCGCACCTGGCTCGACGACTGTGCCCGCTTCGGGGCGACGGTAACCGCCGCCCCGCCGTCCGCCTTCGACATCGCAGCACAGGCCGAGCGGCTGCGCTCGAGCGGCGAGCCGCTTCGACTGCGCCAGTGCATGATCGGGGCCGAGGAGATTCTCTGGCCGACGCTGACCAACGCGATCGAGGTGTTCGGCCCGCGGGGCCTGACGCCGGAGGCTCTGACGCCCGGCTACGGCCTCGCCGAGGCCGTGCTCGGGGTGACGGGCGAGCCCCTCGGGACGGCCCCTTCGTTCGTCGACGTGGACGGCGCCGCGCTCGCCGACGGCCGCGTCGAGCTCGTCGACCCGGAGCACCCCGGCGCTCGCCGGCTGGTCTCGGCCGGTAAAGCGCTGCCCGGCGTAGATGTGAGCATCGACCCGAAGGACAGCGAGATCGTGGTCAGGAGCCCGAGCCTCGCGTCACGCTACTTCGGCAACGAGAAGCTGACCGCCGAACGCCTCAGCGGCGGCGAGCTCCGAACCGGGGACATCGGCTTCCTGCACGAGGATCGGCTCTTCATCAGTGGCCGCAACGACGACCTGCTGACGGTACGGGGACGGAACGTCTACGTGCAGGAGACCGAGCGGATCCTGGCCGCGGACGGCGATCTGGCGGCCGGCAACTGTGCCATCGTCGCCGTCCAAAACGGCATCCAGCAGCGCGTCGCGCTGGTGGCCGAGACCAACGACCGGCGCGTCGACGCTGCGGATCTCGCCCAACGCCTCTACCGGTGCACGATGGAGAGCTGCGGCCTCGCGATCCAGGACTTCGTCTTCCTCAACCGGGGCGAGTTCCCGAAGACGCCCAGCGGCAAGGCCCAGAGGTACCGCTGCCGCGAGCTGGCGGCCGAGCCCGACGTCGGCACCCGGGTGACGCTGGGGAGCCTGCGCGAGAGCGGCGGAACGAGGCCCGCCGCGACCTCCCCACGGGTATGAGTGGCGGGATGCTCGCCCCCGAGGCGCTCTTGAAGCTCACCTCCACTGAGATCGGCTTCGGAAGCTGCACATCCCGCGAGCCGCGGCTCTGCGGCGAGCAGATCGCCGAGCTGGCCGAACTCGACGCCTGCGCCGGATCGCGGAGGCGAGACGACTTCATCCGTGGCCGGATCGCGGCGCGACGCGCCCTGCGGGGCCTAGGAATCGAGGCGCCTTCGATCCCGCTCGGCGCCTGGCGCCAGCCGGTCTGGCCCCCCGGCGCGATCGGGTCGATCAGCCATTCCGCCGGCGCCGGCGTCGCCGTCGCCGCGCGCGCCACCGACATGCGCGGGATCGGCGTCGACGTCGAGGCGCGAGCTCGCCATCTCTCGCTCAGAGCCACCCGCCGGCTGCTTTGCCGGGCGGAGGGGTGGGCGCTCGAGGGGCCGGCCGCCCTGCCCTGGCCGCTGATTCTCCTCTGCGCCAAGGAGGCCGCCTACAAGGCGGTCTTTCAGGCCTACGGCCGCCGGCTCCTGCCCCGCGACCTCGCCTTTGAGCAGCCGGCGGTGGAGGCGAGCGCCAGCCTCGATTGCGAGATCGAGCGGCCTCGACGCCGCCTCCGCGCCCGTTACGCACTGAGCGGGCGCTTCGTCGTCGCCTGCGTGGAGCTGGCCCGCGGATGATTGCTGAGACGCGCGACCGGGCCGTGAAGCTGGCGCCCCGCAGAGCGGGACACCGTCTAGTCGACTGCTATCTCTTCACCGCAGCGCGGGCACTTCAGCATCGGGGGCGACTGCTCGGCGCCTGCCTCCACCCCGTCGCTTCGCTCGGCGAGCTCTCGCCGCGACACGCGCAGCATCGTGCGAAGATCGGCGACCGACCAACGGTGCAAGGCGACCTGATCGAGCCAGCGATCCTGCTCCTCGGGGTCCAGAGCGGCAAGGGCCTCGTGGTGGCTCCAGGAGAGGTTCTCCCGACGCCGGGAGACCGCGAAGCGAGTGGCGACATAGACCATGTTCATCAGGGTCTGCGGGTCATACCCGCTGATCTTCGAGGCCCGTGCGTATCGCTCGCCGAATTTCTGGTTGCCGTAGGCGATCCAGTCCCCCATCAGCCACTGTATGTTTCGGCCCACCGAGCCGATGCGCCTGCCCACCTCGGCCCACTCGCACACGTCGAGTGCGCCGCTGGGGGCCCAGGCGACGTGCCTGGCCGTCAAGGATCTCGCGGCCGGCGCGCCGGACTTGGTCGCTGCCACCAGGGGCGTCATCCGCCGAGCACCTGGCGTCTGGGCACGATCCCTCGGTATCGAGATCCTCCTGATTCGATGATGTGATCGCGATCCGCCATCAAAAGCCTCCCGCCGAACATCCAATCAGCGCCTCGCCTCCGCGCGGCGATCCATGTGGTCGCTTCGCAAAGCCCTTGCGTCCCTAATGGCTAATGCACACTGAATTTCGAGAGTATTCATATAAAGGTCAGCGTTTGACGCTGAACAGCACGTGCTAGAAAATCAAATAAGTTATTTCTGTCTTACTAATCGCGGATCGTTGAGTCAGGATCGAGTTCGTCGATCTGAAGCGCGACCCGGAGCTCGGCCTGACAGCTCTCGAATGAGAGGCCGAGCGTCTCCTCGACCGTCCTTATCCGGCGTTGAACCGTGTGCCGCGTGACGCCGATCGCTGCCGCGGCGGCCGCGGCGTTTCCGCCGGTGGCAAGGTAGGCGCGGAGCGCTTCCAGCAGTTTCTGTGAGTTGAGGTGCCGCTTGAGGGGGGTCAGGTAGCCGTCGAGCAGGGACCTGACCAAGGTGTCGTCGCGCATCACGCCGACCCGGAGGATCACGTTTCTCCCGCGGACCAGCCGCTGCGGATTCTGCAGCATTGCCTGCAGGGCCATCTGGGCTTCGCGATGGCTGAGGCGCCATCCGTCCAACCCCGGCCGTAGCTCGCCTATCGCGGCCGAGATCTGCGCGGGCATGTTCTCGACCAGGAAGCCCTCCAGCCTTCCAGCGGCGGACTGGCGGCTGCTGCTGAGCCAGGCCCAGGTGGTCTCGCAGTCGCGGGCCGCGTGCAGCACGTTGCAGCCAAGCCGCTCAGCCCAGGTCCTCGCCACCAGCTCGGCGTTGGGCCCCCTGAGGATCAGGCCGACGTGCCAGGCGTCGAAGTCGTAGTCGAGATCGGCCGGCCTCACCGGGCTGTCGCTCTGGAGCAGCCGGATGATCCGGTCGGCCTTCTTCCTCGTCGGCGAGCGCCTCGTCTGCTCGTATTCGTCCTTGTATTCGCCGGCCACTAACTCGAGCAGGCGGTCGATGCGCGGCGCCTGCTCGCTCATCATCTGTCCGAGCAGGGCGCTCGGAACACCCTCCGCCTCGGCCAAGATGAACTCCTCCAGGGCCATGTTGCCGGCCGCGTAGCGCCTCAGCACGAGATCCAGGCCGACTCCCTCTCGCGCCGCCCGGCGTGCCTGCCGGGCGGCCGCGGACGGGATCGACATCGGCCAATCGGCGCCATGCTCGATGCCTTCGATGCCGTAGAAGACCGCCCCCGACACCGCGCTGCGCAGGCCGACCGCGTAGGCCGAATCGAGGCCGACCGGATCGGCCAGCCGCCGAACCCTGGCCAGGACCGCCTGCTCGATCTCGTCGCGTCGTGCACGCAGTCGACCGGCAAGCTCAGCGCGAATCGCGTCTGGTGACCTCTCCAGGCTCCTCGCGAACCCAGCCAGCGGGCGAGCGCATCCTGCGTCACCGCTGTGCCCCCACACTCCTTCTCCTCCCGCCAATTGTCTCAGGCGTCCGGACCGTATCCCGCCGAAGAGCCAGCATGCAAATCGCGATCGGTCTCATCCAGAGCGCGCCTCCGGCCAGGCTCTTGGGCGCCATCGACCACATGGATTACCGAGCGGCGCGGCGGCGCTGATATCGATGGTCGCGTGCAGATATCCAGCCAGAAGCACCGGGCGCCGCGGGGCCAGCCGGGGTCTCGAGATCCCGGGACGGCGGTCGCCCCCCGTCGGACTGGACTGCCTCAGTGCTGAAGGTGAGGGGGGTCCATAAGAGCTACGGGCCGGTCAAGGCACTGAACGGTGTCGACCTCGACGTGGGCCGAGGCGAAATCGTCGCCCTCCTGGGCCCGAACGGAGCCGGCAAGTCGACGCTGGTCTCCGTCATTGCGGGACTGCACAGACCGGACCGGGGTGGCGTCTGGCTGAACGGGGTCGATACCGGCACCCACCCCGATCTGGCCCGGCGACAACTGGGCCTGGCCCCGCAGGAGACGGGGATCTACCCGACCCTCACCGTCCTCGACAACCTGCGTTTCTTCGGCGAGCTCGCGGGATTGCGCAAGCGTGACCTCCTGCGTCGGATCGACGAGGTGGCCGCGGCGTTCTCACTCGGCGACCTGCTCGATCGCCGAGCCCGAAACCTGTCCGGTGGCGAGGCAAGGCGCCTGCACACGGCGATGATCGTCCTCCATCGCCCGCCTCTGCTCCTGCTCGACGAGGTGACGGCCGGAGTCGACGTGCAGACTCGCAACCAGCTCCTGGACCTGGTGGGGTCGCTGGCCGAGCAGGGCTCAGCGGTGGTCTATTCCACCCACTACCTGCACGAGATCGAAGCACTCGGGGCGCAACGGGTGGCGATCCTGCTCGAGGGCCGGGTGGTCACCGCCGGGTCAATCCCAGATCTGATCGGGGCATTCGGCGACTCCTTCGTCGAACTCAAGTTCGAGCAGCGGCCCACCGGCCTCGACCTGCCGCCGGGAACCGTGGTCGTGGCCGAGAACGTGCTCCGGGTTCCGGCCGAGGACTCCCCCGCGGTCACTGCGGCCGATCTCGTCGGCAGGCTCGATCGGTCCGGAGCCCCGCTGCGGGAGATCAGGCTGCTGCAGCCGAGCCTCGAGAGCGTCTTCCTGTCGGTCACCGCAGGCGCCGCGAACGGGGGGCCACCGTGAGCCTGCGACGCATCGCCGCAATCGCCAGGCAGGATCTGCGCATCCTCCGCACCGACCCGATGGCGGTGGTCCCACTGATCGTGCTGCCGCTCGTCGTGATGCCGTTCCTGCAGCCAGCCTTCAGGGCTGCCTTCCATTTCGCCGGCCTGCACAGGGCCACCGGCGCCGAGCAGGTGGTCCCCGGCATGGCAATCACCTTCGGCTTCTTCCTCGTCATGAACACCTGCAGCAGCTTCTTCCGCGAACACACCTGGCAGACCTGGGACCGGCTGCGGGCGAGCCCGGCGGGGACGGCTGAGATCCTGCTCGGGAAGGTCGTCACCCCACTGGTCGAGGTGACGCTCCAATTCCTCCTCCTCTTCGGCTTCGCCGGCCTGCTGATGGACCTGCACGTGAGGGGGTCGTGGCTGGGGCTGTGCGCCGTCGGCTGCGCCTTCGCCGTCTTTCTGGTGACGACCGGGGTCGCCCTCACCGGCGTTTGCCGAACCTACATGCAGGCCAACGCCGCGGTCGCCACGGGCGCCCTTGTGACGGGCGGGTTCGCCGGCGCCCTCGTTCCCTTCGCCCTCCTGCCGCCTTGGGCGCAGAGCGTCGCGCCGTTGGTACCGAGCTACTGGGCGATGCAGGGCTACAAGCATGCGATCTTCGGCGGCAAAACCGTGCTGGTGCCGATCCTGCTGCTGCTCGGGTTCTCGCTCATCTCCACAGTCGTCGCCGCCTGCCGGTTCCGCCTCGACGACCCCAAGATCGGACCCACCTGAGGCGCGCGCACCCCTGGACGCGGTTTTCGGAATTCCCGCCGCGGCTGTTATCAAGGGGCGATGAACCCGGATTCCGAGTCGGCCGCGGCGGTTCGAGAGCTGATCGTCGAGATGTCGCCGCTCGGGGTCACCGAGGTGATGCCCGAAACCACCCTGGTCGAGGAGCTCGGCTTCGACTCCCTCGGCCTCGTCGAGCTGCTCATCGTGATCGAGGACAGGCTCGACCTGCCGCCGCTCGAGGAGCAGGTGCTGATCGGGGTCGAGCGGGTCGGCGACCTCGAACGCATCGCCAGCGAAGCCCCAGGTCCAGGCACCACTCCGGTGAGAATCGGATGAGCGCCTCGTCGACGCTGTCGGGCGCCGCCGTGCTGGTCACCGGCGCCACCGGCCTGGTCGGGAGCGAGCTGATCGAGCAGCTGCGCGCGGGCGATGCCGACGTCGTCGGCGCCAGCCGCCGCGGCGCCCCACACGACCCGGACGTCGTCGCCTGGGACATGAGCGCCGAGCCGGCCCCGGCGCCGCTGCAACGGCGCTGGGGCACGATCGTCAATGCCGCCGCCAACACCCGCTGGACGATGAGCGCGGAGGAAGCGACGGCGGCAAACGTCGCCAGCGTCCGCGCACTGGAGCCGCTGGTCGACGCCGAGACTCACGTCGTCCACGTCTCGACCGCCTACGCGGTCGGGCTGCGCGGCGACGTCGAGTCAGCCAGCCCGGCCGACTACCGCAATAACTACGAGTGGTCGAAGGCCCATGCCGAGCGAGTCGCGCGCGAGACCTTCGCCAACCTAACCGTGGTGCGGCCGCCGCTGATCGTCGGCCGTCGCAACGACGGGCGCGCCGCCCGCTTCGCGGGCATGTACACGCTGGTCCGGGGGCTGACGATCGGCACCGTGCCGGCCCTGGTGGCCGATCCCCAGGCGCGCTTCGACGCGATCCCGGTCGACGACCTCTGCCGAGCGCTGGTGGATGCGGCGGCGAGCGGAGCGCGCGAGGACGGAGCGGTGCTGACGATCGCCGCCGGCGAGGCGGCGCCACGGGTCGAAGAGGCGATCGTGGAAATCGTCGGCTCGCTCAACGAGTGGCGGCTGCAGCGGGGCCACGAGCCGCTCGAATGCCCGCCGCTGATCGAGCCGGAGCGCTGGCGGCGGTTCCACCGCCCCTTCGCCCACCAGCACCTCGACCCCCGCCAGCTGCTGATCATGGGACTGCTGGAGAGCTTCGAGCCCTACCTGGCGCTGGTCGAGCCGCTGCGGCCCGACCGCGAAGCCGGGGACGTCCTCTCCTGCCTACGCACTTCAACCGCCTACTGGGCGGGAGCGAACCCCCGGGTCGCGGTCCTGGGGCCGCGACCCTGGCGCGCCTCGGAGCACAAAAACATCGTCGAGGAGAGGCAACTGAAACATGCCTGAGGTGAATATCGACCTGAACATCCGCGCGCCGATCGAGCGCGTCTGGGACTCGGTGCTGGACGTCGAAAGCTACGAGGAGTCAATGGACAACGTGCGCTGGGTCCGGCTGGTCGGATCCGACGACGAGCACACCCGCCGCGCCGAGTGGTCCGTGCTGCTGAAGGGCTCAATCCTCGAGTGGGAAGAGGAAGAGCAGCTCGACCACGACGCCCACAAAGTCGTCTTCAAGCAACTGCGCGGCGACCTCGAATTCTTCGACGGGTACTGGACGCTCGAAGAACTCGGCCCGAACGAGACCCGCGCCCACTTCGAGGTCGAGTTCGAGATCGGGATCCCGATGCTGGCAGAAATGCTGAACCCGGTGGCACAACGGGCACTGGAAGAGAACGGCACCGAGATGCTGCGCGGCCTCGAGCGCTCGGTCGCCGGTGGCTGAGACGCGACGAGCCGAGCCAGCGGGCCTCGGCGAGGATGAGGGGCGGTCGACGCTAGAGCGAATCGAGCGTCACTTCTCGCCGGGAGCAGCGCTGAGCGCCAAGGTCCTCGGCGGAGGCGCCGTCGAGGTGGCGGCGAGCGGCGCCGTCGTCACCCTCTCCGACGGCCGCGAGCTGATCGACTTCGGCTCCTACGCGGTGACTCTGCTCGGCCACCGCCACCCGTCCGTCCTCGCGGCGCTCGCCGAGAGCCTGGCGACGATGCCGACCGCTACCCGGGCCCTCGCAAACCCGGTGACGGCTGCCTTCGCCGCCGAGCTGAGCGAGCGCTGCGGGGACCCTCTGCGGCGCGTCTGGCTCGGCAGCGACGGCGCCGCCGCGGTCGAGGCGGCGCTGAAGCTGGCCCGCCGCAGCAGCGGCCAGACGAAAGTCCTGGTCGTCGAGGGCGCCTTCCACGGCAAGACGCTCGGGGCCCTCGCCCTGACCCGCAACCCCCTCCTCCGCGAGGGTCTCGAGCCGCTGCTGGCGCCGGTCGCCGAGCTGCCGCGCGACGACCCCGAGGCGGTGCGACGCGAGGCCGCGGCCGGCGACGTCGCCGCCCTCGTCGTCGAGCCGATCCAGGGCGAGGCGGGAGTCCGCGTCCTCGACCCGGCGGTCCTCGCCCGCTGGGCCATCGACGCGCGCACCGCGGGAGCCTTCTTGATCAGCGACGAGATTCAGGCCGGCCTGCGACGCAGCGGGCCCTTCTCCCCCTCGCTGGCGGCCGGGCTGGCGCCCGACGCGGTCCTCTTCGGCAAGGCGCTGGGCGGCGGCATGATGCCGCTCTCGGCCCTGGTCGCAACCGAGGCCCTGGCCGCGCCGCTGATCGCCGACCCGACCTGGCACAGCGCGACCTTCAGCGGTCACCCGCTCGCCTGCGCCGCCGGCCGGGCCGCGCTGGTGGCGATCGAGGCAGAAGCGGAGAACGGCAGCGCGGTTGCCGAAATCGTCTCCGCCGGTCTGCTCGAGCTGGGGGCCGCCCATCCTGGGGTGATCGCCGAGGTCCGCGGCGCCGGCCTGATCTGGGGCATCGAGCTCGCCAGCCCCGGGGCCGCCGGGGCGGCGCTGATCGAGTTGGCGCAGGGGGGTCTGCTGGTCTCGCCCTGCCTCAGCTCGACCCGCACGATCCGGCTTCTGCCGCCGATGGTCACCTCCCCCGAGCAGGCCGCGGACGCGCTCGCGATCCTCGCCGCGACGCTGCCCGGGCTCGAGCCCTACGTCGAAGCGGGCAGGTCGGCGGTTCCATACTGAACTTCACCAGTCGAGTCCCTCCAATCGACTGGCCAGAGTCAGGACCGCACGTTCGGCACTTTTAGAGAATGGAGAGGGCGGAGAGCTGGGCGAGAACCTGATCGAAATCCTCGTCGGTCATGGCTACCTCTGCCTGCCGCCAACTTGGCACAGACGCCTGGCCCCCGCGCCATACGACCTGGCCGGTGTCCGTATGCCACTGAAGTGAGTGGTCTCGCACGGCAGGGCCACGCAGGAAGATCGACACCGTATCCGGCTCGGTCACCGTCGAGGACAGCACCGAGTCGTGCTGAGTGTAGGTTTGGCCGGCTCTGATTGGCGTGATCAGGACGGGCTGAATTTTCCGAAGGTCCAGGTGCTGGACAACGAATGGGTCATCCGCGTGCAGCGTCCTCTCGAGGACCTTCTCAAGTCCATCCGGATACAGCTCCTGACCTCCAGCATCCCAGAGGCTGTGTTGGTATCCGCCGTTCAGGAGACGCGCGGTATAGGTGAACCTGTGCGCATGAACGCAGTCTGCGAAACCAGTCCTCCACGCATGGAGCCGAAGCCGGAACCCCCGATCCGTCCCGTCGAAGAGGACGATCTTGAACCTGAACTCGTCCTTCTCGCACATCGCCATCCTTTGGGGGTCGGACCTCACCGCATCCAGCAGGGCCCGGAGAGCATCTCTGTCGCCAAGGTCGGCGAGGAACTCTGTGTTCCAAGCCGACTGGAGCGCGAGATCGTCCCAGTCGAAGGCCGGCAGCTGCTCGAGCTGCGCTTCGATCGGGTGTTGGATTCCTGCCTGCCCCATAAGAGGAAATCGACACTACTCCGCCCGTTGTGACCCTTCAAAATCCGAGCCTTCGCCCAAAGCGCCTGCTAGTCAGCTTCCTGCGTGGGCCGAATCAAGATCTCGTTTAGCGAGATATACCAGGGCTTTGCCACCGTGAAGGCGATCACGTCCGCGACGTCAGCCGCGTCGAGACGACGAACGCCGGCCACCGCAGCCAAGGCGCGCTTACGTGCGTCCTCTCTCACGCGGCCGAGCAGCTCGGTTTCGACCGTCCCCGGCTCGATGACGGTCACCCTTACCCTGGCGCCGCTCAGCTCCTGCCGCAGAGCCTGGCTGAATGCGCAGACTCCAAACTTCGTCGCGCTGTAGACAGCGGAGTCACTCCGTGCAACGCGACCGGCGACCGAACTGACGTTGACGATGTCGGCGCAAAGGCGGCCCCGCGCCCCCGCGGCCGCGATCAGGTACGGGAGCGCCGCCTTGGTGATCTGAATCGTGGCAGTCAGGTTTACGTCGATCATCCTGCCCAGATCACGGCATTCAGCGGCCCCGAGGGGTCCCAGGTGCATGACGCCAGCGTTATTGACCAGGACGTCGATCGCTCCTAGGGTCCCCGCTACTTCGTCGACGACCTTGATTGCTTGAGCGGGGACCGAGAGGTCGGCCTCGACACTCAAAGCGGTGACGCGTAAGTCGCGCAACTCGTCGACCAATCTGTTCAGGCGCGCGATGCGACGAGCGCAGATCGCGACCGAGGCGCCTTCGGACGCGAGCCTCCGGGCCGTGGCTGCACCGATGCCGCTGCTCGCACCCGTGACGACGGCAACGCACCCATCCAGTGGCCGATCGCCCACCCGCGACATGGCCGCCATCCTTGCGCTTGGGGCCCGCCGGTTCAAAGCCGTGAGCAAGGCGCCCTCCGTCGCGATCGATCGGAAGCGCTCAGCGCAGCTGAAACACTCCCGTTCTCCGATACTGCTGCAGAAGATCGAGGCCACATGCCGTCGGCGCGTGCAATGGGCGCGGCGGGTCGTGCACCGGCGCGAAGGCGACGGCGCTCGTCTCGACGCCGTCCGGACGTGGCTCGCGGCGCCACTTCCTCACGAGCAGGAGCATCGCAAAGCAGTGGGTAACGTCACCGTTGGGATAGTGGATCGTGTGCAGCGCCTCCTCTGAGAGAGAGGCGAAGGGGATGATGTCCTCGCGCTCGACCTGAACCCCGGTCTCCTCGAACAACTCGTCGATTCCGGTCCTGGCGAAGCTGCCGCCGACCTCAGCTGCACCAGCTGGAGCACACCACGACCCATCGTCCGTCCGCTGCGTGAGGAGCACATGGCCATCGCTGCGCTCCACGAACACCATTGCGCCCGGCATCAAAACCAACTCATGGCCAATCGCCTGCCTGAGTCGCCAGAGGTATGAGCCTTCGTAAGTCATGGCCTGAGACTACGCGAAGCCTGAATTTGGCCAACACCGCTGCGGGAGCCTAGTGTGGACTCGCTCGTTATGAGTCCAACACGGGACGAGGAAAGCATGAGTTCGGTTATCCGGAATAGTGACACTTCCAGCGATGTCGAGGACCCAAGGCTCGATCTTGTCTCGAAGCTGTACCAGCAATCTCTCTGGCCGAGCATAGAGCGCGTCGCTGCCGGCGAAATGCTCCCCGCCCCGCTGGTGGTCGACCTCGATCCTACGACGTTCTGCGATCTCGCCTGCCCGGAGTGCATCAGCGGACAGCTCCTGAACAAGAGTCGCTTCACGGACGACAGGCTCGAGGAGCTCGCGCAGGAATTGGTCGACGCCGGGGTCAGGGCAGTAATCCTCATCGGAGGCGGGGAGCCCCTCGCCCATCCCGGCACCAGGCGGGCACTCGAGGTGCTGGGGCCCGCCGGTTTGAAAATCGGCCTCGTGACCAACGGGACCCAGCTGCACCGACACGCCGACCTGCTCGCCCAGTACGCCTCGTGGGTTCGGGTCTCCATGGATGCCGCAACCGGTCACACGTACCAGCAGTTCCGGCCCGATCGACGCGGCCGATCACGCTTCGCCGACGTCGTCGCAAACATGCGGGACCTGGCTCCGAGAATGACGGGCGACCTCGGGTACTCGTTCCTTCTGATGGTGCGAGAGGACGGCGAGGGGAACATGCTCGCCAGCAACTACGGCGAGGTCGAGGCAGGCGGTCGGCTGGCCAAGGACATCGGCTGCAAGTACTTCGAGGTGAAGGCGATGTTCGACATGGACCACTTCGTCGTTGCCAGATCGTCGCCGCTCGTCGACGAACTGGATTCCCAGGTCGCTGCCCTGAGGCCACTCGAAGGCCCTGGATTCTCCGTCGTGGCCTCGTCGACCATCGCCGCCCTGCGCTCCGGCGATCCACACGCACAGACCAAGTCGTACCGGCGGTGCAATGTCGCGGAGCTACGCACCCTGCTGACTCCAGACGGCGCGTTCATTTGCCCGTATCACCGCGGTAATCCGCATGCCCGGCTTGGCGATCCGGTCACCCAGCCGTTCGCCGAGCTCTGGGCGCGTGCCGACCGTGGAGCGGTTGACCCGAGTCGCGACTGCGGCTTCCATTGCGCGCGGCACGAGCAGAACCTGGAGATCGAAGCCATCGGCGCCGGCGACGCCGACGGCGACCCAGGCGAAGACTTCGACCTCTTCATCTGATGCGGGCAATCGACCTGACGGCCGTCACCGAGAAGGCGGCGGCGTATGAGGTGGACAGGTGGTACCGCGAGGGTCGCGAGAGCTTCGCGGCCCATCTGCGGCCGGCTGAGCTCCTTCAGCTCGCGACGATCACTTTGAAGGCCGAGGCTGTTTCGAGTCGCCAACTCGAGATCGCAGTCCACTTCGTGCAGAGTCACGGCTTCGAGGTCGTCGCCGCCCGCCCTGTCCGCTTCGATGCCAGCAACGTCCATCAGCTGTGGATGTACCACTGGAACGTAGCCACCCCGGACCGCCGAGCCCTGGCGCAGGATCTGCTCTCGATCGGGGCGGCTCTGCTCCTCGTGGTGGTCGACCGATCCCACCCGCAGTTGGTGCCCGCCTCGGCCAAGCTCTCAGCGCTCAAGGGTCCTGCCTATCCCGACCGCCGCCAACCGAACCATCTGCGGAGTCTTCTCGGCGCTCGGGGACGGATGCTTACGTTCGTCCACACGGCCGACGAGCCCGCCGATGTCCTGCGCGAGCTCGGCCTCCTGTTCAGCGCAAGCCATCGAGACGATCTGGTGCGCGACATCGCACAGGGGCCAAGCGACCCTGATCTTGTCGCCCAGCTGATCGCCTCCCTCTACGATCGCTACCCGGAGAGGTCGATGGATCCGAATCGTGGCTACGCGGCGTTTAGGCGCAGCCTCGAGCTCACGGCTGAACGGGCAAACCACTCCGAGAGTCACGCTGCTCGTGCGGCCCTCGAGGTCCTCGACGTCGATCGGCAGCTGCCAGGACAACTTCCGTGGCGTCAGCTGAGGAACCACTCGCTCGCGGCTCTGCCCGAGATGGACCTGTGGGACCCGATCCTCTACGCAACCGAGCGTGTCCTGCACGACCAACCCGGAAGCGAGCCGGAGCTTCGAGATGGGACTGGGGAGGACTGGGAAGCCCTGGCCCGATCGGAGACGCCCTGAACGACGCCCACGACGCCGCCCCGTGCTGGGAAGCGCCCGTGAGGGTCTGCCTGGCGGGTGAGAATCTCGACTGGATCGGACAGCGGTCGACGTGCGTGGCGGTCGCGCTCCCCACGCGCGTCCGCGGCGTCGCGACAGCACCCGCGGGTGGCTATGAACCACTGCAGGATCTGACCTGGGACCACGTCTCGAGCAGCATCGATGAGACGCACCGTCCCGCGCCAACGGTCTCGATAGAGCAGTCGGCACCCCCCGCCAGCGGCTTGGCAACGTCGTCTGCACTCACTATGTGCCTGCTGCAGGTTCAGTGTGAATTGGTGTCGGCCGGGTCATTACCCCGGGCTGACGTCATTCAGCTCGCGTACGAGCTCGAGCGGAGGGTGACGAGGGGAGGGGGAATGGATCATCTCTGCATCGGCCTCGGGGGGGTGCTCCTGTTCGATGGCCGGGACCACGGCCTGCCGGAAATAATCGATCGCGCATGCTGGCCCGAGGATTGGCACTTCGTCGTTGTCGACTCCGGCATCCCGAAGCACACCCCGACGCGCATCGCCGACGTTCGCCGGCGCCTCGCGGCAAGGGACCCGGCGCTGTTCAGATACATCGAGCTGGCCGATCGCTGTGCGGCGAACATCTGGGAGGCGATCGGCGATCGGCGGCTCAACGAAGTCTGCGAACTCCTCGACGACGCCCACGGGACAATGCGAGACCACCAGGGATCTTCGACGAGACACCTGGAGCGGCTGCGCTCCGCCCTGCTGGATGGCGGTTGCGCGGGCGTCAAGCTCACGGGAGCGGGCGGTGGGGGCGCTCTCTTCACCATCTCGACCAAAGAGATGGCCCCTGGCTTGGCCAAGGATCTTCGAGCCACTCTCCAGGCCCAGGGCCTGCCAGGTCGCGTCCTGGTTGCCGCAGCGGATTCCAAGGGCCTTCGACCCTCTGGTTCCGACCAAGGCTCCGCAAGCAGCTCGGCTGCAAGCCGCGAACCAGGAGCCTGATGCGGGCTCATCAAGTCGGCAGGGTCCAGTTGGAGGGCAGCGGCGGCTCCTCACCGACCACATCCATCAGCTTGACCCAATCTCGCGCCAGCGCGATCGCCGGGTAGTAGCCCTCGGGAGCGAGCGGGTTGGGCATGTCTCCGACAACGGCACCGACCTTCGCGACCAACCTCTCACAGCGCTCGACGATCTCCTCCGCTGGGACATCGTCGATGCCCCGGATCAACTCCCAGCAGGGCTGCCAGAGCTCGTGTCCCTGGAGCCGCTCCAGAGCCCAAGAGCTGCGCATGGGGTGGTTCGGAATCGGTCGGTCAAGGTTGAGCGCAACGTTGAGGGCGACGGCGCATGCATCTCCGATCATCCGCGCGATGAAGTGGAGAAGGGGCCCCTGGCCAGCCTCCTGTGCGCCGTGAGCGTCCTCAAGGAAGGTGGGAGCGGACATGCCGATGATCCAGAGGGCGTGACTTCTGCACCAGGCATAGCGGCGCGCATCAGCCTCGATCGTCTTCACGCCCGCGCCCTTCTCCCGACGTCGAGCACTCGGAGTGGCACACCTTCGGTCCAGCGGAGGCTCAGCAAGCCGCGCTCGAGCAGCCCCACGCACAGTGTCAGCTCCCCTGGGTCGCAGTCGGCGAGGCCCCAGCCGTCACCCTGCTCGCTGTCCTCAGTCGCTGCCAGCCGGCGCAATGCGCTGCTCTCGCTCTCGTCGAGCTCCCAGATGGCCCCGGAGCGAGGCGCCAACAAAAACCGGTCAGCGCCGATCTCCACCAGCTGAACATTTTCTGCGTTGTGCCATCGAGCCAGCGCTGCGAGGGCGTCGAACTCGAGCTCGAGCCCCCACACCTCCGCGCAGGCCTGAAGCGCAGCCTTGACGAGCGCCGCGCCGTCGCGAGCTGGATCCGCTGGCAGTCGGCGGAAGGACTCGTAGAAGCTGGCGAGCTCGGGCACCTCGGCATCGAGGCGCTCACCCAACCACTTGGCGCCGCTGAACGGAAAGCCGCGCTGCGTGACCACCACATTGAGGGCGTTCTCGACCGCCAGCCGGGCATTGACGACAGCGGCAATCGGCCGGCTCGCACGCAGTGCCAACTGTGCCACCAGCGCCGAGGCGCGCATCCGCTCTGCGTACTCCCGCATAACGAGGCCCGACGCCACCTCTCGACAATCCATCCCCCCTCTCTCGAGCTTGAGCCCGTTGCCGTCGACGACAACGCCAAAGGCAATCCTGTGCAGGAGCTTGAACCCATCCTCATCGTCGATGTCACCGAAGTCACCCAACAGCTCCTCCTCGCTGGTGAGTGCCTTTTCGGCGCGCTCGAAGGAACCTTCGATCAATCCTTGGGCCAACTTCCAAACGTCGACTCGCAGCGATCCCACGAAGTGCTCCAGGGGAATCCGAGAAGACTCGACCGTAGCCGGCCCGGAGACGACGAGGTCGAGGTCACTGAGGCCATTGCCGAGCCCGTAGGCGAGCGAGCCTCCCGCGATCACGGTGTCGTCGGCGTCTCGCAGGTATTCGATTTCTCCAAGCACCTGCTCCAGAGTGACACCGTGGAATCGCTCGATTTTCAGCGCAAGGTCACGACGACGCTCGGGGGAGGTCAGCATCGCGTTCGGGCATGGCAGATCCTCATCGGCCACAGCCTTGCCGATGCCGCGAGCGAACTCAAAAACCAGCCTCGTCGGCCTGGGAGCCTCGTTATGACTCCGGAGAGGTCTCCCGAGGTCGGGAGATTCGGGGCCCCGGGCACAGCGGCGACGAGGTCACGGAGCGCCCGCTCCGGCCGCTCAGTCGATCTTCAGCGGTGCGCCGGCGAGCGCGGCGAGAATCGCCTGCGAGCCAGCGCGCTGGCGCTGCGGAGGGTGAAAGGCAAGCGCCCGCGAGGCCGATGCGAAGTAGGAGACCTCTTCCCCGCCGATGAACGCCATGCCGCCGAGTTGCTCGACGGCCAAGGTCACCGAGCGGTTGATCGCGTCCTGGGCCGAGTAGCGGTGGAGCAATGCCTGCAGCAGGAGGGATTCGCTGCGCTCCCCCTCCTCCATCCGATGCGCGACCGCGGCGAGACTCGCCATCGCTGACTCGAGGTCGGCCACCATCGCGATACGGAGCGCGGGATCCCCACGTTCGGCCGCAATCACTCGCTCGACGAGTGAGCTCGCCATGCCAACGTAGGACGCCGTGATCAAGAGCTCGAACCACAGGAAGCTCGCGGTTTGCACCGCGTCGGCGTTGTCGACACCAACCACCAGGTCGGGGTCCACGGGAACGTCACTTAGGGTCACAGCCTCGCTTTGGGCGCCGGCGAGGACGGAAGATCCCCAGAAATCGGAGACCTCCAGACCCGGTGCGCCGGCAGGTACCAGGGCGACGGCAAACTCCGGCTCCGCGTCAGACGCCTCGCTGGCAATTGCCACGGACGCCGTCAGCACGTCCATCGACCGCGACAGGCTGCACGGCTTCTTCGTTCCGCTGACCAGGAACTTCCCATCGACCCGCCGGGCTCGCATCGTTGGTGAAAAGACTCCTCGGCCGTGGACGCCCTCCGCGAACCCGGAAGCGAGCAGCCGGCCCTGCTCGGCGATTGCCTGCAGCAGCAACCACTCGAAGCCGTTCTCGGCTCGCTGCAGTTCGATCAGGCTTGCGGTCGAGAAGTGATGCATCGTCGTCGCCACCGCCAGAGACGGCGAGCGCGAGCCGATCGCGCGCTGGACCCGGATCGCGGCCGAAGGTGAGGCACCATGACCTTTGAAATCTTGGGGAACAACCAGTCCCGCCCCGCCCGCGCCCCGGAACAGCTCGATGGCCTGGCTGTCCCGGGCCTCCATCTCGGCCAACGGAATCGCTGCGATCAGGGCATCGAATCCCGGCAGAAGCTCCTCAAGGGTGCGTCGGTCTTCAGCTAGAAATTCCAAGGCGAACCTCCCTCGACGGCATGCAGCGGTCACACACCTATATCGACCCACCCTCAGGTGCTGCAAATAGATACTCAACGGCCGAGGTCAGATTGATGCCTTTCTCACCCGAGCTGCACTCGGACCGTCCTCACAGCAACACCACCGTCCAAGAACTTCTCCCGACGTCGGGAGTCAAGGGTCGACGCAAGGAAACCCTGCCTCTGACGGAGTTCTGGATTCGACCGCCCCGCTATGTCTCTAGCTCCGGCACTCGTCGGGCGCTTGGGCTTTTGAACCATTGGACCCTCGGCTCGGGGCAACCCCTTATTGCAGGGAGTTCGCAGAATCAAAAAACTCCAACCCATGGCCACTCACAGAGTGGCCAGATCCGTACTCTCCGATTCGGCAAAAGTGCCGATTTGCAGGGCTTTATAGGTGGACGACCGGATTCGAACCGGCGACCGCCTGGACCACAACCAGGAGCTCTACCAACTGAGCTACGTCCACCGCGTGGCTTCAATCTAGCGGGCGGGGGCGCGTGGTGAGGGATCAGATCTCTGGGCGATTGGGGTCCAGCAGGGCTGCGAAGGCTTTTAGGCCGGGGGTGGTCCGCTCGATCAGGTCTTGCTCGCTGGCTTCGGCTTCGGCTGGGAGGGCGTGAGCGCCTTTGTCTCCCAGGGCTCTGTGGGCCTCGCGGACCATGTCGGGCACGGCGAGCCATGCCTCCAGAAGGGCGAGGTCTGCCTCAGGATGGAAGAGGACTCCCCAGGCGTTGCCGTGGCGGAAGGCCTGGTGCTCGGTCTTTGCGGAGCGGGCGAGCGGCTTGGCTCCCTCGGGCAGGTCGAAGACTTCGCCATGCCAGTGCAGGACGGTCGTGCTCGGGGCCAGAGCGCCCAGGATCGGGTCGTCGGGGTCGAGGATCTCCACCGGCGCCCAGCCGATCTCTGGCCCCTCCCCCGGCCTCACTTCCGCCCCAAGCGCGCTGGCCAGCAGCTGCGCGCCAAGGCAGATGCCGAGCACTGGCAGCTCGCGGCGCACGGCCTCGGCGAGCCACTCGCGCTCGATCGCGAGCTCCGGGTGCCGGTCCGGTTCGTCGACACTCATCGGCCCGCCCATCACCACGGCCCCCACCACGGCGTCGTGATCGGGCAGCGACTGGCCCGCGAGCGGTTTGACCGTGTGCATGTCGAGACCGCCGCAGGCATCGAGGATTCGGTGCGGCGTCTCCCAAGGCACGTGCTGGATCGCCAGCAGGGTTGGACGGTCCAGGTTCATCGCGGTCCAGGCTAACCGCGCTACGGTTCGCGGGATGCGCAGGCCAAGCATTGCCACCTTCCGGCCCGAGGCCCGGCCGGCTCTCGCCGGAATGCAAGCTCGGGGTGCCGCCGCTGTCGGCGCACTTGCCGTCGGCGCGGCCGCGATCGGCGGCTTTGCGGTCGGGCGGCTCAGCGTCGGCCGCCTCTCGATCGGCAGGGCCTCGATCGGCAAGCTGAACGTCGGCGATCTGGAGATCGATCGCCTCAGCGTCCGCAGCCGCACCGATGCCGATGCGTAGCCGACATTGACCACATCGGGGAGGGGTCAAAGTCGGATGCGCTGGCTCGCGGCCACGATCGCCGCGATGACGCTGGCCCTCGCGGCGTCCACGGGCGTCACTTCGGCCGGCGCCATCGGCCCCTACCCAGATCTCGGCAGCTGCCCGGTCTTTCCCGACCCGCCCGCGGGCACCCCGGCCAACGCACCGTCCCTGCCAAACCAGGCGGCCTGGAACCAGGACGTCTCCAGGGCGCCCGTCGCCGCCAACTCCGCCGCGATGATCGCCTACATCAATGCCCACGACGGCACCAGCCTCCACCCCGACTTCGGCTCGCCTCGCGCCTATGGCTTTCCCTACGCGGTCGTCGGCGCCGGCCAGCCCAAGCTGCCGATCCGCTACACCGCCTATGGCGACGAGAGCGACCCAGGGCCGTTCCCGGTTCCGGCCAACGCCCCGGTCGAGGGCGGCAAGAGCAGCGACGGCGACCGCCACGTCCTCACCGTCGATCGCGCGACCTGCACCCTGTATGAGCTCTACCGCGCCTTTCCCATGCACAGCGGCGGGGCCCACTGGAACGCCGACTCGGGGACCCGCTGGGACCTGCGCTCGACTGCGCTGCGGCCCGACTCGTGGACCTCCGCCGACGCCGCCGGGCTGCCGATCTTCCCCGGCTTGGTCCGCTACGACGAGCTTGCCGCCGGCCACCTCGAACACGCGATCCGGGTCACCTTCGACAGCACCCGCGACGCCTGGGTCCACCCCGCCTCCCACTGCGCCGGCGACACCTCGAACCCGAACGCGCCGGCGATGGGGACGCGACTGCGGCTGAAGGCGGGCTACGGGCTCGGCGGCTTCAGCGGCGGCGCCCGGACGATCGCCGAAGCGCTGAAGCGCTACGGGATGATCGTCGCCGACAACGGCTCCAACTGGTACTTCAGCGGCAGCAGCGACCGCCGCTGGGACGACGAGAACCTGAACCAGCTGAAGCGGATCCCGGGCAGCGCCTTCCAGGTCGTGCGCAGCGCCGCGCACGCCCACGCCTGCTGAGCGGCGGCGTGATCGATCGGCTAGCCCCGCACCTCGCCGCCGTCGAGCCGCACCAGGCGGAACTCGGCTTTCAGCCGCGACCGCAGCTCGACTGCCGCGTCTTCGACGCCGTCCTCCCCACCCAAACCCACCAGCACGACCTGCGAGGCCGGGAAGCTCTGCAGCTGGTCTTCGGTCGCCTGCACGACGTCCTCGTCGCCGACCCGCGCCTCCGCCGCGATGCCAGCCTTGGCGAGCGCCGCCACAGTGGCGACCAGGTGCTGCTGTGCCCGGTGCCGCGCGCCCTCGACATCGGAGGCCCAGCGGTCGAGGAAGCCGATGCGGGCCGGCACCAAGACGAGCACATCCGCGCCATCGTCGGGGCCGACCCCCGCCGCGCCGACTATTCGAGCGACGTCGCCAGGCCTTTCGATTGGAGCCGGGGTCACGATGAGGACGTGACGCCGCTCGTCGGTTGCCACCGCAGAGTCGATCGGCCCTTCGGGTCGCTGCCGAACCGCCACGACCAGGATCGCCAACACGGCGAACGCTCCCAGACCCAGACCGACCCCGCCGCCTCCGACGAAGAAGCCGGCGACAATGGGCACCGCGATCCCGGCGACGATCAGGGGGAGCTTCCACGGAGCCATCTCACAAGGCTGACAGCTGCCCCCGAACCGGGCGCCGGGTGAGAGGGATCCGGCGCCGGTTCGGGTTAAACGCGCCGTCTAGAACCGAGGCGCGGCAGCAGCAGCATCGCCAGTCCGATCAGGATGACGATGATTCCCAGGACGTAGTTGACGAGGATCGCCAAGACGATCCCGATGATTACCAACAGTATTGATAGCTCCATGGCACCCGGTGTACCCGACGGTTGAAACCGTCAAACCGTCATCAACCGCGGGTGCCGCCCTCACTGCCATCGGGAGACCAGCCCGGACCGCGAAAGATGTAACCGAGCCGGTGGCGCCAACTCGTCGCGGCCCGCACGTCACGCGCCAAGTCGGCGAACTCGTGGAAGGCGACGCGGGTCGGCCGGAAGCTCCGAATGTTCTTCGTCAGCCCGTAGCGGGGGCGCTCGGTCTCACCCTGGAAGGTGCCGAAGAGGCGATCCCAGACGATCAGGATGCCACCGTAGTTGCGGTCGAGGTAGACCTTGTTCGCACCGTGGTGGAGGCGGTGGTGCGAGGGCGTGTTGAAGACGAGCTCGACCGGCGCCGGCAGCCGCCTTACCCGCTCGGTGTGAATCCAGAATTGGTAGACAAGAGAGACCGCCTGCTGGGTGAAGATCATCCACGGTGCGAAACCGAGCAGCGCCAGCGGCGCCCAGAAGGGCAGCGCCGTCATCGGCGTCCAGGTCTGGCGCAGCGCGGTCGAGAGGTTGTAGTGCTGGGAGGAGTGATGGACGACGTGGCTCGCCCAGAAGACCCGCACCTCGTGGTGGATGCGGTGGAACCAGTAGTAGGACGCCGGGATCGCGTAGTAGAGAACCTCGGCCACGGGTGGTCAATCTAGCGGCCCGCAGCCTTTGCGACGCGCCGCACATCGTTATAAATCCGTGGATTAATTAATCGGCGATCTCTAATGTGGGCTTGGGCTTGAGCGTTTCTCCTCGGGCCAGAGACGAACGCGAAGGGAGGTGCAGCTTGCAGGTTCATCGAGCCGTGCGTCCCTGCTTGCTCGCCCTCGTCTGCGTCCTCGGAGCGCAAGGCGTCGCCGGCGCCTCACCCGGCCGGACCGTATGGCCACCGTCCGGGGCGGCCTTCGCCGGAACGAATGTCGCCGCCGCCTCCCCTTCGGTCGTCGAGCCGTACTCGCGACATCCCAGCGAAACCATGCCCTACGCCGCCTGCCCGCGCCCAACAAGAGACCGCGTCTCCTGCATGGCCGCCGTCGTCCCGACCAAGCGGGGCAAGCCGGTCAGCGGCCCGAGCCTCGAAGGCAGCGGACAGCTCGGTGGCTTCTCGCCCGAAGACCTCCGCTCGGCCTACGGCCTTCCCATCTCGGGCGGAAACGGCCTACTGGTGGCAGTCACGATCGCCTATGACGACCCGAACGCCGAATCCGACCTTGCTACCTACCGCAGCCATTACGGCCTGCCCGCCTGCACTTCGGCCGGCGCCTGCTTCGCCAAGGTGAACCAGGATGGAGAATCCGGCAACTACCCCGAACCCAACGCCAACTGGGCGCTGGAGACGTCGCTTGACCTGGACATGGTCTCGGCGACCTGTCCGCAGTGCCGAATCGTCCTGGTCGAGGCCGACAGCAACGAATTCGACGACATGGCCACCGCCGTGGAAACCGCGGCAAATCTTGGCGCAACCGTGATCAGCAACAGTTGGGCGACGGAAGAGTTCGCCGGCGAGGCGGCCGAAAACCCGCGCTTCGACCACCCCGGCATACCCACCCTCTTTGCCACGGGCGACTGGGGATACGGCGTCTACTACCCAGCGGCAGCTCCCACCGCGATCGCCGTCGGGGGCACCAGCCTCAACCGGTCCGCCAACGCCCGCGGCTGGACCGAGAGCGCCTGGTCAGGTGCCGGCAGCGGCTGCAGCAGCTACGAGGCGAAGCCCGCCTGGCAAAAGGACGCGGGCTGCCCGGGGCGATCCCTCGCGGACGTCTCCGCCGTCGCCGACCCGCAAACGCCGGTCTCGGTCTACGACAGCTACCAGCAGTCGGGCTGGGAACTCCTGGGCGGGACCAGCGTTGCCACGCCGCTCGTCGCCGGCATCGAGGCCCTCTCCTCCAGCACCTTCCGCGCCAGCGGGCCGAGCGGCTTCTGGCGAGCCGGCAACGACGTCGGCCTCTTCGACGTCAGCGAAGGAGAAAACGGTTCCTGTGCCACCGAAAGCCAGGCCGGCTTCGATGCCGCCTACCTCTGCCAGGCCGCTCCCGGTTACGACGGGCCGAGCGGTTGGGGCACCCCGGAAGGACCGTTCTCGCTGCCGATCGCGGTCACCGAAGAGGCAACGGTCGTCAACCCCGGAAAGGCCGTGCTGCACGGATCCATCGAGCCGAGCGGGCTGCCGACCACATACAGGTTCGAATTCGGGGAAACCACCGCCTACGGCACCAGCGTGCCGGTCGCGGGTGAGGGCGTTGGATCCGGCTCCGAATACGTGCAGGTGAGCCAGGCGATCGAAGGGCTCCAGGGCCACACCCCCTACCACTACCGAATCGTCGCCACCAATTCCGCCGGCACCTTCCCCGGCGTCGATCGCACGTTCGGCACGACGCCGCCGAAGGTCACCACCGGCACCGCCGAAGACGTCCACGCCTCAGGTGCGACCCTGCACGCGACGGTCAACCCGGAAGGGCTCGAAACGACCTACTACTTCGAATACGGACCGGCAAGCTCCTACACATTCAAGGCACCGGTAAGGGCAGCGCGCATCGACCCGGGCGACGAAGACGTTGAGGTGAGCGCCGCGGTCAGCGGCCTCGGCCCGGCCCAGGCCTACCGCTTCAGGGTGGTCGCCAAGAGCAGCGCCGGCCTCGCCCGCGGCGATGACGAGGAATTCCTCACCGCCCCCTCTCACTGGGCTCCGAGGACCCTTCCCCAGCCGCCCGATTCGGGCAACGGGCATGAGGCGCTCGACGTCTCCTGCGTCGAAGCGAATCGCTGCATCGCCGTCGGCGGGAACTGGAGCCTTGCCGTGGGCACCGAAGTAACCCTGGCCGAGGCTTGGGACGGAACCGAATGGACGGCGATGGAAACCCCGAACCCGCCCGAACTGGACGAAGGCTGGCTGCATGAATGGTACGCCGTGCTCACTGGCGTCTCGTGCGCGTCGGCCGACGATTGCCTTGCGGTCGGCTACTTCAGGGACCCGAGCGAATTGGTGAAGCCCTTGACCGAGCACTGGGACGGCGGCAAATGGGAGATCCTCCCCACCCCGATCCCCAGCGGTGCGGTCGCCGGTCAGCTGAACGGCGTCTCGTGCACGTCGGCAAGCGCCTGCACCGCCGTCGGCTCCAGCGACGGCGGCGGCGCCAGGCGGCCGCTGGTCGAGCGTTGGGATGGCGGTTCCTGGACCGTCCAGCCCGCACCGAGCCCAGGCGGCGCCTCCGGGAGTCGGCTGCTCGCCGTCTCCTGTTCCACCGTGAGCTCATGCACGGCGGTGGGCTTCAATCACGGATTCGAAGAAGAATCGACTCTGGCCGAGCGCTGGAACGGGATCGAATGGCAGGTGCTGAACACGGTCGAACTCGGCGGGACGCAGCCAACCAACCGACTGGAAGCGGTCTCCTGCAATTCGCCTTCCGCATGCATGGCGGTGGGCGGTCACGTCGCCAAGTTCGGCACGGCGTTCCTCTGGGTGCCTCTGGCGGAGCGCTGGAACGGCAGTGCCTGGGCACTCCAAACGATCCCCGAACCCCCCGCGAGCGAAGAAGCCAGCCTCTCCGGCGTCTCCTGTGCCTCTGCTAACTCCTGCACCGCGGTGGGCAGCTACCGTCAGATATCCGGCTCGGACAGCTACGCCGAGGTGCTGGGCGAGCGCTGGAACGGAACGAGCTGGTCCGTTCTGGAAATGCCGGGCCCAGCGCAGCCGCCGGGGTGGTGGCACGAAAGCTGGCTCTTCGCCGCGTCCTGCCCCCAGGCCGAAGCGTGCACCGCGGTCGGCGCCGGGCTGAGCGCTCCGCCCGATGGGCTCTCGCCGCTCCGGGCGCTCGCGGAGCAAGAGACGGCGGCACTGCTGGCCACCTTCTCGAGCACCCCAAGCTCGCCGATCGCGACACTGCCGATCCAGTTCGAGGGCTCGGCATCGAGTCCCAACGGCCACGCGATCGAAAGCTACGAGTGGGATTTCGGCGACGGATCCCAGGGAAGCGGCGCGTCGACCTCGCACGCCTACGCCCACGCCGGCGATTACACGGCCACCCTCACGGTGACCGACGATGAAGGCGGCTCGGCGGAGATCTCGCGGCCGATCAGTGTCGCTCCCGCGCCGCCGCACGCCGACTTCGAAGCGAGCGCCCTGGGAGCAGCCGGGGCGCGAACGCTCGCCTTCGACGGCTCCGCGTCGAGCGATCCGGATGGCACGATCAAACAATGGAGCTGGGACTTCGGCGATGGCACCCACGGCAAAGGACCCAACCCACTACACACTTACGCCCAGGTCGGCGACTACACCGCCACGCTCACCGTCACCGACGATGCGGGCTTGAAAGACAGCGTCTCCAAGTCCGTTGCCGTCACACCGCCACCCGATCCCAAAGCTGGCGAGACCCCCAAACCCGGCAACCCGCCAGCTACCCCTGCACCATTGGCCCCCGCCAGCTTCGACCTCCGCGGCATCGCGATCGATTGCAGCGGGCAGATCGTGCTCTCTCTGCTGGCCTCGCAGCCGGGACGCTTCGAGGCGACAGCGACAGCGACGGTGCCGGGCCACCGGATGCCGGGACGACGGCGCGCCGGCAAGCCACGGTCAAGATGCCCCAGCGACAGGCCGACTCCGGCCAGGCGGCCCACCTTCCTCGCCCGGGCTGCCACGCACTTCGCCTACGGAGCTGCTTCCGTACCGACACAGGGTGCGAGAACCACGCGCCTGACCATCGCGCCGAGCGCCCGCGCCGAGCGGGAGGCGGCGCGCCGGGGCAGCCTTCGCATCGCGATTTCGATCTCCCTCACCACGCTCATGGGAGAGAAACCCCACAAGCGCACCTCACTCCTCTACAGGCGCTAAAACCGAATCCACCGATTCACCTAGCCTGCCTCCCAATCAGCAGGATCCCCGCGATCGAAACACTGGCGAGCACCGCAAGCGCGATATCTGTTCGACGCTCCGAGTCCGTCATTGCACCTACTAGAACAACGCTGAGCAGCAGTCGATTCTGTCGCGACCCAGCGCGGCGACGCCGTATGCCCCGACGCCGTATGCCCATATATGCTTGAGCGGTGAGCCCGCAGGGAGTGCGCGTCAGGATGGGTCCGTTGGCTGTCCTATTGCTATTGGGCACCCTGCTCGCAACAACGCCGACGGCCAGCGCCAAGGGCTTGCCCTATCCCCCCGGATTCACGATCGAGGCGAGCAACGGATACTCGATGTTCGTCGTCGCCGTCGAGGCACGGAGGGGCCATCCACCCACGATTGCGATCTTTGTGACCGGCAAGAACGACGGTGTCTTCTACTCCGCTCCCGCAACGGTGACCGAAAAGTCAATTCAGGCTTCCCTCGGATCCCTCGGTGAAATCGCGGTCACATTTCATCCCTCCGAACAGGCGCGTACAGAGCGGTCAAAGTGTGGCGGAAAACCTGCCTCCTTCGATTCCGGTTACTACGAAGGGACGATCGACTTCCATGGAGAGGAAGGCTTTACGGAAATCGGAGCCACCAGGGCGCCGGGTGACGTTGGCTTCCTGCTCAACCTCGTCTGCCCGGGCATTTCGGGTGGAAGCGGCGGCCCGTTCATGCCCGGGGCAGAGCTGGATGTAGATGCCCATGACCACAAGTTCGGGCCACACCTGATGGTCGTCAAGAACCGCCCCAAGGCCCGCGCTCACTACGAAGTCGGCGTTTCGGAAATAAGCAACGGGATCTCGATCGGAAGGTTCGCCGGCCTGATTGCTTCGGCAGGCACGTTCACCTACGACCCGAAAGTTCAAACGGCGACCCTGCGCCCCCCTGCCCCGTTCTCGGGCAGCGCCCAGTTTCACCGCAGTGCAAAGCTCTCGAACCGCTGGACCGGAAACCTGACGGTTGACCTTCCTGGAAAAGCTGGCGTGAAGCTAACCGGAAGAGATCTGAAGGCCAAACTCGCGCACGCACACTGGGATTGGGGCGGCACTTCGGAATAACCGGGCCGGGTCAGGCCCCGAACCAGCGGGCGCGGCGGCTGGAGCCGAAGCGTTCCTTCTCGGCGACCTTCGCCGCCGACGGCTCGTTGAAGCTCCCGGAACGCGAGGGGCCCGAGAGGAAGTCGATGTCCACACTGCCGACCCGACCCCCGCCGAACTCGATGTAACAGGTGCCGCGGCCGAGGTGGGGGCCCGGCTCCTCGCCGCCCAGCAACTTGGCGATCAGCGCCTGCGCGACGATGCGCGCGGCGCCCTCGGCAAACACGCCGGCCTTGGGCACGCCCGCGGTGGCGACGTCGCCGACCGCGTACACCCCGGGGAAGCGCGTCTCGAGCGTGGCCGAGCCCACGGGCACATAGCCGTCCTCTGTCATCCCGCTGGCAATTACCACCTCGGGAGCACGGTGCTTCGGCACGCCGAGGAAGAGGTCGAACGGCAGCTCGCTGCCATCGTCGAGCACAGCCACGCTGCGTCCCGGATCGAGCTCACCCACTCGGCGGCCGGCAATCAGCTTGATGTCGCGCTCGGCGAACTCCTTCTCCAAGGCAGCGGAGGTCTCCGGCGAGGGCGGCACCGGCGTACTGAGCGGGATCACGAACGAGATCTGGCAGGCGTCCCGCACCCCGCGCGCGGTCAGCTCCTCGTCGAGGAGCAGCGCGCACTCGCTCGGAGCGGGCGGGCACTTGAACGGCGCGCCACAAACGCCGATGACAGCGTGTCCCTCCGAGAACGTCGGGATGATCCCGGCCAGCCGTTCGGCCCCGGCCACCGAGTAGAACTCGTTCCCACCCTCGGCGAAGCCGGGAGTGCCGTCGATGTCGTAGTCGGCGCCGAGCGCGACGACGAGGACGTCGGCCTCGTGGGTCCCGGCGTCGGTGGTCACCCGCCGCGCCTCGGGATCGATCGCGGTGACCGTCTCCCGCAGCACCCGCACGCCGGGCTTGGCGATCTCGGCGTAGGACAGGCGGACCGCGTCCGGCTTCTCGCGCCCGAACATCACGTCGAGCTTCGAGAAGCCAAACACGAACGAGTCGTTCTTGTCGATCAGCGTCACGCCGATATCTCCGCCGGACGCCTCCGACAACATCGTGCTGAGCTCCAGCCCGCCGAACCCGGCGCCCAGCACGACAACACGCTCGTTCACGGGTCGAACCTATGACTCGGTCGGCTGCGGGACGATCCGGATGTACGGCTTGGGCTCCTCCCAATCGCCGAAGGTCTCCTTGGCTTCGTCGTTGGAGACCGAGCCGGCGATGATCACGTCCTCGCCCTGCTGCCAGTTCACCGGCGTCGACACTTTGTGCTTTGCCGTCAACTGCAGCGAATCGATCACTCGCAGCACCTCGTCGAAATTCCGCCCGGTCGTCATCGGGTAGACCAGGATCAGCTTGATCTTCTTGTCGGGACCGATGACGAAGACGTTGCGCACCGTCTGGTTGTCGACCGGGGTGGGCGCGCTGGCGTCACCCGAGGTGTCGCTTGCCAGCATCCCGTAGAGCTTCGAGACGTTGAAATCGGCGTCGCCGATGATCGGGTAGTTGGGTGCGTGGCCCTGCGTCTCCTCGATGTCGCGGGCCCATCTCTCGTGGTCCTCGGACGGGTCGACCGAGAGCCCGATGATCCTCACGTTCCGCTTGTCGAACTCGGGCTTGATCTTGGCCATGTACCCAAGCTCGGTCGTGCAGACCGGGGTGAAGTCCTTCGGGTGCGAGAAGAGCACCCCCCAAGAGTCGCCGAGCCACTCGTGGAAGCTGATCCTGCCCTCGCTCGTGTCCGCCTCGAAATCCGGGGCCGTGTCTCCAAGTTGCAATGCCACGTCTGTTTCCTCCTTTGGTGAGCGGTCACACTGAATCTACCCATTCTTCATCCCCACTGAGCGTGAATTGGCCTATAGGCTTGGCGAATCTGAGCGTTCAGAACATGTTCGTCCTGACGGCACGAACGCAAGCCATTCGATCGACAGGGGGCACGGCTCGTGAGCAAGGTATTTGGGGTGGCAGCAACGATCGCAATCGTTGCGCTCGGGATCGCTTCTTCAGCCGCCGCCTTCGAAGGCGGCGGCCGCGCGCCAAGCGAAGCCCCGCTGATCGTGGTCGGCCAGCACTACACGGGCCAGCTGAACAACCATAGGGCCGATGCGAATTTCGGAGGCGACGAAGAGGTCGCGATCTGGCGCCTGCCACCGCTGACCACCCACGATGTGATCACAGTCAACTGGCACGCCACGCCGTTCACGCATAGCAGTGGATTCCCGGTCTGCATGACCTTCGCCCAAGGGATTGACGACTACAACTGGGGAAGCGTCTATGACCATGTGAATGGCGAATACTGCTCGGAACGGGGCCCTTTCTTCGGCCTCTCTGGCAGTGGCACTGCACAGACGGCGATCACGGTCCAGGAAACGAACGCGAACTCGTCCTATCTGGAGTTTGCCTCCAACGCCTATGAAACGAACCCGAGCTACTTCGAAACCTACCCGTACGACTTCACCGTCAACCCTCCTCTGCACTACCTCGGAGTCGCAATCCGATCGGTTAAACGAGTAAGCGCGAACGGGGTCCTCTACGCCACCGCCAACCTGGCCAACGGCCTGCCGGCCCCGGACGGCCTCACATTTAGCCTCTCCGTAACCTGGCCCGGCGGCGGCACCGCTAGCTCCACCGGTAGCAGCAGCGGCGGGACGGTCGGGTTCCAGCTCGCGCTGCCGGAAACGGCTTACGGCAAGACCGCGACCTTCGAAGCCTCGCATCCGGCGGACGGCACGTATCAAGGCGCATCGAGCACCAAACTCCAAGCGCTGGTGGCAAAACCAAAGGCACTACCTCCTTCGGCTTGTGTGCTCGCGGAAAGCCGCCTGCTGTCGCTCAAGCGCCAGCACAGGCGCCTTGCCAATCATGCGCGGCGAGCCCATGGCGCGACTCGCGCCGCCCTTCACCGACGCGCGGCCCGAGTGAAGCGCAAGCTGCGCGCGGCACGTCGCCAGACCGAATCGGCCTGCGGCACCGGATAGCTCGATGACCAACGGACGCCCCCGGTTGGATTCGAACCAACGACCATCGGCTTAGAAGGCCGGTGCTCTGTCCACTGAGCTACGGGGGCAGGTCACCCTTAGATTAGGTGTTGGAACCCCGGTTGCGGTCGTATTTCCTTCCGCTTAGCGGAGATAGGTACGACATCTAGCGTAGGATCGGCGGAACATGCCGAGCGTCGACGCATCGGGGACGGAGCTGTACTACGAGCGCGCCGGAGAGGGCGAGCCGCTGCTGCTGATCCAGGGGATGAGCGCAACCCGCATGGCCTGGGGTCGCCCCTTCCTCGATGAGCTCGAGCGCAGCTTCGACTGCATCGTCTTCGACAATCGCGGGATGGGCAGCTCGGGCCGCGCCGAGCTGCCCTTCACGACCGCAGACCTCGCCGCCGACACGGCCGGCCTGCTCGACGCGCTGGACCTGGAGACCGTCCACGTCGCCGGCATCTCGATGGGCGGAATGATCGCCCAGGAGCTGGCCCTCGCCCATCCCGAGCGCATCCGCACCCTGACCATCGGCGCCAGCTACTGCGGCGGCCCCGGAGGGTCGCTGATGGCGCCCGAGGACCTGCAGCTGCTCGGCACCGCCTACGCCTCCGGCGAGCGGGAGCAGGTCTTCCGCGCGATGTGGGAGATCAACCTCTCCCCGGGCTTCCGCGAGGACGACTCGCGCTTCGCCGTCTTCGCCGAGATGGGCTCGGCACTGCCCGCACCGCAGCCGGTGGTCCTGCAGCAGATGCGGGCCTGCGCCGCCCACGACACGCACGAGCGCCTCGGCCAAATCTCCCTTCCCACGCTCGTCATCCACGGCGACGTCGATCGCCTGCTCGGCTACGACAACGGCCGCGAGATCGCCTCGCTGATCCCAGGCGCGCGCCTCGAGACCCTCATCGGTGTGGGCCACATGTTCTGGTGGGAGCAGCCCCAGCGCTCCGCCGAGCTGATCCGCGAGCACGCCCTGGCGCCGGTCTGAGGCTGCGGCCATGGGAACGATCGACGGCTCCGCCAGCACCGAGATCGAGGCCCCGATCGGCGAGGTCTACGCGGTCGCCGCCGACGTC